>ERZ1035025.543-NODE-543-length-24632-cov-39.678724_pt1 | contig 24632 bp, 26 predicted proteins | sample MGYA00520619_ERZ1035025 | MGnify/ENA primary metagenome ERZ1035025 (study PRJEB33766, sample SAMN09781742) | gut metagenome | biome: gut microbiome | host: Homo sapiens | place: Madagascar | study: EMG produced TPA metagenomics assembly of the PRJNA485056 data...
TTTTGTTGACCGTGGATTTTTTTGATTCGCTTTTTTAAATTCCAAAACGGGTTTTTAAAACGCTTTTTTTGCGCTTCAATTTAAAAAAAATTGCCTTACTATGCCGATTTTTGTATCCATAAAGGAAAAAATGAAGCGATTGTTGTTGGGCATTTTGCCTTTTTTCTTGGCTTTGCAAGTGCAAGCCGAAATCATTCAAGTTGGCACAGGCAACACGTATAAGCCTTTCACCTATGTGAGCGAAAAAAACCAAGCCGTAGGCTTTGACATTGATTTATTAAAAATTCTGCAAAAGCACGATGCAAGTTTGGAATTTCATTTTCAACCTTTGCCATTTACCGCGCTTTTTGTGGGGTTGGACAGCGGCAAGTTTGATATGCTCGCGCACCAAATTGCCAAAACAAAAGAACGTGAAGAAAAATACATTTTCAGCGATTTTCCTTATTTCAATTTTTTTTTGAATTTTATTGTGGCAGAAGGCGCCAAAGTTCAAGGTTTTGAAGATTTAAAAAACGCCAAAATCGGCGCGGTGGTGGGTTCCAACCAAGCTTTGCGCATTGAAGAATGGGCAAAAAAGAATGCGCATTTGAATGTCAAAGTTGTTTATTTTAAAAATTACGGCGCGCAGTTGCTGGCGCTTGCCAACAAACAAGTGGATGCTTTGTTGGATAACCCAATTGTGGCAAAAGATTATGCTGATGCGCAGGGCGTAAAAATTCAAGTTACAGATTTAACGGTGCAAAAAACGCAGATTTTTTTCGTTTTTCCCAAAAACAAAGTGGCTTTGAAAGATAAAGTTTCCAATGCCTTACAAAAAGCGCGTGCCGCTGGCGAATTAAAGGTTTTGAGTGAAAAATACTTCAACCAAGATTACACCCAACAGGAGCAACAACAATGAAATTTTTACAATTCTTTTTGCTTGTTTTATTCAACATTCATTTTGCTTATGCTTTGGATATCCATGTTGGCAGCGAAAATGCTTACAAACCTTTTGCCTATTTGGATGAAAAGGGCGCGCCAACTGGTTTTGATAACGAAGCGGTGAAAATTGTGGCGGCTTATATTCCGCAAGCAAAAGTCAAATTTTCATCGCTAACGTGGAATGCCATTTTTTCAGGTTTGGATAGCGGCAAATTTGATGTGGTTGCCAACCAAATTGCCAAAACAAAAGAGCGTGAAGAAAAATATCTTTTTTCCAAGGAACCTTATTTTTATGGCGTGAGCGCTTTGATTTTGGGTAAAGATGAAAAAATCAAAGATTTTTCATCGTTAAATGGACAAAAAATCGGCGCCACAGTGGGTTCCAATCACGCCAAAAATTTAGAAAATTACAAAGCCAATCATCCCGAAGCCACTTTTGAAATTGTGTATTACAAAACCTCGCCCGCATTGGTTGCGGATTTGGCAAATGGGCGCTTATCTGCCATTATCAACGACCCCATTTCAACCTTGGATTTTGCCAAAGCCCAAAATGTTCAGGTTTATCCAACGGATGTGGTTTTGGAAAAAACGCCCATTTATTTTGTTTTTAGAAAAGATTCTGCCCATTTGCTTCAAGTTTTTGATCAAGCGCTGGAACAAGCTTTAAAAGACGGCAAAATTTCCGAATTATCGGTGCGCTATTTTGGCAAAGATTTCAGCCGATGAAAATGAACAACGCATAAGATAGAGTTGCACAATGTTTGATACCGCTTACTTTTTGGATACTTTTTCCCGTTTGATTCCGGGCGTGCCGCTGACTTTTTTTTTGGCGACATTGTCTTATTTGGTCGGCGGCATCATCGGTTTTTTAATGGCTTTGGTGCGGCTTTATCAAGTGCGTTTTTTCTCACAATGCGTGGTGGTTTATGTTTCTTTTTTCCGCGGCACGCCACTTTTGGTGCAACTTTTTATGTTTTATTACGGCATTCCCATTTTTTTAAAATCTTTGGGTTTGCAATTTAATTTTGCGCTGCTTGATGCCATTTATTATGCGTTGGTGATTTTTTCCCTTTACGCCAGTGCCTATTTGGCAGATATTTTCCGCTCGGCTTTGCTTGCCGTAGATAAAGGTCAAAAAGAAGCAGCACTAAGCGTTGGAATGACCAGTTTTCAAGCCTTAAAACGTATTATTTTGCCGCAAGCTTTGATGATTACGCTGCCCAATTTGTTGAATTTTTTTATTATTCAAATTAAAAATACGGCGTTGGCTTCAATCATCACTGTGGCTGATTTAATGGGTTTGGCGGATATTGAATCGGGCAGAAGTTCCAAATTTTTGGAAGTTTATTTGATGGCAGCGCTCTTGTATTGGGCAATGTGCTTATTTTTAGAAGGTGTTTTTACTTTATTTGAAAAACGATTTTCTAAATTTAGAAAGGCATACAATGCTTAAAATAAATCATTTAAATAAAAATGTTGGCAAAAAAACAATTTTAAAAAACATTCATCTCAACATTGATGATGGCGAAATTGTGGCTTTAATTGGTCCTTCTGGTGCGGGAAAATCCACTTTATTGCGCGCAATTAATTTATTAGAAAAACCACAAACGGGCGAAATTCAAATTGATGATATTCATTTGAATTATGCGCATTTTAATCACCACGAGGCTTTAAAATTGCGCCAAAAAACAGCCATGGTTTTTCAACATTACAATTTGTTTATCAACAAAAATGTTTTGGAAAATATCGCCGAAGCCTTAATTGTGGTTCAAAAAATAGAAAAACAAAAAGCTTTTGAAATTGCAAAATATCATTTGGAAAAAGTCGGTTTAATCAACAAAGCCAGCGCTTACCCTTTTGAATTAAGCGGCGGGCAAGCGCAACGCGTGGGCATTGCGCGCGCCTTGGCTTTGAACCCTAGCATTATGTTGTTGGATGAACCCACATCCGCATTGGATCCAGAATTGGTGGGCGAAGTTTTGGAAACCATCCGCGCCATTCAAAATAAAACCATGTTGTTGGTCACGCACGAATTAAAATTCGCGCGCGCCTTGGCGCACAAAATTATTTTTATGAATGAGGGCGAAATTATTGAAGAAGCCCAAACCGAAGATTTTTTCACACATCCCAAACACGAGCGCACCCGAATTTTTTTAAATAAATTAAATGTTTTTGAAGATTTTACAATTTAAATAATTTTATTTATTGAAAATTTATTTTGAAAAAACACCATTTCATTGCTTCTTTTGTGGAATGTTTTTTGATTATATAATCGCGCTTTTGATTCAAAAAGGATAACAAAATGGCTTTGCAGTGCGGCATTGTGGGCTTGCCCAATGTGGGAAAATCAACGCTTTTTAACGCTTTAACCCGCGCGGGCATTGCCGCGGAAAATTACCCATTTTGCACCATTGACCCAAATGTGGGCATTGTGGAAGTGCCCGATTTGCGCTTGAATGATTTGGCAAAAATTGTGCAACCCGAACGCATTGTGCCCGCCACCGTTGAGTTTGTGGATATTGCGGGTTTGGTCAAAGGCGCTTCAAAAGGCGAAGGTTTGGGCAATCAATTTTTGGCGAATATTCGCGAAACCGATGCCATCATCCACGTGGTGCGCTGTTTTGAAAATGACAACGTGGTGCATGTTTCGGGCGGCGTGGATCCGCTGCGCGATATTGAAGTGATTGACACCGAACTTGCCTTGGCAGACTTGGCAACGGTTGAAAAAGCGCTCAATCGTTATAAAAAACCCGCACAAGCGGGCGACAAAGAAGCCAAAGCCAAGGTGATTGTTTTGGAAAAATGCTTTGCGGCTTTGAATGAAGCACGCGCCGTGCGCAGTTTGGATTTTTCAAAAGAAGAAAAAGCGCTTTTAAAACCTTTTTGTTTGATTACCCAAAAACCTGTTTTGTATGCCGCAAATGTTGATGAAAATGGCTTTGAAAACAATGCATTATTAAACAAAGTTCAAGAAAAAGCAAAACTTGAAAAAGCGCTGGTTGTGCCCATTTGCGCCTCCATTGAAGCCGAAATTTTGGCTTTGGATGAAGCGGACAAAGCGGAATTTTTGGATTCTTTGGGTTTGAAAGAACCCGGCTTAAACCGCTTGATTCGTGCGGCTTATGATTTGCTTGGCTTACAAACCTATTTTACCGCGGGCATTAAGGAAGTTCGCGCTTGGACTATTCAAAAAGGCGCCACTGCGCCACAAGCGGCAGGCGTTATTCATTCCGATTTTGAGCGTGGTTTTATCCGTGCGCAAACCATTGCTTTTGATGATTTTGTGCGTTTTAAGGGCGAAGCTGGTGCCAAAGAATCCGGCAAACTGCGCTCAGAAGGCAAAGATTACATTGTGCAAGATGGCGATGTGTTGAATTTTTTATTCAACGTTTAGCTTTTAAAAAAAATCCACGGTCAACCGATTATTTTTTGAAAAAAGTTAGTGTTGACCGTGGATTTTTATTATTCTTATTATTTTCAAGCTGGTAATAGCATTTAATTTTATTTTCAATTTGTTTTATTTTTAAATAAAAAATATTGTTGATGGCATTTTGTTCTTCCACAATCGGTTGCATAATTTTATAAATGATTTTTTGTGCGATTTTTAAAATCAATCCTTTTGCACCGCCCACAGTGATTTTATTGTTTAATGTGATTTGAAAATGGTTTTGTTCCAAAAAAGAAACCACAAAATCATCAAAAGATTGTAAATCGTCTTTCAATTTTTTTTTTGCTATTTCTTTTTCAATATTAGCAAACATTTTGTTTCTCCAAAATATTCAAAAATTGTTGTTGTGTTTGGGCATAATCAAAATCCAAAAAACGTGCGTTTTGTTTTTTAATGATGGTTTCTTTTAAATTATTATTGCTTAAAATTTCATTAATAAGCCCGGCAATCAATAATGGATTTTTTTTGTCTTGTGGAATTAAAACGCCAGCGCATCCAAGTGTTTCGGATACTGCCGTGGCATCGTAGGCGAGAATGGGTGTTTGGTAGTGCATAGCTTCCATCAAAGGCACGCAAAAGCCTTCGTGTTCGCTCAAAGAAAGATATAAATCGGCAGCTTGGTAATAATCCAACAAATCATCAGCTGATGATTTTTCGCCCGTAAAATAAAGATTTTGAATATTCAAATGCAGTGCATATTGTTGGAGCATTTTGGTATAAAAAGGGCAGGGCGAACCACCAATTAAAAATAGGCGAGAGTTTTTATTATAATATTTTTGGTAATAAGCAAAGCTTTTTAAAACATCTTCAATTTTTTTATTTGGTGCCATTCGTCCGGTATATAAAATATTTGTAAAATGTTTATTTTTTAAATCTGATATTTTTTTGTTTTGAATATTTTTTCTTTTTTTTCTAAAATCCATCAAAATTGGCAAAACAGCAATGGGGCATTTAAAACCGAGTTTTTCTAAGTCTTGTTGATTAAAATAGCTATCGCAAATTGATAAATCAAAATAGGTTTTAAGTTTTTTTAAAATATCAATTTCTTTTTGGCATTCTTGTGCAAGGTTGATATTCCAAAATTTAAAAAACTCGGGCGGGGTAATATTGTGAAATCGCAAAATTTTTTTGGCTTTTGTGTTTTGAATACAATCCACAATTTTTGGGTTTTGGAAAGAATGAAAAATAATTGTATCGTTTTCCTGAATATTTAAATTTTCAAAAGTTACAAAATTTTTGAAATTCGTATTTTTGGTAAAGGCGGAAATAATAACTTTTTTCCCTTTTTTTAAAAGCGCATTTGCCATCGCCACGCAATCATCGCTTGCCGCATCGCCCCAAGCGATGGAATCTTTAAATAAAATTGTGCGCATTGGGATTTAATTTAAAAAATAATAGTGATACCCCAAACTTAACCCCCACCACAAAATGGCGTTGAGAATGCTGAAAAAAACGGCGGCAGAACCGCAATCCTTTGCCTTTTTGGCGAGTGGGTGATAATCAGGTGAGATTAAATCTACCACATTTTCAATGGCAGAATTTAAAGCTTCCGTCAATAAAACCAAAATTAAAACGGAAACAAGCAAAACTTTTAAAAAATAATTAAAAGGTAAATAAAATACCCAAACCACCAAGGGAATAATAATAAAAAATTCAATTAAAAACGAGCGCTCTTCCAAAAGCAAGCTTTTGAAACCGGATAAAGCGTAGCCGGTGTTTTTTAAAAGATGGTATTTGACTTTCATTTTTTTATTTCACCCTTTTAAAACAACTCAATTTCACCGCTCAACACTTCTTTGGGATGCAATTCGTTGTTGGCGACCAAGGTTTCATACGATGCCGCTTGGTTTCTGCCGTGTTGTTTGGCGTAATAAACCGCTTCATCGGCGCGTTCAATGGCGGCATCAGGCGTATCGGATGCGCCAATTTTGGTAAAACCAATGCTTACCGTGATTTTACCAATGCGGCTAAATGTTTGCGCTTCAATGTGTTGGCACAGATTATCAAATAGGTTTTGCGCGTGCGACAGATCGCTTGGCTGAATCAAAATCACAAATTCTTCGCCGCCGTAGCGAAACACTTGGTCGGTAAAAGGCAAAAACTGCCGAATGGCGCGCGCGAGCATCAGCAGCAATTCGTCACCAATCATATGCCCGAAGGCGTTGTTGACATTTTTAAAATCGTCAATGTCGCAAATAGCCAAAAAGTGTGATGAGTCTTCGTTTTGGGCTTTTTGCGCGTCTGCTTGCAACCATTCAAACATATGTTGTTCAAAGGTTTTGCGGCTGGGCAAGGTTGTTAGCGCGTCTGTTTCGCCGTAATCCAAGAGAGCTGTGAAGTTGGAGAAAAATTGAATGATGCTTTTGTAGAGTTCTAATGAATCAGCGCCGGTGGTTGGGCGAATGTCCATTAAATAATAGACTTCGCGGTTTTGGATAACGGGCACAATCAAGCGTTCAATGTGGGTTGCGCCGCCCACAATTTTCACTTTTTGGGATGCCCAACATTCATCAATTAAGGCATCATCTGCGGCGGGTTTGCAGTAACGCAATTTGGGCACATAAGCGTTGTGGGAGAAAATTTCGTTATTTTCAATGCCGGCGCAAGCAAAAATCATTTTTTCCTTGGCGGGATACGCGCGGTAAATGGTTACCGAATTGGGTTTCAACAATGCTTTGAGCGCTTTGATGAGCGCCGCGTTGATTTTTGTGCGGTCGCGGTATGATGAAATATCCACAATGTAGCGCATCAATTCGAGCATAACTTTACCTTTTAAAATTTTTTTTGCTCATTATAAAACTTTCAACAAAATTTTTAACACGTATGCATTTTTCCACGGTCAACGCAAAAAAATTTTAAAAAATAAAAAAAATTTCGGGTTGACCGTGGATTTTTTAAAGTGTTCTTTAATGTTAAAATTTTTGATTTTGTTGAAAAGGATTAAAAAATGGCGATTGAACGCACCTTGTCCATTGTGAAACCGGATGCTGTTAAAAAAAATGTGATTGGCGAAATTTACGCGCGCTTTGAAAAAGCGGGTTTGAAAATCATCGCTGCCAAAATGGTTTGGTTGTCTAATGATGAAGCCGCACGTTTTTATGCCGTGCATAAAGAGCGCCCATTCTTTAAAGATTTGGTGGAATTTATGATTTCTGGCCCCGTGATGGTGCAGGTTTTGGAAGGCGAGAATGCCATTTTGAAAAACAGAGAATTGATGGGTGCCACCGACCCCAAAAAAGCCGAAAAAGGCACCATTCGTGCGGATTTTGCAGAATCAATTGATGCCAACGCCGTGCATGGTTCTGATGCAATGGAAACGGCGGCGGTTGAAATTGCGTTTTTCTTCCCCGAGCAAAATATTTACAGCGGGCGATAAATGCTGGAAAAACCCGATTTATTCAACTTCAACACGCGCGAAATGGCGGAATTTTTTAAAAATTCTGGTGAAAAGGCATTTCGCGCGCAGCAAGTGATGGCGTGGCTGCACCAAAAAGGCGTGTGCGATTTTGAGCAAATGACGAATTTGGCAAAATCCTTGCGTGTTTTTTTAAAGGAAAATGCGCGCGCCACCTCGTTGCCTTTGTTGAACATTGAAGAATCGGGCGATGGCACAATTAAATTTTTGTGGGATATTGCCGGGCAAGCCATTGAAAGCGTTTTTATTCCAGAAGAAAATCGCGCTACTTTGTGCATTTCCACGCAAATTGGTTGTGCTTTGGAATGTGCTTTTTGTTGCACGGGCAAACAAGGTTTTTCGCGCAATTTAACAACAGCTGAAATTGTGGGGCAGTTGTGGGGCGTGAAAACCTTTTTAAACGATTTTCAAAACCGCCGCATTTCCAATGTGGTTTTAATGGGAATGGGCGAACCTTTGGCAAATTTTGAAAACACAGCCAAGGCAATTGATGTTTTTTTGGACGATTTTGCTTATGGTTTATCGCGCCGAAGGGTCACCGTTTCTACCGCGGGCATTGTGCCGATGATGGACAAACTTGCCCAGCGCGCGCCCGTTGCCTTGGCGGTTTCTTTGCACGCCGCGCGGGATGATTTGCGAGATTTGTTGGTGCCATTGAATAAAAAATACCCTTTAAAAGAATTGCTCTTGGCTTGTAAACGTTATTTGGCTTTTGCCCCGCGCGATTTTATTACCTTTGAATATACCCTTATCCACAGCATCAACGATTCCACCAAAGATGCGCAAGATTTATTAAAATTAACGCGCAACATTCCGTGTAAATTTAATTTAATTGCTTTTAATCCTTTTGAAGCGTCAAATTTTATTGCACCTTCTGCGCGGCGCCTTGCCGCTTTTGCTGATGTGTTGAAAAATGCTGGTCGCGTGGTGACATTTCGCAAAACGCGCGGAGATGATATTGCCGCTGCGTGCGGTCAGTTGGCTGGCAAGGTTCAAAGTCGGCGCAAGGTTGTTTTGGCTTTGGCTTCTTGAAGTTTTTTGGAAATGGTGAAAAAAATGAAAAAATTACTATTTGCCGCAATGATTGTGGCACTTGCCGCGCCTGTTTATGCGCAGTGGAATATGGTGCCGGATATGAATGCCGCAGGTTCTAGCACGGCGCGCAAACAAACGCGGCGCAATGTGCAGCAGCCATCATCGCCTTCTTCATTTAGCCCGCGTTCTTGGACTTCCGAACAGCGCGCAGCGCACGGCATGGAAGGGGCAGAAATCCACACGCAGTTGGCGTTGATGTATTTCAACTTGGGCGAGCGGCAAACGGCTTTGGAAGAGTTGATGGTGGCTTTGGCTTTTGATAAAAACTATCCCAATGCTTATGCCGTGCGCGGTGTTATTCATTCTTCTCTTGGGCAAGATGACAAGGCGGAAACGGATTTCAACCGCGCCATATCGCTTTCTCCCAATAGCCCGGAAATCAACGATCAATACGGCGCATTTTTGTGCAAGATAAACAAAACCGATGCGGCATTTCGGCATTTTAAGGTGGCATTAGAAGACCCGCTTTACCGAACGCCGGGTAGCGTTCATTACAACGCGGGCATTTGTTCCTTGAAGGTGAGCAAAACCGACCAAGCGATGGATTATTTTTTAAAAACCGTGACGATGGGCTCACCTTATTCGGAAATGGCGAATGTGCGCTTGGCGGATTTGCTCTATCACCAAAACAACTTGGGTGAATCGCGCATTTATTTGGAAGAAGCAATGCGCCAAATGGAGCCGCCTTCTGCCGAAGCCTTGTGGCTTGGTATTCGTTTGGAGCGCCGAGAAGGGCAGAAAACGGCAGAAAACTCTTATGCGGCGCGGTTGCGCAAAAATTATCCAAGCTCGGAAGAATACAAAAAATACTTAAAAGGCGAATTTGAATGACCGAAAGCACTGAAAAACCCCCAGCCTTTGAACTCACCGCGGATGTTGCGGCAGCAAGCGGCGTAGGCGATGCCTTGCGTCAAGCCCGTGAATCGCAAGGCTTATCCTTGCAAAACGCAGCGCAGCGCTTGCGGCTTGGCGCTGCGCAAATTCAAGCCATTGAATCTGAAAACTGGCATGTTTTGCCCGGGCGCGTTTTTATTATTGGCTTTGTGCGCAATTACGCACGCTTTTTGGGCATTGCGGATGTTGAGGCTTTGATTGAGCGCTTGCAAAAAGCCTTACAAAACGAAGCGATGCCGAAGTTAGAAATCAAGCCCGGGGATGTTATTGTGCCACCACGGGCGGATAACCGCGCGATGGTTATCGCCTTGTCGCTCTTGGTTGTGGTGATTTTGGGTTATTTTTTGTTACCCGATGAATGGTCTAATGCGTTAGGCAATTTGTTGCCTCAAAAAAATAAAGCGTTGACCGTGGAAAAAGAGGTTTTGCCATCTGATGCTTTGGATGCGCCATCGGCAATGCCAGCTATGCCAACAATTCCTGCGCCAATGTTGGAGTCGCCTATGGCGCCATCCGTTTTGGAAAATCCTTTGTCAATTTCGGCACCGCCTGCGCTAATGCCAATTGCCAAACCTGCGCCAACTGCTGATGTTTTGCCGCCACCTGCGCCAGCTCTGCCTGCTGCAAAACCTGAAAAAACTGCAAAACCAATAACGTCTCTTCAAAAACCTGCAACCCCAGAACCTGCGGCGGCAATTCCCGCACCGGTTGCAAAACCTGCGCCTGTTGCTAATTCTGCAAATGTAGCAAATGCCAAAACTGCCAATTCGGCTAATTCTGCGCCGTCTCGTGCGCTTTCGCCTGAAGAACAAGCGAAGATTCGGGCAGAAAATTTGGCAAAGATTCGGGCGGAAAACTTGGCAAAATTCCGCGGGAAAAACCAAACTGCACCTGCTGATGATTAAAAAACGTCTTGTTGCGCAAATCGGCGCAGTCAAAATCGGTGGCGGTTTTCCCGTTGCCGTGCAGTCAATGACCAACACCAACACAGCGGATGTTCAAGCAAGTGTTGCACAATGTTTGGCTTTGGCGCGTGCGGGTTCTGAAATGATTCGTTTGACGGTCAATAATGCCGAATCGGCTGCGGCAATTCCAAAAATCCGCGAAGCATTAGACCAAAAAAATTGCCAAGTGCCACTCATTGGTGATTTTCATTACAACGGCCACACGCTATTAAAAAATGCGCCCGCTTGTGCCGAGGCTTTGGCGAAATACCGCATTAATCCGGGCAATGTTGGGTTTGGCGAAAAAAAAGAATCACAGTTTAAAGCGATGATTGATTTTGCTTGCCGTTATGAAAAAGCGGTTCGTATCGGCGTAAATTGGGGCAGTTTGGATGCTGCTGTTTTGCAAAAAACAATGGATGAAAACGCGCATTGCGCCAAGCCGTTATCACCGCGTGAAATAATGCACAAAGCCTTGATTGCAAGTGCTTTGGAGTCGGCAGAATCAGCCGTGCAATTAGGTTTGCCGAAGAATCAAATTGTTTTGTCCTGCAAGGTTTCAGACGCGAAGGATTTAATTGCTATTTATCGCCAACTTGCAAAACTTGCCGATTATCCTTTGCATTTGGGCTTAACCGAAGCGGGAATGGGCATTAAAGGCGCTGTGGCAAGCACGGCGGCTTTGGCGGTTTTGTTAAACGAAGGCATAGGCGATACCATTCGGGTTTCTTTAACACCTGCGCCGGGTGCGCCAAGGACCGATGAAGTTTTGGTGGCGCAAGAGATTTTGCAAAGTTTGGCACTGCGCAATTTTCGCCCGTCTGTTATTGCTTGCCCGGGTTGCGGGCGCACCAGTAGCCATTATTTTCAAGAACTTGCCGAAGAAGTAACCCACTTCATCGCTGATAATATGCCCCGATGGTCGCAGGAATTTCAAGGTGTTGAAAATTTAAAAATCGCCGTGATGGGTTGCATTGTGAATGGTCCGGGCGAATCCAAACACGCCAATTTGGGCATTTCTTTGCCCGGCAACAATGAAGACTTTTCCGCCCCGCTTTTTGAAGATGGTGTTAAAGTGGCAACCTTAAAAGCGGACAACGTCAAGGCGGCGTTTTTTGCGCGCATTGAAGATTATATTTGCCGCCATTACCCCAAAATCCACGGTAAACCCTGAAAAATTTTGAAAATGAACACACAAAAAACACTGCAATCGGTGCGCGGAATGAATGATATTTTGCCGCCTGAATCGCTTCTTTGGGAAAAAATTGAAAATGTTTTAAAACGCCGCTTGGCGCTTTATGATTTTTTGCCGATACGCTTGCCGATTGTAGAACCCACGCCTTTATTTTCCCGCGCCATTGGCGAAGTAACCGACATTGTTGAAAAGGAAATGTATTCCTTTGTTGATGCCTTAAACGATGAAAAACTAACCTTGCGCCCAGAAGGCACGGCGGGTTGTGTGCGGGCATTTATTCAAAACAAAATGGGCGCTGATGGCGCTATTCAAAAATTGTATTATTTGGGGCCGATGTTTCGCCACGAGCGTCCGCAAAAAGGGCGTTATCGGCAATTTCATCAGTTGGGCGTGGAATGTTTGGGCGAGTGCGCCGCTTTGGTGGATGCCGAAATCATCGCGCTTTCGGCAAATTTTTGGCAGGATTTTAAAATTCCAACGCCCGAATTGCATATCAATTCTTTGGGCGATTTTAAAGAACGGCAAGCGCATCGCGCAGCGCTTGTGGATTATTTCACGCGTTATGAAAACTTGTTGGATGACGATTCCAAACGCCGTTTGCGTAAAAACCCGCTGCGTATTTTGGATTCTAAAAATCCTGATTTAAAAGAAATTTGCGAATCAGCGCCCAAACTTTTTGATTTTTTGGGGGCGCAATCCAAAAAACATTTTGAAGAAGTCTTGGGTTTTTTGAGCGATTTAAAAATTCCCTACAAAATTAACCACCGCTTGGTGCGCGGTTTGGATTATTACAACCGCACGGTTTTTGAATGGGTTAGCGACCAACTCGGCGCACAAGGCACGGTTTGTGCGGGCGGGCGTTATGATTCTTTGGTGGAACAATTAGGCGGCAAAATAACGCCTGCGTGCGGTTTTGCGCTGGGCTTGGAGCGCTTGGCGTTGTTAATTGAATCGCAAAAGTTGCCAACACCGAGCGTTTTTATTGTTTATTCTGAAGCGGCGCTTCATTTGGCATTTCAAACTGCTGAAAACTTGCGGCGCAATAATATTCACGTGCGATTTTCACCGCGTGCGTCTAGTTTTAAAAATCAATTAAAACGCGCCGATGCAAGCGGAGCGGCTTTTGCCGTTATCATCGGTGAAGATGAGGTGAAAAACGGCACTTTGCAATGCAAAGATTTGAAAACCAAGAATCAGCAAAGTTTTGATTTTTCGGCTTTGCTCAATTTTTTAACCAAGGATGAAACTTTTTAAAAAAGGAAAACAAAAATGGCGCATTACGACTTGGAAGAACAAGAACAGCTCGCACAACTCAAAGCGTGGTGGCAAACCTATGGCAATATGATTGCCAGCGCGATTTTGGTTGTTGCTTTGTGTGCCTTGGCTTACAACACTTACAGTTGGTTTCAAAACAAAAACGCAGCGCAAGCCGCAGGCGTTTATCAGCAGTTTAATGCGGCGCTTGTTGGCAAAGATTCTGCGCGCGTGGCAAGTTTGGCAGGCGAGTTGATTGATCAATATCCTTCGCAATCTTACGCCACCTTGGCGGCAATGGAAGCCGCGGCAATGGAAGGTGCTGATTCTAAAACCGCGCAAATGCAACTCAGTTGGGCGGCAGAAAAGGGTGAGGAAAGTTTGCGCGATTTAGCCAAAATGCGTTTGGCGAATTTGTTTTTAAACGAGAAAAATTTTGACCAAGCGCTTAAAACCTTGGAAACACCGCAAAATGCCCGCTTTTTGCCCGCTTTTTTTGATTTTAAGGGCGATATTTATTGGGCAAAGGCAGATTTACCAAACGCTTTAAAGTCGTGGCAAACGGCGCAACAAAAAATCTTAAATGATTCCAGCTTTGATGCGGCATTTGCAACCTTAAACGAATCAATTTCGCAGAAAATTGCCGCGCACAACGTTGGTAAAAATGAAAAAAAATTGCCGTCTACCGTGGATATTGCTGTTGAAAACAAGGAACGATGATGAAAAAAATTTTTATTGTTGGCATTACCACGATTTTGGCGGCTTGCGAATCGCTTAATCCTTTTTCTTCGGGCGTGGTCATTGAAGAAGCGCCGCAATTTGCCAACACCATTGATGTGAAAACGGCTTGGCAAGGCAATGTGGGCGAATCGGGCAAAAATATTTTGCGCTTGGCAATTTTGAGCAAGAGCGTGGTTGCGGCTTCTGCCAAGGGAGAAATCAAAGCCTTTGATAAGGCAAACGGCAATGTTTTGTGGGAAAAAAATCTTGTTGACACAGTGATTTCTGCGGGCGTAGGTGGCGATGAAGAATTGATTTTTGTGGGTTCCAACAAGGGAGAAGTGTTTGCTTTTTCTGCCGAAAAGGGCGAAGAAGTGTGGAAAACCAAGGTATCAAGCGCCGTGGTGCAAACGCCTGTTTCCACACCTGCGGGGCTTTTGGTCAAAAGTGCGGACGAGCGGATTTTTTTGCTCAACCGCCAAAACGGTGAGCGTTTGTGGTTTTATCAACATTCAATCCCTACCTTGCAAGTGCGCGATTCGGCAATGCCTGTTTTTGCAGGCGGTTTTATTTTTGCGGGTTTTGAAGGCGGCAAGTTGGTTGCACTTTCTACCGAAAATGGTTTGCCTGTTTGGCAAGGGCAAGTTGCCATTCCCAAAGGTGCCAACGAGTTGGATCGTTTAACATCGGTTGCCACGCCTTTGGTTGAAGGCGAAGTTTTATGCGCGGCGGCATTTCAAGGGCAAGTGGCGTGTTTTAATATGATGCAAGGCGGTTTGCAGCTTTGGGCGAAAAAAATCGGTTCGGCAAAAGCCTTGGCAAATGACCACCAAGCGCTTTTTGTTTCAGAGGATTCGGGCGTTTTGTATGCGCTCAACAAACACACTGGCGCCACCTTGTGGAAAAACGAGGCACTTGTTACACGCAATCCTTCTGCCGCGGCAGTGGGCGCGGGCAGCGTTTTGGTTGTGGGTGATTTGGACGGTTTTGTTTATGTGTTGGATGCAGCAAGCGGCAAATTTTTAGCCAAAATTGAAACCGACCGCACGGCAATTTTGGCGCCAATTGTCTATAACGATGGCAAGTTTTGGTTACAAACCGAGGGCGGGCGCGTTATTGCCTTGGATGTTTTATGAAGCCTGTTGTGGCACTTGTTGGGCGGCCAAACGTCGGCAAATCAACGCTTTTTAATCGGCTTACCAAAACGCGCGATGCTTTGGTCGCTAACATTCCGGGTTTAACGCGTGATCGCCATTACGGCAACGGTCAAATGGGTGATGTGCCGTTTTGGGTGATGGACACAGGCGGTTTTGAACCTTTTGCCAAGGACGGCATTTTGGCGGCAATGGCGGATCAGACGCTGCAAGGTTTAAAAGAAGCGGATGTGTTGCTTTTTGTTTTGGATTTTTTATCGGGTTTAACCCCACAAGATGAAGCCATTGCCAAAAGTTTGCGGCAGTTGCCGCAACCTGTTTTTTTGATTGTCAACAAAGCCGAAGGAGTAGAAAAAACATTAGCGCGCGCGGATTTTTACGCATTGGGTTTGGGTGAACCTTTTGTGATTTCCGCTTCGCACGGCGATGGCGTGCGTTCAATGATTGATGCAGTTTTAAGCAATTTTGCCGATGATTTAGAAAATTCGGCAAATGCCGATTTTGAAAAAAATGCCGCGTTGACCGTGGAAAAATGCAAAGTGGCGATTATCGGCAGGCCAAATGTTGGCAAATCTACGCTGATTAACGCTTTGTTGGGCGAAAACCGCGTGATTGCTTTTGATGAACCCGGCACCACGCGCGATGCCATTGCCATTGATTTTGATTTTAAAGGCAAAAACTACCTGTTGATTGACACTGCGGGTGTTCGCAAAAAAGGCAAGGTTGATGAAATGTTGGAGAAGTTTTCTGTTATCAAAACCTTGGATGCCATTGAAAAAGCGAATGTTGCCGTTTTAATGTTGGATGCCAAACGCGACATTGCCGACCAAGACGCGCATTTGGCAGGGTTAATTTTGGAAGCTGGCAAAGCGCTTGTGGTTGCTGTGAATAAATGGGATGCCTTAAAAGAATACGACAAAACGCAAATTAAAGAACGTTTGAAAAACAAATTGGCGTTTTTGGATTTTGCGCCTGTGCATTTTATTTCGGCAGCAAAGCACAAGGGTTTGAAGCAATTGATGGAATCGGTGGATGTGGTTTTTCAATCAGCAAATAAAAAATTGCCCACGCCGCAAGTAACACGTGCCTTGCAAGAAGCGCTTTTGAAACAATCGCCTGCGCGCAAAAACGGCGTGCGTCCCAAACCGCGTTATGCACATCAAGGCGGCTCTAATCCGCCTGTGATTGTTTTGCATGGCAACGCTTTGGAAAATTTAACGCCTGCTTATTTGCGTTATTTGGAACACCATTTTCGCAGCGTTTTTGACTTAAAAGGCACGCCTTTGAAGATTGAATGCGCTTTCAATCAAAATCCTTATGCGCAAAAGTCTTAGTTGTTATAATGGCGCTTCTTAATGGAGATTTTAAAAATGAACAAAGTCCAATTATTACAAGACCCGTTTTTGAATGCCTTGCGGCGTGAACATGTGCCGGTGTCGCTTTATTTGGTCAATGGCATTAAATTGCAAGGGCAAATTGAATCGTTTGATCAATACGTGGTGTTGCTCAAAAACACCGTAACGCAAATGGTTTACAAACACGCCATTTCAACGGTGGTGCCTGCGCGCCCAATTAGCTTGCAGCAAGAGCAAAAACCGAGTCAGCCCGAGTGAAGAAAAAGCCAAACGCGCATTTTTCCACGGTCAACGTGAAATTTTTTTAACATCGACCGTGGAAAATCAGTTTTTGGAATGCGCTTTTTTGGTGCAAGTGGATTTTAAGGAATTTGATTCGCACAATTCCTTAAAAGAATTGCGGGCTTTAACCGAATCTGCTGGTGCCAAAACTGTTGGTTCGTTGCAAGCCAAGCGCACCGCGCCCGATGCCAAGTTTTTTATTGGCAAAGGTAAAATGGAAGAATTAAAAACGCAGGTTTTGGCAACCCAAGCGACTTTGGTGATTTTTAATCACACGCTCTCTGCCACGCAGGAGCGCAATATCGCGCGTTTTTTGAACGTGCGTGTGATTGACCGCAACACCTTAATTTTGGACATTTTTGCCTTGCGCGCCCAAAGTTTTGAAGGGCGCTTGCAAGTGGAATTGGCGCAATTAACGCATTTGGCAACGCGTTTGGTGGGCACTTGGACGCACTTGGAGCGCCAAAAAGGCGGCATTGGTTTAAGAGGTCCGGGCGAGCGGCAGTTGGAAATTGATCGGCGTTTGTTAGCCCAACGTGTGAAATATTTGAATGCGCGTTTATCCAAATTAGAAAAATCTCGCCAAACGCAACGCGGTTCAACTTTTAGAAAATCGGCGTTTAATGTTTCTTTGGTGGGTTATACCAATGCTGGAAAATCCACGCTTTTTAACGCCTTAACGCATGAAAAAGTTTATTCTGCCGACCAGCTTTTTGCCACACTGGACACCACGTCTCGCAAATTGTGGTTAGAACAAGCGCAAGAATCAATGGTTTTGACCGACACGGTTGGTTTTATCCGCAATTTGCCGCACGCTTTGGTTAAAGCCTTTCACGCCACATTGGAAGTGAGCGTGGAAGCGGATTTGTTGTTGCATGTGATTGATTTTTCAAGCCCAGTTTATGAAGACGAATGCGCCGCTGTCAATGCTGTGTTAAAAGAAATCGGGGCGGATTCAATTCCGCAACTTTTGGTTTTGAACAAAACGGATTTAAAAGAAGATTGTGCGCGTTTTCAAAATAACGATTTAAACGCTGATTTTGAAAAAAATTCCACGTTTACCGTGGAAAATCGTTTGAAATTGCCGAATCGTATTTTTTTAAGTGCAAAAAATGGTGATGGACTAGAAAATTTGCGTCAAATTTTGGCACAATACGCCATTTGCAAACGGCAAACTTTTATTTAGGTATTGGCATATGTCTTTAAACGACCCACGCTGGGGAAAATCGCCCGAAGAGAACGACAAATCGGAGCATTATCCCAACAACAACGATGACGAACAACAACCGCGCCAAAATCAAGGTGATGACAATAAAAAGCGCCCCAACCGCAATGAACCGCCCGATTTGGACGAAGCGTGGGACGATTTGGTAGGCAAAATCAACGGCTGGCTTAACCAAAACAACACCAAAGCAAAAATGAAAAAAAATCCATGGAAGGGCATTTTGGATGAAAACGGCGGCGGCGCTGGAAATGGCGGCGGCGGATTTTCAAATAGTTTGGCGCCAATGGCATCGGGCAAGTTTTTAACACTTGCCGCCGTGTTGGCTGTGATTTTGTGGTTGTTAAGCGGTTTTTATGTGGTGGATGCTTCTGAACGTGGCGTGGTTTTGCAATTTGGCCGCTTTTTAAAAAGCACCGAGCCGGGTTTGAATTGGCGCTTGCCTGCTCCCATTCAAACGCACGAAATTGTGGATTTAACGAATGTGAGAACCATTGAAGTGGGTTACCGCGGTAGCGAAAAAAACAAGGTTTTAAAAGAAGCCTTGATGCTGACCGATGATGAAAACTTGGTCAACATTCAATTTGCCGTGCAATACATTTTAAAAGATCCGATGGAATATTTGTTTTATAACCGCGACACCGATGCGGCGGTCAAAGGTGCGGCGGAATCGGCTTTTCGGGAGATTGTGGGTAAAAGCAAAATGGATTTGGTTTTGTATGAAGGCAGAGAACAAATTGCCGCCGATGCCACGCAATTGATCCAAGAAATTTTGGATCGTTACCAAAGCGGCGTTTTAATTTCCAAAGTTACCATGCAAAATGCCCAACCGCCCGAACAAGTGCAGGCGGCTTTTGATGATGCCGTTACAGCCAGCCAAGACAAAGAACGGCAGAAAAATGAAGGGCAAGCCTACGCCAATGATGTGATTCCCAAAGCGCGCGGCACGGCATCGCGCTTGATGGAAGAAGCGCAAGCTTATCGCCAAAGTGTGGTTGCCAAAGCACAAGGGGATGTGGCGCGTTTTTCCGCTGTGTTGGATGCTTACAAAGCTGCGCCAGAGGTCACGCGTGAGCGTCTTTATTTGGAAACCATGCAACAAATTTATGCCAATACTAGCAAAGTGATGGTGGATCAAAAAGCAGGCGGCAATAGTTTGTTGTATTTGCCGCTTGAAAAATTATTGGAAAAACCGCAAGAAAAAAATAGGTCTACCATGGAAAATAAAATAGAAAATTCTATGCCGATGGTTGAAAAAACAGAATCTTCAACACGCAATTTGTCTTTAACCCGCAATCGTGGAGAGCGTTAAGATGAAAACCAACGCTTTTTTTCAAAACGTGCTGATTGTTGTTGCTATTTTGTTGGTTTTGCTTTCTATGACGATGTTCACCGTGGACCAACGCAAATTTGCATTGGTTTCGCAATTTGGTGAGGTCAAACACGTGATAGCCGAACCCGGCTTAAATTTCAAATGGCCATTTATTCAAGATGTGCGCTATTTTGAAAAACGCATTATCACAATGGATTCGGATGAACCTGAGCGTTTTATTACTTCTGAAAAGAAAAATGTTTTGGTGGATTCATATATCAAATGGCGCATTGTGGATCCCAAACTTTATTACATTTCTTTTTCAGGCGATGAAAGCCGCGCGCGCATTCGCTTAAATCAAACGATTAACGCAGGTTTGCGCGAAGAATTTGGCAAACGCACCGTGCATGATGTGGTCTCGGGTGAGCGCGACAAAATTATGGAAGATATGCGCGAAAAGGCGAATGTGGATACTTTAAAAGTCGGCATTCGCATTGTGGATGTGCGCTTAAAACGTGTGGAATTGCCCAATGAAGTTTCCGCTGCGGTTTATAGCCGTATGGAAGCCGAGCGCGCACGCGTTGCCAACGAATTGCGTTCAGAAGGTGCGGCAGCGGCTGAAAAAATCCGCGCCGATGCGGATAAACAACGTGAAGTGATTGTTTCAACGGCGTATCGCGATGCGCAAAAAATCAAAGCCGATGGTGATAAAGAAGCCGCCGCCATTTACGCCAACGCTTACAACAAAAATCCGGAGTTTTATGCCTTTTATCGTTCGTTGGAAGCGTATCGCGCGAGTTTTGCCAACAAAAACGATATTTTGGTTGTGGATCCTTCTTCCGATTTTTTCAATTATTTGAAAAAAAATTCGCGTTGACCGTGGAAAAACGCTATGCAATGGTTATTGCCTGAATACTTTGCGGATATTTTGCCGCCAGAAGCCAAACGTTTGGAAAGTTTGCGCCGCAAAGTTTTGGATTTGTTTGCTTCATACGGTTTTGAATTGGTGATGCCGCCTTTGATTGAGTATTTGGATTCTCTTTTAACGGGCAGCGCGCGGGATTTGGATTTAAAAACCTTCAAACTCGTCGACCAGCTTTCTGGCAAAATGATGGGTTTAAGAGCCGACATCACGCCGCAAATTGTGCGCATTGATTCGCAACTCTTAAACGATGATGGCATCACAAGGCTTTGTTATTGCGGTGTTGTTGCGCACACGCGCCCGTCTAATTTAAAGAGCGGGCGAGAATTGCAACAAATTGGGGCAGAAATTTATGGCGCATCACACATTGATGCGGATTTGGCAATCATCACCTTGGCTGTAAAAGCCTTAAACGCTTGCGCCATTACCATTGACCGCATTGATTTGAATCATTTTGGCATTTTCAACGCCTTGTGCGAAATGGCAAAAATTGATGAGTCTTTAAAATTGCAACTTGCCAAATTTTTGCGTTTAAAAGATGCGCCCGCTTTGTTTGCGGCAACGGATGATTTTGCGCCAACGAACAAAAACGCTTTTCGCGCATTGCTGAATTTATATGGCGATTCTATTGATGTTTTAAGTCGCGCCCACGCGGCTTTTGATGTCTTAAAAAATCCAACAATCAACGCCGCTTTAACCGATTTGGCTTGGATTATTCAAAAACGCCCCGATTTGCCGTTTTCCATCGATTTGGCAGATTTGGTCGGTTACTACTACCACACCGCTTTGGCTTTCAATGCTTTTAATGTGAATTATCCCAACGCTTTGGCGCACGGCGGGCGTTATGATGGTGTTGGCAAAGTTTTTAAGCGTGCGCGAGCGGCAACTGGTTTTTCAATGGATTTGCGGCAGTTGGTTTTGGTTGCACCCGAGTTAAAGGATTCTGAAAGTGCTGAAAACGCGCCGATTTTTGTAGAAAAAACAGAGGATTCAACAGCGCTACAAGCATTAACAAAAATCTTAAAAGATTGGCGATTGCAAAATCGTGTGGTTGTTGAAGCTTTAACGGATGAAAAAATTCCAAAAAACGCCAAGCGTTTGGCGTGGAATAATGGCAAATGGCAGTTCAAAAACGGGGGAGAACATGGCTAAAAACGTGGTTGTCGTTGGCACGCAGTGGGGAGACGAAGGCAAAGGCAAAATTGTGGATTGGCTCACCGATCGCGCAGCAGGCGTTGTGCGTTTTCAAGGCGGGCATAACGCTGGGCACACGCTTGTGGTAGGCGATAAGGTGTTTAAATTAAGCCTTGTGCCTTCTGGCATTGTGCGCGGCAATGTGCGCTGTTTCATTGGCAACGGCGTGGTTTTGGATATGGCGCATTTAACGCGCGAAATTGCCATGTTGGAAAATGCAGGATTAGAAGTGCAAGGGCGCTTGATGGTATCCGCCGCGTGCCCGGTGATTTTGCCTTATCACGTGGCATTGGATGCCGCACGCGAAAACAAACGTTCAAAAAATAACAAAATTGGCACAACCGGCAAAGGCATTGGACCTTGTTATGAAGACAAAGTTGCGCGCCGCGGTTTAAAACTCTATGAATTTTTTGATTCAGCACATTTGAAGACGCGCTTAAAAGAATTGTTGGATTACCACAATTTTATGCTCACGCATTTTTACAACGCGGAATCGCTTGCTTTTGATGTGGTTTATCAAAGCGCTTGCCAAAACTTTGAACAAATTCTACCGATGGTGGGCGATGTTTCTGCTGCTTTAAATGAATCCCCACAAAACTTGCTTTTTGAAGGTGCGCAAGGCACTTTGTTGGATATTGACTACGGCACTTATCCTTTTGTTACTTCTTCCAACTGCGTGGCTGGGCAAGCGGCGGCGGGTTCTGGCATTGGTCCCACCAAAATTGATGCGGTTTTGGGCATTACCAAAGCTTATTGCACGCGCGTGGGTGGTGGCCCATTTCCTAGCGAATTGGATATTGAAACAGAAGGCTCGCCCGGCTACCAAATGTCGCAAAAGGGCATGGAATTTGGCACAGTGACGGGCAGACGGCGTCGTTGCGGTTGGTTGGATATTGCCGCTTTAAAACGCTCGGCGCAAATCAATGGTTTAACGGGTTTGTGTATAACCAAGTTGGATGTGTTGGATGGTTTGCCTGAAATTAAAATCTGCACGGGTTATTCCATTGGCGGCAAGTTTTATGATTTGTTGCCGCCGGGCGCACTTGATGTAGAAAAGGCTGAACCAATTTTGCAGTCGGTGCCGGGTTGGCGCGAATCCACGGCACAAATCAAACGTTTTGAAGATTTGCCTGCCAATGCCCGCGCTTATTTGGGAATGATTGAAGTTTTAGCCGAAGTGCCTATTGCCTTGGTTTCCACTGGTCCTGAACGTGAAGAAACCATTGTGAAACACCATCCTTTTGACTGATTGCGCGATTTTCCACGGTAAACGATTTATTTTTTTCAAAAAACAAGGTTTACCGTGGAAAATTGCAAAAAACGGAACAACGATGAAAAAAATCTTATTCTTTTTTTTATTTTTTGCGCAAAACCTTGCTGCGCAAAGCATTCCTGCGCCAATTCCGCCCGAAATTGAAGCCAAATCGTGGTTGTTGTGGGATTTAACGGCGAATAAAACGCTTGCCGCTTTTGCCCCGCAGGAACGATTAGAACCGGCATCTTTAACGAAGTTGATGACCGCTTATCTTGCCTTTGCCGCTTTAAAAGAAGGGCGCATTGCCTTGGAACAAAAAGTGCAAGTCTCAGAAAAAGCCTACCGCGCAGAAGGCTCGCGCATGTTTTTGGAAATCAACAAATCCGCCACAGTTGATGATTTGCTCAAAGGGATGATTGTGCAATCGGGCAACGATGCTTCCATTTTGTTGGCAGAGGCTATTGGTGGTTCGGAAGAAAACTTTGCGCAGTTGATGAATTTAGAAGCAAAACGCCTTGGGCTAAACAACACGCATTTTGAAAATGCAACGGGTTTGCCGAGCAACACTTTTTCCACCGCGCTGGATTTGGCGATTTTAACGCGCGCTTTAATTTTTGATTTTCCGCAGGAATATGCGCGTTATTACGCAATGCGCGAATTCACCTACAATAAAATCCGCCAACCCAACCGCAACCGATTGCTGACAATGGATAAAGCGGTTGATGGCGTTAAAACTGGCCACACACAAGCGGCGGGGTATTGCTTGATTTCATCCGCTTTTAAAGACAATCGCCGTTTGCTTGCCGTTTTGCTTGGCGCAACCAGCGAGAAAAAACGCATCTCAGAATCCCACAAATTGTTGCAATGGGGTTACGGCGCATTTGAATTGGTGTCGGTTATCCCGCAAAACACAGCGCTTGCAAACTTGCGGATTTTTAAAGGCGAGCAACAAAACTTGGCGGTAAAAACCACTGAAAACTTGCAAGTGCTTGTGCCGCGCGGAATGGTCAAAGACCTTACATTCCGCTTTATTCCCAAAGCACCATTGACGGCACCCATTGCCGCCACTGATATTGTGGGCGAAGTGGAAGTGTTGGTGAATAACCAACTCTTTGAAAAACGCGCAATTGCGGCAGGCGTTGCGGTGAATGAAGGCGGATTTTTGCGCCGAAATATTGACGGCTTTTTGTTGTGGTGGAATAACTGATGGAAATGGTGTTTCCGCAACATTTTCCGATTAAAATCATCGGCAATATGCAAGATGGCTTGGCGGATGCGGTTTTGGAAATTGTTTGCCGCCACGCGCCGGATTTTGATGCGGCAACCATGCAAATGCGCGCAAGTCAAAACAACAATTATTTGAGTCTGAGCTGCACCATTTTGGCGCAAAGTCGTCCGCAGTTGGACGCTTTATACCGCGAATTATGCGCACACCCGATGATTCGTTTTGTGTTGTAAAAGCACATTTGCTTGGCAAAATGCAAGATTACGCCGCCGTGCTTTTAAAAATGCAGGAATTTACAAAAAACCGCACGCCCGCAACAATGGACGAAATATGGTTTTTGGAACACGCCCCCGTTTTTACCTCTGGCGTGCGTTTTTCTCCGAAACACGTTTTAAATCCTAACATTCCGATTATTCACACCAACCGCGGCGGCGAGCTGACTTTTCACGGGGCAGGGCAGTTGATTATTTATTTTTTAATGGATTTAAAACGTCTTAAAATCAAACCGCGCGATTTTATTTTGGCGTTGCAAAATATTATCATTGCTTTTTTAAAAACAAAACATATTGATTCTTTTTTAAAAGAAAACGCTCCGGGTGTTTATACCAAAAAAGGAAAAATTGCATCACTTGGTTTAAAAATTGAAAAACACTGCACTTACCACGGATTAGCTTTAAACGGCAATATGAATTTAGCCGAATTTAATAATATTTTGCCTTGCGGTGAAAAACAAAAAATGACGGATTTGAATCATTTTTATTTAAATTACAATTATCAAAAAACAGCATGTGAATTAATACCTTTTATTGAGCAATATTTGAACTG
>ERZ1035025.546-NODE-546-length-24602-cov-9.856194_pt1 | contig 24602 bp, 22 predicted proteins | sample MGYA00520619_ERZ1035025 | MGnify/ENA primary metagenome ERZ1035025 (study PRJEB33766, sample SAMN09781742) | gut metagenome | biome: gut microbiome | host: Homo sapiens | place: Madagascar | study: EMG produced TPA metagenomics assembly of the PRJNA485056 data set...
TAAGGCTTTGCGGACATTTAAGAAGATATAAAAAGATAGTCAAAAAGACATATATGATTTATTTATAAATCTAATCTTCTTTTGGTAATGCAATATTTAAAATGATTGCAACAAGTGCGGCAGGTACGATACCAGATCCGCCAAAGATCAGCTGAACAGCATCAGGAAGTCCAGAAAGAACTGCACTGTTTGCACCGATTCCGTATCCAAGACCAAGGGCTACAGATACGATTGTAATATTTCTCATTGTTAATTTCTCTTTTGTGATCAGCTGAATACCACTGATTACGATAGAAGAGAACATCATAACGGCTGCACCACCTAAAACACTCTGAGGCATGATAGAAATTAATGCCGCAAGTTTTGGAAATAACCCGCACAGGATTAAGAAAATAGCTCCTGTTGCAAGTGCAAAGCGGTTTACGATCTTTGTCATAGTGACAAGACCAACATTCTGGCTGAAGGATGTATTTGGTAAAACACCGAAGAATGCTGCAAGTGTAGATCCGATACCATCACAGATAACACCTCCAGAAAGCTCAGAATCTGTAGCTTCACGATCCATACCACCTTCGATAACTCCGGAAATATCTCCGACTGTTTCTACAGCAGTTACGATAAACATGATAAGTACTGGAACGATCGCTCTTGCATCAAAAACAATTTTTACTGGGAGAAGTTTTGGAACTGCAAACCAGCTGGCTTGTGCAACTTTATCCCAATTTAATACCCATGCTTTTGTGTACTCTACACCGTCTGCATTGACTGCAGTAGTAGGAAGTACAACACCCATGATTCCTGCGATAATGTATCCGGCAACGATTCCGATCAGTACAGAAGAAGCACTTGTCATACCTTTTGTTCCATGTTTTAAAACAATGATGATAATAAGAACAACAAGTCCAAGTAATAAGTTCTCAATGGATCCAAAATCATTGGCTGAGTTTCCACCACCAAAGGAATTAACTCCAACTGCGATCAGTGACAATCCAATGGAAAGTACAACAGTTCCAGTGACAACGGCAGGGAAAAATCTGCGAAGTGGTTTTAACATAAATCCTAATACGGATTCAAATAATCCACCAATAATAGATGCACCCATGATCGCACCATATCCAAGGATTCCACCGCCCATAACACCAGCAACACTGCTGCAGACACCGATAAATCCTGAACTGGTTCCCATGATGATTGGAACTTTTCCACCGATTGGTCCAATTGCGTACAACTGGATCAGAGTAACAATTCCGGCAATTAACATAGCATTTTGTAAAAGCGCAATCTGAACGTCTGCAAATTCAGTTCCGGAAGCAATACCACAGGCTCCTGTAATGATCAGGACTGGAGTAAGATTTCCTACGAACATGGCGAATACATGCTGCAGACCAAGGAGAATCGCTTTTTGTAGCGGAAGTTTTCCATAAAAGTCGTACTCAGCTCCTTTGTTTTTCTCTTGATTCATTTTTCTTTCGTCTCCTTTTTTTTAATGCATGATGAGCAGTTTAAAACTGCTATTTTTACAGCACAACATTATAAAGTATCTGAAAGAAAATGTATAGTTTTTTTTTCTGAGCAATTTGTATGAAAATAAGTTTGAATAACCAACATATCTTTGATATAATAAATGATATCAGTATGCAGAAATACAGGAGGCTTTTACTATGGAGAATAAAAGTAGTTACCAGATAAACGAGCAGGGAGTGCTCGGAGAAGTAAAAATTGCAGATGATGTGATCGCAGTGATCGCAGGAATCGCAGCAACTGAAGTGACAGGCGTTGCCAGAATGTGTGGGAATATCACCAATGAACTGGTAAGCAAACTTGGAGTGAATAATCTGTCCAAGGGAGTCAAAGTTGTCGTAGAGAATCATCATGTAAGAGTCAATCTTGCATTGGAACTTGATTATGGAGTCAGCATTCCAGAAGTATCAGAGAAAGTTCAAAACAGAGTAAAATCTGCGATTGAGAATATGACAGGATTAAAAGTAAGTGAAGTCAATGTTCGTGTCGCAGGTGTAGCAGCAGAAGAAGAGTAAAATATTATAAAGGCAAAGTCAGACGGGACTGATCACAGTTCCGTCTTTGTATCGCAGAAAGGAACCCTAATGAAGAGAAGTGAGGTAAGAGAACATATTTTCAGAATTTTATTTTGTGTAGAATTTTGTGAGAAGGAAGAATTTGAAGATCAGGTAGAATTATATTTTGAGGGACATGAGAATATCAATGAAAAGACTCAAAAAGAAATTACTGAGAAGACAGAGAATCTGATCGAACATTTGGATGAGCTTGATGAAAAAATTTCTGCTCATACAAATGCATGGAATTTAGAGAGACTTGGAAAATCCGAATTATCAATTTTAAGACTTGCGGTATATGAGATCTTATTTGATGAACAGGTACCAAGAAAGGTAGCGATCAATGAAGCAGTAGAACTTGCAAAGAAATACTGTAATGAAAAGGCAGCACCATTTATTAACGGTGTGTTAAGTAAGATTGGACAGGATATGGATGAAGAGTAAAGTTTTTTCTGTAACACAGATTAATACTTATATCAAGAGAATGTTTCAAAGTGATTATGCCTTGAGAAAGATTTCGATCAAAGGACAGGTATCGAATTGTAAATATCATTCTTCCGGGCATATTTATTTTTCACTGAAAGATGAAGGAAGTCAGATTTCCTGTGTAATGTTTGCAAATGCCAGATATGACGGACTGAAGTTTGAATTAGAAGATGGTCAGGAAGTTATTGTTGATGGGAATGTCAGCGTCTATGAACGTGGAGGAAGTTACCAGCTTTATGCACAGGAGATTCGTCTGAATGGAATCGGCGAACTGTATATTGCCTATGAGATGTTAAAGCAGAAGCTGTATGAAGAAGGTTTGTTTGATCACGAGAAGAAGAAACCGATACCAAAGAATCCAAAGACTGTAGGAGTGGTAACAGCTAAAACTGGTGCAGCAATTCACGATATTATCAGTACGGCAAAGAGAAGAAATCCTTATGTTCAGCTGGTTTTATATCCTGCAAAGGTTCAGGGAGACGGAGCTTCAGATACGATCGTTTCTGGAATTAAGACATTAGATGAATATGGAGTTGATATCATCATCATTGGAAGAGGTGGTGGATCGATAGAAGATTTATGGGCATTTAATGAAGAGAATGTTGCAAGGGCTATCTATGAAGCAAAGACACCGATCATTTCTGGAACAGGTCATGAGGTTGACACGACGATTGCGGATTATGCAGCAGATCTTCGTGCAGCAACACCAACTGCAGCCTGTGAGCTTGCAATTCCTGATATCAGAGAGATAATAGAAGGAATTGGAAACAGAGAATATACATTGAATACGATGTTAAAGCAATTAATCCGAAGATATCAGATGAAATTACAGAGATATCAGATAGAGATCGCAAACTTTGATCCAAAGTTTCAATTACAGGAACAAAAGATGCGTCTGTCAGAATTAGAAGAACAGATACATGCGGTGATGAACAACAAACTGACATCATATCAACACAAACTGGAGTTATATACAAAAGAGCTTCATGGATTATCTCCGACAGCGAAACTGATCAATGGATTTGGATATTTGGAAGATCAGGATGGAGAACCCGTGACAAGTGTTACAAAAGTACAAGAAGGAGATCAGATTTCTCTGACGATATCTGATGGAATAATTATAACAAAGACAGAAAAGATCAAGAAGATCGATTAAGAAAGAGGAAGTTTATTATGGCAAAGAAGAAATTTGATATTGATCAGGGATTTGAACAGTTAGATGAAATCCTTACAAAACTTTCTGAAGAAGAAATCAAACTTCCAGAGGCAGTAAAACTGTATACCGAAGGAGTAGGTCTTGTAAAGCAATGCAAAGATTCTTTGGATAAAGTAGAGAAAGAACTGATCATATTAGAAGATGGGGAAGAACATGAACTTTAAAGATGAGATGAATGAACGGGTAGCAGAGATCGAATCCATTTTAGATCAGTATCTGCCGCCAAAAGAAGGATTACAAAAAACAGTTTTAACTGCAATGAATACAACAGTAAAAGCAGGTGGAAAGCGCCTTCGCCCGATGTTGATCAATGAGACATATAAGATGTTTGGTGGAGATGGAGATATTGTGAAGCCATTTATGGCAGCGATCGAGATGATTCATACGTATTCACTGATCCATGATGATCTCCCGGCACTTGATAACGATGATTATCGAAGAGGACAAAAAACCTGTCATATCGTATATGGAGAAGATATGGCGATTCTTGCTGGAGATGCATTGCTAAACTATGCATATGAAGTTGCAACAAAGGCTTTTGATCTCGCAACGAGTGAGCAGATCATGAATGTGGTTGAAGCAATCAAGATTCTTGCAAGAAAACCTGGAATTTATGGAATGATCGGTGGACAGGTTGCGGATGTTGAGTTAGAAGGAACACCTCTTAATATGGAACAGATCTTATTTATTCATAAAAATAAGACCTCTGCATTGATTGAAGCCTGCATGATGATCGGAGCAGTGCTTGCAGGAGCATCAAAAGAAGATGTTATGGCGATGGAAGAATGTGGAGAATATATTGGTCTGGCATTCCAGATTCAGGATGATATTCTAGACCTTACAGGTGATGAAAAAGAAATCGGGAAACCGGTTGGAAGTGATGAAAAGAATCACAAAACGACTTATGTGACGATCAAGGGATTAGAACAATCAAAGAAAGACGTGGAAGATATTTCCAAGAAAGCAATAGATATTTTAACAAAATATGATAAAGGGGATTGCTATCTTACGAATCTTACAAGATTTCTGATCCATCGAACACATTAGATCAGAGAGAAAGAGGGAGCATTATGTTGGAATATATCAATGATCCAAACGATATTAAGAAGATCCAGCCAGAAGATTATAAGATATTGGCAAAAGATATCAGGCGTTTTCTATTAAAAAATGTTAGTCGTACTGGTGGACATCTGGCATCAAATCTTGGAATTGTTGAACTTACGATGGCACTGCATCTGGTTTTGGATTTTCCAAAGGATCAATTAATCTTTGATGTTGGGCATCAGTCTTATGTGCACAAGATTTTAACAGGAAGAAAAGCAGGCTTTGAGAATCTAAGACAATTTCATGGAATGAGTGGATTTCCGAAACGAAAAGAAAGCGATTGTGATGCATTTCACAGTGGACATAGTTCTATGTCATTATCTGCAGCACTTGGTATGGTTGCGGCAAGAGATATCAATCACACAGATGAGACGATCGTTGCAGTGATCGGAGATGGAGCTTTATCAGGTGGAATGGCATATGAAGCTTTGAACAATATGGCCAGACTTCGCAAAGAAAAGAAAAATCTTATCATTATCTTAAATGATAATAAGATGTCAATTGCAGAAAATGTTGGTGGAATGTCAGCATATCTGAATAAAGTCAGAACGAAAAAAGAATATGTTGAATTTAAAGGAAATGTGCAGCAGTCATTAAGTAAAATTCCTGGAATTGGGAAAGAATTGACAACATTTTTAAAGAAATCAAAAGATTCCATCAAACAATTATTTGTGCCAGGAATGTATTTTGAAGATATGGGAATTACGTATATTGGACCGATCGATGGGCATAATATTCCTCTGATGGTTGATACATTAAACAGAGCAAAACAATTAGATGAACCAATCATTATTCATGTTGTGACCAAGAAAGGAAAAGGATACCGGCCTTCAGAACAAAATCCTGCAAAATTCCATGGAATCAGTCCATTTTCTTTAAAGACTGGTGAAGTGCTCAAAAAATCAAAAAATCCATCGAATACAGCAGTATTTTCGAATACATTGATTGAAGAAGCTAAGAAAGATCAGACAATTGTTGCAGTGACCGCGGCAATGCCGGATGGTACAGGGCTTGGAAAATTTAAAGATCATTTTCCAGAGCGTTTTTTTGATGTGGGAATTGCGGAACAGCATGCGGTAACATTTTGTGCAGGTATGGCTGCCAGAGGGTTAAAGCCTGTATTTGCAGTGTACTCAACATTTTTACAAAGAGGATTCGATCAGATTTTGCATGATGTGGCAATTGGAAATTATCCTGTGATCTTTGGCCTGGATCGATCTGGGCTTGTAGGAGCTGATGGTGAAACACATCAGGGTATATTTGATATTCCATATTTAGCGATGATTCCAAATGTGATAATTATGGCACCAATCAATGGAAGAGAGCTGTCAGTGATGTTAAAATCTGCATTACATGATGCAAAAGGTCCAACAGCGATCAAATATTCACGCGGAGAAGCAAGTACTTTGTATGAAGATCAATTTAAAGAATTGGAATTTGGAAAAGGGCAGGTGCTGAAAGAAGGATCTGACGTAGCCATTATTGGTGTTGGTAATATTTTTGAGGAAGCAGATAAAGCGGTAAAGATCTTGGAAGAAGAAGGATATAAAGCAGGGCTTATCAATCCAAGGTATCTTAAACCGTTTGATGAGCAGCTTATTTGTGATATATCCAAGCAGTATGACAAAATTGCGATCGTTGAAGAAGGAATTTTAAATGGTGGTTTTGGAATGATGATCAATGAATTTTTAAGTGAAAATGATTACAAGGGAGAAGTCAGATGCTTTGGAATCAAGGATCAGTTTGTGGAACATGGTTCAATAGCTGAATTAAGGAAAATGCTCAAGATTGACGGAGAAAGTATAGCAGATGCTATCAGACAATGGATAAAGGAATAGAAAAATGAAAAAAGAACGTTTAGATGTATTACTGGTGAAGAAAGGTCTTGCATCATCAAGAGAAAAGGCAAAAGCGATCATTATGTCAGGGATCGTATTTGTTGATGGACAAAGAGAAGATAAAGCAGGATCTACATTTGATGAGAAACAGGAAATTGTTGTAAAAGGAAAGACATTAAAATATGTTAGTCGTGGCGGATTAAAATTAGAAAAAGCTATGAATAACTTTGATATTGTATTAAAAGATAAAGTCTGTATGGATGTTGGAGCTTCTACAGGTGGATTTACAGACTGTATGCTTCAAAATGGAGCAGTAAAAGTATATTCTGTAGATGTAGGACATGGACAGTTAGACTGGAAATTAAGAAATGATGATCGTGTTGTCTGTATGGAACGTACCAATATGCGCTATATGACAGAAGATGACATCGATGAGAAAGCATCGTTCGTATCAATTGATGTATCATTTATCTCTCTGACAAAGATTCTTCCAGCGGTTTATCGAATTTTAAATATGGGTGGAGAAGTTGTTGCGCTGATCAAGCCACAGTTTGAAGCAGGAAGAGAAAAAGTTGGAAAGAAAGGTGTAGTAAGAGATCCTAAAGTACATGAAGAAGTAATCGAAAAGATTTGTGATTTTGCATCTTCGAATGGATTTGAATTATTACATCTTGACTATTCTCCGATCAAAGGGCCAGAAGGAAATATCGAATATTTATTACATATGAGAAAAACAGAGACAATGGAGAATGGACATGAAATGAAAGACCAGATCAAAGCAGTTGTAGATGCATCTCATAGTGATCTGGCAAAGAATAAGGAATAACATGAAGAATTTTTTGATTTTAACGAATGAACAAAAAGATCCTGGACTGCGTATTTCAAAGCAGATTCAGGATTATATTGAAAAAAACGGCGGGAAAAGCCATAGAATGTGTGAATTTACAAGACATGTTCAAAAAGACATGAAATGTATTACAAAAGATACAGAATGTGTGATCGTACTTGGCGGGGATGGAACAATGCTTCATGCGGCCAGACTTATTGTGGAGCATGATATCCCAATGGTAGGGGTCAATCTTGGAACTCTTGGCTTTCTCACGGAGATAGAATTATCCAAGCTTTATGAAGGACTGGATGGATTATTAAATGATACATTCCAGATAGAAGAAAGAATGATGCTTGACGGACGTGTGATTCATGCAGATCACGAGACGGATCATCTTCCGGCATTAAATGACGTTGTGATTGCAAGGAGTGGATTTTCAAGAATTATCTCATTCCGCATTATGGTCAATGGAAAACTTTTGGATGTATACGAAGCAGATGGCATTATTATTTCAACGCCGACAGGATCGACAGGATACAATTTATCTGCTGGAGGACCAGTTGTGAATCCAAAAGCGAATGTAATTTTGATCACACCGATCTGTCCACATTCGCTGCAGTCAAATAGTTTGGTATTATCACCGGAAGATGAGATTGATATTTACATTGAGAATGTAAGAGAGACTCAGTTAGAAGAGGCATATGTTACATTTGACGGGCAGGTTGCGAGAAAACTTCAGCCGGGTGATGTACTTCAGGTTCGAAAATCAAAGAAGATTGCAAGGATCATTAAAGTGAAAGGAGACAGCTTTTATAGAATCCTTCGAATTAAAGTTGGAGGTCAGAATGAAAAAGAATAGACAGGAAGCGATCATTGAACTGATCCAGCAGTATCCGATAGAAACACAGGAAGAGTTATTATCAAGATTAAATCAGATTGGATTCAAGACAACACAGGCAACGATTTCAAGAGATATCAGGGAACTTGCACTGATCAAGAAACCGGATGCAGATGGAAAGCAGATCTACTGTCTGATCGATCAGGAAGATGAAACATCCAGAAAATATCAGAGAATCCTTGCAGAAGCGATTACTTCCATGGAGCTTGCAGAGAATATGCTGGTTGTAAAAACAGTGTCTGGAATGGCAATGGCATCTGCTGCTGCGCTTGATTCGTTAAATATTGTTGGAATTGTTGGAACAATTGCGGGAGATGATACGATCATGTGTGTGATGAAGGATAAAAATATCGGAAGAACAGCCATTGCAGAGATCAATCATATGATCAAAAAACTAAAAGAATAATTAAGAAGTAAAGAGAAAGGAAATCTATGCTGCAGAATTTACATGTAAAAAATCTTGCGTTGATTGATGAAGTAGAGATTACATTTGACGAACATTTAAATATACTGACTGGAGAAACTGGCGCAGGAAAATCTGTTCTGATAGGTTCCATAGAGAGTGCACTTGGAAAGAAGATTTCCAAAGATATGATTCGTCCCGGTGCAAAAGAAGCAGTGATCGAACTGCTTTTTTGGATTGAAGATAAAAGGCTTATTAAAGAGATCGAATCGTTTGATCTTGAGGTGGAAGATGGGCAGATTTTTATCAAACGTGTGATCAATGAGAAGAGAAGTATTAATAAGATCAATGACAGTACAGTAACACTGAATACATTAAGAGAAGTTTCAAGAAGATTGTTTGACCTGCATGGACAGCAGGAACATCAGGTGCTTTTAAAAGAAAAAAATCACCTGAGTATGATGGATCATTTCTTATCGGAAGAATCAAGACAATCATTGGAAAAATGCAAAGAATTATCGAAGAAATATCATGCAATTGCAGAAAAGATTAAAGAAATATCCATTGATGATCAGCAAAGATTGAGAGAATTAGACTTTTTGAAACATGAGATTTCAGAGATTGAAAATGCAAATCTTGTTTCAGGAGAAGATGAAGAATTAGAAGCAGTTTACAAGAAGATCGTTCATAGCAAAGATATTATAACATCATGTCAGGCAGCGAGTATGCTGACGGGATATGAAGAAGAAACATCGATAGGGAATCAGTTAAGTGAGAGTCTTCGAAGAATGCAGGAGATCAGTCACCTGGATCCTGCAATTGCTGGATTTTATGAACAGCTGTTATCGGTCGAAGATCTTCTGAATGGATTCCATCAGGAATTGACAGACTATATGGAAGATATGGAATTTGATGAACAGACATATCAAGAAACAGAAGAACGTTTAAATGTAGTGAATTCGCTCAAAGATAAATATGGTCCATCCATCGAAGATGTTCTTTTGTACGGTGAAAAAGCCAGAGAAAGATATGATATTTTATCTGATGTGGAGCATGAGATTGATACGCTAAAAGAAGACCAGAGAAGAATCAAAGAACGGTATATGAAAGAGGCAGAAAATCTGTCCAGAGAGAGAAGTAAAGTTGCAAGAAGACTTGGAAGTGATATTACAAAAGCACTCGAAGATCTCAATTTTTTAGATGTACGATTTGAGATAGAGATGACAAGAAAAGACCAGATTTCAGCGGATGGAATCGATCAGATCCGGTTTATGATATCAACAAATCCCGGACTCCCAATGCGTCCAGTTCAGGAGGTTGCATCTGGCGGTGAGTTGTCACGTATCATGCTTGCATTAAAATCTGTTGCAGCGCAGGCAGATGGAGTTGATACATTGATCTTTGATGAGATTGATACTGGAATCAGTGGAGAGACAGCGAATCGTGTTGCAAAAAAAATGGCTGTTATTTCCAAAGATCATCAGGTGATTGCGATTACACATCTTCCACAAATTGCAGCGATGGCAGATAGTCACTATTTTATCAGAAAACAGACAGATCAGAAAAATACACAGACCATGATCACGAGATTAAATAAGGAAGATTCCCTAAAAGAGATATCAAGAATGATCAGTGGAGATCAGCGAAGTGAAGCATCCATGCAGCATGCAAAAGAGATGAAAACTTTGGCAGATCAAACAAAATTATACTGAGTATGAAAGCTGTAATTTTCATATAATAAAAAGGATATATCAATTATGATATGTCCTTTTTTAGGAGGAAGAATATGAAAAAATACAGTTATCGCAAATTTCTTGTTATACTTTTTATGTTGAATTTGGTTGCAATTGCAGCATTTTACATTAAATATTGTAAAGCACAACTGCCTAATACGATTCATGTTAAGAAGGGAGAAAAAACTTCACTTTGTTATAATATTCCAGCAAGTGCAACGATCAATAACCAAAAAATCCAACTAAACCGTACGTTTGTCTTTCAAAAATGTAATAGAGGACAGTATGAGATGAAGACGAGTCTGTTTGGAGCAATTCCACTTAAGAAAATTAAAGTTAAAGTGGTTGATAAAGAAAAAGTGATTCCAAGCGGACAGGTTGCAGGAATTTATGTTGAGACAAATGGTCTTCTGGTAATTGATACAGATGGTTTTACTGGGGAAAATGGAGCAGATCATTCCCCAAGTAAAAATAAATTATATCGGGGAGATTATATTAAAAAAATGGATGGAATCAATATTTCATCAAAAAAACAGCTGATAGAAAAGGTTAATGAAAGCCAGGGAAATCCCATAACATTAACAGTTACCCGAAAGGCAAAGACAATGCAGATTAAGATCAAACCTGAATTTTCAAAGACCGATCATATGTATAAGATCGGTGCATGGATCAGGGATAATACGCAGGGAATCGGAACAATAACCTATGTGAAAAAGAATTCTTTTGGAGGATTAGGACATGGAATCTATGATATGGATACAGGAACACTTTTAAAGATAAAAGGTGGTTTTTTATTAACTCCCCAGATTTATTCTATCAAAAAAGGAAAATCTGGGACTCCTGGAGAAATTGTTGGAGGTATTGAGTACAAAGAAGAAAATATCATTGGATCAATTAAAAAGAATACAGAAAAAGGAATTTATGGAACAGTATCAGATACAGAAAATAAAGCATATGAAATTGGATACCAACAGGATGTTAAAAAGGGAAAGGCATATATTTTGTCAAATCTCACAGGAACTATGAAGCAATATGAGATTAGAATTAATAAAGTTGTTCCATCTGATACAGATGTTTTAAAAAGTATGGAAATTGAAGTTACAGATAAGAGATTGTTAAATCTTACAAATGGTATCATACAGGGAATGAGTGGAAGTCCGATCATACAGGATGGAAAACTGATAGGAGCTGTAACTCACGTATTTGTGAATGATCCAGCAAAAGGATATGCAATTCTTATGGAGACGATGCTTTATGAAATGGATAAATAGAAGATGTTTTTAAAGTATAAGTTTGTTACAATAGAGGAATAAAAAAGGAGGATGAGGGATATGAAGATTTTGCATCTGGCAGATCTGCATCTTGGGAAAAGAGTGAACGAGATGTCTATGATCGAAGACCAGAAATATATATTAGATCAGATCATAACATTGGTGAAAGAAGAAAATGTAGAAATTGTTTTGTTATGTGGAGATATCTACGATAAATCAATTCCAACGATTGAGGCAATCCATCTTCTTGATGAATTTTTAGACCAATTAAGCAACATGGAGATTAAAGTATTGATGATTAGTGGAAACCATGATTCTATTGATCGTCTATCATTTGGAAAGAGTCTGTTTAAACGTTCCAATCTTTATATAGCATCTCAATTTAAGGATGATATTGAAAAGTTTGCGGTCAAAGAAGACAATATGACAGTAAATTTCTATATGCTTCCTTTTGTGAAGCCTGCATATATCAGTCATAAATTCGAACTTCAAACGGAATCATATGAGGAATGTTTTCGATATTTGATCGAGCATACCAAGATCAATGAAGATGAAATTAATATATTACTGACTCATCAGTTTGTAACTGCAAATAAGAAAGGTCCGGAACTGTCGGATTCGGAGACAAGCAGTCTTGGAGGAATTGATAATATTGATTTTCATGTGTTTGATCCATTTGACTATGTAGCACTTGGGCATATTCATAAACCTCAGGCAATGGGGCGCGATATGGTAAGATATGCCGGATCAATCCTTAAATATTCATTTTCTGAAATTCATATGGATAAGAAAGCGGTAATTCTTACAATTGATAACAAGGAAACAATGAACTTGTCATTTTATCCATTAAAACCATTACGTGATATGAGGGAAATTGAATGTTCGTTGGAAGAACTATTAAAAAAAGAGTGTGAGATAGGAAATCCAGAGGATTACATGCATGTGATCCTTACCGATGAAGAACAGATTTTGGATGCAATAGGCAAGGTACGGACAATTTATCCAAATGTGATGCAGATCAGTTTTAAAAACCGCAGGCATATAAACCAGTTTGAGTCAATTCAGATGAAAGAAGATCAGATTTCCGATCAGAGTCCAATAGAATTGTTTGAACAGTTTTATAAGATACAAAATCATATTGATATGGATGAGAAAAGAGCACAGTTGGCACTATCAGTTTTTGAGGAGGTGATCCGATGAGACCGCATACATTGATATTATCAGCATTTGGACCATTTGCCGGAGAAACGAAAATTGATTTTACAAAGTTTCGAGATGGGATTTTTTTGATCTCAGGTGAAACAGGTGCTGGAAAAACAACAATTTTTGATGGAATCTGCTTTGCTTTGTATGGAGAACCAAGTGGTTCTTATAGAAAACAGGAAATGCTTCGAAGTGATTTTGCAAAAGATGATATTGAAACAAAAGTTATCTTTTCATTTTCTCATAAAGATGAAGAGTATAAGATTAAGAGAGTTCCATCATATATGAGAAAAAGTAAACGCGGGGGCGGTATGACACGTCAAGCGCCAGAAGCAGTTTTATATCAGGGAGAAGAGATTGTTGAAACGGGAAATTCTCAGGTAACAGCAAGAATAGAAGAGATTCTTGGTATGGATCGGATGCAGTATCAGCAGATTTCTATGATTGCACAAGGCGAATTTTTAAAGCTTCTTTATGCCAAAGGAAAAGAAAGAAGTGAGATTTTTCGAAAGATTTTTGGTACTGGATATTTGTATGAATTTCAGGAAAAGATGAAACGACGGCATCTTTCATGTAAATATGAATATAGCAATATTCAGGATATATTGCTGGAGCAGGAAGAAAGTATTTACATAGAAAAAGATGAGCTGGAATATGAAATATATAAAAAGTATTTAAAACAGAAACATCAGATTCCAGAGTTTTTAAATATTGTAAAAGAACATCAGGATCGTAAACAAAAAGAATATGAAATACTCAAGGAACAAAAAGAAAAAGTAGAACAAGTCTGGAAAGATCAACAGATTGTTTACTCAAAGATGAATGATAAAACAGAAGAAGTTAAAAAAATGAAATCTTTGATCAAAGAGCTCCTCGAAGATGAAAAAGAAGTGAAACGGCAGCAGAGGATCATAAAAAAAGAGTATAATGACATACAAAAAGATGTTCCAAAATTACGTAAAAAAGAATTGCTTATAACACAAATTGAAAAGCAGACAAAACAGTATAAAGAATTAGATAATCTGGTAAAGAAACAGGAATCTTCTCAAAATGCGAAGCAAAGATATCTGGATCAGAGAGCGGAATTGGATCGCAAGAAAGCAAAAGAAGCACAAAAAGAAGCTGAAATCGTTGAATTTTTAAATCAATCAGAAGAAATAGAGAAACAATATGATGAGCTTCAAAAAGAAGAATTTCGCCTTTCCTCACAGTCGGATAAGATGAAAGAACTTTGTGAAGATAAGAAAAAATATTTTGAGGAGCTTGATGCGTATGAAAAAGATAAAAAGATCTATGAAAGGATCAGAGTGGAACGAAGAAAATTAAAAGATCGTTTATCTGACTGGCAGGATCAATATGATTGTAATCAGGCAGGTCTGCTGGCTCGAACCTTAGAAGATGGGAAACCATGTCCTGTCTGTGGATCACTAACACATCCACAGATAGCTGGATTTGAAGAAAGCGATATTACGCAGGAGATGTTAAAAAATCTGAGGAAAGAGACAGAGGAAATTGATCAGAAGTATAATACCATTTTTTCAAAAGTGAAACAAAAAAAAGGAATGGTAGATACACAAAGGGATAATCTATGCCGAAAAAGTGGAAAAGAACCTGAAAGTTTTGAAGAACTTGACCAATTATATCAAAAAATATTAAAAGAATATAAGAAGATAAAAAAAGCGTTTGAACGCATGGCAAAACAAAAAGAAAAGATCACAGATCAAAGAGAAAAACTTGAAAGATCAAAACAGAAACAGAAATCTTATGATGAAAAGGCAGCGGATCTGTTAGGCAGGATTTATACAAAAGATGTTTCGTATAAGGAAACAGAAACAAGGATTTCGGAAATACGTAAAAATCTGTTATATAAATCTCTAAAAGAAGCCCAAGAAGCAAAGCAGGAACTTGTTGAAGAAATAACACAAATACATAAGAGGGAAAATGAGATTCAAACGAAACAAGATGAGATTCAAAAAAAAGAAGTCCAGATAACGACAACAAGAAAAGAATCTTGAAGAACTTATAATCTGGCTGGATCAGATGAAATCATCCAAAGAAGAATTTATGGATCTTAAAAAATTTGAATCAAGATTAAACAGGGAAGAAAAACAAATCAGGAAGCAGACTGAAGAACTGGAAGAACTAAAGAAACAAATTCTGTTAAATGAACAGACGATAGGGCTTATGGAGAAAAAACTTATAGAATATCAAGAAACAGAAGCAGATTATATATTGTTAAAAGATCTTTCAGATACTGCAAATGGAGAACAAAAAGGGAAAACAAAAATTTCTTTTGAACGTTTTGTACAATCTGTTTATTTTGACCAGGTACTTTCAGCAGCGAATCAGCGTCTGTCTGTAATGAGTGAGCAGCGGTATTATCTTCTAAGAAAAGAAGAAAATGATAACAAGAAAGGATCTTCAGGATTGGAACTTGAAATTCTTGATGAATGGACAGGAAAGAAAAGAAATATCAGATCTTTGTCAGGGGGAGAATCATTTAAAGCAGCATTGTCACTGGCATTAGGATTAAGTGATGTGATCCAGAACAAAAAAGGTGGAATTTTGGTGGATACGATCTTTATTGACGAGGGCTTTGGAACACTTGATGGTGATTCATTAAATAAGGCAATGCAGATCATACATTCATTATCGCTAGAAGGAAATAAGTTAGTTGGTATTATATCACATGTAGAAGAGTTGAAAGACCAGATCGATCAAAAGATAGAAGTTTACAAAGATCATGCAGGAAGCAAAGTGAAATAAAAAGAATAGAAAAGTTAAATCGATAGAGCAGAATAAATTCTTATGACAGGAGACCGAAGACATGATATAATAATCAATGCAATTTAACAGTCTGTACAGCGAAATCTGACAAGGATTTTAAGAAAAGAAATTAATTTTGTCGAATTTTGTCGAATCCTTTGGAAATCAACCAAAACTTGCGAAGAATAGAGGGTTGTTTGTAAACTTAGAGAAAATATATAATAAAAATGTAGAGAAAAACAGAATGGGAGGAGTGGAAATGAACAAGATTAATGTGGCTATTGCAGACGACAACCAGCGAACTGTTGAGATGATGACAGAACTTTTAGAACAAGAAGGTGATATTGAAGTAATTGCAAGTGCGGATAATGGAGAAGATGCATTACGTATTATCAAAGAGAGACAACCTGATGTAGTTTTGCTTGATATTATCATGCCTAAGCTTGATGGAATCGGTGTATTGGAACGTTTGCAGAGCGAAAATCTAAGCAAAAGACCAATCATAATTATGGTTTCCGCAATGGGACAGGAAAATGTCTGTGAAGAAGCTATGGATTTGGGTGCATCCTATTTTATTTTAAAACCATTTGATCTGCGCACGATCCTTAAACAGATTAAGCAGGTTAAGATTAAGCAGGAAGTTCCTGAAAAACCATTCGTTTCTGTACCGGAAAAGATTCATGGATTAACTCAAAATCAATTGGAGATTATTATAACGAATATGATTCATGAGATCGGAGTTCCTGCTCATATTAAAGGATATCAGTATTTGAGAGATTCGATCATGATGGCAGTATGCGATATGGATATTTTAAATTCGATCACAAAGCAATTATATCCATCAATTGCAGAAAAATTCGATACAACACCAAGCAGGGTGGAAAGAGCTATCAGACATGCAATCGAAGTGGCATGGGGAAGAGGAAAAATGGATACGATCGATGCACTATTTGGATATACGATTCATGCAGGGAAAGGAAAACCTACAAATTCTGAATTTATAGCATTGATCGCAGATAAGATACGTCTGGAATATGGAGATGAAATATTATCTCAGGTAAATTAGACAATATAAATCGACATAGTTATGATCAGGAGGCTTAGAAAGATGGAAAAAAAGTTAAAAGTATTGATTGTAGATGGAGATGTATCAGAGGTAGAAATTCTGAAGGTACGATTGCAACAGGAATTTGATGTGGTCGAAACAGCGTTTGATGGGGTTAAAGCAATCGAAGACATCACAAAGTACGTACCGGATGTAGTATTGGTTGATATCATGCTGCCACAGATTGATGGAATTGGAGTGATTGAAAAGTGCAGAGAGCAGATGGAGTATAGCCAGTTACCGGTATTTATTGTTCTGACATCGATAGGAACAGAGAAGCTGATCGAATGTATCAATCATATGGATGTGGATTATTGCATGATGAGACCTTTTAAACAGGAAGTTTTAATTCACAGGATCAAACAAGTTGCTAAGATCAAAGGATTAGATCAAAAGATCAGACAGAGAGAAAAAGAACAAAAAGTGTCAGGAAAAAGACAAAGAACTGTGTTGGATTACGAATTTAATATCAAACAAGATGTGACAAAGATCATCAGAGATCTTGGAATACCAGCACATATTAAAGGATATCAGTATATAAGAGAAGGTATCATTATGGCAATTGAAGATATTAATATGATGAATTATATTACAAAACTTTTATATCCAACAATTGCAAAAAAATATAAAACGACATCAAGCAGTGTCGAACGAGCAATTCGTCATGCAATAGAAGTTGCATGGAATCGAGGAAAAGTGGAATTATTAGAAGAAATGTTTGGTTACACGGTCAGTGCAGGAAAAGGGAAACCTACCAATTCAGAATTTATAGCACTGATTGCGGATAAATTAAGATTAGATTATCATATCAATGCATCTTAAAGAAGTGGGAAATAGGTGCATAAGACAAAAATAGGGAGATTGCTTGGAGGAGAAAATATGGATGAGAGATACAAAATTTTGATTGCAGATAGTTGTCCAGACGAATCCAAACAATTAAAAGACGAGTTACAAAAACAATATGATGTAATATCTATAAAAGAAGATGGAGAAGATGCGATTCATGGAATTGTTGATCTGAAACCGGATCTTGTGATCATTGATCTGATGCTGCCAGGGATTGATGGACTTGGAGTTATCGAAAAATGCAGGGAAGTGATGGCCCCTGAAGAAGTACCGGCATTTATAGCATTGACAATGATTGAAAATCAAGATCTCATGGAATATATCAGATATTTGAAAGTGGATTATTGTATGATGAAACCATTTCAGGCTCCGATTCTTGCACAGAGAATTACACAGATGGTAAGGATCCGTTCTGTAAATACAAAAATTCAAAGAGATTGTGCTGTAATACATAAAGAAAAAGAGAAAATATCTTCTATTTGTGATTCAGGTCATATTCGAAGACAGATCAGTTTATTGGTGAGAAATCTTGGAGTGCCAGCTCACATTAAAGGCTGTCGATATTTAAAGATTGGAATTTTTATGGTGATGGAAGATGCAAATAGTGTAAACTATATCACAAAATCCCTATATCCGGATATTGCAAAAAAATGCAAGACGACAATAAGCAGTGTTGAACGGGCGATTCGTCATGCAATCGATATTATATGGATCAGAGGGAATAAGAAGTTGTTAGGAGAAATTTTTGGTACTTTTGCCATAGAAGAACAAGAACGACCAACAAACTCCGAGTTCATTGCAGCAGTCGCAGACTGGATGCGGTTAGAATACCAGATTCGTGTATCGTAGAAATTACTTGGAGGAAGATCATGAAAATTTATATTCCGGATTATTATAAAGAATTTCAATGTATTGCCGGACAATGCAAAGATAACTGCTGTATTGGATGGGACATTATGATCGATGAAAAATCTTATGAGAGATATCAAAAAGTTACTACAGATTTTAAAGATCGCTTAAATCAAGGAATCCAGCATGGAAAAGAACCACAATTTAATATGGATGAACAAAATAGATGTGTATTTTTAAATAAGGATAATTTGTGTGATATATATATTGAGCTTGGAGAATCTGCATTATGTGAGATATGTACACAACATCCAAGATTCCATAATGAATATGGACATATCAAACAGTCAGGTCTTGGAATTGCATGTGAAGAGGCAGCACGTTTGATCATAGAAAGGTCGGATTTTTCCATAATGGAAGAAAATAAAGAATCAGACAATGAAGAAATCGATGAATGGGCAGAAGAAATAATGAACATGGAAATAAAATTGTTTGATTTGCTAGAAGAAAGAGAGTGTCCAATTGAAGACCGGATCAACAAAGTTTTTGATATGACAGCAGCATATCAGGAAGAGTTAAATCGGACTGGAGAACTAGATGTCCAGTCTGAAAATATATGTATTGTACCGCATAATATTTTAAAAAAGATGAAACAGAAAGATTATCTGGAATATTGGTTTGATTTTTATGAAGAACTAGATTATATGAATGAAGAATTTAAGACACTTATTCACAGAGCAAAAAAGGATCTGAATTTAAAATCAGAATGCCATACAAATGACATATATATAGAAAGACTGATGAATTATTTTATTTATCGTCATTTTATAAAATCGTATGAAGATGATAATTTTTTAGACAAGATAAAATTTGCAATTTTGAGTGTGCTTATTATTCAACATATCGATCAGTTTTGTCAAAATCATGAGATTCCTTATGGATTTATAGATATTGCGAGAATGTATTCAAAAGAAATTGAATATTCGCAGGAGAATATGGAATCAATTTATGAGGAACTATTATTTGAATGATATACAAGCGAGTATGATTATGTTACATAATGATGAAAAATATAGAAAAAGTATGAATAATTTATCATACAGTTATTTACAACTGGAAAGTATATCTTTATAATAGTTGAGAGATAGTAAACAGTAATAAGAAAACCGAAAGAGAAATATTATATGGAAATTCGAAAGAGGAAACCAATAGGAAAGAAAAATATAAAGTATATTGAGGATTTATATGGAACATATTCAAAAAGATTATTTTATATAGCGAGAAAACATGTACAGAATAATGATCTTGCACAAGATGTAGTTCAAAGTGCATTTGAACATATACTGGCTTATCCGGATGGTATCTTGAAGGTACCCCAAGAAGAAGTTTTTTATTTCCTTGCGGCAGTTTTAAGGCATGAAGCTTTAGATATTCTTCAAAATGAGAAAAACAATGAACATGAAAGTCTTGTTTATGAAGATGGAATGGAAGGAGATTTTATAGAAGATCCGAGAGATAAATATTTGCAGATGATCGATCTGAATTCTTTGAAACATAATTTATCACGTATGGAGAGACGTCATAGAGATACGTTATTATTTCGGTATGTTTATGGTTTGAAGTGTAAAGAAATTGCAGATATATTTAAGATATCAGAAAGAACTGTTAAAATAAGATGCAGTGAAGCTAGAAAGCAATTAAAAAAGATGATGGAAGAAGACGAACTGTAAAAAAGAGGCTGGCATTCTAAAATGAGTGCCAGCCTCTTTAGATTTTATTGGTTTGTTACGATTGCAGTAAGTTTACTTCCAACCTGCTCATAATTTTCAGGGAAGAAAATGCGGATTGTGTTTTTCCCGCTTTTGATCTTTTGCTGTTTTAGTGTAAATGTCTTACTGTGCATATCAGTTGAAACAGATGCTGATTGAAAGGCATCGATTACATTAGATACTAACTGTTTCTTAGCATCAGATAGTTTCTCGATATGTAATGGTTTTAATTCATCCAGAGTTGTCTGTTTTGCCTGTTTAAAAATATCAAGATAATTGATATACTGGCTTGAAACTTTAACTGTTGCCTGTTTATCATCATTCTTAGTGACAGAAATATTATATTTAAGTGAAGACAGCTTATCGCTGATCGCATCAAAAATATCATTTGCCTGTTTCTTAGTGATTGCAACACCTGCATTTTTAAAACTTTTCTGAATCGTGGAGACCATAGATGACTGATATGTCTTTAAAGTTTCATTCGATTCTAAACTATCAATTCCAAGATCTGTCATAGATGATGTATCTTGCTTAATGATCAGATCATAAAATGCCTCCATGGTATCTTCTGGTTTTGAATTAGCAGTGCTTTGTCCACATCCGGCAAGAGAAATCAATAATATGAATCCAAGAATACCGGAAAGAACTTGTTTGTAAATCCTACGTGTCATACTCTGTATCCTTTCTGTTTATTTATATATTCATTATTATAGAGATTTTGTCGAACAAAGTCAATTATTGCAGGTAACTGTTTTTACATATATAAATTAGAATTTGCGTAACAAAAATTTGTGTGTTAAACTAGATAACCGAAAGATTAAAAGGAGTGTTTTGTATTTATGGCAAATAAAACATATGATGCTAATAGTATTTCGGTGCTTGAAGGACTGGAAGCTGTTAGAAAGCGTCCTGGAATGTATATTGGTAGTGTATCTACAAAAGGACTGAATCATTTAATATATGAAATTGTAGATAATTCTGTAGATGAATTTTTGGCAGAATATTGTGATGAGATCACAGTATCTTTAAATAATGATGGAACTGCAACGATTACAGATAATGGGCGAGGAATCCCAGTTGGAATCAATGCAAGAACAGGAAAAACGGCTGTTGAGATGGTATTTACAATGCTTCATGCAGGAGGTAAATTTGGAGATGGCGGTTATAAGATTTCAGGAGGTCTTCATGGAGTAGGAGCTTCCGTGGTAAATGCACTTTCTACATGGCTTACTGTAACTGTTAGACAAGGTGGTAAGATCTATCAGCAGAAGTATGAAAGAGGAAAGATCATCACACCACTTGAAGTGATCGGAACATGCAGAAAATCTGATACAGGAACAAAGGTACAGTTTTTACCAGATCCTGAGATTTTTGATAAGACATATTTTAAAGCGGCTATGGTAAGAAATCGTCTGCATGAAACAGCATATTTGAATCCAAAACTTACGATTCATTATATCAATCAAAGAGATGGTGAAGAAACGACAGTTGATTATCATGAACCAGAAGGAATCTGTGCTTATGTTAAAAAGTTGAATGAAGGAAAACAGATGCTTCATGAGCCGGTTTATTTTAAAAGAACAGTGGATGGAATTGAAGCAGAAGTGGCATTTCAATATACAGAAGATTTTGGAGAAAATATTTTAGGTTTCTGTAATAATATTTATACAATAGAGGGTGGAACTCATATTACAGGCTTTAAGACCAAATTTACAACCATTATGAATCAGTATGCGAGAGAAATTGGAGTTCTAAAAGAAAAAGACTCGAATTTTACAGGAACAGATGTGAGAAATGGAATGACAGCTATTGTTTCTGTAAAGCATCCAGAACCGCGATTTGAAGGGCAGACAAAGACAAAGCTTGATAATCCGGATGCAGCGAAAGCTGTGGGAGAGATTGCTGGAGAAGAGCTGGTTTTATATTTTGATAAGAATTTAGATACATTAAAGAAAGTACTAGCATGTGCAGAAAAATCAGCAAAGATCAGAAAAGCTGAAGAAAAAGCAAAGACAAATATGCTGGTAAAACAAAAATTATCAATTGACAGCAACGGGAAATTAGCAAACTGTGAGAGTAGAAAAGCAGAAGAATGTGAAATCTTTATCGTCGAGGGAGATTCAGCCGGTGGTTCTGCAAAAACAGCAAGAAACAGAAAAACACAGGCGATTCTTCCAATCCGTGGAAAAATCTTAAATGTAGAGAAAGCAACCATGGATAAAGTGCTTGCAAATGCGGAGATTAAGACAATGATCAATGCTTTTGGATGTGGATTTTCAGAAGGCTATGGAAATGACTTTGATATCACAAAACTTCGATATCATAAGATCATCATCATGACAGATGCCGATGTCGATGGAGCACATATCGCGACATTGCTTCTGACATTTTTCTATCGTTTTATGCCAGAACTTATTACACATGGACATGTATATCTTGCAACTCCTCCATTATATAAAGCAATGCCGAAAAAAGGAGAAGAAACTTATCTGTATGATGATGTTGCACTTTCTAAATATCGTGCAAATCATAAAGGAAGTTTTACTCTGCAAAGATATAAAGGTTTAGGAGAAATGGACGCCCAGCAGTTATGGGAGACAACACTGAATCCGGAAAGCCGTACATTAAAACAGATTGAGATTGAAGATGCAAGAATGGCATCTGATGTTACTTCTATGCTTATGGGGAGTGACGTACCACCGCGCAGACAGTTTATTTACGAGAATGCAAATGATGCGATGCTTGATATATAAAGAGAAAGGAAAACATAAATAATGTCAGAACATATTATTAAAGCTGAATTTTCTGAGGTTATGCAAAAATCTTATATCGATTATGCTATGAGTGTTATCTGTGCAAGAGCATTGCCAGATGCCAGAGATGGGTTAAAACCAGTGCAAAGACGTGTATTATATTCTATGGATGAATTAGGACTTCGATATGACAGACCACATAGAAAATCAGCAAGAATTGTCGGGGATACCATGGGTAAATATCATCCTCATGGGGATAGTTCCATTTATGAATCATTAGTTGTAATGTCACAGGATTTTAAAAAAGCAATCCCGCTGGTTGATGGACATGGAAATTTTGGATCTATCGAGGGAGATGGAGCGGCCGCAATGCGATATACGGAGGCCAGACTTCAAAAGATCACGCAGGAAGCTTATCTTGCAGATCTTGACAAAAATGTTGTTGATTTCGTTTCAAACTTTGATGAAACAGAAAAAGAACCCGAAGTACTTCCAGTCAAAGTTCCTAATCTGTTGGTAAATGGTGCGGACGGGATTGCAGTTGGAATGACAACTAGTATTCCTCCACATAATCTTTGTGAAGTTGTCGATGCTGTCAAAGCATATATGCGAAAAGAAAGTATTACAAATGAAGAATTAATGGAATATATTGAAGGACCAGATTTCCCAACAGGTGGTATCGTGATCAATAAAAAAGATCTCTTAAATATATATTCTTCAGGAAGTGGAAAATTAAAAATCAGAGGAAAAGTTACATTAGAACTTGCAAAGAAGCGTGGAGAAAAAGATAAGCTGGTTATTTCTGAGATTCCATATACAATGATCGGGAATAATATATCAAAATTTTTATCAGATATCGTTTCATTGATCGAAAATAAAGTAACAACAGATATTCTGGATATATCAAATGAATCTTCAAAAGATGGGATCAGGATCGTTTTGGAACTTCGAAAAGGTACGGATGTTGAACGATTAAAAAATCTTTTATATAAAAAGACAAAACTTGAAGATACTTTTGGTGTTAATATGCTTGCCATTGTAAATGGACGTCCGGAAACTTTGGATTTAAAAGGAATTATTGAAAATCATACAAAATTCCATTATGAAGTTACAAGAAGAAAATATAAGACATTATTATCAAAATTATATGAACAGCGCGAGATCAAAGAAGGGTTGATCAAAGCATGTGATATGATCGATCTGATCATTGAGATCATTCGAGGAAGTAAAAGCCAGAAGGAAGTGAAGGCATGTCTTACAAAGGGTGACGTTGGAAATATCAGATTCCAGTCATCAGATTCGATGATCGAGGCTACAAAACTTGCGTTTACCGATAAACAGGCAAGTGCAATCCTTGATTTGAAATTATATCGTTTGATCGGTCTGGAAATCTTAATGTTAAAAGAAGAATATGAAGAGATTCTTGCTAAGATTGCAGAGTATGAAGATATTTTGAAT
>ERZ1035025.552-NODE-552-length-24464-cov-7.465074_pt1 | contig 24464 bp, 54 predicted proteins | sample MGYA00520619_ERZ1035025 | MGnify/ENA primary metagenome ERZ1035025 (study PRJEB33766, sample SAMN09781742) | gut metagenome | biome: gut microbiome | host: Homo sapiens | place: Madagascar | study: EMG produced TPA metagenomics assembly of the PRJNA485056 data set...
ATTTAACCAAATTTAACCTTTTTTAATATAAATAAATCTTTACATGGCTAATATTTCGTGTGCATAATATATATAATAAGGTGCAATTTAATATTATATAATATTAATCTAAAATATATATATAAAACATCTTCAAATTGACAAAATCAATCTAAATATATAATAGATGTTAACGAAATATACAACATTAAGAAGATAGTAGTATGTTTGCAGTGTCGGAAGGGCAAAGAGATACTTGACATAATGAGACAGCCTGCTATAGTGACAGTATAGCACGGAACCGAAAAAAAGGATAATCGGTATATAAATAGCGGTATGGCTAGCCACGATACAGAGGTACGGAATACTTGATACAGGCGATAGTGTTTTAGTGCGATATGTGATTAGCTCCTTGATATTGTAATGTAGCTGCCAATTGGGATATATGGTAACGGTTACAAGCCCGTATAGATACAGAGTACAATGTCAAACTAAATATTATAATCATGAAAACAAATGAGACAATTTTTAAAGAAATCACGGAGAACGGTGTAATCACTAAACAGCAATTAAGTTTACTAAAAAACCGCTCTAACAAGGCGCAAAAAGACGTTATAAATTACGATTGGTTGGAAAGTGTCGGAGATGGTTACGGCATTCCATTAACAGAGGAACAAGGAGTACGATGGTTGAATTGGTTAAAGAAGTTCATCCGAAAAGATGGTAGTAGTAGGGTATACGGATATAGGGAAATAGATATAATTAATAATTCTTCTCCGTCTGACTTCGTTTTCAGGGGGTTTTATGATGCCGGTAACGGTTGGGTTAGAAGCTTTCTTCCTATCTACCAGCTCAACGGAATGGAATATATTCCAATGAAAGAACCTTATATAATTGGATAATATGATGCTAGGCGTAAGGATATGAAAGAATACAAGTTGACAGTAGAATTTCATAATGGACAAAGGTTTTGCTATTATGGAAAAACGAAGAAACAAGCTATAGCCGAATTTAAGCGTAATTTTGGCAACTTTAAAGGTTTTATTAAAAAGGAATGGGAAATAATTAACAATTAAATAATTAAATTATGGAAGCAAATAGAGTTTACAATTATGAGAATGAGGTAAGAAATGATGTTATCGAATACGGTAATGAATGGTTATCTTACAATAATGAGACAGTAACAGAGAATAACATAGATGAAATCAGAGATCGCCTGCATGAAGGCATGTGGATGTCTGACAGTGTTACGGGTAACGGATCGGGATCTTATACCTTTAATCGTTGGGTTGCAGAAGAAAATTTATGTCATAATATGGATCTGTTTCTGGAGGCGGTTGAAGAATTTGGAAGTGATATGGCAAGCCTGATAGAAGAAGGGGCCGAGGTAATGGACGTAACTATAAGATGTTACCTATTTCCCCGATTCTTGGATGAATTTTTAGATGAAAAATTAAACGAAACAAACGAATAAGACATGAAAATATTTGATTATGGAAACAAGAAAAATGACAGCTAAAAAGGCTAAAGAGTTGTTAGCCGATATCGAAACATTTGTACATATAGGCGGTTTTGAAACTGGTTGTAGAGTTAATTTAAAGCGCGCTAAATCATTGTGCCATTACGCTTATAATGAATACAAGGGCTTTTGCGATGATGAAACGAAATTGGCGGTTATGGTAGAAATGAATATGGGTAGGGTTTTTAAGGCGGAAAAAAGAGAATTATATCACACTCTTAGATACGGCGATACCAGTTACTACGTTAAATTTGATGATGGATGTAAATTTTACTATGGCGAAATAAATGGTAATCAGTTCATTATAGTTTCCTCGTTAGGATATTGCAATATATTTCAGCTATTCCGCGTTTCCCCTCCGGAAATTAAACAATATACGGATAGTGAGATAGCACAAATGTATAACGAACTGCAAACAGGTAGAGAGGTACATTTTGAAACAAAAACGGGTATATGTAAAGCAAGCATCATAGATCCAATGATTTACTCAATCATAATAGAGGGGCAAATGAAAAGAACTATACCTAACAATTTTGAACTATTTTGCAAGTACGTAAAACACGGTGCGATATGATAGAGATATTAATACTATTGGGTTGCCTGTACTTATCTATACGGGTAGTTAATTACATAGAGAAATGATACCATACGTTAATATATTAAGGAGAATATTCACAGATTGCGACATTATAGATATGTATGGTCTGTATTGTGAGTTTACAAATAAAACTTTATATTATGACTACAAATAAACTTTATTACACAGTATCAAAAATATATGTTCAAGCCGGAACAACCTTTAAAATCAATGTTGAAATATTACTGGCTAATGGTAATTGGAGTATAATGTCACATATTTACGAGAAATGCAAAAACGGGCGTTTCGCTTTGCGTGCTAGAGGTTGTCTCCATGAGGAAATTATAGAGCGTTTTCCACAATTTAAAATGTTCGTAGATCTTCATTTGTCTGATCATTACGGCACGCCGATACACCCAGTTGAAAACGGGTTTTACCATATTAAGAACAGTAGCAAAGAAACTGCAATCAACTATTTGCGTATCACGGAGGCGGAATATGATTCGCTTTACCAGGCAGAAGATAAACAATATTTTAAATACCTCCTATTTTCGCTTGGTATTGTTGAACGCTGGAAAAGAGAATCTAATGAGGCTTTAAAAAAGCTGGAAGAGTTGACCGGGCAAATATGGGAAAAACCATATAATCCGGAAAACGAACGTTTTACTTTGAAATTGACGGATGAAGAACGTACGATCATGACTAACAGAATTTAAGTCAGATAAATTTTAATGATATGACACAGAAAGAAGCATTAAAGCAATTACAATCATATTGTGCGGCAAATGGTTTCTCCCTCAATCCATCAAGTTTGCCGAAACAAACATACGCCTTAATATTGGCGGATGGTGATGACGGCGAAATAACAACACGTTACCCGAATAAGCGTATAAGCGGGTATTTCACCCCGAAAGAGTTATTAATATGGCTCGAAGGATACCACGCAGCATTGCAAATAAAATAAAGTGATTATGAGAGTTTATTTTGCAGAAGTAAAAACAAGATATCAAGCTATTAAAGAATGTCCGTTTACGCCTTCAAATATCGCCAAGGTGTATGGAGGCTTCATGTGTTTTGAGTCTACGAATGACTACAATACATGGAAAAACCAAAAGTAACCAATTATCCCGTATTGGCTTAACATATACGTACGCTAGGACTTTTTGCAAACATATCGTCTTATGATACCCTAGCGTAATACAGATGCCAGGATTAACGAATTATTTACAATTAAATCAAAGAGAATATGAGAACGAAAACACTATCAAATTTACAAGAACAATTTTGCCGGGTTTCATTTGCTGCATTGGACAATACAGTGCGATGCAAAAAGATTGACCACATTTATTTTGCGTATGTAGCAAACGTAAAGAAATATTTTAGAACATCTTACCCATTTGGTAACTATCGAATTTATCATACACCATTAACGCGAGAAGTGTATGCAGGATATTAATAACGAATTATTACCGCAAGCAATTGCACAAAACGGAAAGTATGAATATTATTACAGATAGAACGAAAGCCCCTGCAAAGCTACGCTATAGGGTGAGCAATAACAGCGGAACGATAAACGAAGAATTCGGGAAGGACCAACAAGCCGCTTATGATTTTGCAAACGGAATGAATGAAACGGCAACAATACGCGGGTATTTCGTTTTCAAAAAGCGCGGAGAATGGCAAACTAATACGGTATTTATAGATCACGTGTTTAAATAACCAACTATTCCGGCGTGGGGGACAACAAGCGGATCGACACCGCCGCCGGGAACTGAAACAAACTAAAATTATAAAGATATGAACAGATTAAAAAACGCCATTGAGACAGGAAAATTCGCATGGGAAAAGTATTTGAACGGTAAGACATGGAACGGCATAATGCTTCGTACACAACCATTGTTTTGCAGTTACGGGCAAATAGGTTATCAGGTGTTTGTGTACGACCGTGAACAACATGTAGCCACATTCACATACGATTGGGAGAAACAGCAAACCGAAATTTCTAATAACTAAAACAAGGAGGAAATAATTTGATTTGGTTAGCTGTTGGAGTAGGTAAGTAGATGACTGGAAACAACGGTTTTTAAGCCGAATTATTCGCCAAAGGTTGAAAGCCTTACAAGTGGTGCAAGTTCCACGGGCGGAACTATTACTAACTAAAGACAAAATAAGATTATGGAAAAGAATTATTTTATTCAGATTAACGAGGAAACACGTAGTATAATGCTTCAACCGTGTAACGCATTCGAGGCTATAAGGCTGATAAACTTCTACAGCGATGGGATAAACCTACTTAAAGAAACACAAGAAGTTACAAGCATAGAACTGTATAAGATTGGCGAACCATTACCGAAACGAATAATAATTTAAGCAATTTGATATAATGGGAACGAACAATAAACAATCCATTTTGGAGGGGCGTAAATGGGATGTAATAGAGAGTGTTGACGGGTATTTTTCTGGGGAAAAGAATGGAGTGATCATACAAGGCGCGACAATGAGTGAATTATATGAAAAATGCAAATCTTTTGATATAGCTTCGGTTATGGAAAAGATTAATACGGGTGAAAAGCTGAACGATTGGGAAAAACGGTTAATAATGATTAATAAAATATTGATAGGAAACCAATAAACTATATCTTTGCTATATGAGAAATAAATATGTTACAGAATATAAGGGATGTACTATAGAAGTCATTGGAGAAAACGACTTTATGTACAGGATAATTAAGAGAGGTGCAAAAGGACAACGGATGGATCTTTTTGTAGATATGTTTTACAGATCCACTTCTGACGCTTTAAAGGGTGCTATGAGATGGATAGATAATAATGTGAGGAAGGAGTAATATTATGATTTTTGGAATTATTTTTGCAATGATAATGAGGGCTTTATGTGGAAATATGTTAGACGATTAATTATTATCATCATATGGCTTATTGTGTTACAAATTTTATCTGAGTGTTAAACATGTGTGTATATGACTAAGAAAATTGGAGTTGTTGGTTCGATGATAAATACATCTGATTATCTGTTATTTGAAGACCTAAGAGAAAGATATATTCTAAAGAGATATGACTCTATTGAACAAGCCAATAATGATGATTGTGATTGCATTATAGTAACGGATGGGGATAAGGATTGTCGTGATAATGGTGCGTGCGTTTTAACTTACCATGATAACCCTATTAGCAATGAATATATATACTCGCCTAACCAACCTGAAACAAAATGTCGTGCAAAAGATGAGAGATGTACAAGTAAACAGATTTCAAAGCGAAGAAAGAAAAACAAGAATAAGAAGACACACAGGAGAAAGTAAGATGGGAAAAATAGAAGTGGGAAAACTCAAAAGAGACGACTTGTTTGAATACAAAGGTGTAATATATGAGGTAATGTGTATGACAGGTTGGAGTGTTCGTTGCAGGTATGTGAATGATAAGTGCAATTACGGTACTTGGTGGGATTATCTTTATTGTGATTTTAGTGTTCATACAATTGTTGAGATATGAAAACATTAATTTTTGATGTAATGCTTGATGGACGATTTGTTCACACATTCAAGTATGAATATTGTCCATTATTCCCTATTGATATAGAAGAACTGGAGAAGTTTGTTACTGACAGGCTTCCTACATTGAAAGGCAAAGACTTTAGGATTGTATTTTAAAATGAAGAAGATATTAATGATAAAAGAAGTTAAAATATGAAAAATGTGATTTTATTTGCTAGTTTAATATTAGCACTATCATCTTGTGATCGTAAATCTTATCATGTGAAGGGTGGTACTGCAATAACCATTGATGGAGATACCATTGAGTTTTATGGTGGAACAATTACTTATCCCTTTGCCAGTCAACGTAGTATTAGAGAAATAGTTATTAAAGAGGAAGGGGATTGATATATGGAAATAAAGAACGTAGGACAACTTAGAAAAATAATTGAGAATCTTTCCGATGATTACGAAATAGAGATGCGTATTAGACACAAATTGACGGATGAAGAATTGAAAAATTGCAGATACCCTTACCCTTACGATACAGAGTATTTAACTCTGGAATTTGACGATATAGGCGTTTCTGACAAAGTATTGTGCTTGGGTGTAACTTCTAATGAATGAACGGTATGGAAGTAAAGAACGGAATAATAATAGACGGAGTGCTACATATATTGTCGCTCGAAAACAAAATCCCTTGTAAAGAATGTTCGTTACGAAATGAATGTAATGATAGTGACTATCTTATTTGCGATATGTTTGGTGCAGGTAAAGATGAATGTTTTGTCAATCGTGGTAAAGTAACGGATATTAAGATAGAGGAGGAAAAGAAATGAAACAGGTATTGTCAATCGAACAGATGAAGCATTTGAAGGAGCTTGGGCTGGATACAAGCGATGCAAGCATGGTATTAATAGCCACGGATGATGATGGTTGCGAATTGTTATGGGAAGATGCTGAAAAAGCAATTAAGCACCATTGGTACAATGTCCATTTTAATCTATATTACGTTGACACTAGTAGTTATGATCATTCCATAAAAGAAGAGTGTGGAGTTTTTACCTTGCAGGATATTCTCGGCAAGTTACCGCGACACATAAATGACTTTGGTACAAAAAATAAGCTGCACATTGAACCTACTTTTGCTGGACCTTGGTGTATAAGTTATCAAATAGGCATATGTGAACCATTTGTTTTTAAATTGTCAGGAAATCTATTGGATGCAGCCTATGATATGCTGTGCTGGTGTATTGAAAAAGGATATGTTAAAGTTGTAATGGAGGAAAAGTAAATGGATATAGTACCTATTGTAACAAAAGATGATCTTTCTAAAGAACAGATAGAGTATCTACAAAAACAACAAACAGAATATAAATTGATTAAAAAAGTTAAGAGGAATCCAGGGCATATCTTATTCTCTTTTAACGTTAAGACAGGGGAGATAAAGAGAGCTTCTATTATACATAATGTTTCTATAGGACTGAATGGGCTTCCTATAACTAGGACTGAAACGGTCATAGAACCTAATTGCTATTATGAACAAGCCTTAAATGAAAAGAATTTTAGAAAAAAAATTGAAGAAATTAGGATTATTAAAAAACGAATAATTATGGGATTTACGACACTGTGTTTTATACGTAAAAACACACAGGAACTTCGGAAGAAGTTAATAGAGCTTGGTTACAAATCATCAAGAGTTATAGATGATAATGAAGAGTTATGTTTAGCAACAGGTTTAAATAAATATACCCACATTACGAATGATATGTTTGATTCAAAAGATCCGCATATAACTTGGAATTGTGCTGGTAGAATTGATTGTGGAACCAATGAAGAGCTTTTCCTAGCTTTAGCCGCATTGAGGAATGATACAGACAAGTACCAATGGTTTACGGATGGTGATTTATGGTTTAAATGTGGTGATGAAGTATGTAATGAAAATATTGAGTATTATCTCAATAAATATGGTAGAAAAATCCACAAGGCTTCCGTAAACGAATTAATCGAACATTTTAAAACAAAGGAGGAACAATGAAAGCAAGAATAAAAAGAAAAATTCAAAAAAGACCATTCCTATACAATGTAGGACAAGTTTTTAAGGCTTGTGATTGGCTTACTGAAATTCAGCGTGGAAATATAGTTTGGCATCGGTATCATTCATTCGGTACTATTATTAAATCAGAAAATTAAACAATGAAAGCAAGAGTAAAATCAACTGGAGAAATTGTAGAGATTAAGGATTTATATGATGATGGTACTGCATTGGTGGGAAACATGTATCTCAAGCTGGCAGAACTTAATTTCTTTAGTGAAAACATTGATTGGGAACAACGTAGGTACGAATTGGCAAAAGACATTATTAAAGTTGTTATAGCAAACGAGAATGGTATTAATTCTGAGGCAGTCGCTAAATATTCGCTTAATTTCACTGATGCCCTAATTAAAAGACTAAAGGAGGAGAATCATGGATAGTGTACAGACACAAACCTTTTCCATTAGAGGGGATGGAGGTGGCGAGGTATATATTGACTTTTGCAACGGCCAATTATGTGTTTCAGTTGTCATAGAAGATAAACAGGCAGATTTTCACTTTGATCCTGTTACGTTAGGGATGTTTGCCCATGCTTATAAATTGCATTGTGAAGAGTGTAAAGGAGAATAACCATGACCGAAGAATTTGTAACATTAGAAACAGCGAAACTGCTGAAAGAAAAAGGATTTAGGGAAGATTGTATGGCTTTTTATACAAAAGATGGTTTATTTAAGTGTAATGCCTATATAAACACAAATGTATTAAAACTCCCCTCCCCTACACAATCCATAGCCCAGAAGTGGCTACGTGAAACCAAAAACATTCATATATGTGTATATAACTGTGCTTGTGGCTATGGATACGAAATATCTAAAGCTGACAATGGAACTCATATAACTAGTTCTACTTATGAAGGAACAAATGACGGAGGGGAATGGGATACTTACGAAGAAGCACTTGAAGCCGGGATTAAAGAATGTTTAAAACTTATATGATTATGGAAATAGCAGAATTAATATTTAAATTCATCCTTGCCTCATTAAATGTTTGTGCTCTAGCATTTACTTTAATTTTGGTAAGCAAGTGGCATATACGCATGGAGAATAAGCTGGATGATATAGAAAGATATGTCCGTCATGTGTCAGATCGTAACGATATTGTTTATATTAACCAGCTCTCAGAACTACAAAGACTGTTGATAAGGGAGGAACGATATGAGGAAGCTGACAAGATAGGGAAAATAATTAAGGATGAAGAAATTAAATTAGGAATAAGGAAATGAAGGAAGAACTTATAAAAGAGAAAATGCTTACAGAGTTTCGAGAATGGTTCTGTGACGGTTACTGTCAATTTTACGAAATTGATGATTACTGTAGATGTTGCCCTATCAAAGACGAAAGTTGTTGGCTAAAAGGGTTTAAAAAGCCTTCAGGGGAAAAAGGAGAACGTAATGGATGTAAGGATTATAAAAGAAATAGACAATGAGCAATATTAATTTGAACGAACTACGGGATCGTGCTTATAAAACCGCTTGTGAGCATGGTTTCCACGATAAAGAACTGAGTAATAGCCACTATCTTATGCTGGTGATAACCGAACTATCCGAAGCCGTGGAAGCCGACAGAAAAGGAATGAGAGCCAAACGCCGAGAATTCCTTTCCTGGCAGGCTCTTGACATAGGCGATACGAGAAAAGACAAGCTACAATTCTTCAAGGAGGATTTCCAAAGTAATATAAAGGATACGATCGAAGACGAGCTGGCAGATGCCGTCATCCGTATCCTGGACCTATGTGGATTCAGGGAAATAGATGCATATACCGTCCCTATGGAGCCCATACCATCCTATCACACCTTCACAGAACACATGTTCCATGTCTGTCGAATCCTGACTGACCGTTTCTTTGATTCCAGCCCGGAAACCCTGACATTCCAGCTCTCACAAGCCATGTCGTACATCCTCTCCTATTCGGAAAGACACGACATAGATCTTCTATGGCATGTTGAGCAGAAGATGAAATACAATGAATTAAGACCTATGTTGAACGGAAAAAGATATTGATTATGAAACGTGAAATAAAATTCAGAGGGAAAGAATTTGAAACAGGACAGTGGATAGAAGGATCTTTGACAACATATCCAAGATACTACCCAACTATTACACTCGTTGAAAATGCTGAACTTATTCCAAAAAAGAAAACTTGTGTAGTTTTTCCTGAAACAGTCTGTCAGTTCAGCGAAATAACCGATAAGAACGGTAATAGCATCTTCGAACATGATCTAATACTGATTCATGAAAGCGAAAGTTCCTACCAATTTACAGTTGAAGTACTATTTCATAAAGGAATGTTCTGCTACAAGAACAAGGCATGTGGCTTTACCCCATTGTGGTATGTCAGCGATAGATGCGAAGTGATTGGTAATGTGTTTGATAACTAGGAATTGTTGAAAGGAAGTAAGCGATGAAAACAATTTTATTCACAATTATATTCATAATAGCTATATTATGGGTTGGAGATCTTACAATTACATTCAAGCCATTTTCCATTTCACTTCCTGGTTGGTATAAGGCTTTGGGTATTATCCTGTTTATGCTGTCAATGGCATTATATAATGTAGGAGAATATGCTAAAGGTTATAAGCATGGTTTTGATGATGGGATAAAGGAATGTCTTGACATAATTAAAAAAAATGGAAACAATAGAACGAATAGCGACAATTGATTTTTATTCTCTGTGAAAAACTTTCTAATTTTGAATTAATTGAAAAGAAATGGATAATAATAGTGTTGATTTCCCATTACTCCGTATATTTAATGGGGCAACTGGACGATATGAACTTCTTTTTGATGATATGTCCATAGATGCTTATGGTCGTGTCAGGGAAAGCGATTGTTGCATTGTAGAATGGTTTACAGGAGTGTTTGATATGAATGGGAAACCTTTATTTGAAAACGACATTATCATGCCTGTAAAGGACGGAATAAGCCAATACCGACGCATCTGGAGAACGGTAGGCGGTTTTGTGCTAAGTAGAAGCAATGATGTAAAAGGATTATCCAAATTGGATATGCTTGGTGTAGATTATTTGGTAAATGAGCGTGTGCAGCAATATATTTCAGGTGGATGCATGAAAGTAGGATGTGCCATGCTTGACCATGATCTGCTTAATGGCAGGACGAGAGAAGAAATTATTAGAGATTTGGCTAGGAGGGTAAAATGAAAGACAAAAGATTAGAAGAAAGTTTAAACAATTTCTATAGGATATTTCTTATTTGGGTAGTAAGGTGTTATCCTATATTATTCTGCCTTGCATTACTTGTACATCAATGTGAGGTTATTCATTCTGTTGACACAGGAGATATTATTGAATATTATGATGGAAACACGTTGGAGTATATTCAATATGCAACTCCATTTTCAGATAAATATCTTACTATATTCTTTAATGCAAAACTGTTCAATGCAATTTTGTTCTATGTGTTGTCAAAAGTATTTTTATTTTGTATATATCATAGAGTATTTGTTATTGAGATGTTCATATATGCAATATTGGATATTGTATTTAACAATGTGGTGTTTGAGGATGCACATTTGGTTAATGCAATATATTATACATCCATTGGTTTTGTTACTGTTGGATTCTTTATTGCGTTATACTTGCACCAAAGATATGGTGACAGAAAAGTACATACACATCAAACTATTAGTTATGGATATAGATGCTGTAATAAGTAATCTATTTTCTCCCTTTGGCTTGTGTTCCTCCTGTATCCTTCATACCTATCTTGATTTTTATGGGAGCAGCTTTCTTGTTTGATGTTACCTTGGGAGATTTTACATTTACTTTAACAACTTTCTTTGCCATGATAATGAGTATTTAATTGTTTCACAAAGTTAATTAATATTATGTATATAGAAAAGTATATTGTATTATAAAAACATATTATATATTTGCATTGTGTTTAAGTGTAGAAGCTGGCACATCTATAACGAAAATTTAGGGGGAAGGCGTTCCCCCGATTTTATTAACCATTAAAACAAAGATCATGATTATACTAGAAATTTTCAAAAACTGCTTTATTGTTAGGTATGACGGAAAGAAAATACTTTTCGTAAAAGATGATTCCATGTTTTGTGATACCGGGGAAAGATATATATTAGTTAACAATAAAAACGGTGAACATGTTGACATCCCGAAGAAATCGACAATAGTAATTAAACGGAATATTCCCCATGAAGGTATTGATTAGAAAAGATTCAAACGAGATAAGAATAAGGCTTGAACAATTAGGATACACCGCCTCTGAAAAAGCGTTGGAGGGTATACGTGATGGTCTTTTCATAAATAAATCTGATAATACCTTTCACGTGAAATCAGAGTGGGATGTTATTCGTATGTTTCTTGAAACAGTAGATTGCGGAGATGATGAGAATATGTTTTTCGATTTTGCGGAAAACGATATAACACCAACAACGATAGATAAACATAAATCTTTAATAAAAGTTGGTGACTTTTCCATCATTAATACATCTAGCATTAAAGATGTGTTATACCGTGAAGATAGAGAACATAACATCATAGAAGTTATTGTTGTTTCAGTGTATGGGATAAAGTTGAAAAGCATAAAAGATGTGGACTTTTCAGATCCTAATGTGGATGCAATAATAGAGTATATGAAATCATTGCATAAACAACTAAAAGAATATATCAAATGAAGTGTAATTTTACGCCAATGGACAAATTTTATGAGATATTAGATTATTATGGTTTGTCCTACACAGAGTTAAAAAGTAATCATATTCGTGTGTTTTACGGAAACAAGAAGCTGTTTGACTATTTCCCACTTCGCATGAAGCTGTTTGATTACCATGAATGGCATCAGCTTACTTATCCATTTGTTAAAGATAAAAAAGACGAGTGGGAAGTTGAACTAACAATGTTCATTAGTAGTGTTTTGGGAGATGAGATGTTTAAAAAGTTTAAAAACGATTGATTATGGACAAGAAAGAAAAAGATTTTGTTCCAAAAGCCATAAATTTGTGTGGCAAACGGAGGATGTTGTCTTCAATTAAAGGATGGGAGATTGTTAAATATAACAATTACTCTAACGGACATGCCAATCCACAAAGTGTCAAGAAGTTGAGAATAGCACTTTCAGGACGTGAAGTAATTGAGTATGTTCTGAACGATGAAGATGATACTATTAAAAAACTTGATAATTATTTTGGTCTTCTATGATGATAAAAGTTGATATACCAGAACCGTTTATAGACGGTGATAATACGATGGTTAACATTACATCTGATTCATTCTGCTATTCTAGCATTGATTCACGCTATGAAGGGTTTCAGAGTGCTTATAAGGATGGGAATGTTAATCAGAAGATACAGGGTAAACTAGAGATTATTGCAGATCAATTCAAAGAACTAATAAAAATCATTGAGGATAATGGAAAGACATTTGTTAATACAGGAGTGTGAGAGAGAAGAGGAAATGAAGAAATTACGCAAGCAGCAGAACGATCTTATCAAGAAAGGTCGTATGGTTGAATGTTCTCGCGTAACAGCCAAGATAAAGGAGTTCCAGGAAGCATATATAAAGGCTTATCCTGACGGTAAGTATGTGAGAGGTATGGAAATTATCAAAAAGATGTCAGATGATGAAAAAACTGATTGGATGATGTATATTAATGCTATTGCTTTCTGTGCTGATATTATACATTCATCCTCTATTGAGCTTAATGAAATGCTAAAGAAGGTACTTCCAGGGTCTAGCCTTCAAATGTTTGAAACACTTGAAAAGGTAGGTACTATGGCAAAGAATCAAATTATGTGGATGGATAACAATGTGGATGAGGAATATCAGGACGATTTTGCCAAATATGCTGACGAGATAACCATTATGCTTTTATCATTTGTTAAAAATAAATTTTTGCCGCGAAAATGACACGAGAGGAAATACATAAAAACGTTCTTACAATAAGAAATTATTATTTCAGTATTCAAAACAAGCTAGATAATGGGTATAAAATTTCCGATTTGGATATAGATTCGGAAACGCACAACAAAATGATTGATGATACCATAAAATCAGCCATTGAAGATCATAAAATGATTCTTGTTTTGGAAAAATACAAATTATAAAGTTATGAAAAAGAAAGAAATAGACGAAGGATATATTGTAGGTGACTTTTATATTCTCAAAGATATAATTAAAGATGGATATATTCACATAATAAATATAAAAACCATGTGGCAGATAAAGGTATACATGGGAGAAAATGCAGCAAGTTTCCTTTGTCTTCCACAACAGGAAATATTTGACAGGATCAACGGAATATATATTCAGTCCATGATGTCTTTATACGATTCAGAATACGCCTTAAACATAGCTAAAAATGCAAAATCATACATGGCTCGTAAAGCTAAGAAGGTTAAAAAATCTGATGAGAATGAAGATATAGAAAAGGTGAAAAGAGATCAGTTTATGATGAAAATAGCTTCCTCTTCTGATGATGAAATTATGGATATGATTATAAATGGAGAAATTAATTATGAATATTTTAAACAGGACAAGGAAAAGGAGGATGTATGAGCGAAATGGAAAGACATATCGGTAAGATAAGAAAAGTTGATTTAGGAAATTATACCATTGAAGAATGGTGCGAGAAAAAATGTAAGTCTATTGGAATAGGTTTAGACGAATGCTATAAATCCTATAGGGAAGCGTTATTAACAGATCCATATCCATCTATTGTGATTGAAGTTGATGGCACTCTTTGGGAAATCATTGAAGATAATGAAGAAGAAGACACAGAGGATATATCAATCCTTACTCCAAACAATGACGGAACTTACAGTTATATAATGCAGTTTTACAATGGAGGAACTTGTTTATCTGAAATGCTTGAAGATGGTATAAAAAATATAAAGGAGGAATGATTATGCAAGACTATATTTCAGATTGGTTTATTCCTATGGACTTCGGTAATGACCTGCCAGATGAAGAGCCGGACTATGAAGATAATTACAATTTTGATTGATTATGAAAAAGTACATTTACCTAATAGTATTTCTGATAGTTGGAGTGGCAATTGGGAACAGAGTTTTTAACCATTTACATGCTTGGATGGGCGTGTTTATAATCGTATCCACAATTATTTACTTTATTTACAAACTGATTAAAAATTTGAAAAATGAAAAGATTGATTAATCTGATGTTGACCTGTATGGTCTTAGTGGTATTTGTTTCATGTGAAAGAGTGGCTCCGAATTATGCTGGTGTACTAATGGAGAACTACGGGAAACAAGGCAAGGAAGATTTTAAAGTGGTTTCCGGAAAGGTTTCTACTTGGGAATGGGGTACGGAATTGTTTCAAGTTCCATTATTTGACCAAAGAGGGGAATTTGCCAAGCCTGTCACATTGAAGGCTGCTGATAATACAGAGTTTAACGCACGCCCAACTTATTCTTACAAGATTATCAAGAATAGGGCAGTAGATGTTGTATTTGATAATAAGCATATAGATAAAGCCGATACAGACTCTGGTAAAGATGGTTTTATGCAAAGCCTTGAAGATAATATACTTGAACCACGTATTTACGACTTAATCAAAGAAGAAAGTCGCAAGCACAAGACAGATAGTTTGATGGCTGACGGAGGTTCTCTCCTTTTTGAAAAAAGGCTGGAGCAGATTGTAGATAAAGAATTTGAGAAAAGAGGGCTTCAATTGCTGACTTTTTCTGCTCAACTTGAATTTTCAAAAGCTGTTCGTGAGAAGATTGACAGTCGTAATGAGGTAAACACCAATATATCAGTATTAGACCAACAGATTGCTGAACAGAAGAAACGCAATGAATTGGAGCAATTAAAAACAGAGCAGGCTTTAATCACTTCGAGAGGGTTAACCAAAGAAATCCTATACAAACAGTTTATTGATAAATGGGATGGTCGCACACCAATTTACGGTGCTATTCCAGACTTGATTAAGATACAGAAATAACTTTGTTAACCTGCCTGCTCTATTTATGAAGATAGGGCGGGCGAAAATGGGGCGTTTGGCTGGTGTGACTAATGTGACGCGCGGCATTGTAGAGGAGGACAGTTCGATTCTGTCACGCCCCTCATACATGTGATTCACACATCAATAACAGTAAGTAAATAATTATTAATGAAAAATGAAAAACGATAAATTAATATTGGATGCTTGTTGTGGTAGTCGTATGTTTTGGTTTGATAAACAAAATCCTAATGTATTATTTGTTGACAAACGTTCAGAAACACTTACGGCCAAAGATAGGGATAAGATAAGGACTATAGAGGTAAAACCTGATATTATCGCAGATTTTACTAATTTACCATTTGAAGATAATTCTTTCTATCAAGTTGTATTTGATCCACCACACCTGAAAACACTTGGAGAAAATTCATGGATGGCAAAAAAATATGGCAAGTTGCCTGATGATTGGAAAAGTATTATTCATGAAGGTTTCAAGGAGTGTATGAGGGTATTAAAACCGAATGGTACACTTATCTTCAAATGGAATGAAAGCGAGATAAAAACATCAGATGTTTTGTCTGTTATTCCTTTCAAACCTCTATTTGGACATACAACTGGTAGACAAAGTAAGACGATATGGATGTGTTTTATGAAATTATGTGATGAATAAAATATGGAAATAAAAAGAATTTAAACTTTAATTATTATGATGAATTTTTTTGAATGTAAAATCCGTTACGAAAAGATAATGGAAAATGGTGTAATCAAGAAAGTAACGGAACAATTTTTGGTGGATGCGCTTAGCTTTACTGAGGCAGAAGCACGTATTATATCTGAAATGACACCGTTTATTAGTGGAGAGTTCACTGTTTCGGACATCAAGCGCGCCAACTACAGCGAACTATTCTCATCTGAGGAAGATGCAGCCGACCGATGGTTTAAGTGCAAGCTGTTCTTCATTACGCTGGACGAAAAAAGCGGAGCGGAGAAAAAGACCTCCACTACTGTACTGGTACAGGCTTCCGACCTTCGAGATGCTGTAAAGAAACTGGACGAAGGAATGAAAGGTACAATGGCAGACTACGTGATTGCATCCGTAACCGAAACAGCTATCATGGATGTTTATCTATATGAGGAAGATAATAAATCTTTACCAGAGTTTCCTAGTGGCAACAAGACGGAAGCTGTTATAGGTGATAAAAATGTAATTGTAGATAAGACAGGGAGTGCAACTATAGTTTCAACAAGTAATATCCAATAATTATGCCTAACGAACAACAAAACCAACTTCTCCATCATTGGAGGACAGGGAGCCAATCTGATTATGTGGGAGTAGAAATACTACCTAACGGTCAATCTGTTATTGCTACCATATCACATATTGTTTGGGATGAGAATGCAAAGGTACAAGGAAGTAAGAAACCATCATGGATTGCTTACTTTAAAGAAACAAATATTGTTCCCAAACCTATGTTGCTGAACAGTACAAATCGTAAACGACTTACCAAACTAGCTGGAACTGATTATCCTGAAACTATCCATGATTTCCGTGTAATATTATGCAAGGAACTGACACGTGATCCTTGTGACGGAGGAAAGGTTTACGGATTACGAATAGGGCGTGATGTTCCTCCACCACCTCAGAAAGAGAAAATGACGGTAACATCCGATAAATTCAAAGTTGCATTAGAGGCGTTGAAAGAGGGTAAATGCGATATTAATTACATCACATCAAGCTATGACGTAGACGAGAAAGCTATGAAGTTGTTTAACGAAGCAATTAAGAAATGATGGAAGCAGAAGAAAAAGAAAAGAGATGGCTTATGAAGAGGTGTGGAAAAATAACCTCTTCTTCTGTAGCTAAGTTAATGTGTTCAGGAAGAAGAGATATGACTCCATCCGAATTGGAAGCCGCAAAGAAACAAGGTATAAAAAGAAAAACGATAGATATACCCTTTGGAGATACAGCTATTTCTTATCTTTATCAAGTGGCAAGAGAAAGACGGCTGAATAAACCTTGTAGGCATATTTCTACATTGGATATGGAATGGGGTAAGGAGCATGAGAAGGAAGCTATAGAGTGTTTCAATCATAACACTTTTTCCAGGCTTATGTCCTGCTCTGACGATTTTGACGAGATAGTTTTTGTTGATAATATCTACGATGGTTATGGGGACTCTCCTGATGGATATGGTTTTAATACATACGGTTACTTGTCATACATCGCAGAAGTAAAATGCTTTACATCCGAAGGGAAGATTGAATATCTGAGAGAAGTTACAAAAGAAGAAGCCATTAAGGAATACTACTGGCAATTAATATCTCACTTTCTTTCTCATCCTGATGTGGAAAAAATGTATTATATAGTATATGACGGAAAGTCAGATGATGATCCATTTGATTTACGACCTACAAACGACCCTTCAAGACTATTGTACTGGGAGCTTAATAGATGTGATTATATAGAGGATATAAACAAACTTGAGGATAAATTACAGATGGCTCTTGCATATCTTAGTCTCAATGAACGTGATCCTGTAAAATATAAAATAAGAGGAATAAATGATTACATTTATCAAACACAACAAACCTAATCATGGGGACGAAATAATCGTCCCTTATCTTGCTATAGAGAACAATATCAATTTTATTATGCTCAATGGTGGTGTAGGTGATGTTGAACTTATGGATGGTACAAGGTGTAAGTCCATAGAATGCACTCCTATTAAATTTGACAATGCAGGAGATGATATATATCGTATATATGGCATAGGGAAAGAAGCGTGGAAAATGGCATGGCTGAAAAGAGTACATACCATGAGTGATGAAATTGTGAAACTAAAGTTATACTTCAATGCCAGCAATTAGTGAATTATGGATCGGTTGTCCTATATCTTACCGTGATGAAAAAGGAAGGTTTGTCAAAGGTCATAATTATGGATTCAAGAAAGGGAGGAAAGTGTCGGATGAGGAACGTGAAAAGAAACGAGTTCTAATGAAGGAGCTTGTAAAAAAACGAAAAGAAAACGGTTCTTATCTTGGTCATAGAAACCATACAAGGGCTGTAATTGCGATAGAAGATGGCACAAACAAATTCCTATGCTTTGAAACATGTTCTGATTGTGAGAGTAAATTAGGTATGCCACAACGCTCATGTAGTTCTTTCTGCAAGGGTAAAAACGGGCATAGATGGAAAAACTTTAGATTGTTTTATGAATAACATTGATGAATTTGAAAATTACGAAAGGAAGCTAATTAAGATAAATAGCGATACTGTTGTTTTATTGCATATCTTCAAGAAAAAACTAAACCATCATTTTGAAGATTGGATGGTTCTTCAAGACAATGAACAATACTTCAAAAAGGAATGTATTCCTGATTATGAAGATGCTGCCAGGCAGTTTATCAAGCAGTTTGAAGGAGAAGAATGCATGGCTTTTGTGATTGCATTGAAAAACGAACTTGAAAGAATAATAGAAGAAAATGAGTACAAACGGAATCAAGCTAAGGGATTACCAGGAGGTGGGAATAACCCGCCTAAGAAATGCCCTGACAAATCATAAACATGTTATATTCTCTGCCTGTGTAAGTTACGGAAAGACAATCATAATGAGTTTTATGGCCAAGGGTGCTGTAGAAAAAGGGAATAAGGTGCTTATCGTATCTCATAGATCTGAACTTATGACACAGACAGGAGGAACGTTAGAAAGAGTTGGAATACAGGCTGAATATATATCTCCTAAACACAGGAATATACCTACAGGTTTAGTGGTATCCGCAATGGCTCAAACTCTCCGTAGAAGGCTAGAAAAGCCTGAATGGGTTGAATGGGTTAAGAGTGTAAAATTAGTTCAGATTGACGAGTGTTTTCGTGGAGATGTGGAAATATTAACAGATAAAGGATATGTAAGATTTGATTCTTTGCAAGGTAACGAAAGGGTTGCACAATATACAGATAATGGCAACATTGAATTTGTAAAGCCATTGCGATTTATAAAACGCTACCATGAAGGAGAAATGTGTAAATTAACACTGTATAAAGGGAAATATGTATATATGACTCCTAACCACAATCAGATATATAAAATAAAAGGGAAAGAAGGTATATATTCTGATTGTGTAAAAAATATAAAATTTAATATCCTTAAATATATACCTATTAATGGGAAAGGATGTGGATATAATGATTTATTAACTGATTTAGAAAGATTATTCATAGCCATACAGGCTGATGGTACATTTCAACATGAATGTCTTGAATACGACAGTTATTCAATACATCTTAAAAAATATAGAAAAATAAATCATTTTTTAGATATATCTAAAAACATAGAATGCAGGGAAATAAAATCTAATAGAAAAAACGCACGTAGATGGATGTGTAAAATACCAAAAGGGAATGCAAAACTTCTATCTACTCATTTTTCTATAGAAATGGGGTATGACAGGGCTGTTGATTTTATAAATGAAGTTATAAAATGGGATGGGAGCGTTATAAGTGATAATTTATTTTATTATTCTTCTGTTGTGAAAGAAAATGCTGATTTTGTATCATCAGTAGCGGTTCAAGCTGGATATAGAGCATACATTATTGTTGAAAAGGATAATAGAAAATCCCATTATAAAGATGTGTATAGAGTGTTTATGCACAAAACAAGTTATATAAATGGGCAAAATATAAAAAAAGAATATGTTGAATATAATGGGTATGTATATTGTGTTGAAGTACCATCCCATAATATAGTTGTGCGTGCGAATGAAAGTTTTACATTCATATCAGGTAATTGTCATACTTCTGACGCGGACTTTCTCTTTGAATCCGGTTTGCTTGATGATAAGTATGTAGTAGGTCTCACAGGAACTCCGATGAGAAGTGGAAACCAAAGACAGCTTGGTATGAATTATGAGGATATTGTAGAAACTGCCCAGATACAAGATATGATGGACAGAGGGAACATAACCAAGTTGAGAACGTTCACTGTTGATGCGCCAGACTTATCCAAGGTTAACACTGATTACCGCACAGGTGACTTCGATAGCAGGCAGATGGGGGCGGTGTTCAATAAGTCTGTGCAGTACAAGGGAGTAATTGAAAACTATATGCGCATTTGCCCGATGAAGAAAGCAATTTGTTTTGATGCCACACAGGCAAATGCGATAAGAATGTGTGCCGAGTTTAATGAAGCTGGTATTCCTGCAAAATTTCTCATATCAGGCATAGATAAGAACAAGCCAGATGAGTTGGAATTATATGAGAAATATAAGCATTTTACAGGAAACAGGGAGCATCTTATTAAGGATTTCCATGATGGTAAATTCACTGTTATATGCAATAGTGGCATATTGTCTACAGGATACGATGAAACAAGTATAGAAGTCTGTATATTAAACCGTGCTACTCAATCCGTTCAGTTCTATATTCAAGCAACAGGTAGGGCAATCCGGCTTCATCCTGGTAAAACGGAAGCATTTCTTCTTGACTTCGGTGGTAACATATCACGGCTTGGTAAGTTTGAGAAAGAACGTAAATGGGCTTTATGGCATAACAAGGGAAAATGTGAGGGAATACAAGGAGTAAAAGAATGTAAACAGTGTGGTAAATATATTGCCATAACAGCTTCGGAATGCCCTTTCTGCGGATATGTATATCCAACCGAGAAAGAAATCAGGATGGCAGAGTTGCAGGAACTAGTAGGAGATTTAAAGTTTGAACAAATGACACCTACGCAATTTTTCCAATATGCGGAACTTAAAGGATATAATGTTTATTGGGCGATCCGGCAGTTGTATATCAGAAATACGGAATCTGATTTTCGTAAAGCCATGAAAGAATGCGGATATTCTAGCAAGTTTATATGGGGATATATCCAGAGAAACAAAAAATAACATTATTTACATTTGCAAAATATTTTTGTGAAATAAATATATCTACTTTTGCGTTATGAAAAATAACATTAATCCTTGGGAAGTGTTTGATGAGATTGAATGTTCCCATAATCCTGAATATATTGTTTGTGTGTCACATCTTAGACATTACACGAATATTTTTGGCATAGACAAAAGGCTTGTAGACTTTCTTGGAATGGAAAAGAATACAATATTAGATATCGAAACATTTTGTTTTGGCGGAATGGATGTTTTCGGAATAAAAGAAGATTGTGTATCTGTAATAGAAGATTGTAAAAGACAAAGGGAAGCAAAGAAAGAAGCCTTGGAGAAAAACAGGAAATTGGTAGCCATGCTAAAATTAAAACGTGAAAATATGTGCGGCATAGGTACAAGAAAGGTGAAATTACTGCTTAATAAAAAGATAAAACAAGGAGATTTTACAGCTAAAATTTACCGTGTTGCATTGGAATTACAAGATTATAATATAAAGGCTAAAGGTGCTCCGTTTCCTTACTCGGAAAAGATGTATGCAAAGAAAGAAGATTTGATTGGTAAACTTATCGAATTATACAAAAATATACAACTACCTTTTGGTCGTTCAGAGGATAAAAATAAAAGAGTTTCTTTTATCGTATATTTTGATCTTCCTTTAGGTAATCAAATTAGTTTTCATTCTACAATAAAAAGAGATATACCTCTATACGGGAAAGAGTGGGATGGATTGGTAAACAGTACATTGGACAAGTTAGAAAAAGAAATAAAACAATACTTAAACATTTAATCATGGGAAAGAATTTACTTAATAACGATGGTAAAATTGCCTTGTTTCACGAAACGATAAGGCTTGACTTTAATCTGCCTAAATACTCCGTTATAGAGCAGAAAGATCCTAATCCAAGTGTAATGTCTTATGATTTTCTTAAACAGTACATGGAAAGCAATGATAAGGAAGGAGTCGCGGAATTTAATCTTACCGTTTCACCGACAATGCTTGATTCTGTAAAAACAAACCAGGAGCACAATCAGGTAAGAACCTCTCTTTTTGACAGAAAACATAAGGAAAGTTCATGGTTGAAAAAAGTTAAGGATTATGTAGACGAATACAGAAGATCCAAGTTTGATGTAATACATTTCTTTTCTGAGGTTAAGATACAGACAGAGAACGAGATGAAGCAATACAGGGATAGGATAAAAGACTATATACTGATGCTAGGTTATGCTGAAAGGTCCGGTCAATATGCCTTAAAAGAAAAGCTGTTCCGAAACATGGTGATATGCAAATACGAAAGCATATTGTTTAGCAAAGGATTATACAAGGCTATATCAGAGGAAAATATTATGAAGTTTGCAAAAGGATGCCCGAAAAATCTATGCCTTGATTATATTTCTGACTATACTAGAATCATACCATTTGACATAATTAGGAAAAAGACGGATATAGACAAATATGAAATCTTTGATAATTATGTTATCCTACACTACGATTTTGATAACAACGGAACAGATTTACCGTCTGACAAGAAAAAAGAAGAGGTGGAAAAAAGAAAAGACCCTATTCTGTTTGGTGTTATTGCAGGAAGTAACAAACTATACTTCATAGGTGATTGGATTGACGAGTATTGCGATTTGCGGTTCGATGATGTGGTAAAACAATGCACGGACGATTTCTTGTCAGAAAACATTTCTTTGGATGATCTTGCAAAATAACAATACAAAGCCTTGCAGAAACGGAGAGTATTGTTGCTGTAGATGCAAGCATAGATACACAGTTATTGTGGATGGATTGTTTGTTGGATATGTCTGTTACATTCCTTGGCTTGAAAAACACGTTGCCATGAAGATAAAAAACAGCGGACATGATATGTGTGAAGCATTTGAAACTGTTGATAACAAACTTTAACCTTTTTTTCTTCTCGCACATCCCATTTCGTGATACCTTTGCCAAATACAATTTTTTTTTATTATGGCTGAGGAAAAACGATCTGCGGAAGAAAAGAAAATGCAGAAAGACATAGTAGTTAGTTATAGGAATGAGAGAGAAGGAAAAGGATGTAGAGGGTTACTTGTGGCATTCTTTTCCGAACTTCTTCATCCTGCTGTAAGTGGTAATAAGTCGGCTGAATATCGTGCCCTTGGAGCCAAGAAAAGTATGCCTGATCTTGCTTATATACATGATGGAAAGATATATGGCATAGAGCTTAAGATGCCAGACAGCAATCATGACCGGAATCATATAATAGAACAGGCTGACGTGATGGCTACATACTTCTTTAGAGGATATTTTGTGTGGTCAAAAGAAATGCTATGGAATATACTTGATTCTATAGAACGTGGTCAACCTATAATGTCAAATACTCTACAAATAAAGGACTATTGTATGCATAACAGCACTACAAAAGTAAGTTTTGAAAAAATAATAAACCTTATATTTTATGAAAGTAATATACAATAAAATAATTCCATTTAAGGGATACAAGTGCATAAATTTGTTTGGAATACTGTTTGTAAGAGAAGGATGTACTATGTGTGAAAATGATTACAACCACGAAGCGATTCATACAAAACAAATGAAGGAACTTTTGTATGTTATTTTTTATATTTTGTACCTTTTGGAATGGTTGTACAGGCTTACACAGAAAGGTAATGCGTACAAAAACATATCATTCGAGAAAGAAGCGTATGATAATGAAAAAGATACGGATTACCTTGATAGAAGAAAACATTTTTCTTGGATTGGATATATTTAGTCACTGATATACAATCGTACACCAAAGATAAAAAGCGGAGAGAAAAGGGTGATAAACAACTATCGTAATCCATTTAGCCTATAATCACTCTTAATAAAACTAAGGCACTCTCTCCGCTTTATTTTGTAGGCATTTATAACCAATTTGACACTATATGATAATTGATATGGAAAAATTTTTAGAAATAATAATGATTGTATTCTGTCCTTATATTGTTATATATAGAC
>ERZ1035025.562-NODE-562-length-24235-cov-13.157031_pt1 | contig 24235 bp, 22 predicted proteins | sample MGYA00520619_ERZ1035025 | MGnify/ENA primary metagenome ERZ1035025 (study PRJEB33766, sample SAMN09781742) | gut metagenome | biome: gut microbiome | host: Homo sapiens | place: Madagascar | study: EMG produced TPA metagenomics assembly of the PRJNA485056 data...
ATATACTTATATTATAAAAATTGTTATTTTTTTCACGAAAATATCACACTTTTTTCACGAAAAATGCAGAAAGGTTATCAGTTATATAAGAAAGTGATATCAGTCATACAAGATTGTGTTAAAAAAAATACAATCTTAAAAGGATAATGTATACAGCTAAAAAACACGTATTTATGCGGTTTCTGGCACTTTGCACAATTTATTGAAAATCTTTTTAAAAAATAGCGATTGAAAAATAAAAAAGATTGTGATAGTATTAACATATCGGCGAGAGAGAAGATCGCCAAAGCATAAATAATCAAGAAATATGGAGGAAAATTGATATGGCAAAGAAAGTAGTTATCGCAGGAGCATGCCGTACAGCGATTGGTAAAATGGGTGGAGTACTCAGCACAGTACCAGCAGTAGACATGGGATCAATCGTAATCAAAGAAGCATTAAAGAGAGCAGGAGTTCCAGCTGATCAGGTAGACCATGTATACATGGGATGCGTTATCCAGGCAGGATTAGGACAGAACGTTGCTCGTCAGGCTTCCTTAAACGCAGGACTTCCAATTGAAACACCAGCAGTTACAGTTAACGTAGTATGTGGATCAGGATTAAACTGTGTAAACATGGCAGCACAGATGATTCAGGCAGGAGATGCTGATATCGTTGTTGCCGGTGGTATGGAAAGCATGTCAATGGCTCCATTTGCATTACCAAAAGCACGTTTCGGATATCGTATGAACAACGGAACACTGGTAGATACAATGGTTAACGATGCATTAACAGATGCATTCAATCACTATCACATGATGATCACAGCTGAAAACGTAGCAGATCAGTGGGGATTAACTCGTGAAGAATTAGATGAGTTTGCAGCAGCTTCTCAGCAGAAAGCAGTCGCAGCTCAGGAATCAGGAAGATTCAAAGATGAGATCGTTCCTGTAGAAGTTAAACAGAGAAAGAAAACAGTTATCGTAGATACAGATGAAGGACCAAGAGCTGGAACAACAGCTGAATCTTTAGCAGGATTAAGATGCTGCTCAGGAAAAGAAGGTGGAGTTGTTACAGCTGGTAACGCATCAGGAATCAACGATGGTGCAGCAGCAGTTGTAGTAATGAGCGAAGAAAAAGCCAAAGAATTAGGTGTTACACCAATGGCTACATATGTAACAGGAGCTCTTGGTGGTGTAGATCCATCTATCATGGGTGTTGGACCAGTTGCTTCTACAAAGAAAGCTTTAGCAAAAGCAGACTTAACAATCGACGATATGGATCTGATCGAAGCAAACGAAGCTTTCGCAGCTCAGTCTGTAGCAGTAGCAAGAGACTTAAACTTCGATATGAGCAAAGTAAACGTAAACGGTGGAGCAATCGCTCTTGGACATCCAGTAGGAGCTTCAGGATGCCGTATCTTCGTTACACTGCTTCATGAAATGCAGAAGAGAGACGCTAAGAAAGGTCTTGCAACACTTTGCATCGGTGGTGGAATGGGTTGCACAACTATCGTTGAAAGAGACTAATTAATTTAAAGTAATTAGGAAAGGAGAATTCTAACATGGAATTCGTTACATATGAACAGGATGGTTTTGTAGGTGTTGTAACAATCAACCGTCCAAAAGCATTAAACGCCTTAAACAGTGAAGTATTAAAAGAAATCGAAGCAACTTTTGATGCGATCGACTTAGAAACAACAAGAGCCGTTGTATTAACAGGTGCAGGAGATAAATCTTTCGTTGCAGGTGCTGATATCGGAGAGATGAGCACATTAACAAAAGAAGAAGGAGAAGCTTTCGGTAAGATCGGAAACGATGTATTCCGTAAGATTGAAACATTCCCAATTCCAGTGATCGCAGCAGTTAACGGATTCGCTTTAGGTGGAGGATGTGAAATCTCTATGAGCTGTGACATCAGACTGTGTTCAGAAAACGCAATCTTTGGACAGCCTGAAGTTGGTCTTGGAATCACACCAGGATTCGGTGGTACACAGAGACTTGCTCGTATCGTCGGAGTAGGAAAAGCAAAAGAAATGATCTATACAGCATTTAATATCAAAGCAGAAGAAGCTTACAGAATCGGATTAGTTAATGCAGTATATCCACAGGAAGAATTATTAGCAGCAGCTAAGAAATTAGCGAACAAGATTGCATCTAATGCACCAATCGCAGTACGTGCATGTAAGAAAGCAATCAACGATGGTCTTCAGGTAGATATGGATCAGGCAATTGTTGTAGAAGAAAAAGCTTTCGGAAGCTGTTTTGAAACAGAAGATCAGAAAGCAGGAATGGGTAACTTCTTAGAGAAAGATAAATCCAAGAAATTAAAAGTTGTTCCTTTCCAGAACAAATAAGAATTAAGTTTAATCTATTTCCAGTCTGTGGTCTATGCCACAGACCGGAAAATTGAATAGTAAAGTAATTTTACAGGAGGAATTATAATGAAAGTTGGAGTAATCGGCGCTGGAACAATGGGTAGCGGAATCGCACAGGCATTTGCACAGACAGAAGGATATGAAGTATGCTTATGTGATATTAATGAAGAATTTGCAGCAAACGGAAAAGCTAAAATCGCAAAAGGTTTAGAAAAACGTGTTGCAAGAGGAAAAATGGAACAGGCAGCTGCAGATGCTATCTTAGCAAAGATCACAACAGGTGTAAAAGATATCTGTACAGATTGTGATTTAATCGTAGAAGCAGCTATCGAAAACATGGAAATCAAAAAACAGACATTCAAAGAATTACAGGATATCTGTAAAGAAGATGCTATCTTTGCTACAAACACATCTTCTTTATCAATCACAGAAATCGGTGCAGGGCTTGATCGTCCAATGATCGGTATGCATTTCTTTAACCCAGCTCCTGTTATGAAACTGGTTGAAGTTATCGCTGGTATCAACACACCAAAAGAAGTTGTTGATAAGATCAAAGCAATCGCTGAAGAAATCGGTAAAACACCTGTACAGGTTGAAGAAGGTGCTGGATTCGTAGTTAACAGAATCTTAATCCCTATGATCAACGAAGCAATCGGAATCTATGCTGATGGAGTAGCTTCTGTAGAAGGTATCGATGCAGCTATGAAATTAGGAGCAAACCATCCAATGGGACCTTTAGCTTTAGGTGATTTAATTGGATTAGATGTTTGCCTTGCAATCATGGAAGTACTTTACAATGAATTCGGTGATACAAAATATCGTCCACATCCATTATTAAGAAAGATGGTTCGTGGAGGATTATTAGGAAGTAAGACTGGTAAAGGATTCTACGATTACAGCAAGTAAGAAAAAGAGCTTTTCTTTTGCATCCGGAGATGGTGAACTCCGGATGCAGAAGTTAACTTTATAGAAATCATGATGGAGGAATAAAGAATGGATTTCACATTAAGTAAGAAACATGAAATGGCAAGAACTCTTTTCAAAGAGTTTGCTGAAAAAGAAGTAAAGCCTCTTGCACAGGACGTGGATGAAAATGAACAGTTTCCAGTTGAAACTGTAGCAAAAATGGCTAAAGCAGGATTCTTAGGTATTCCAGTTCCTAAAGAATATGGTGGACAGGGATGCGATCCTTTAACATATGTTATGTGTGTTGAAGAATTATCAAAAGTTTGCGGTACAACAGGAGTTATCGTTTCAGCACATACATCTCTTTGTATCGATCCAATCCAGACTTTCGGTACAGAAGAACAGAAAAAGAAATATATCCCAGATTTAGCATCTGGTAAGAAATTAGGAGCTTTTGGTCTGACAGAACCAGGTGCTGGTACAGATGCACAGGGACAGCAGACAAAAGCCGTATTAGACGGAGACGAATGGGTATTAAACGGATCTAAGTGCTTCATTACAAATGGTAGCTACGCAGACGTTTATATCGTAATCGCAGTAACAGGTGTTGTTGAAAAACGCGGAAGAAAGATGAAAGAAATTTCTGCATTCATCGTAGAAAAAGGAACTCCAGGTTTCACATTCGGAACAAAAGAAAAGAAAATGGGTATCCGCGGATCAGCTACATATGAATTAATTTTTGAAGACTGCCGTATTCCAAAAGAAAATCTGTTAGGAAAACAGGGTAAAGGTTTCGGTATCGCAATGCATACTCTTGATGGAGGACGTATTGGTATCGCTTCTCAGGCTCTTGGACTTGCAGAAGGTGCTTTAGAAAGAACAATCGAATATGTAAAAGAAAGAAAACAGTTCGGACGTTCTATCGGACAGTTCCAGAATACACAGTTCCAGTTAGCTGATATGGCAACTAAAGTAGAAGCTGCAAAACAGTTAGTATACAAAGCTGCTATGGCTAAAGCTACTCAGAAAGTATACAGTGTTGAAGCTGCTATGGCTAAATTATATGCAGCAGAAGTTGCTATGGAAGTAACAACAAAAGCTGTTCAGTTACATGGTGGTTACGGATACATCAGAGAATACGATGTAGAACGTATGATGCGCGATGCTAAGATCACAGAAATCTACGAAGGAACATCTGAAGTTCAGCGTATGGTTATTTCTGGAAACTTATTGAAATAGGGAGGTACTTACCGTGAAGATAGTTGTTTGTGTAAAACAGGTACCAGATACAAAAGGTGGAGTTAAATTCAACCCAGATGGTACATTAGACAGAGGTGCTATGCTTACTATCATGAACCCAGATGATAAAGCTGGATTAGAAGCAGCACTTAGAATTAAAGATGAATATGGAGCTGAAGTTACAGTTCTTACAATGGGACTTCCAAAAGCTGACGAAGTTCTTCGTGAAGCTATGGCAATGGGTGCTGACAAAGGTATCCTTGTAACTGACAGAGTATTAGGAGGAGCTGACACATGGGCAACTTCTACTACATTAGCTGGAGCATTAAGAAATCTTGATTATGATCTGATCATCACAGGACGTCAGGCTATTGATGGTGATACAGCTCAGGTTGGACCACAGATTTCTGAACATCTTGATATTCCAGTTATCTCTTATGCAGAAGACATTAAAATTGACGGTGACAGCGTAGTTGTTCAGCGTCAGTATGAAGATAGATACCACATCTTAAAAGCTAAAATGCCTTGCTTAGTTACAGCATTAGCTGAATTAAACGAGCCAAGATATATGACTCCAGGTGGAATCTTTGATGCATATGATGCAGAAGTAACTGTTTGGGGAAGAAAAGACCTTAAAGATGTAGATGATTCTAACCTTGGTCTTGCTGGATCTCCAACTAAGATTGCAAAAGCATCTGACAAAGTAAGAAAAGGTGCTGGAGAAAAAGTTACACTTGATCCAGAAGAAGCAGTAGATTATATCATGGATAAATTAGCTGAAAAACATGTAATTTAGTGAAAAGGAAAAGTGGTGAATAAAATGGGTTTAGAAGAATATAGAGGCGTATACGTCTTTGCACAGCAGGTAGATAACGAATTAAGCGGAATCGCATTCGAATTACTTGGAAAAGCAAAAGACTTAGCAAAAGACTTAGATACAGACGTAACTGCTGTTCTTGTAGGTTCTGACGTTAAAGGATTAGTAGATGATCTTGCAAAATACGGTGCTGATAAAGTTATCGTAGTTGACGATCCAGAATTAAAAGAATACAGAACAGAACCATATACACATGCATTAGCATCTGTAATTAACGAATACAAACCAGAGATCATGTTAGTTGGTGCGACAGCAATCGGTCGTGACCTTGGACCTCGTGTATCTGCACGTGTTCAGACAGGTTTAACAGCTGACTGTACAGTTCTTGAAATTGGTGATTTCCCATTAAGAGCAATCCCAGGAAAAGAACAGAAACATAATCAGTTATTAATGACTCGTCCAGCATTCGGTGGAAACACAATCGCAACAATCGCTTGCCCAGACAACAGACCTCAGATGGCAACAGTTCGTCCTGGTGTTATGCAGAAGATCGATCCTATCGAAGGAGCAAAAGCTGAAGTTATCGAATTTAATCCTGGATTTACTCCAGATAACAAATACGTTGAAATCATGGATATCGTTAAATCTGTTACAGATACAGTAGATATCATGGACGCTAAGATCTTAGTATCTGGTGGACGTGGAGTTGGAGAAGAAGGATTTGGTATGTTAAAAGAATTAGCAGACGTTCTCGGAGGAGAAGTAAGCTGTTCTCGTGCCGTTGTTGATAACGGATGGCAGCCAAGAGATATTCAGGTTGGACAGACAGGAAAAACTGTACGTCCTAACGTATACTTCGCAATCGGTATTTCTGGAGCAATCCAGCACGTTGCAGGTATGGAAGAATCTGATATCATCATTGCAATCAACAAAGATGAAACAGCTCCTATCTTTGATGTAGCTGATTACGGAATTGTTGGAGACTTAAACAAGATCGTTCCAGCTTTAACAGAAAAATTAAGAGCAGTTGTTAAATAATCAACTTTTGATAATTTAATCCTTAAAAGTCCGCGATAATTATCGCGGACTTTTTGGTTATATCAGGAAATTACATGAAATAATATTGACAATACATTACTGATATGATATTATATATACATAAATAAAAGTTCATATTTATTCATAGGGCAAACCTGTTGAAAGGCAGGGACGCAAAGCCAAGGGTCTAAGGTCGTTAGAGACTATGACAGCCGGTTGCTACATTTTACATTAGGGAATGTGATATGGATATTTTATCCTGATTAAGGCAACCGCTATAGATGTATTATATTCTATGAGCGGTTTTTTTAATTCTTAGGTAATAGGGAAACTAAGGATTATACTTGTGGAGATGATATCAAAGAAGTTGGTCCTATTAGAATATGGAATTTTATGTTTCTCACGATTCTAAAGTGAAGGGGTTCACAAGATGGAATCATCGGCAAGGGGTTGCCGGTTCATATTGTGGTGAGAATACATGGGGATTTTTCATATTAGCGGAAGTCATGGCGTAGGGAACCATGACTTTTTTGTTTCATAAAAGAATGAAGATCTTGCATTTGCAGGATTATTTTTTTGCCTAAAAACAGGCAAATATGTTAAAATAACATACAATGGAAAAAGAAAAAAGGAGAATGATATGGAACATATACAGAAAGATGATATTATCATTAGAAAAGGAATTTTACATATATTAGACAGTCATACAGGGTATCTTGGATTATCAAGCCAGCTTCTTGAGATGGGACCGGATCTTATGGAGTTTGTCAGAGGACATATTTTTAAGATCATGGAAAGTGATGATGCGAAAAGGTGTCAGTTTGATGGAAGTGTCTCTCCAGTATTAAGTTTGCTTGAGAGTATGGAAGAATCTGATGATGAGAGCTTTATTGAAGCGACAAGAGTGTTAGGCGAGAATCTCTTTGATATTATGTGTGATAGTGTGACAATTCCTGCAGGAGATCTGCTGTGTGTGTCTTTTCAGGTCCAGAGTGTGATCCATTTGGCACTGCTTAAGATGAATTATAAAGTGACATATGTTCATCAGGAAGAAGAGGACGTACAGGCCAATGACATTGTAAAACAAAGAGTTATGCCTACAGATTCTGCAAAGCTGACAGAAGCGGTGATCATCGATCTGTCCGAATACAAAGTTCGTCTTGTCGAAAAGAAGTATGAGATGTTAAACGGAGATAAGATCAATTACCTTTCTGAGAGATTTCTGCAATGTTATGCTGATCTTGCACCAAAGAAAAAATTTCAGATCTTAAATAAGGTTATCAATGATATTAACAATCATTATCCAGAAGATGGCATTGCAAAACGTATGGATATGAAAAGTCGATTAAGGGAAGAATTTTCGGAAAATCAGGCATTCAAGGTAAATGAAATTGGAGATAAACTTTTTGGAAATCATCAAGGGAAAAAACAGGAGTTTGATGAAAAGATTGAACGATATGATATGCAGTATGATACATTCACTGTAGCAAAAGAAAATACAATAAAGAAACTGGAATATCAGATGCTGGAGACCGATACAGGAATTGAGATTAAAATTCCGATGGAGGAATATAATACGAAGGATAACGTGGAGATCATTGAAGAACCAGGTGGTGGAAGCACGATCATTATTAAGAATATTGAAAATGTAAAAATTAAATAAAACTTTACAGAACTTTTCATAGGCAAAAAAATTCCGGACAGATGATAAAACCTGTCCGGAATTTTTAGATTTGGAAAATTTAAAAACAATTAAAAATTAATTGATTTAAAACCTATTTGTTAGATCTTCTCCAGATATGAGCAGCTTCAGCATCTTTGATCAGCTGATCTCTGAAATCTGGATGTGCAATGTTAATTAAGGCTTCTGCACGTTCCCATGTAGATTTACCTTTTAAGTTTGCCATACCGTATTCAGTAACGATATAATGAGCGTTTGCACGAGTATCTGTAACGATAGATCCATTATGTAATGTAGGAAGGATTCTTGAGAATGTCTCACCTTTCTTATTTGTAAATGTAGAAGATAAGCATACAAAACTCTTACCACCATTAGATAAGTAAGCACCCATTACGAAGTCGAGCTGTCCACCTGCACCACTGATCTGACGAATTCCTGAAGACTCAGCACTGATCTGTCCATAAAGGTCAACATCGACTGCGTTGTTGATAGAGATAAAGTTATCAATGGATGAGATTGTAGCAATGCTGTTTGTATAATCAACAGGAGCACTCATACACTGTGGGTTGTCATTTAAATAATCATATAATTTCTTTGTACCAGCTGCGAATGCGTATGTCTGACGGTAACGGTCGATGTTCTTATGAGCACCAGTGATCTTACCAGCTTTTGCGATATCGACGAAAGCATCAACATACATTTCTGTATGAACACCAAGATCTTTTAAGTCAGATTCTGCGATCAGAGATCCTACAGCATTAGGCATTCCACCGATTCCAAGCTGTAAGCAGGCTCCGTCAGGAATCTGGTCAACGATTAATTTTGCAACTGCCTGATCTACTTCAGTAGCAGCTCCACCGCCACCTAATTCATCGATTGCAGGATTATTTCCTTCAACGATCATATCTACTTTAGAAATATGGATTCCTTCTTCGAATCCTCCAAGACAGCGAGGCATATTTTCATTAACTTCAACGATAACACATTTTGCTTTCTCAAGCATAGCAGCTGTATGAGATGCACTAGGACCAAAGTTAAAGTATCCGTGGGCATCCATAGGTGCAACCTGCATCATAACAACGTCTGTACCTGGAAGGCAGTCACGATAGTAGCTTGGTAATTCAGAGTAACGGATTGGAGCGTAGAAAGAGAACCCTTCATTGATCCATTTTCTTTCTAAACCACCCATGTGCCAAGAATTCCATGTGAAATGATCGGCTGGATTTTCAATCTGTGTGATTGCTAGTGGGCGCATAACGATACCACCATGAATCTGAATATTTTCAAGATCTGGCATACGTTTCGCCAGTGCTTCGTCTAAAGCGACTGGAGTTGTTACACACCATCCATATTCCAGACGGTCTCCAGATTTTACAACTTTAACTGCTTCATCTGCTGTTGTTAATTTTTTTTGATATTCTTGCGTGAATGACATAATAAGTCCTCCTAAAAATAAATTAGATGAAACCTAAGTTTCATTGTTAACACACTAGTTATATTCTAGCATTTTAAATAAGTAAGTACAAGAGAAAATGTTAAAAAATTATCAAAGTATTTTAGAAAAACCAATATTTTATATGAATTGATCTGATAAAAATACAAAAAAACTATAGTTATTTTCGAAAGAATGTACTATAATATGAAGTTGTATTTAGGAGGGTCAAAACAAATGGAAAATAAAAAATTAACATGGAAGCATTACCTGTTTATCGCAGTTGTTGCGGTATTGGTAATCTATTTTGTGATTGGTTTCTATTTTAGTAAGAAATTCTTCTGGGGAACCAAGATCAATGGAATCGATGTTGCAGGTAAAACAACAGAAGAAGTCGTTGAGATTTTTAATAAGAAAGCAGATAAATTTTCTTTAACATTAAAGGAAAGAAAAGATAAATCTGAGACACTGACAAGTAATCAGATCAAAGCAAAATTCGAAGGTGCAGATGAGATCAAACAGATTAAGAAAAATCAAGGATCTTTTGGATGGATCAAAGGATTATTTGGATCAGAGCATTATGATAATGTGACAATGTATTCTTATGATCAGGCATCTGTAGAAAAAGCATATAAGAAATTAGATGCATTTAATAACAAAAAGATGATCAAAATTGTCAATGCAAAGCCAGTTTATAAAGATGGAAAGTTTGTTGTTCAGAAAGAAGAAGAAGGAACACAGCTTAAGAAAGAAGAAGCAGCAAAGAAAATTGGTAAGTATATCAAGGATGGTGTGTCAACTCTGTCTTTCGAGAAAGAAAACTGCTACAAGAATCCAGAGTATACATCAAAGAATGAGAAACTTGTCAGCCTTACAAACGATATGAACAAGAAATTAAAAGGAAGCATTACATATAAGTTTGGAAAACAGGTTGTAGTTCTTGATAAGAATGTATATAGCAGCTGGCTAAAAGTTAAGAAAGATTATTCAGGATATACAGTTAATAAAGATGCAATGGAAAACTGGGTTTTAAAATTTATGTATAAATACAATACACAGTATGGATGGCATAAATTTAAAACACATGATGGACGTACAAAGAAAATCTACGGTGGACCATATGGATGGCGTATCAGCAAAGACAAAGAGATGGCTTCTGTAAAGAAGATGTTAGAAAATGGAACAACGGAGACGAGAGAGCCATACTGGAGAGAAAAAGGTAAAGTATATGATGGTGTCAATGGTGATATCGGAGATACTTATGTAGAAGTTGATATGGGTGCACAGACAGTTTACTATTATAAGAAAGGTAAATTAAAATATGCAACATCTTGTGTAACAGGTAAGATGACAGCAGATCGTAAGACACCAGAGTGTGTAGCATATATCCTTTATAAACAGCCAAGTGCCACATTAAATGGACAGGGATACAGCTCACCAGTTAAATATTGGATGCCATTCGTTGGAAACGTTGGATTCCATTCTGCATCATGGAGAAGTTCCTTTGGTGGAAGCGAATATGTTTATAATGGTTCTCATGGATGTGTGAATTTACCAACATCTTCAGCAGCAACATTATATAAACTTGTAAGCAAGGGAGATCCGGTTGTAACTTATTACTAAAAGAAATGATCAGGGAAGTTTGAGAAGAACTTCCCTTTTTAATTTGTAGAAGAATCCTGTAAAGAGGGATTTTTTCTTGTATAAAATAAAAAGGAAGAAGATATATGAGAATTACGATGACAGACTGGATTCATCAGGTATTGGATGGATTTATTAAAGAAGGAGACTGCTGCATTGATGCAACGATGGGAAAAGGTGGAGACACTTATTATCTGTGCAAAAAGACAGGTAAATCAGGTAAAGTATACGCTTTTGATGTGCAGGAAGATGCATTGAGACAGACAAAAGAAAAACTGGACAAACATGAGATGAGTGCAGAACTTATTTTAGATGGACATGAACATATGAAATCTTATGTCAAAGAGACGGAGGTATCTTGCGTGATGTTTAATCTTGGATATCTTCCAGGTGGGGATCACAATCTTGCGACGAAGACATCAACAACAATTCAGGCAATTGAAGCAGGATTTGATCTGTTAAAGACTGGAGGAATCATGAGTATCTGTATTTACAGTGGAGGAGATAGTGGATTTGAGGAACGTGATGGAGTTTTAGAATATTTAAGAAAACTTGATGATCGAAAATATTTTATTGCCAGACAGGATTTTCCAAACAAGAAAAATAATCCGCCGATGCCAGTATTTATCATAAAATTGTAGGAAGGCAGATAGTATTAGGATCATATAAATAAAAAGATAATAAAGAAACAATGGATTTCATATACTTGTATTATATTGAGCTTTGAAACAAGCAAAAAAGAAGGGTACACGATATGAAAACCATTGTTTCTATTATTTTATATATGATACTGTTAAGTGTGCAAATATGTTCGGTATGTGCAGACGAGTTAAAGTTAAATGCAAGGACAGCAGTTGTGATGGACGCAGAAAGCGGGAAGATCCTTTATGGAAAGCAGGAAAACAAAAAAATGCCCAATGCCAGTACAACCAAGATCTTAACCTGTCTGTATGTTTTGGAACACTGTGACATCAATAAGATGGCAACTGTATCAAAAAATGCCCAGACACAGCCTAAAGTAAGACTTGGAGTCAGAGATGGAGAGACATACAAGGTGAAAGATCTGCTCTATGGATTGATGCTTGAATCTTACAATGATTGTGCGGTAGTTCTTGCGGAATATGCAGCAGGGAGTGTAGAAAGTTTTGAGAAAAAGGTTAATGAGATGGCAAGGCAGATCGGAGCAAAACAGACGCATTTTGTGACACCGAACGGGCTGGATGGGACAGATAAGAATGGAAGACATGAAACAACAGCAAAAGATCTGGCAAAGATTATGGCAAGATGTATCAAAAATAAGCAGTTTCTTGAGATCACACGAACGAAACAGCATACATTTATGGATGGCAGCAGGAAGAGAAGTTTTACCTGTAATAATCACAATGCCTTATTATCTACCATGCAAGGTACTGTTTCCGGGAAGACAGGGTATACTTCCAAAGCAGGATATTGTTATGTTGGAGCAGTGAAACAGAAGAATATAACGATGACACTTTCAGTTCTTGCAAGTGGATGGCCGCCACATAAGACTTATAAATGGATGGATGTAAAAAAATTAGTTCAATATGTCACAGATAATTATGAAAAACGAGAGATCATTGCAGATACGAGCAAGATTAAAGAAATAAATGTGGAAGATGGACTGAAACAAAAAGTTTCCCTGAAAACGGGAAATACCAAAGCTTTATTTCTGGTAAAGAAAACAGATCATATAAAGATTGAGAGTATCCTTCCATCATCGATCAATGCACCAGTAAAAAAAGGACAAAAAGTCGGGGAGATTTACTATCTTGTGAATGGAAAAACCAAAAAAAGAGTTCCGATCTATGCAGATCAGAGTGTAAAATGTAAAGATTACTGGTACTATTTTGAGAAAATAATTCAAAGATTTACGTTAACACTTTAATGTGCTATGATAAAACAGATAAGACAAATACGAGGAGGCGATGCAATGTTATTTTTAGAATATCCAAAATGCAGCACTTGCAAGAAAGCAAAGAAATGGCTGGATGAGCATGGTGTATCATACGAAGACCGCCACATTATCGAAGACAATCCAACCGCCGAAGAACTAAAAGACTGGCATAAAAGAAGCGGACTGCCGCTGAAACGATTTTTTAACACAAGCGGCATGAAATACCGTGAACTTGGATTAAAAGATAAACTGCCAGAAATGTCAGAAGAAGAACAATATGAATTACTTGCAACTGACGGAATGTTAGTAAAACGTCCATTAGTTGTAGGAGAAGATTTCGTATTGATCGGATTTAAAGAAGCACAATGGAAGGAGACATTAGCATGAATCGAGAAAATGCATGGACAACATATGAAGAAGCAGATGTAAAGGCATTAGAAAGACTTTGTAAGGAATATAAGAATTTCTTATCCAATGGAAAGACGGAAAGAGAATGCGTGGCACAATCTATTGAACTGGCAGAGAAAGCCGGATATCAGGATTTAGAAGAACTGATCAAGAATCAGACACCATTAAAAGCAGGCGATAAAGTCTACCGCACATGGATGGAAAAAACAATCGTATTATTCCAGATCGGAGAAGACGCGATCGAAGATGGATTAAATATTTTAGGAGCTCATATCGACTCTCCAAGACTGGATTTAAAACAGAATCCATTATATGAAGATACAGAGATGGCATTATTAGATACACACTACTATGGTGGAGTCAAAAAATACCAGTGGGTTACACTTCCAATGGCATTACACGGGGTTGTTGTGAAGAAAGACGGAACAAAAGTCAACATCTGTATCGGTGAAAAAGACGAAGATCCAGTGGTAGGAATCACAGACCTTTTGATTCATTTATCTGGAAAACAGATGCAGAAGAAAGGAAATGTGATCGTAGAAGGAGAAGATCTTAACATCCTGATCGGAAGCAAACCATTAAAAGGCGAAGAAAAAGAAGCAGTTAAAAAGCAGTTATTACAGCTGTTAGACGAAGAATACGGAATCGAAGAAGAAGACTTCTTATCCGCAGAGATCGAAGTTGTTCCAGCAGGAAAAGCAAGAGACTTCGGATTAGACCGCAGTATGATCATGTCCTACGGACAAGACGACAGAGTCTGCGCTTACACATCCTTAGTAGCTATGTTAAATGTAGAAGCACCAAAGAGAACATCCTGCTGCATCTTAGTAGATAAAGAAGAGATCGGAAGCGTTGGTGCAACCGGAATGCATTCTAAATTCTTCGAAAATACAGTCGCAGAAATCTTAGCCCTGACAGGAGATTACAACGATTTAAGATTAAGAAGAACCCTGCAGAATTCCTATATGCTATCATCTGACGTAAGCGCAGCCTTCGATCCAAACTACCCAAGTGTCATGGAGAAGAAAAACTGTGCATACTTCGGAAAAGGATTAGTACTAAACAAATACACCGGAGCCAGAGGAAAATCAGGATCAAACGATGCAAATCCAGAATACATTGCCCAGTTAAGAAAGATCTTCGACGATGCAAAAGTAGCCTTTCAGACAGCAGAATTAGGAAAAGTCGACGAAGGAGGCGGAGGAACCATCGCCTACATTCCAGCAGCCTACAGCATGAACGTCATCGACTGCGGAGTCGCAGTCCTAAGCATGCACGCCCCATGGGAGATCACAAGCAAATCCGACATCTACGAAGTAGAAAAAGGATATGAAGCATTCTTGAAGAATTGCAGATAAAATTTGATAAGATGTATGAAGACAAGCTGGTATCACAGGATATGTGGTGCTGGCTTGTTTTTATCTTTTCCAGCAAGAAGATTCCGACCTCTAAGGGACGAAACATAAGAGAAGACGTTTTTATTGTTATATATGTGTAAATATGATAGAGTATAAAATATACAGTATAAGGAGGGCGGTATATGAATTTATATGACAATAAAGAGTTTGACAAGAAGAAATATCAATGGGATCAAACTGCGAAAAAGAAAGCAAAAAAATATCAATTTATAGAAAATATAATCACAATTATATGTGTTGCGGGAATTATTGGATCATATTTGATAGCATTATTTACAGAATGGTTTCAGTATTTGACATTTTATATTACGATCATTGCAATGATTATTTTATCATGGGGGTTAAAAAATGCATTAGAACTACAGCGTGTGAAATGCTACAGAAAACTTTATGCAAAAGAAAAACATGATTTTATTTTATATGAATATCATAGAAAAAAGAAACAGGCAAAATATATAAAAAATGGATATCTTTTAAAGATGGCATGGGCGGATGTGCAGAGAGAAGAATATAAGTTAGCTGAAATGGCATTAGATCAGCTTGTTTTGGAAGAATTAAAATTACCTCAATGCCGGCAGATTTACTTTTTAAGAATAATTGCAGCGGTAGGAGAAGGAGAGAAACAAAAAGCGCAGGAATGGTTCGTTCGTTATGAAGGAGTACAACAAGAATGTGATGATCAGAAACACCAAGAGATCAATCAAGGGATTTTGAGTGGAAATACAGAACAGTTAAAAGAGATATTTGAACGAACGTTAGTATTAAAAAATAAGATTCATCCATTGTTAAGAGTAGTGATGACTATCCTGTTAACTTATAGCGTGATTTTTACAGGAATAGCAAGGGGAATCAATGCTGACAGCGGGTATGCTTTACACAGAAATTTTATTTTGATATCTTTGCCGATCGTAATCGTGGTTCCATTTATTTTGATTATCTGGGCAGCCGTTTTAGTGCAACGTCAGAATAAGAAAGACAAAAACAGCAATTCAAGTATCATATGGAAAGTGGTAATTGTTGGATGCTTATGGAGTCTGATCGGACTAAATGCGCTTTATATTGCAGAACAAATTAAAGGAAAAGAAATGATAGTAAGTCGTGATGAAAAATATACATATCTTGATGTTATAACAAATGATTTACAAAAAACGAAGTATCGAACGAATAATCCTTTTATAATGCAAAATACATCGAACACAAAGATTTTGATGCAAAAGATAGTGACAGACAATACAAATACACAGACATCAGCATCAACAACAAGGGAAAACAATCAGACAACAGGAGAATTATCTGCAGAAAATGCCATGCAGGCAGTATACGAATACCTAAAAGAACAAGAAAAATACCCAGACATGAAATTAGAATACCAAACTAATGCCAAAGGTGAAACCTACGCAAAGATACATACCGGTAAGGAACGCAAAAATGGAAAAACATTAAACTACTGGTATGGCCTATACAGCAACGGAACAAAAGAATCCAAAGATGGAACTCTCTGCGACGAAATTGTATTACAAAAACAATACGAAATCAGCGACGAACAAACAAAACTAATAGACTTTTACCTAGTCGATCCACAAACAAAAAAAGTAACAGACGAACATAAAAAGACGTGGTAAAGATAATAAATGATACAAAAATATATCAAATAATAATCGATCATAAAATTTCGAATATCTCAGATGGTAAAGCCCAAATACCAAAATAGTATTCAACATCCTAAAGTATAAGAAGATTCGCTATATCAATCAGCACGGAACCGTATGAACACGTCAGCACTTAATGAGCAGTGACTGTTAAGTCGCTGTCGAATTTAGTGTCTGCTACGTGGTCATCCGAACGAGAGTGCGTTCCGAGATGATTGATATAGCGAATCTTCATTCATAGCCTAGATAGTATTAATCCATTCTATTTCTGAGGAATAATCTCAATCCAATACCCATCCGGATCATTAATAAAATAAATACCCATATCATGATTCTCAAAACAAATACATCCCATCTTCTCATGAAGCTCATGTGCCTTATCAAAATCATCTGCAGTCAAAGCAAGATGGAATTCCTCGTCTCCAAGATTATAAGGTTCTTTCTTGTCACGCATCCATGTAAGCTCTAATAAGAAATCAGAAGAGCCATCTCCAAGATAAACAATCTTAAAACTTCCATCAGAAGAATCTTTTTCACGGACAACATCAAGTCCCAGTGCTTCCTTATAGAATTTTAAGCTCTTTTCAAGGTCTAAAACATTAAAATTGAAGTGATTAAATTGAAACATATTTAACATCCTTTCTTGCAAATCTTAAGATTTTTTTAAATTTATCATATCAGTAAATTTACGTGTTTACAAGAAGAAAATGCGAAGATATAATGAAAAGAAGAATAAGCAAAAAGAAAGGAGCAATATGAAAACATTTAAATTAAGATGTAAAAAATTATGTGCAATTGTGCTGATGATCGTGACAGCATTTGGGATTTCTATTGCAGCACCAAAAACTGCACATGCAGCCAATACAAAATATTGGATCAAAGTAAACAAACAGGCCAATGTAGCAACTGTATACCAGTTAAAGAACGGGAAATACAAAGCGATCAAAGCTTTTTTAGTTTCATGTGGGGGATCTAATACACCATCTGGTACATTTTACACACCAGCCAAGTATCGCTGGCAGACACTGATGGGACCAAGTTATGGACAGTACTGTACAAGAATCCATGGAGGAATCTTATTCCATTCTGTATGGTATTATGAGAAAGACCCATCTACACAGTCAACCGTTCAGTTTAATAAACTTGGACAGACAGCATCTCATGGATGTGTCAGATTATCAGTGGCAGATGCAAAGTGGATCTATGACCACTGTGCGTTAGGTACAAAGGTTACAATTTACAGCAGCAAGAATCCGGGACCTCTTGGTAAACCAAAAGCAATCAAAGTTTCAACATCAAGAAGAATGTACTGGGACCCAACAGATCCAGATAAGAAGAACCCATACCGCAAACAGAAAGCAACGATCAGTATTTCTTCAAAGAAAGCGGCAACAGCAGAGTATGGAACATCTTATAACATCAAATCCGGAGTGACGGCAAAAGATAAGATTACAAACACAAGCCTGACAAAGAAAGTTACATATACAACATACAAATATGTAAATGGCAAATACAAAAAGAAGAAATTATCAACAAAATCACTTGGAACATACAGAATCACATATGCGGTAAAATCTTCTCTTGGCGTAAAGACAACAAAGAATTTCACAGTAAGAGTTGTTGATACAAAAGCACCAAAGATCACAGCGAAGAACCGTACCGTGAAGATCAATACAACAAATGCAGTCAGTGGTGTAACAGCAAAGATGGTAAGTGGAAAGAATGTTACAAGTTCTATGAGCGTGAAGATCAAAGCGCCAGGTGCTTCTTCTTATACAACTTACAGCTATGCAAATGCTAAGAAGTACAAATTTACCAAGACAGGAAAATATTCTGTACAGTACATTGCAAAGAATGTAAATAAACCATACCGCTCTGCAACAAAGACAGTTACGATCACGATTTTATCAGATGCAACGATCAAAGCATCAAAAGATACGATCACAGTTGCAGACACAGCAACAGATAAAGAGATTGAGAACCAGGTTCGTTCACTGATCACAGTTACAGATAATGGAACAACTGTAAAAGGAACAGCATCCACAGTGAAAGTTACATTAACAAAGAATTCTTCTAAAGTAGTAACAGCAGCAACTGTTTCCTACACAGGAAAGAATGGAAAGACAGTAACAAAACAGGTGAAAGTAGTGGTAGAGCAGGCAACAACAGAACAGCCATCTACAACTGAGCCAACTACAGCAACAGCAGCAACGACTGAGACAGCACAGCAGTAAGAATCAAAACGGGAAATATATCTATAAATGGTATATTTCCCGTTTATAAATTTATAAGTTTTTTGGCAGGATAGTTGACACGGCATTTCAGTATGATAAAATAAATAAGATTAAAGAATTTATCAGCTGGCATAAGGAATATAAGACAGCCAGCAAGAGATAGATACGGCTAGGAGGAATAAAATATGGCAACACCTTATAACCATAAGGCAATCGAACAAAAATGGAGAAAACACTGGCAGGAGCACCCTGTGAATGTAAATGACGGTAAGAAACCAAAATATTACTGTTTAGACATGTTCCCATACCCATCAGGAAGTGGACTTCATGTAGGTCACTGGAGAGGATATGTGATCAGTGATGTATGGAGCCGTTACAAACTGTTAAACGGATACTATGTAATTCATCCAATGGGATGGGATGCATTCGGGCTTCCAGCAGAGAACTATGCGATCAAGATGGGAACACATCCTCGCATTTCTACAGAAGCTAATATTAAGAATATCAAGCGACAGATCAACGAGATCTCAGCAATCTATGACTGGGATATGGAAGTTAACACAACAGATCCAGAATTCTACAAATGGACACAGTGGATCTTCGTAAAGATGTTCAAGAAGGGTCTTGCATACGAGAAACAGATGCCAATCAACTGGTGTCCATCATGTAAGACAGGTCTTGCAAACGAAGAAGTAGTTAACGGTAAATGTGAGCGTTGTGGAGCAGACGTTACAAAGAAGAATTTAAGACAGTGGATGTTAAAGATCACAGCTTACGCAGATCGTCTGTTAGCAGATCTTGACAAACTTGACTGGCCGGAGAAAGTTAAGAAGATGCAGGCAGAGTGGATCGGTAAGAGCCATGGTGCAGAAGTTAACTTCAAGGTAGATGGAAGAGATGATGAGATCACTGTATACACAACTCGTCCAGATACATTACACGGAGCAACATTTATGGTATTAGCTCCAGAACATGAACTTGCAAAAGAACTTGCAACAGATGAGACAAGAGAAGCAGTTGAAGAATATATCTATCAGGCATCTTTAAAATCATCCGTAGATCGTATGCAGGATAAAGAAAAGACTGGTGTATTTACAGGAAGCTATGCGATCAACCCAATCAACGGAGCGAAAGTACCAATCTGGTTATCTGATTATGTACTTGCAGATTACGGTACAGGAGCGATCATGTGTGTACCAGCTCATGATGACCGTGACTTTGAATTCGCTAAGAAATTCGACATTCCTATCATTCAGGTTATTGCCAAAGACGGTAAAGAGATCGAGAACATGGAAGAAGCTTACACAGAAGCATCTGGTATCATGATCAACTCTGGAGACTGGAATGGTAAAGAATCTTCTGAATTAAAAGAAGAAGCACCAAAGATCATCGAAGAGATGGGAATCGGTAAGAAGACAACAAACTACAAATTACGTGACTGGGTATTCAGCCGTCAGCGTTACTGGGGTGAACCAATCCCTATCGTTCACTGCCCAGACTGTGGAGCGGTTCCAGTACCAGAAGAAGAACTTCCATTAACATTACCAGAAGTTGAGAAATACGAACCAACAGGAACAGGAGAATCACCATTAGCAGATATCGAAGAATGGGTAAACTGCAAGTGTCCTGTATGTGGTAAAGATGCAAAACGTGAGACAAACACAATGCCTCAGTGGGCTGGATCTTCATGGTATTTCTTAAGATATATCGATAACAAGAATAACGAAGAATTAGTATCCAGAGAAAAAGCAGACAAATACTTACCAGTAGATATGTACATCGGTGGAGTAGAACATGCCGTATTACATCTGTTATACTCAAGATTCTATACAAAATTCCTCTGTGACATCGGAGTGATCGATTTTGACGAGCCATTCCACAAACTGTTCAATCAGGGAATGATCACAGGTAAGAACGGTATCAAGATGAGTAAATCAAAAGGAAATGTCGTATCTCCAGATGATCTTGTAAGAGATTACGGATGTGATTCCTTAAGAATGTACGAACTGTTCGTTGGACCACCTGAATTAGATGCAGAATGGGATGAAAGTGGTATTGACGGAGTGCATAGATTCTTAACAAGATTCTACAAACTCGTTATGGATCAGAAAGATAAAGGCGTAGAAGCTGACAAAGAATTATTAAAAGTTCGCCATAAACTGATCTACGATATCACAACACGTTTAAATAACTTCAGCCTAAACACAGTTGTCAGTGGATTTATGGAATACACAAATACATTAACAGCGATGGCTAAGAAAGGTGGAGTTGACAAAGAGACTTTAGAGGCAGCCGTTGTATTACTTGCTCCATTTGCACCACATATCGCAGAAGAGTTATGGGAAGCAATGGGACATGAAGACAGCGTATTTGCTCAGACATGGCCAACATATGATGAAGAAGCCATGAAAGAAGACGAGGTAGAGATCGTTGTTCAGATCAATGGTAAAGTCAAAGGAAAACTTGTCATTGGTGCAGAAGAAGACAAAGATTCCGTTCTTGCGAAAGCAAAAGAAGTTCTTGGGGATAAATTAAATGGAAACATTGTAAAAGAGATTTATGTACCAGGAAGAATCGTAAATATCGTTCAGAAATAAAATTAGAAAATGGCGCAGATAACAATGATAGTGTCTGCGCTATTTTTTCACTTAAAATCAGGGAACTTATGAGATAAAGTCAGAAAGCAGATGACAAATCAGAAAGGTTATGACATGTATACATTTGACAGCAGAATCCGATACAGTGAAATCGACAGAAGCGGAAGATTATCTATTCCGGCGGTGGTAGATTATTTTCAGGACTGCAGTGCTTTTCAATCAGAAGAGCTTGGGGTTGGAGTAGAATATCTTGCAAATAAGAAACGAGCATGGATCTTAAATTCATGGCAGATCATCTTTGAAAGAAGACCAGAAGAATGTGAAAAAATCATTACTGGAACATGGGGATCCGGATTTGATAAGTTCCATGCGACAAGGAATTTTATCATGGAGACAACCAATGGAGAACGATTGGCCTATGCAAATTCTATCTGGGTGTATGTAAACACAGAAACAGGAATGCCAGTCCGGCCGTCACAGGAAGAAATTGATATTTACAAATTAGAAGATCCGTTAGCAATGGAATATGAACCAAGAAAGATCAAACTTGCAAGAGAATGGGAGGAGAAAGAACCAGTCAAAGTACAAAGAAGCTGGATTGATAGTAATGAACATGTTAACAACAGTTGGTATGTAAAGACAGCATTTGAACAGCTGCCACAAGATTTAGAGATCAGACAGCTCCGTGTGGAATACAAAAAACAGGCATATGAAGGGGATGTTTTATATCCAAGATATGCAAAAGAAGAAGACAGAGTGCTTGTAAGTCTATGTGATGAGAAACAAAAACCTTATGCTGTGATCGAATGCAGATAGATAAGAAAGCAGATATAAAAATATAGACAGTTAAATGGAAGGATAAAGCAGATGAATCATAGAAAAATCGTAATTTTAGGAGCTGGTCATGTTGGAACACACTGCGCATTGTCATTAATGTTTCGAGGCCTTGCAACAGAGATTGTTTTGATCGACACAGACGAGGAAAAAGCAAAGAGCCAGGCATTGGATCTTGATGATATGGGAGCATGTCTTCCAGTTAAGACAGTGATACGTGCAGGATCTTATAAAGACTTAGATGATGCCCAGATTCTTGTAAATGCAGTTGGACGCAGCAGAAGAGAAGGGGAGACAAGACTTGATATGTTTGGGGACTCCATGGAAAGACTCAATGACATCGTTCCAAAGATTAAGCATACAAAGTTTCAAGGAATCTTGATCAGTATCACAAATCCTGCAGATGTTGTTGGGGAATGTCTAAGGAAAGAACTAAGAATTGACAGATTCCGCTGTTTTAGTACGGGAACCAGTCTTGACAGTTTAAGAATCAAGAGAATTCTGGAAGAAAAAACAGGCTATCACAGAAATTCTATTGATGCTTTCTGTATGGGAGAACATGGCGATTCTCAGATCGTTCCGTTATCTCATGTATCGATCGGAGGAAAATCATTTGCAAGACTGCAGAAAGAAAATCCTGACACCTTAGGAAAGATTACAATCGAGCAGCTGCAGGATGAAGTACGTCAGGCAGGGATGATCGTTATTACTGGAAAGAAAAGTACAGAGTTTGGAATTGGAATTGTATTAAGTGATATTGTAAAATCTATTTTCCATGACGAAAAAAGAATCTGGCCGTTATCTGTACATCTGGATGGAGAATATGGGCAGAAGGATGTTGCAGCAGGGGTTCCAGTTGTGATCGGAGCAGGTGGAATTGAAGAGATCGTGGAAATGGATCTTACGGAGGAAGAAGAAAAACAATTTTCTCATTCTTGCGATGTGATCCGCGGTTATTTAAAGAAAGCAGAAGAACTGCTTTCTTAATCACATGATCAGTGGACGGATCATATCGATCCGCTGTTGTTCCTCTGGGGACATTGTTTCCTTAAGACCATCCATGATCATGGAAATTTCTTCGTTTGTAAAGGAAAGTCCTTGTTCAGAAAGACGGCTTGCAGCAGCCATAAGATCGGGAAGGATCTGTTCAAGAGGCTTTCCCTGACAGCTGGAGATCACAAATTCGATGATCTCCAGTTTTTTTGGGTCAAGATCAGATAGATTTTTAAGCTGGCTGGAATGATCGGACATAAAAACTCCTTTATTTTTTAAGAATCTGGTTTAATTTGTTCATAAAATCAGCATTTGGTTTTGGCTGGCTGTTTAAAGATGGATCACCTGCCATCATCATTGGCATTAATTTAGAGAAAAGATCAGCGTTAGAACCTGTGTTAGATGAGGAAGAATTATGATTGTTTGTTGTGTCGACAAAACGCTGATAATTCTGGTAGATCTCAAACATCTGCATCATTTGAAGAATCTGTTCAATTTGTTTGGCAGTTTCTTTTGGTGCACGAAGCTTCATGGCATTTAATAATAATTCCATAGAAGCAGGATTTTGGTCAAATCCACAGGCAGAAAGTGTCTGTTCGTTATCAAATTGGGTTGATATTCTCGAAAGTTCTGTTAATTTAATATAGATGGCAGCCATTTTCTTTAAGTTTGGCGGCAGATATGGAAGTGCATCTTCTAACATATTCGAAGAGTCATTCCGAAAGAAATTTTCCCAGGAAGTTTGATTTTGTTCCATGATTGTCACAACCTTCAGATTTATTCTCATATCCTATAGTATTAGGAGGTGAAGTAAATTATGAGTGAAATTTTTGTGGAAGAAGAAAATACGGTCTATGAGCTTGATCCGGAATGTTTAAAAAGAAAAGAAGAACAAAAGAAAATGGAAGAACAAAAGAAGACAAAGAACGAAAAGAAATACAAAGTACAAAAAATATCAAGGAATCAAAATCTACCGGTTTTATGGATTCTTTGTCTGTTATTTTTCGTCAATCGCTAAAAATGGGGCTGTAAAAAAACTCCCCTAACAGAAAAATCGCTCAGACCGTGTGTGGTCTG
>ERZ1035025.563-NODE-563-length-24191-cov-6.559289_pt1 | contig 24191 bp, 18 predicted proteins | sample MGYA00520619_ERZ1035025 | MGnify/ENA primary metagenome ERZ1035025 (study PRJEB33766, sample SAMN09781742) | gut metagenome | biome: gut microbiome | host: Homo sapiens | place: Madagascar | study: EMG produced TPA metagenomics assembly of the PRJNA485056 data set...
CCATATAAAGTGACGCAAAAAAAATGGAAGGGGACAAAAAAGGACCCCATTAAACCAGAGTTTAAAGAAATATTTGATGAACTAGGTATTGATGTAATTGAAAATACTGGAAAAATCATTTCAGAATTGCTTTGCAATGAAGCAAATAAAAAAGAAAAATTAACAGATGAACTTCACGGTAAACTATTGGAATTATTGGATGAGCCCGATATTTATTTTGATTTTACGAAAGAAGAATTTATCGAAATATTATCGTTAGAAGAATGTAAGGAGAATGTTAAGTTGCTTATGAATGTTTTGCAAATTCAATATGACGAGAATAATGATAACTTTTTAGATATTTCTCAATCTCAAACTATTTATAAATTGCAATTGGTGCCTGAAAAATATTTTAGAAATAAGCAAGAAAATATGATTTCACTTCAAGATTTAAAGTTAAAGATTGAGAATATAGAGGAGTTGTTGAAAACATTAAATGGAGATGATAAAAATGAAAGTGAATGATATGTTTTACTTTGTGAGCGAGAACCATAAATTTACTGAAGAGTTTTTTTATAAAAACTCAGGGGAGTTTCCTGTTTATTCTGCAACAATTTATGCGCCGGTTGGTTATGTTAATGAATACCATATGGATGTTCCGTGTATTCTTGTTGTAAATTATGGAAATGCAGGAAAGACAAGATATATTGACGATGAAAAATATAATATAGGAAGAAATGTATGTGGTCTAGTACTAAAGGAAGAATTTCAAGAAAAAATATTGTTGGAATATGCTCGATATATTTTGGAAAAAGAATTTTGTGTTGCAGTTGAAGAAGGAAATATGGGATGTTTATCGCAAAGTGCCTTAAAGGATTTTGATTTTCCATTAGAATTAGCTCAGTTACCATCGATAAGAGAACAAGAAGAATATATCAGCTTAATGCATAGACTTTTATGTAGGAAGCTTAAAATTGATGAGATATGCCAGTGCATTGAAGAAATATTAGACAGTAAAATTAGAATTCCAGATGATGATCTTTTGCAAGGACGTAATGTGCCAGTTTCAGAGATATTTGAATGTATGGGTGGAAATTCGGGCTTGACGGAGGCGTTTATATATGAACATCAAAATGATGAAGGTATTAAATGTAGAGTTTTATCAGGTGCTACAATTGAAAGTAATGAATTGGAGATGATTTCAGAAAATGTTTTTCTTAAGGGGAAAAAATTAAAATTCTGTAACGGAGAAGGGGTGTTGGTTATAAGAAAAGGTGATGCAGGTAATGTTAGATACCTACCTAATGATAATTATACAATAAACGATGATGCATATATACTTACAGTAAAAGATACTTGTAAGTATGATATATGTTTAAAGTGGTTTTGTATTTATTATGGAAGAGTATTTAAAGAATATGCATCTGGTAATAGTAATGGAACATGGAATAAAACGAATTTTTATAGTAATACATATATTAATATTCCATCGTATTCTTTTCAAAAGCAAGTTGTTAAATATTATGATTATTTAAACAAAATTAAGAATAAGTGTAATCAGATACAATTAGAGATAAAAAAAATTCGAAATGATATATAAATTTCTAAAATTATAGGGGCAATCTGAATAGCTATATTCTTTGGAGTGAAAGACCGATGCACTCTCAAACGCAAATTTTCGCGAAATTCCACAAGGGTATTCTGGCAACAGTAGGAATTGAAAGAAGATTGTTATAAAATAAGGCTTTATAGCAGTTGATTATGCGCAAACAGTATTGCCGTTTAGTTAGAATGTATTGTTGGGATGTCAGATTATTGGCATTCCGGTTTTAATACATAATGTTGTTGACTATTCTGGTACATAGAGTGATATATGTACTAACGAAAAAGAAAATTCAGCTAATAAATGTCAACAAAAAATTGAAATGCTGAATTTATTAGCTGAAAAGGAAGCATTTATCCTTTGGTGAAAACATCTTGTTTTGAAGATATTGATTCGGGGAATGCAGTATTCTATGTAACTATGTCGCATTTAGCAGTATTGTATTGTTTGATATGCTCCTGTGGTGTAATGATTTCAAATGGTTTGGTATCTTTAAGTATTTCATATATCATGTTACACACTTTGTGTGATACAGTTCCCATAGCAACGAGTTTTGACTTTGCTTTGCATTTTTGAAGTAGTAATTTTTTATCACAGTATTTTTAGCCTCGCCGTTTCGGGAGATGCTAATACTTTGGAGAGTAAAAACGTAAATGTTTCTTCTGGCGATTACATAACAACGCCTAGATATTTGTACTTTGGTTTCCTCAAATTTACCAGACTGTTTTACGGCTGGATCGAGGCTGAAGTAAGCAAAGAGTTGTTTTAGTTTACTAAACGCTGAGGAATCACCGATTTTGCTAATTAGAGAAACGGCAGATAAAAAACCTGCAACTTTAAATGTTTCAATTAAGTGAATCTGCTTTACAAAATCAGTATCCTCATTAGAATCAACAATCTTATGTAATGAATCAATAATACTTACAAATGAAACTGATATAAAGGCGGATACGCTTGATGTTGCTTATTAACAAAGTAGTGTTAATTGACTACATCATTATTATACTAGGAGGGATTGGCGTGGAACATACGGGACATGTTCGAATTGAAAGAAAAATAGTTCCATATCATTTAAAAGATAAAAAAGTTAATTTGATTCCTGATAATTCATATGCATCTTTATTGCCAGGAGAAGTCAAAGAAAAAGAGGTAATAAAAGGAATTACTACTGGAAATAGAGAGATTGCGTTTATTGGATGTAAATATAATAATTGTAGCTTGGGATACAAGGTATTGGTAATTTCAAATTGCAATACAGGATTATATTCAGGAATAACAAAATTTGATAGAATTTGCTTTGAGGGAAAGGCAGTTAATACTTTTACAGGTCCTGGAAGAGCTTTTGTATCTGAAGAGGGACTTGATATTTCGGAGAGAATGAAAGGTATTACTCCTAAAAAATGGGAAGAAGTGAACTCGAAGGTTAAAACAAAGATAAGAACTGATGAAATTCAATTGTCAGTAGACTTTAGTTTTTGGCATAATTTGAAATATGCGGAAACTTCAATGGGAGAAGCTATACCGCGTTTTTCATTGGAATATATGAGAAAGAAAAATATTAAATCAATTCCACAAATATACTTAATGGTGTATGATTTCTTTTGTTTTCTGAATTTTAGACGTAATATCAGTTTTGATAAAATTACATTACAAATTAAAGAAGGTGATAAATTTAATACAATTGCGACTGTGTATGTTAATACTGAAGATAATGATGAGTATGATCGTAATGAAAATAATACCATTATTTCAGAAGATTGTAATAAATATTGGGGAGATTTATTTAAAGTTGTGGCATTGAGAAGAACACAGAAAATATATGACAATTTTTATATTCCTCGAAATTCTAAAGAAGCCTCATCAGTTACGTATGAAAAGTATCTTGCTTGTGCCCTAAGTTTAGAGAGCGAATATGAAAGACTATATCCTTCGAAGAAAACAGATAATAAATTTTATACCGATGTACATAATATTTTTGAAAAAACGGCAGATGAATTAAGTGTATTATTTGATGCTATAAAAAATGAACAGCTTATATTTGATGAATTTTTGGAATTATACTATAACGGTGTGGATAAAAAGTATAATAAATTTATGAAGGATGCATCGAAAACTAAGCGGCGAAAAACGGATGGATACTGTGAGAAGATTAAAGAGGCATTATCAAAAATTGATTACAGTCTTGCTGAAAAATATAAGAATGCAATAAACAATAACAGAGAGTATCTACAGCCAGTTATAGATGAGCTGTGTAACTACAATCACATACAATTTCCTTCGGCTAATGATGCTGGCAATATATTTGCTGATTTTAGAAATGGAATTGCACATGGAAATCCAAGAGAAATAGAAGAAATCCATTGTGTTTTGTATGAGGTTGCAAGAGCACTTATATATATAATGGTTTTGAAAAAAGCAAATGCAGATAGTGAGAGTATAAAAGCAATTATAAAGAAGTTGTTTTGAAATGAAGTAGTAATTATTGAGTGGTTTTACTACGAATGACATCAATGTATTGAGTAATTTTGCTGCAATTTGAATTATTACATACATTTTCATTGAAGGGTGTAAATGATATGGAGAGCTTGTAAAACTATGTGGTATTTATTAAATTATCAAGGAGAAATTTACATGATAAAAATATTATTCATCTGCCACGGCAGGACGGAGGACTGAAAGCCTTTATTTGCTTGTATCGCGGCAAAATTTGGCAAATCGTGGCAGGCGAATAAGACTTTGACTACGGTATTACTACGAATGACGGAATGTAAAATGAAAATGTCATGGTGATAGATTCATTGTGGGTTCAGAGGTATTCTTAAAATGTTTGATGATTATTATGCTGTAAATGGTGCTAATATCTCAAGAATCCTTATTTTCGGGGGTTTCTGAAAATCGTTAAATTGTTAAGAACAATCGTTAAAAGGTTGGGGTAAATAGTTAAATTATTAGAATAATCGTTAAAAGATAAACTATCGGATGACGACCTAATACCAGATGATAAGGATGTGAAGATGAATTGTCAAAAAATGATGTAATGACAAAAAATCAACATTATATTCCACAAGTATATTTGAGAGGTTTTTCACCAGAGTATGAAAAAGGAAGCAAGAGTTATCCTAATTCGAGATATACCATTTATTGTTATGATTTAAATGTGAAAAAACAAAAATATGAATCTGTGCCAATTAAGTCTATCTGTTATAGTAAATATTTATACGAAGTGACAGGTCATAGTGGTGAAATTGTACTTCCTAATTATTTAGAACATTTCTTTGCTGGTATTGAAAAGATGTTTAGCGATTTTAGGAGTGGTTTGGAAAGAAAAGCATTCATTGAGGATAATTATAGGACAAATTGTTTTCTTACAAATGATGAAAAGGTGTTTTGGGTAACATATATTATAATCCAAATATTAAGAACTCCTCAGATTTTGGAAATAGCTGAGAGTTTAAGTATAGAAACTTGGGGAGATAATGTAAGTTCAAAGCAAGCTAAGAATATTGCAAGAAAGTTTTGTTTACCATTCTTTAAAGAAATTGATGAAAGCAGTAATGAAGCATTTATTATTAATGCGCTGTTAGAACCGATGAAGAATATGTCATTTGGTGTAGGCATAGATAGAAGTAAGAGTATTATTACATCAGACAAGCCAGTATATGTTTGTGGTAGTGATTTTCCATGTGAAGAGTATGATGAAATAATATTTCCAGTATCATCAGAACTATGTTTATTTTTATTTGGAAATGAAAATAAAGCAAAATATCGGAAAAATTTTTTGTTCCCCATTGGAGATGAAATCAAACAAGAAATTATAAAATCTATGGCTGATTCTTCATTTGGAAAATTATATTCAAATCACATTTTAACTAAAATGGAACGTAAATATATAAAAGAAGTAATAAGTGAATCAAGTGCGAGAAGGTGAGTAAGATTTGGCGAAACTAATTATTGGAGAAAATGATTTAAAAACATGGTGCAAAAAGAACAATAGAGAAAATTTGTTAATGGAATGGGATTACAATGCTAATAATGGTTTGAAAAATAAATTTGGATGGGATGTTTCAACTCCTAATCTTGTTATGCCTAATTCAAATATTAAAGTTAGTTGGATATGTGAAAAAGGACATAAATATGAAGCAACTATAGGAAATAGAACCGTTAATGATCATGGCTGTCCATTTTGTTCGGGTAGCAAATTGTTAATAGGATATAATGATTTTGAAACATGGTGTAAGAATAATGGTAGAGAAGATTTGTTAAAAGAATGGAATTATGAAAAAAATAATGGGATGAAGCCATGTGATATTATTCAAGGTGGAGCAGGAAAGAAATATTGGTGGATTGGTGCTTGTGGTCATGAATGGGATGCTGTTATTTCAAGTAGAATTACAGCTAGACAAGGGAAAACTCGATTTGTAAAAACGGCGGGATGTCCATATTGTAGTAATCCGCCTAAAAGAATTTTAGTTGGTTTTAATGATTTAGAGTCATGGTGCAAAAAAAATCAAAGAGATAATATTTTAAAGGAATGGAATTATGAAAAAAATGAAATTCTGCCTACAGAGGTAACCTTTGGAAGTGGAAAATATGTATGGTGGAAATGTAATAAAAATCATGAGTGGAGAACGCAAGTTCATAATAGGACTGAAGGTTCAAAAACAAATTGCCCTATCTGTGCTAGAACTCAGACTTCATTTCCAGAACAGGCTGTTGCGTTCTATTTGAGAAAAGAATATGAAGTATTACAGAGATACAGAATAAAAGGACGTGAAGTGGATATATTTCTACCTCAATTTAATATTGCCATAGAATACGATGGTTCTATGTGGCATTCGGGTAAGGAGAAAGAAAAGAAAGATTTTGAAAAAACAAAGAAACTTGTTTCAGAAGGTATAAGATTAATTAGACTGCGAGAAACGAAGGACAATACTTCTGTCTATGAAACGGATGGACAAGTTGTCATTGAATTTATTGCAATGAATGGTAAATATGTCACCAATGAATTCGAATGGGCATTAACAGAACTATATAAAGTAATCAATTCTATTACCAATAGTAAAATGATTCCTAATATAGATATGAAACTAGATGAGTTATCGATAAGGGCATATTATATGAATGTTCTTAAAGAGAACAGTGTTGCTAGTATTTTTCCAGAACTGATAGAGGAATGGGACGTAGAAAAAAATGAAGGTATTACACCAGATGTTTATTCAGCAAGAAATAATAAAAAAATATGGTGGAAATGTAAAAATGGTCATTCTTGGCTGGCATCGATTAATACACGTGGTGAGCATAAATTGGGGTGCCCATATTGTGCTGGACAACGAGTAGTGACTGGAGAGAATGATTTTGAATCCTGGTGCAGAGATAATAACAGTATTTTATTAGATGAATGGGATTATAAAAAAAATACTGTAAAACCATATGAAGTTCCAAAAACATATAAAGAAAAAATGCATTGGAAGTGTTCAAAGGGGCATGAATGGGAAGCAACAGTGTATAACCGTGTAAATGGAACGGGGTGCCCAGTATGTAATACTGGTAATAATGTTAAACGAAATAAAGTAACATTAGCTGAGTGGTGCAGAGAAAATAATTCTAATTTGTGCGATGAGTGGAATTATGAAAAAAATATGGATATAACACCACAATCAGTTACATATGGAAGTCATGCTAAAGTATGGTGGAAGTGTTCAAAAGGGCACGAGTGGGAAGCTCAGATTAAAAGTAGAATATATAATCATGGCTGTCCTTTTTGTTCAGGAACAAATAAAAAAGCTATTAATGGGATAAATGATTTAGAAACTTGGTGTAAGCAGAATGATAGAGAATATATATTGGAAGAATGGGATACGCTTCAGAATGGAAAATTGACTCCAGATATGGTAACTTGGGGAAGTCATAAACGTATCCATTGGAAGTGTAAAAAAGGACATACGTGGGAAGCGGTTGTAAAGGAAAGAACTAAAATACGTGGTAATCGATGTCCTGAATGTCGAAAAGAACTATAGACTTTGGATTTGCCCCCATGGGTGCAAAAAGGCACCCCCTTTAGGATTCAAAGGTTTCAAATGCACCCACCAAAATTGGAGTAGTAACATACCTTATTTTGACTACGTTTCTACTACGAATGAGTGTATCGATTTGCCTTATTTTGCCATGATATGCCAAGATATGTACTAAAAATCAATGTCACGTGGCATTGTAACAATACTTTATACATTTTTGAAAGTGGCATAACACGGCAAATTACGGCAAAATAAGGCTTTTTAGGAGGAAAAAACATGAGTATACGCGTACTTTTCATCTGCCACGGCAATATCTGCCGAAGCACCATGGCAGAAAGCGTTATGACATATTTAGTTGAAAAAGAGGGGCTTGCTGATAAGTTCTATATTAATTCGGCGGCGACAAGCCGCGAGGAGATTGGCAATGGGGTGCATTATGGCACTGTTGCCAAGTTGAAGAAAGAAGGGATTCCGGTGATTCCTCACAGGGCAGTGCAGATGACTCTGAATGATTATGAGGAGTATGATTACCTTATTGGAATGGATACGGAGAATATCCGCAATATGCAGAGGATATCGGGCGGAGATCCGGATGAGAAGATATATAAGCTGCTTACTTTTGCGGGGAGTGGGCTTGATGTGGCAGACCCATGGTATACGGGAGATTTTGAGGCAACTTACAGGGATGTTCTGGCAGGTTGCAAAGGCCTGCTTGAGTGCCTTAAAGAAGAACTGTAGACAGCCTGCCTTGCCCGACCAGCCACTACCGACCATCCATAAATCCAAGTCATCCGACCAGCCACTACCTACCGGCAGCTATCTACCAAGGCAGAATATACATATTCCTCTGGTAAGAACCGAATACAGTGGCAGTTGCCTTAAGCTCTGCACCGAGACGGCGGAAAGATGAATTGCTGGCGATGTTGTCAGGGTGGGCTACGGCGATGATTGTGTCAATGCCGCGGTTGCGGGCAATTGTGCAGAGGCGCTTGTTAAGCTCACACATGAGATTGTGCCCACGGAAGTCCGGGTGAACCATGCAGCGTCCGATTTCAGCTACATTTGTAGAACGAATGTCGAGACCGAGCTTTTCAGCTTCCTCAGCAAATTCATGTTCATTAAAGAAAAGGGCACTGGCGGCAACAAGTTCGTTATCGTCATTAAATGCACCTAAGAAGCATGTCCAGTCAGTATCAAAGAAATGCGAGCGTTCAATGTCATCAATAGGAATCCACCATTCCGGAACAGGAAGAGCGTTTTCTATAGTAAATATAAGCTGTTCGAGGGCAGCCTGATCATTTTTATCTAACACACGGATATTCATAGCAATCTCCTATACACTTAAATTCAAAATTACCTTAATATATATAAGTTATAATCCTAATCCACCACATTATAATATGTATGTAACTTAAAATCAAAATATTTTTAAATTCGCGGGCAGAAGTCGCGGGCAGAATATTAAGCAGGCACAAATTAATGCCGATATACATTTACAGGATATATGTCTTCTTGAATATTTATAAAAATATATATTTAGATAGATTTTTTTTATTTAGGGCTTTTAAATTTCCTTTTTTATGTATATAATGGTGTTTAGCCATGGGCATTCATGGCTTATATTGACTTTTGATTTTATGTTTTATCTGAATATATCGGACATACAGAGGTCCGCATTGTTTTATAAGAAAGGGGAATTATCATGTTATCAACAGATATTGGTATAGATTTAGGTACTGCAAGTATCCTCGTATATATTAAAGGCAAAGGCGTTGTTCTTAAAGAGCCTTCAGTTGTTGCATTTGACAGGGATACTAATAAGATTAAGGCTATCGGTGAGGAAGCAAGACTGATGCTTGGTAGAACACCAGGTAACATCGTCGCTGTTAGACCTCTTCGTCAGGGTGTTATCTCTGATTACACTGTAACTGAGAAGATGCTTAAGTACTTTATCCAGAAGGCTATCGGCAAGAGAATGCTTAAGAAGCCTAGAATCAGTGTATGTGTACCTTCAGGTGTTACTGAGGTTGAGAAGAAGGCGGTTGAGGACGCTACTCTTCAGGCAGGTGCAAGAGAGGTTGCTATTATTGAGGAGCCTATCGCAGCAGCTATCGGTGCAGGTATTGATATTTCAAGACCATGCGGTAATATGATTGTAGATATCGGTGGTGGTACAACTGATATCGCTGTTATCTCTTTAGGAGGAACTGTTGTAAGTACTTCTATTAAGATTGCCGGCGATGATTTTGATGAAGCTATCGTAAGATACATGAGAAAGAAGCATAATCTTCTTATCGGTGAAAGAACTGCAGAAGATATTAAGATTAAGGTTGGTTCTGCTTATCCTAAGGCAGAAGTCACAACTATGAATGTACGAGGAAGAAACCTTGTAACAGGTCTTCCTAAGACTGTAGAGGTAAGCTCAGAGGAGACAGAGGAAGCTTTAAGAGAGGCAACTTCACAGATTGTTGAAGCTGTTCACAGCGTTCTTGAGAAGACTCCACCAGAACTTGCATCTGATATTGCAGACAGAGGAATTGTCCTTACAGGAGGCGGAAGTCTTCTTTCAGGACTTGAGGATTTAATTGAAGCCAAGACAGGAATTAATACTATGACTGCTGAAGATCCAATGACATGTGTTGCTATTGGTACAGGTAAGTTTATTGAGTTCCTTGCAGGCTACAGAGACGAAGTTAAGTAATTTTCTTGAACAATAATAATATTTAACATAAAGGAGATAACAGATTGGATTACGAGTCTGTGAAATACGTAGAGGGCTTTGTGGAGAATATTATCTTCAGGAATGAAGACAATGGATATACGGTTTTTAATATTGTATATGATGATGAAGAAATCACCTGTGTTGGAGTGTTAAGCTATATCAACACAGGTGAATTTATTACCGCACAAGGCGAATTTGTTAAGCATGCAGTTTACTACATGCAGTTTAAAGTCACATCTTATGAGTTCAGGGCGCCGGATGATGCTGCATCCGTAAGGCGTTATCTAAGCTCCGGGGCAATCAAGGGTATCGGCGAGAAGATGGCTGAACGAATAGTTAAGACATTTGGCGATGATACATTCAGGATTATGGAAGAAGAACCGGAGCGTCTGGCTGAGATTAAAGGAATAAGCATGTCTAAAGCTATGGATATAGCGAACCAGCTTATTGACAAGAAAGACATCAGAAAAGCAATGATGTTTATTCAGCGTTATGGAATCCAGATGAATCTTGCCAACAAAATATTTAAGCGTTATGGAAACGACATTTATAACATTCTTGAACAGAATCCGTACAGGCTTGCTGATGACATAGAGGGTGTCGGTTTTAGGACGGCTGATGAAATTGCTTCGCGTGCCGGAATCAAGATTGATTCTGAATTCAGGATTAAGAGCGGGATATTTTATGTGCTTAATCAGGCGACAATGCAGGGGCACACATATCTTCCGTATGACAAGCTTGTGCGTCAGGTTAACGAATTGCTTTTGATTGATGTCCAGGACTATGACAAATATCTTATGGACCTGACAATGGATAAAAAGATAGTTGTCAAGGTTAAGGACAATGAAAAATGTGTCTATGCCCGCATGTATTACAATATGGAAGCAAATGTTGCGGCTATGCTTAATAATCTTGATGTCCAGATTGAGGAAGACCAGAAATTCATAGATGACAGGATTGCAAGGATTGAGGATAAAGAAGGAATAACTCTTGATGATATCCAGAAAGAGGCTGTTGCGAAAGCAGTAAGAAACGGGCTTGTTATTGTTACTGGTGGACCGGGAACTGGTAAGACTACAACTATTAATACAATAATCAAATATTTTGAGCTGGAAGGTCTGGAAATCAGGCTGGCAGCACCTACAGGCCGTGCAGCCAAGAGAATGACAGAAGCCTGCGGATATGAAGCACAGACTATCCACAGAATGTTAGAGATAAGCGGAGGCGTGCCGGATGGTGACAGAAAATCGGCGGCAGCAGGTCTGTCTATGTTCTTTGAGAGAAATGAAGATAATCCGCTTGAGGCTGATGTTATTATTGTTGATGAGATGTCGATGGTAGACATTAGTATTATGAATTCACTTCTTAAAGCTGTTTCGATTGGAACGAAACTGATTCTTGTAGGTGATGTGGACCAGCTTCCAAGTGTCGGTCCGGGAAATGTGCTGAAAGACATCATAGAATCCGGCTGCTTTCCGGTTGTTAAGCTGGAGAGAATATTCAGACAGGCGGCACAGAGCGAGATTATTATTAACGCCCATAAGATAAACAGGGGTGAGGAGATTGTGCTTAACAAGTACAGCAAGGATTTCCTCTTTGTTCATAGAAATGGTGCTGACAATATTATAAATGCGATGAAAACGCTTATTAAGGACAAGCTTCCGGACTATGTCGGTGCTGATGTGTATGACCTTCAGATTCTTACTCCATCACGAAAATCCAATGTCGGAGTTGAGCGTCTTAATAAGATTATGCAGGATTTTCTTAATCCGGCTGATGCTATCAAGCAGGAAAGACAGGTGGGTGATGTTACTTTCCGCGAAGGTGATAAGGTTATGCAGATTAAGAATGACTATCAGCTTACATGGGAAAAACGCAGCAGATACGGTATTCCAACCGAACAGGGAACGGGCGCATTTAACGGTGATACAGGAGTTATAGAGAGAATAAGCACATTTGACGAGAATGTAACTGTGAAATTCGAAGATGGCAGATTCGTTACTTATGAATTCTCACAGCTTGATGAGCTTGAACTTGCATATGCGATTACGGTTCATAAATCACAGGGAAGTGAGTACCCGGCGGTTATTATTCCTATGTCGCAGGGACCAAGAATGCTGATGAACAGGAATATTCTGTATACAGCAGTTACAAGAGCAAGGAAATGTGTGTGCCTCGTTGGGGAAGAGGAGATATTCAGGCTTATGGCTGGCAATGTATCAGAGTCAAAACGATATTCTTCACTCACAGACAGGATTGAAGAAATCAGACATATTGAAGATTTCGGACAATGATAATTGATATGAGATAATGATGACAATAATGGGGGATTATGGATTATAAGAAGGTATTAAGAGAGGCAGTTAATGCAGTACTTCCGCCGGCGTGCCCTGTATGTGGCAGACCGGCGCCATTTGCAGCTGGAAGGCGGGTCGATATATGTCCTGAATGTATGCAGAAGGTGAGCTATGTAGATGAACCTTTCTGTTTAAAATGCGGAAAGCCGGTGCAGAGTGATGAAGCAGAATACTGCAATGACTGCAGCAGGCATGTACATGTGTATGACCAGGCATGCTCGGTATATGAGTATTCTAAGGATGTCAAGAATTCAATATACAGATTCAAATATCATAATAAGCAGGAATACGCTGGTGTATATGCAAAGCAGATGGCAGACAGATGTGGCGTGATGATACGCAGATGGTCACCAGATGTGATAATTCCTGTTCCAATCCACATTTCAAGATTAAAAATGCGTGGATATAATCAGGCGGGACTGATTGCTGAGGCACTTGGCAGGATAGTCGGAATCCCTATTGATGATGAGTCTTTAGTCAGAGTAATTAAGACAGCTCCGATGAAGGAGCTTAGCAATCGGGAGCGTGTTAAAAATCTTCAAAATGCTTTTCAAGCAGATGAGAAAGTTGTAAGATATAAAAAGGTATTGATTGTTGATGATATATATACTACGGGAGCAACATTTGACGCATGTGCTGCTGTATTAAAGCAGGCAGGTGTGCGTGAAGTGTATGGAATAAGTCTTTGCGTGGGTGATGGCTTTTAGGTTTGTAATACATTTTAAAGATCGGAGAAAATCATGACAGAGAAGAACACATTTTATAATATGTTAAAAAGCAACGCACAGAACCGTCCGGATGCGGTAGCTATAGTTTATGATACGATGAAAGTAACTTATGCAAAGTTTTTTGAAGATGTTACCAAGAAAGCTCTGCATTTTCAGAAATATGACGGAAAGAGAATTGCAATATTCGGACCTGCATCATACAGATGGATTGTCAATATGTTTGGAGCGATAGTTGCAGGAAGAGACCTTGTACTTATTGATTTCTTTCTGCCTCATGATTCGCGTGTGGACCTTCTGAAGAAGACAGAAGTAAGCTATACGCTGACATCAACTAACCAGTATATTTTGTCAGATGAGAATGCTATTATTATATCTAGTGCTGAGAAGGATAATGTTGATGGACTTGTGTATGATGAGAATACACAGGAAGGTGATATTATTATGTTTACAGCAACTGCTGACGAGTGCGATAAGCCGGTTGTGCTGTCTGTAGAGAATGTTCTTAGCGCAGCGAAGGCTATAAGCAGCAGGGTTGAATGTACGCCTGAAGATATAGTGCTTGCACAGATTCCTTTGCATAATGAATTTGGATTAATATATAGCCTGATATGGCCTATCTTTAATGGTGCAATGGTGTGCATCGGACGAGGATTAAGACATATAGATGCAGATACATATTATTATAATCCTACTATTCTTGCGGGAACACCTTCTATGATTGATTATCTGCGTGCAGTAAGCGGATTTAACAGTGAACTGAACACTATTATAATAGGAGAAGCAAGCTGCCCATTCAGACTTTTTGAGAGCCTGCGAGGCAGCAATCTCAAGGTGTACAGCATATATGGTATGACAGAGACATCTGGGTACATTGGAATTAATGAGCTTTCTGACGGTTCATATACCCTTTTTGATGCAAATGCTGTTTCAATCGCAGAGGATGGTGAAATTCTTGTAGGTGGTCCATGCGTAATGAAGGAATATTATAATGATTCAGAGGCTACAGCAGCAGTATTAAAGGATGGAGTGTACCACACAGGTGATTATGGAAGAATAAACAGTGCGGGAAGACTTGTTCTAATACGCCGCAATGATGATATTATTCTTTTACCGACTGGTGAGAAGATAAGCCGTGTAAGGACTAATGAACAGATTACGGCAATTAACGGAGTTGCAGAAGGATTTATAACATTTTACAATAACAGACTTACAGCAGTTATTGTGCCAATTGATAAGAGCGCGACGGAAGATATATTCAAACGCCGCATTGACAAGTACAATGAGAAGAAGGGATACCGTTGGGAAATCCAGAAGATTGTATTAAGAAAAGAAGCTTTACCAAGAAAGGCAGACGGTGGGGTTGATGAGGAAGCTGTGTGTGCATTTTTAGATGATTAATACAGTTCGCATTTTTGTCACTATATTTGCGTCACTATATTTTCTTTAAAAAAGTTGTTGACGAGTACGATTATGCTGTGCTATATTAGAACGGCTATGGAAGCGGTCTTTTTTGCGTGCCTGAATTTCAACAACCCAACATTGATTAGGCGGGCAAAGAAACCAATTGGTGTTTTAACACCTACAAAAATAATAATTGGAGGTGGAAGTTGTGCGAGTAAAGATAACATTGGCATGTACTGAGTGTAAACAGCGCAATTACAACATGACTAAGGAAAAGAAAGCTCATCCAGACAGAATGGAAACAAAGAAGTATTGTAAGTTCTGTAAATCACACACATTACACAAGGAAACAAAGTAATTAGTACAGTGAGGAGTATTTCATGGGTGATACTGTAAAAGCTAAGAAGCAGAAAAAGAACTGGTTCAAAGGTTTAAAAGCTGAATTTTCAAAAATCATTTGGCCAGACCGTCAGTCGCTTACTAAGGAAACTGTAGCTGTATTGGCTGTATCCGTATTATTAGGTGTAATCATTGCAGTTGTGGATTTAATTGTCCGCTTTGGAATTGAGTTCATTGTAAAATAAGGAATAGGTGATTGTATGGATGACGCAAAATGGTATGTAGTTCACACTTACTCAGGTTATGAGAATAAGGTGAAGGCTAACATTGAGAAGACAGTTGAAAACAGAAATCTTCACGATCAGATTCTTGAAGTTATCGTTCCACTTGAAACAGTAGTGGAGATTAAAGATGGTTCCAAGAAAGCTGCTCAGAAGAAAATGTTTCCTGGATACGTTCTTGTAAAGATGGTAATGAACGACGATAGTTGGTATGTTGTCAGAAATACAAGAGGTGTTACAGGATTTGTTGGTCCTGGATCAAAGCCAGTACCACTTACACCAACAGAAATCAGAAATCTCGGCATAAGCCTTGAGGAAGAACAGGAAGTTAAGCCTGTTATCCAGTTTAATGGCAAGGTCGGCGATAAGGTTATGATCCTCTCAGGTGCATGGGAAGATACAGTTGGTGAGATTACCAATATTAATGAAGGCAAGCAGTGCCTTACAATTAATGTTGAGATGTTCGGTCGTGAGACACCGGTCGAAATTGATTTCACAGATGTGAAGTTATTGTAAGAAGCAGTCCCGATCCTGGGACGTGGGAGACCAGAATGAATTAGCTTCGCTAATTCATTTGCAAGAATCACCTAAAGGTGATTCTTGGGAGATGGATAGCGGGTAACATTATTATGGTCGCCAATTACCACATTTATTTTTAGGAGGTGCCAAAATGGCAAAGAAAGTAACAGGATATATTAAATTACAGATTCCTGCCGGCAAGGCTACACCAGCTCCACCAGTTGGTCCAGCACTTGGTCAGCACGGTGTTAACATCGTAGAATTCACAAAGCAGTTCAATGCTAAGACAGCAGATCAGGGAGATCTTATCATACCTGTAGTTATTACAGTTTATGCTGATAGAAGCTTCAGCTTTATTACAAAGACTCCACCTGCAGCAGTACTTCTTAAGAAGGCTTGCAACATTAAGTCAGGATCAGGCGTACCTAACAAGACTAAGGTTGCTACTATTAAGAGAGCAGAAGTTCAGAAGATCGCTGAGCTTAAGATGCCAGATCTTAATGCTGCATCTATCGAAGCAGCTACTTCTATGATCGAAGGAACAGCTAAGAGTATGGGTATCGTTGTAGAGGACTAATCTACATTTGATTCATGATTATTGTGGGAGGAAAGATAGAATCCTTCCGATATTACCACTAGGAGGTTTATAATGAAAAGAGGAAAGAAATACGTTGAGGCAGCCAAGAATATTGACCGCCAGACATTATACGAAGCAGCAGACGCTATCTCATTAGTAAAGAAGAACGCTACTGCTAAATTCGACGAGACAATCGAAGCACATATCAGAACAGGTTGTGATGGACGTCACGCTGAGCAGCAGATCAGAGGAGCTGTTGTTCTTCCACACGGAACAGGTAAGACTGTACGTGTTTTAGTATTTGCTAAGGGTGCTAAGGCTGATGAGGCTCTTGCAGCTGGTGCAGATTTCGTTGGTGGTGAGGAACTTATTCCTAAGATCCAGAACGATAACTGGTTTGAGTTCGACGTTGTTGTTGCAACTCCAGATATGATGGGTGTTGTTGGTCGTCTTGGTCGTGTACTTGGTCCTAAGGGATTAATGCCAAACCCTAAGGCTGGTACAGTTACTATGGATGTAACAAAAGCTGTTAATGATATCAAGGCTGGTAAGATCGAGTACAGACTTGACAAGACTAATATCATTCACGTGCCAATTGGTAAGGCTTCATTCACAGAGGAGCAGTTATCAGACAACTTCCAGGCTATTATGGATGCAATCGTTAAGGCTAAGCCATCTTCACTTAAGGGAGCTTATCTTAGAAGTGTAGTTCTCACTTCTACTATGGGACCTGGTGTTAAGTTAAGCACAGCCAAGTATGTGGGTTAATCAGATTTTTGATTAAAAACGGTTGACATTAATATATTTTGATAGTATACTATCAGCTTGTGAGCAGCATTTTGCTGTTAACATAATATTTTGCCGTAGACAGCAGGTCCGGATTCAGTATTACTGATGATGGTTAAAGGTAACACGCCTACCGAGGATTTAAGGATTTGATTAATTAATCCCTCTCTGTCTTTGGCAGAGAGGGTTTTTGTTTGTAGGGAAACTATAGACGAATAATCTTCACTTAGGCAAAATCGCTTCTATATGAAGCAAGAATCTAACAGGAGGTAATTATTCATGGCTATTTTAAAGAATGTAGGCCTTAAGACATCTACTATCGATGAGATCACAGCTAATTTTGATGGCGCCCAGGGCGTTGTTGTAGTTAACTACAGCGGTCTTACAGTAGAACAGGATACACAGCTTCGTAAGCAGTTAAGAGAAGCTGGCGTAGTTTACAAGGTTTATAAGAACACTTTAGTAAAGAGAGTTGTTGCTGGAACAGAGTTCGAGTCAATCGCTGATACTCTTGAAGGAACTAACGCTATTGCATTCAGCAAGACTGATGCTACAGCACCTGCAAGAATCTTAGCTAACTTTGCTAAGACAGCTAATGCTCTTGAGTTAAAGTGTGGCGTTGTTGAAGGAACATTCTACGATGCAGCAGGTATCGCTACAATCGCTACTATCCCTTCAAGAGAGGAACTTCTTTCAAAGTTACTTGGAAGTATCCAGTCACCTATTACAAACTTTGCTCGTGTTATTAAGCAGATTGCTGAGAAGAACGAGGAAGTTGCTTAATCAGTTTAACACTGAATTAACTATGAAAGCAGCATAGATGCTCTTTCAATTTTAGAATAATATTAAAAAGGAGATTATAATAATGACAACACAGGAAATCATTGAAGTTATTAAAGGTTTATCAGTATTAGAGCTTAACGATTTAGTTAAGGCTTGTGAAGAAGAATTCGGCGTATCTGCAGCAGCAGGCGTTGTAGTTGCAGCAGCAGGTGCTGGCGCAGCAGCAGCTGAGGAGAAGACAGAGTTTGATGTAGAGCTTACAGAAGCTGGCGATCAGAAGGTTAAGGTTATCAAGGTTGTTCGTGAAATCACAGGTCTTGGCTTAAAGGAAGCTAAGGATGTTGTTGATGGAGCTCCTAAGGTTGTTAAGGAGCAGGCTTCTAAGGAAGAGGCTGAGGAAATCAAGAAGAAGCTTGAAGAAGTTGGAGCTAAGGTTACTCTTAAGTAATTTACTTGATTGTTCTAATGAATATAATAGAAAAGACAGTGGGCTTTCACAGCTCCTGTCTTTTCTTTTTTCTAAAGTATTAAAATACATTTCTTTATTATATTCTGCCAGATATGGCAGTTATATTATTATCTATATCTTATTCTGAATATTCATGATTTTTTTGGAAAATCCCTTGACATATATATAATATTGATGTACTATGGACAATGCACTATTGTGGTAACTTGTGCTCATTCTCTGCACATTTACCGATAATGTAATATATTAATGTGAAGAAAACTAAGGGGTGAAACGTCAATGGAGAAAAACAGATTACGCCCAATAACGTCGGGCAAGGCAATGCGTATGAGTTTCTCAAGACAGAAAGAGGTTCTTGAGATGCCTAACCTTATTGAGGTGCAGAAGGATTCTTACCAGTGGTTTTTGAATGAAGGCTTGAAAGAGGTCTTTGATGACATATCTCCAATTGCAGACTATAACGGAAGATTGAGTCTGGAATTTGTAGATTTTGCGTTATGTGAAGACGAAGTTAAGTATTCAATTGAAGAGTGTAAAGAAAGAGATGCTACATATGCAGCTCCTCTTAAGGTTACAGTAAGACTTCATAACAAAGAGACAGAAAGCATCAGCGAACATGAAATTTTCATGGGCGACCTGCCTTTAATGACTAAGACAGGTACATTTGTAATTAATGGTGCTGAACGAGTTATTGTCAGCCAGTTGGTACGTTCACCTGGTATTTATTATGATATACAGAAGGATAAGTATGGTAAGATTTTCTTATACAGCTGTCAGGTAATTCCTAACAGAGGTGCCTGGTTAGAGTACGAAACAGATGCTAACGATGTATTCTATGTTAAGGTTGACCGTAATAAGAAGGTACCTATTACAGTTCTTATCAGAGCTTTAGGATTTGGTACTAACGCTGAGATTCTTGATATATTTGGTGAGGAGCCTAAGCTTCTTGCAACTATGGAGAAGGATACTTCTACTAATTATCAGGAAGGTATTCTTGAACTTTATAAGAAGTTAAGACCAGGCGAACCATTATCTGTTGAAAGTGCAGAAGCACTTATTTCAGGTATGTTCTTTGACCCTAGAAGATATGACCTGGCTCATGTTGGAAGATATAAGTTTAATAAGAAGCTTTCTTTCAAGAGCAGACTTACAGGACAGGTTCTTGCTGAGGATGTTGTTGATGAGAATGGAACTGTTATTGCAACAGCAGGTGAGAAGCTTACAAGAGAGTCAGCACAGGCTATTCAGGATGCAGCTGTTCCTTCAGTATTCATTACTGTAGAAGTTAAGGCTGCTGATGGTACAGTATCTGACAGAGTTGTTAAGATTCTTTCTAACCGTGCGGTTGATATTACTAAATGGGTTGATATCAGCGAAGAAGAAGCTAAGGAACTTGGTGTAACAGAGTATGTATACTATCCTGTTCTTGCCCAGATTCTTGCTGAGAATGAATCTTTAGAAGATATTAAGGAAGCTATTACTAAGAATATTGCTGACCTTATTCCTAAGCATATTACTGTAGAAGATATTCTTGCTTCTATCAATTATAATATGCACCTTGAATATGGCGTTGGTACTAAGGATGATATCGATCACCTTGGAAACAGACGTATCAGAGCTGTAGGAGAACTTCTTCAGAACCAGTTCAGAATTGGTATCTCAAGAATGGAAAGAGTTGTTCGCGAGAGAATGTCTACACAGGATCTTAGCGGAATATCTCCACAGTCACTTATTAATATTAAGCCTGTAACAGCTGCTATTAAGGAATTCTTCGGAAGTTCACAGTTGTCACAGTTCATGGATCAGAATAACCCTCTTAGTGAGATTACTCATAAGAGACGTCTTTCAGCACTTGGTCCTGGTGGTCTTTCAAGAGACCGTGCAGGTTTCGAGGTTCGAGATGTACACTATACTCATTATGGTAGAATGTGTCCTATCGAGACTCCTGAAGGACCTAACATTGGTCTTATTAACTCTCTTGCATCTTATGCAAGAATTAATGAATATGGATTCGTTGAAGCTCCTTATCGTATTGTAGATAAGTCTGATCCTAAGAATCCAAGAGTTACTGATGAAGTTCGTTACTTCACAGCTGATGAGGAAGATGATTTCCATGTAGCTCAGGCTAATGCTGAGATTGATGAGAATGGTTATTTCGTAAGAAATACTGTATCTGGACGTTACAGAGAAGAGACTTCTCAGTTTGATAAGAGCCAGATTGATCTTATGGACGTATCTCCTAAGATGGTATTCTCAGTTGCTACATCAATGATTCCATTCCTTCAGAACGATGACTGTACACGTGCCCTCATGGGATCTAACATGCAGCGTCAGGCCGTACCTCTTCTTATGACAGAAGCTCCTGTTATCGGAACTGGTATTGAGAATAAGACTGCAGTTGACTCAGGTGTGTGTGTAGTTGCAGAAGCAGATGGTGTTGTTCTTTCTTCTGAATCTAACAAGATTGTTATCAGAGAGAAAGATGGTAAGGCACGCGAATATAAGCTTACTAAGTTCTCAAGAAGTAACCAGAGTAACTGCTATAACCAGAGACCTATTGTATTCAAGGGAGATGAGGTTAAGGCAGGAGATGTTATTGCTGATGGTCCATCTACATCTAATGGTGAGATTGCCCTTGGTAAGAATCCACTTATCGGTTTCATGACTTGGGAAGGTTATAACTACGAGGATGCTGTACTTCTTAGTGAGCGTCTCGTTAGAGATGATGTTTATACATCTATTCATATTGAAGAATATGAGACAGAAGCAAGAGATACTAAGTTAGGACCTGAAGAGATTACAAGAGATCTTCCATCAACAGGTTCTGAGGCAGTTAAGGATCTTGATGAGAATGGTATCATCCGTGTTGGTGCTGAAGTAAGAGCCGGTGATATCCTTGTTGGTAAGGTTACTCCTAAGGGAGAGACAGAGCTTACTGCTGAAGAGAGACTTCTTAGAGCTATCTTTGGTGAGAAGGCAAGAGAAGTAAGAGATACTTCACTTAAGGTTCCTCATGGTGCATACGGTATCGTTGTTGCTGTTAAGACATTTACAAGACAGAACGGAGATGAACTCTCACCAGGAGTTAACAAGTCTGTTCGTATATATATTGCACAGAAGAGAAAGATCGGCGTTGGTGATAAGATGGCTGGTCGTCATGGTAACAAGGGTGTCGTTTCAAGAGTACTTCCTGTTGAAGATATGCCATTCCTTCCTAATGGCCGTCCTCTTGATATCGTACTTAACCCACTGGGCGTTCCTTCACGAATGAACATTGGACAGGTCCTCGAGATTCATTTAAGTCTTGCTGCCAAGGTACTTGGATTCAATATTGCAACTCCAGTATTCGATGGTGCAGACGAGAACGATATTATGGATACTCTTGATATGGCAAATGCATATGCTAACCATCCATTTGATGATGAAGAGCTTGCAGCCCAGAAGGCTGAGGCTGAGAAGAATGGTGAAGAATATCCAGAGGATATGGTTACATTTACAGCAGAATATAAGGATGTTCTTAATAAAGAGGTATTTGATTACCTTTCAGAACATAGAGATCACAGAGCTGAGTGGAAGGGTGTTCCAATCGGTCGTGATGGTAAGGTAAGACTTAGAGATGGTAGAACAGGTGAGTATTTCGACAGCCCTGTAACTATCGGATTCATGCATTACTTAAAGCTTCATCACCTTGTTGATGATAAGATTCATGCTCGTTCAACTGGTCCATACTCACTCGTAACACAGCAGCCACTTGGTGGTAAGGCTCAGTTCGGTGGACAGAGATTCGGAGAGATGGAAGTTTGGGCACTTGAGGCTTATGGTGCTGCTTATACTCTTCAGGAAATCCTTACTGTTAAGTCTGATGATGTTGTAGGACGAGTTAAGACTTACGAAGCTATTATTAAGGGTGAGAATATTCCTGAACCAGGAGTTCCAGAATCATTCAAGGTTCTTCTTAAGGAACTTCAGTCACTCGCACTTGATGTAAGAGTTCTTGATCAGGACAACAATGAAGTAAGACTTCTTGAGAGTTCTGAGTATGAAGTTACTGATTTCAAGAAGGTTCTTGATGAAGGTAACGGATATAGAAGAAACAGCAGAGAGGAAGAGGCAGAGTACAAGGCTGGCGGTATGTCAACAGTTACTCTCAATGAAGATGGAACAGAAGATGCTGTAGATTCAGATGATGACGCTGATTTTGATATGGCCGATGATTTTGATGATGATTACGGCGATGGCAATTCAGATGAATATTAATTAGAAGGGAGCACTATAATGGCAGAAGAAATTAAATCAAATAAGTCAATGAAATTTGATAAGATTCAGATCAAGCTTGCTTCTCCTGAGAATATTTTGGAGTGGTCTCATGGTGAGGTTACCAAACCTGAAACAATTAACTATAGAACACTTAAGCCAGAAAAGGATGGACTTTTCTGCGAAAGAATATTTGGTCCTAGCAAGGACTGGGAGTGCCACTGCGGTAAGTACAAGAAGATCAAAGACAAGGGTATTGTCTGCGACAAATGTGGTGTTGAAGTTACTAAGGCCAGCGTAAGAAGAGACCGTATGGGTCATATTCACCTTGCTGCACCTGTATCACATATCTGGTACTTCAAGGGTATTCCTAGCCGTATGGATCTCATTCTTGATATCGGTCCTAAGAACCTTGAAAAGGTATTATATTTTGCTTCATATATCGTAATTGACCCAGGTGAAACAGATATTCCTTTCAAGAAGATTCTTTCAGAGACTGAATACAGAGAACTCTGCGAGCAGTACGGAAGCAAGGCCTTCCGTGTTGGTATGGGAGCTGAGGCAATCCTCGAGCTCCTCCAGATGGTTAACCTTGAAGAAGAAGAAGTAAGACTTAAGGAAGAGCTTGCTAACACTACTTCTCAGAAGGCTGCCAGACTTATAAAGAGAATTGAAGTTGTTGAAGCATTTAAAAATGCAGGAACTAAGCCTGAGTGGATGATTCTTACAGAAATCCCTGTAATTCCACCAGATTTAAGACCTATGGTCCAGCTTGATGGTGGACGTTTTGCAACTTCAGATCTTAATGATCTTTACAGAAGAATTATTAACAGAAATAACAGACTTGCAAGACTTCTTGAGCTTGGCGCTCCTGAAATCATTGTCCGTAACGAGAAGAGAATGCTTCAGGAAGCTGTTGATGCTCTTATTGATAATGGACGTAGAAATGGCCGTCCTGTAACAGGCCCTGGTAACAGAGCTCTTAAGTCTTTATCAGATTTATTAAAGGGTAAGCAGGGACGTTTCAGACAGAACCTTCTTGGTAAGCGAGTTGACTACTCAGGACGTTCAGTTATCGTAGTAGGACCAGAACTTAAGATTTACCAGTGTGGTCTTCCTAAAGAGATGGCTATTGAGTTATTCAAGCCATTCGTTATGAGAGAGCTTGTAAGACGTAATCTTGCAGATAATATTAAGAAAGCTAAGAAGAGCGTAGAACATCTTGAGCCAGAAGTATGGGATGTACTTGAAGATGTTATCAAAGAGCATCCAGTTATGCTTAACCGTGCTCCTACACTTCACAGACTTGGTATTCAGGCTTTCGAGCCAATCCTTGTAGAAGGTAAGGCTATTAAGCTTCATCCACTTGTTTGTACAGC
>ERZ1035025.565-NODE-565-length-24135-cov-5.398754_pt1 | contig 24135 bp, 38 predicted proteins | sample MGYA00520619_ERZ1035025 | MGnify/ENA primary metagenome ERZ1035025 (study PRJEB33766, sample SAMN09781742) | gut metagenome | biome: gut microbiome | host: Homo sapiens | place: Madagascar | study: EMG produced TPA metagenomics assembly of the PRJNA485056 data set...
GCAACTTGCAGAATTTGAAACAAGAAATGAAGAATCTATTCTTATTGAAGAATGGCACCCATTTTTTGAAATAAGCAATGAAGACAGAGAAACGATCTGTTATATTGTATCTGGTGAAGCTGGATATGAATCTTTGGAAGGTAAAATGGCGGTCGCACAATCATTATTAAACGCCATGAAAAAAGAGAATAAATCTGCAAAGCAAATCAAAAAGCTATATAAATATTCAGGCTGGAAAACCAATCTGGAAAATCAAAATCCGGAAATGTGGGGCGAAGTTGTAGAGGCCGTGAATCGTGTTTTTGATAATGGCGAGACTGTAACAGATAAACCGATTCTATTTTTCTATGCACCAAAATATTGCTCTGGTTCTTGGCACAAAACTTTGCCACAAGCAACCGTAATTGGAGGCCATAGTTTTCATTATATAGAAGCGGATTTATCAGCCGATTGGTTCACAGAATTGAGAGGAGAAATGGAATGAAAAAATTTTTAAGACATTTTGGACAAGTTGCTTTTGTAATGATTATAGCCGCTTTGACTGTTGGAGCCGGATTTGGTGTTATATTTGGCATTGCAACTTTCGCAACTTGGTTGCTCTCGTTTGCGGGGTCTATTCTGGGAACTGCAATTGCAATTTTGTTAGGCTTAATTGTGTCTGCACTGATAATTACCGGAATCGACACATGGATGGAGAATCACAATGGGGATTAAATTAGATGGTGTCGCCTTGGCTCGAAAAATCACAAACGAATTAAAGGATAGATGTAATATCCTATCTAATAATCATATTTATCCAACTCTTACAGTGGTTATATCTGACCCAAACAATATGATTTATGCAAATCAAATCAAAAAACGTTGCAAAGAAGTTGGAATCAATGTTGACATGAGGTGTTATGATGGATTAAACATTGAAAAATGTCACGAATTAGCTCAAATCCAGAACCCAATTATTTTTGTTAAGCCTATTATGGGCGTTAATGAGCAAACTATATCTAAATTTATAAATCCTGTTTTAGATGTTGATGGCTGGAGTATTGAAAATATTGGTAGGCTAAACGCGAATATGAATCCTTATCATGTACCTTGTACTGCTAAAGGTATATTAAAGCTACTACTAAAGTACAATGTAGAATTCATTGGCAAAAAAGCTCTTGTGATTGGCCGGAGTAATAATGTTGGCCGCCCTGTTGCAAGTTTACTTGAACAAAATGGCGCAACTGTTACAGTAGCACATAGTGATACTGATTTTGGCTTACTATACCGGGAAATCAAAAATTCAGATATTATTATTTCTTGTGTTGGCAAAAAAGACTTTGTTACATTAGATGAATTGTATAAATGGGTTGATTCAGAACTTTATTTTGTGTCCAATATGCTATCTATTAAAATCATTGTTGATGTTGGTGGTAGTGATTTTAGTGAAGATTTCAAATCTAAGTGTGCGCTTTGGACACCTGAAAAGAGTTGTATTGGTCCGATGACAACTGTTTGTGTATGTGATAATGTCTTAAATTATTATGAAAAATATTTTTAAGGAGGAACATTTATGGCCTTAACTTATGAACCGTTTGATACGGTTACAGTTAGCAAATTAAATGAAAAACTGGGGGGGGCATAGAGGCGATTAATGGGGAGATTAATGCTCTTTCTACTACTGTTGATAATTGGATAAAGTCTGGTTTAGTTAAAAAATGGGTATCAGGCCAACAATATTATAAAGGGGATATTTTACTTTTCCAATTAGATTCTAGTAATCCTACGCAATGCTTCATTTCTCAAACTCCAGTAGATATAAAGTGGATAGAACCTCCCAGCCCCTTAGTTTCGGACCCTAATAATTGGCTTACTCTAAAAGTTAGAAATCCAGAATCAGAATATGAAATTGCTAATAAGCAATATGTTGATACCTCAATCTCAACCCTAGAATCCAAAATCCCGACTAATGCTGCAACTAAAAACTACGTTGATACTACAGTTGCTAATTATTTACCCTTGAGTGGTGGAACTTTAACGGCCAGTTCAGGCGCTATTTTGACGGTTAAAACCCAAACAACCCCCGATATTAGCACTTATCTTTCTTATGACGCTCTTTCAAGCTCCAATAGTAGTAATCTCGTTTCTATTGTTTTGCGTCCTGATGATAAAGCAGTCGAAATTGTTAGTAACCGGTATGAAAACCCAGGGGTTTGTACTTTAACTGGTTTAGCAGCCCCAACCTCTGACTTAGACGCAACCAATAAGAAGTATGTGGATGATAAGTATACTATAACAACACAAACTAATCGGTTTCCGCAACGCACTGTTAGAGCAAGCCAGAATTATACGGGAACTGCAACATTAAGTGCAACAGTACCTTTGAATAAATTTGTCGGTGTTTATCCCACCGCATTAAATACTGGCTTGATTTTTAGTTATTACCTATCTGTAGATAGTAGTAATATTGTTCAAGCGATAAATGTTGCAGTATATAATGTTACATCAGTCGATATAACAGCAATTGTTTCCTTTGTGATTCAATATTACATATAAATTTCTTTTTGACAACCCCCTATGGACACAAGGCCAAAGTAAAGACAATTTGGTTAAATGAACGCAATGACAAACACAAGACAATCAACAGAGAAAACTATGTTGAAAATTTTGAAAATTATACTTGACAAGATATGTTCAATATGGTATAATCAATACATAGTTAAGGAGTGAATTAAATGAGTTTCCTTCACAATGTCCCATCACCTTGCAAAGATTGTAATAATCGGTGTGTTGGTTGCCATGGTAAGTGTTCTGAATACACGGAGTTTAAAAACGCTTTGAATGAAGTGACAGAGAAACGCAAAACAGCCGAACATTTGGAAAAGGAATGTTATCGGCGTGTAGTGCAATCTGGTACTCATCGGACATATGGAAAGAAAAGAAAAATTTATCGCTAAAAGGGTTGACAAACAATCCAAGGCGTGGTAAGATAATAGCGTAAACATTGTCAAGGGTTTCCGGTTATCCTTAAAACCGGGTATACGCCTCCATAGTTTAATGGTAAAACAACGGGTTTATACCCCGCAGTGACAGATAATCAGTCGTTCTCAGTTCAAATCTGAGTGGAGGCCCCAGAAAGAAAAATAAAAATCTTTCAAAAAAGCACTTGACAAACGGTAAGCAATGTGATAAACTTAAATCACAAAACAAGAAAGGAAGATTCAAAATGACAAACGTAGAAAAGAAGCGTAATCAACTGAGAGACACCGCTTTTAAGCTGGTTTATAAGCATCCTTACAGTATGGTGCAAACCAAGATTGATAGAATTGGCCGTCAGCTCAGAGAGCTTGATAATAAATTTGCTAAGACCGCCGATTCTGATAAGTAAGGTAATATCGGTTTAGGCCGTTATTATACCAATGATAGGTTACAATTAACGAACGAGTAAGACTATAATTAAGTTTGTAGGTAACTGAATGTATCGACTGCGATTAAATTCGCAGAAAGTAAAAAGCCTATCATACTAAAGACCCGGTTCTTTTTATTACTTGTTTTGATGGGTCTATAATAGTGCGAAACAAGTGGGACCATAATTCAATTTGTGGCAGAGAATTATGGTCAATATTAAACCACACGATTCAGCATAGCAGGTGCATACGAAAGTATGTGATTGTTATTTTAATTTATGCAGCAGAGATATTGCTACTCATTTTTTATTGACTAGTTGACATTTTTATAATCATTTTGATATTGATAGTATAAATTAAATGTAGGGGATGAATTTAATGGACTTTGAGAAGTATGCTGAGATGCTTAAGCTGAATGTTGGCGAAGTCGTCAAGCTGAAGAAGTCTAAGAAAAATGGCAAGATGATCGCTTACAGTAGCAGCGGCAAGGTAATTCTGTTTGAGAACAGTAAAGAACTGCATGAGGGATACGTTCAGATTACTAAGGTGCATGAGAAAGAAAGAGTTTATATTGTACGAGGACAGAATGTGCCTTTCGACTACTACTACGGCATTTCCAATGATGAATTTGAGGAAGTGCTGAAGGAACTCGGCTTTGTGGAAGAGTACACAAGGGAGTTTAACTACGATACCGGCGATGGAGAGTACCCGAACAAGTTTAAGGTGTATGCCAACATTGACAGGAAGATGCTGCTTACTGTTGAAACTTGGAACACCAAAGACGAGGAGAGCTACAATTCTATACACCTCACATTTGCTATCAATACCTTAGGGACTATCTGGAGTGTGCTTGAAAGATATGGGTTTTCGTATGGTGGCGGAAACACCTCTACTTTCGACCTTGTGAGAAGCACTCTTGATTTTCCGTTGCATAAAATCATGGGTCTTCAGGTTGGAGTCAAGGGCTGGAGCGGAAATCATCCATCACTTTGGTGCTATGCAGATGGGCATCCTGACGAATACCCATCTTGTAATCAGTTCTTCATTGATGCCGCCAAGAGAATCTATGAGTTCCATGACGACATTGATAAGCTGTTTGACATCAGAACTGACGAAGCCATTGAACGATATAAAGCAAATATGGCCAAGTAAGACAAAGACCGTGGCATTTGAAAGGGAAGAACACTAATAGGATGGATTAGATAACAGGGTGCTAATGTGTTATCAAGTCCTATAAAATCGTGCATGGTTATTCCATGGGGTAAGCGTAGCGAACTTACTTAAACATCTTTTTTCTTAAAAGGAGATAATTATATGGGTTTTATGAATGAAGGTACAAAAGATATTGGCTGGAATGATTGTATAATTTATTTGCAGAGTCATTTGGCTAAATTTTATGATAGTCTTCAAGGAGGAGAGTATGATTACTTTCCTTATGACGAAATCCAAGAGAAATTGGAGAAGTTAAAGAGAAATTATTAATTGGGAGTGTAGCTTAATTGGTTAGAGCATACGACTATCCATTGTAATGCAAGAGTTCGAGTCTCTTCTCTCCTGCCGCAATATTCTTTATAGCTGTTCGTAAAGAAGCGGTTAATGGATAAAATTTGACTAATCCATCTCAAGCTTCTCATGCAAGAGACATCCCGCCTTCCTCCCAAATAAATAAAGAGGATGAACAACAATGAGCGTGGCCACTACGATAGTGTGGTAAATATGCGGGGATAGCTCAGTAGGTAGAGCGGTGGCCTTTTAAGCCATGTCTAACATTGGTGATACATAGATGAGCGCGTTACATAACTTAACCACCTATGTTTACGCAATATCTTGGCGTTGGTTCAAGTCCAACTCCCCGCTCAAACTTGAATGGCTGGTGTAAGTATAAATCCCCAGCTACCAGACCGCCTATTGGGGTTCTCGTGCCAAAAAGTTAGACATTGGTCTACGCTAAATCGGCTGACCCACAGTTGATGAAAGAGAACAAGGTCAAACGTCCGTGAAAGTAGGATAGCGGGGCATGAGGCGATACCAAGGTTTTAGTTCGCCACAGCAGAGTAACCGAAAACCAAATCTCTGCAAAACAATCAAACATGACCGAGGAAGCGGTGTTGGTAGGGTGAGGGCTGATGGCCAGAGCGTGTAGGCCATGTTTGATACTGAAAGCCAAAGCTAAAAAATGGCTATATTCTATAAGCTGGATTAGCTCAGCGGCAGAGCAACGGTTTTGTAAACCGCGGGTCGAGGTCTCGGAATCCTCATCCAGCTCCATGCCTAATCCTCATAGGCAAAAGTAACGCACGTTGCAATAAACTGAAAGAAGGTGATTCCAATGGATTTTGAAGAGATTCTATACGGAACGAACTATAATGTTCATTCTACCAAGTAAGGGCTTATGCCCTATATATGGGCCGATTAAGTAAAACTTATGAGGCTCCACCTCCCTCCTGGAAACAAAGAAGTATAATCCTCATGCTCGCTACCTATTGCAGTAGGTTGGATGAATAAAGGTGAGATTATATGCGGGATTGGTGGAATTGGCAGACACATCTGATTCAAGCTCAGATGCCGTAAGGCGTAGGGTTTCGAGTACCCTATCCCGCACCAAAGGGACTGTGTGATTTTGACTTGTTTTAACGACCCTACAAACGGTAAAAACAAGGAGTTTTGATAGTAAAGCTGAAAACTATTGGCTTTTCAAAGGTTGAGCCTATCAGCCCTATCCCAAGGGATAACATCCCTACAAGCCTCCATTTTTGTTTCTACTTCCTGTGCAAGCCCTGAATTGCTTAGTTGTGGTTCAGGGCTTTACTATCAGAAAAGTTTGAATTGCGTATTGACATTGATTCTCTTTTGTGGTATATTATAGTCAATCAAGGGGGCATGAACATGAAAGAGGCTTATATTAGTTACATGAAATCTGAGAAGATGTCTGAAAATACCATCAAGAGTTATACAAGTCAGATTAAGCAGATGTTGGATATTGTTGGTAAGCCTGAAAATGAAATAACTTATCTTGATTTAATTGATTGGAAAGCTAATGTTCATGGGTCTAGTGCTACCATGGCAAATAAAGTAGCTTGTTGTAAGAGCTATTTCAAGTTTCTGCATGAAGCAGGAATCATCGAAAACAATCCCTCTGAAAAGCTGGCCCGACCTAAAAACGTCCGTAACAAAGAAAAGCCCTACATGAGCGAAGAAGATATTAAGAAGTTTATCAATGCTTCTCGAACCATTCGTGATAAGGCCATCTTCAAGTTCATGGTATCCACTGGCGTTCGATTTTGCGAAATGGCAAGTATTACCGTTCGGCAGTATCTTGACGCTATGAGCAGTGACAGAACGATTGAGCTGAAAGTCACTAAAGGGGATAAAGGTGGTAAAATTTATATTAATGATTCCACCAAGGAGGCTATTGACGCTTACTTAAAAACCAGAAATGATACTTGTGAATATTTGTTTATGTCTTTCGGCATGGGCAAGATGAGCGATAATGCTTTGTCTTACACGATTAAGACTACGGCTAAGCGAGCGGGGTTGCCTTATTGGGAACAGCTTAGCTGTCATTGTTTAAGAGCGGCTTGTGCAACTTTGATGTCTGATAAGGGTGTGCCTGTTGCTACAATTAGTAAGGTGCTTAGACACAGTTCTTTGAGCGTAACTACAAGGTACATTAAATCCAACCAAGAAAATATCAATAACGCCATTGCTGGCATGGAATTTTAATATTCCAGTAGTAATACTGTTGATATAAATAATTAAAATTTTAAGGAGGTAAAACATGAGTAATCAGGCAAAGGATTGGCAGGAGGGTGAATATACCATCCGTGTAAAAGGCAATTCTGTTCAAGTCTCAAAGATTTGTAAAGACGTGATTCACGGGGTTATTTGTTATAAGCAAAAGTCTGCACAATGCAAATGCGACCCTCAAGATGAGTTTGACCTTGTGGAAGGCGTAACCATTGCAATGAAGCGTCTTGAGCAGAATATTAAACCCAAAATTTTTGAGGGCGATATGGTCAAAATTAAAAACGATGACTATATTCATTCTAACTGTGACATTTGGGTAACAGAGCAACAGTTATTTAATGGACTTAAACCGTGCTATGCAACTCGCTTTTGCTACAATGATGATAAGCCGAATTTGCAGTGCAAATACAAAGTGATTAAAATTGCATCACCTCTTGATGACCTTGATTGCAATCTAGCGTTGATTGAATCTGACACTTCGGTAAGATGTTGCTATGTGATTGGTTTGGAGGGGCTAGAGAAATGCTGAAATATCCGTATATGATGGGCGAAGTAATTGAAGCTATTGAAACCCATTTCTGTGACGAGAAAGATGTAATGATTGACTGTATGCTATATCTTCTAAACGCTACCGCTAGAGTCGAAGATGTACATACGATTGAGAATTGGTTCGAGGCGCATCACATTTGCCGTAATTGCGGTGAACCTTATCATTTGCATGAATATTCTGAACCACATCCCGAAGTTGGGCCTAATGTTTATGAAGCTATGGGTGAATACTATTGCCCTAATTGTGACACACCTAAGGAGGATTAAATGGATAAGAGGACTAAGGCAAAACTAGAACGCGAGAAGTTAAAGCAGATGATGGAGAGTAATCCACGTCTTGTAAAGTTCCTGGCGTCTGCTGTTGATAACACAGACCAAAAAGACCTAAAAGACTTGATTGAGCCTGTACTTGCTGATACTTTTGAAAAAATCCGTATGCAAGGGATTCAGATTGGTTGGTACGCTCATGTGGCCAGGTGCGTGGCTAAGATTAAAGACTGTAAAACAGTTGATGAGGCCATTGGTATTCTGAATGAAGATGCAAAGGCGGCTCAAGAAAAGTTGGGGATTAAGGAGGAAGACGATGGCTAACACACCTCTATCGGCCATTAAGGCGTTTTGCGTGGATTGCCTAGGAGGTCAACCTCGGCTTGTCAAGGGTTGTACCGCTGAGTCTTGCCCTTTGTGGCCTTATAGGACAGGCCATAACACTACTTCTAAGCGGACCATGACCGATGAACAACGTAAAGCTGCGGCAGAACGGCTAAAGAAGGCCAGAGAAGCTAAGAAAGGAGAATAGTATGAAGCAGTATGAAAAAATTGAGACAGTCTTTTGTCGTGATACGAATGGGACAAAGCGTCTTATTCTAAATGACTATCATAATCCTACTATTGCGTATCTCAAAGATAATGTGTGGTTGTTTACTGAAAAAGTAGATGGAACAAATATTCGAGTTCATTGGGATGGACATAAGGTTGAGTTTGGCGGTCGTACCGATAAGGCACAGATTCCGGGGTTTCTTCTTAGCAAGCTAAATGAAATGTTTGCTACAAGTGAAGTTGAAGAACTGTTTGAACAAACGTGGGGAGATAAAGAAGTTATCTTATTTGGCGAAGGCTACGGCCCTAAGATTCAAAATGGCGGTGATTATCGTTCTGACGTGTCTTTTATTCTTTTTGATGTCCTGGTAGGAGCCAATTATCAAGAACGTGAGTGGGTGGAGAAAACAGCGCGAATGTTTGGTATTGATGTTGTACCCATTGTGCTTACAGGCACTATTCAGGACGGCATTGATTATGTCATGAAACATCCTCAGTCTACTATGGGGACTGCCATGATGGAAGGTGTTGTTGGTAGACCTATGATTGAGTTAAGAGATAGGCGTGGGGAAAGAGTAATTGTAAAGATTAAGTGGGAAGATTTTAAACACTTTGCTACATAAAGTTACTATATTTTTCGGCCTATTTTCAATTTGTTTGGCTAAGTAGTATAAGTTGATGGGCTAATAACACAGGCTCTTTCTGTGTTAAAATTATAATAAAATTATAGAGGTATGAAAAATGGATATTCTACACAAGAGTAAGAATTTTTATCGTTGTGTTGGTACTGTGTACGAGATTGGGCTGAAACGAGAAGATTGTGAGGTAAAGCTATATGAAGATGGCAAGCCCACAGGTGAGAAGGTTAATGCTGAGTGCATCAAGGGCAAGCTTGGTGTTCGCACCGATGGTGGCATTGTCACCTTTATGATTTACTTTGCGTCTAAGGGTCTGGATGGTAAGGAATCTCGTCAGTGGAAGATGGCCACCGATATGATGGAATTGAACCCCGAGGTTGGCGGAAATGGCAACGCTCCCTCCGTTGTTGTGGTTGAAGGTCGTCTTGAGAACAATATGTTTATGAGTCGTGACGGCAAGGAAGTCAAGGAGACCCCTCAATTCCGCGTGAACAAGGTATCCACTACTGCCTACAAGGATGGTATGGAATACGGTATCACTGTCAATATGAGTGGTTGTATGACCAAGAATGTGCCTGAGACTAAGATGGTTGATGGCGAGGCCGAGGAAACTGGCCGTGGTATGATGACTGTATATATGGCCAATGGTAAGGGTGAAGTATTCCCTGTCACTGTCATTGTGCCTGAAGACCTTGTGGACGATGTCAACGATGCTGTCGAGACTGGTTGCACCATTGACGCTACTCTGGATGCGGATATTATTACCTTTGGTGGTGTGGCTAAGAAGCATGGTATTGGCCGTGCCGGTAAGATTGATACCTCTAATGTATCTACTCGCACTGAGTTTATGCTTGCTGGTATGGATGTAGTTGACGAACCCGATGAAAAGTATATCGAAGACGAGGATGGAAACCAAACGCCTGTTAAGACTCTGTGGATGGACCCTGATACTGTAAAGAAGGCAATTAAGCAGTATAATATGCGTAAGGATGAGTTTGCCAAGAATGGCGGAAAGAAGACTAGCTCTGGTGGTAGTCTGAAGGACAAGAAGGCCGCATATAAGGCCAAGCGCAGTGTGGGTAAGAAGGCTGATTTTGACGGGTTTGACGATGACTTTGGCTCTTCTTTTGGGAGCAATGAAGACCCCGATGAATTTCTATAATTTGTGGGGTGATTGAATATGGCATTAGACATTCTCAATCTTGAAGAAACTACAATTACAACTGGTTTGGAAGGTAAGATTCTAGCTTGGTATTCTACCAACAACTGTGGTAAAAGTTATGTTGCTTCTAAACTATTTCCTGGACAAACGCTTTGGCTTGCAACTGAGCGTGGTTACAATAGTTTATCTGGCATGAAGAAGGTGGATATTGAAACATGGGGAGATTTCCGTCAAGTAGTTTCTCAACTTACTACTCGCAATAAAACCAAGCGTGAAAAGGTTCGTGCAATGTATAAATGCGTTGTAGTGGATGTAGCAGACCGTCTGCCGAATCTTTGCAATAGCTATATTATTACTACTTACAACGCTCAAAATGCAGACAATCCAAACTTTAAGTCTATTACTGAGCTTTCTGGTGTTCCTTACGGTGGCGGTTACGCCATGTTAAATAAAGAAATGGATACTCAGATTAACAAGTTGGCTCTTTCTGGATACTGTGTTATTCTTATTTTCCACGAAGAGATTAAGAAGGTTAAAGAAGGAGATAATGAACGGGAATATATTATTCCTAAAAATACTTTTAGTAAAGCTGGTAATATTCTAAAAGATTTGCCTGACTTCTTTATTTGGTTAGAGAGTATGGGCGTTTCCGAAGATGGGACTCCTCTATTATCTGTGGGACACTGTGTGCAACACAAGGAATATTTTGCACGAAGTCGGTTTACCGAATGTCCTGCGTCTATTGAACCTTTTACTGCTGAGAACGTAAAAGAAACTATCAAGATTGCTTGTGAGCGAGAAGCCAAAAAGCAAGGTGCTATTACAGTAAATTACGAACAAGAAGCAGCTAGGCGAGAAAAGGAAAAGGCGGGAAAGAAGAAAACTTCTCAAGAGCTAATTGATGAAATTGTGCCTATTTATAAGGCGCTGCATGAAGCTGGTTTGGGTTCTTATATGGGTAGTATTGTTGGTGATTTTCTAGGCTATGACGAAAACGATAAGCCTAATAAAATTAGCAAAGCTACTGAAAACCAAACCGAAGCCCTACAAGGCATTTATGATAAGTTCCTTGATATGGCTGAAGAAAAGGGTATTGACTGGGAATAAACTAAACCAAAGACGGCTGGCCTATGCTGGCCGTCTTTTTTAATAGGAGACAATATGCCAACTTGTAAAATTTGTGGCTCTGAAATCGCCAGGGGGCAATCATACAAAGGCCAAAGATATAAGAATGAACGATTCTGTTCAAAAGAATGTTATGAAAAACGTTGTAATGCCACTTGCCAACCCGGTACAGACGCTTTTAGAAGACGCAAAGTTACTGATACTATACAAGAAATGTGGGGCTTGGAGGCCAACTGGACGCTGTTGACAAAACAATTAAAAGACGTTATGAGAGAATACAATCTTGATTATAATGACGTGTATTATGTTCTTAAATATTGTCAAGTCTATGAACAAGTTGCGATTGACGAAGATTATGGCCTCTACCAAATCTTTCCTAAGTATATCGCTTTAGCTCAGAAATTCAAAGTTAGGCTTCAAGAATCAAAGGTTAATGCTACCGAATGGAATAATAAAGTGAAACCTATCAAAGTTAAAAAATATCAACCCAATAGAAAACTAGGATTGACTTTTGATAATTAAAGTAGTATAATACAGTAAAGGAGTGATGTTTATGACTGTTGGTCAGCTTAAGAAAGCATTAGAAAGATATTCTGATGATATGCCTGTAAAGATTGCAACTGGATTCCACATTGAATCATTGAAGGATGTATCGTGGGGTGTTGACGTAAACACAAACATTTACTCTGTTTGGTTGTGTGGTCGTCAAGAAAAGAGGCGAAAAAAATGAAACCTTTGTTTTATAAAGTCATTGCTAGTGGTATGTCATATTATTTTCTTCCCGATGAATTTGAAAAAGCGTTATGGTTCTCTAATGACTTTTGGTTGATTCAGATGGTTTTTATTGATGCAGATAGGGGTTTACAGTATAGAGACTATGATAGGCAAAGAGGTGAGTTTGTAGACTGATGTTATATAATAGCAATCTGTCAAGTTTATTACTAGGTTGTCTAATGAACAACACTCAGTTATTATACAATCCTTCGTATCCTCTTGCCAAAACCGACTTTGACCCCGAGCCTGTTCATCGTATCATCTTTATCGCTACCTGTAAATTAGCTGAAGCTGGGGCTGGTAACGTCAGTGAGGTTGAAATTGATAATTATGTTAAGGACTATCCGGCCCAATACGAAACACTAAACGATAGTAACTTTCTTGACTTTGTGCCTACTGTAAAAGAGTTATGTTCGCCTGAGAGCTTTGAACTATATTATACCACCTTGCGTAAGTTCAGCCTATTGCGGGAACTTAAAGAAGATGGGTATAATATTGCTGATTACTATGACGAAATGCTCGATGAGACTGAGCAAATGGCTAAGTTAAACAAGTGGACTATTGGCGAGATTCTTACAGATATTGAGTTTAAGTCAGCAAAGCTAAGAACCAAGTATGATGTTAAATATGTGCGGAATGAAATCAAAGCGGGCGAAAATGTAGCTGAACGGCTTGAAGCGTTTAAGGAACAGCCGTCATTTGGCGCTTTATTTCAGAGCGGATATTTGAGCACGATTTGGAATGGATGGTGCAGAGGGCACTTAATTTTAAGAGGAGCCGCAGCGGGCACAGGAAAATCAAGAATGGGTGTTGCTGATTTAGTCCAAGTTGGTATTAAAGAAATTTGGAACGATGAGGCCAAATGTTTCGTTGTAAACGAAAATTATCAAAGCCCAACCTTGTTCGTTGCCACAGAACAAGATATTGAGACAGAAGTTGAACCTATGTTTTGGGCAGCTGTAAGTGGAGTTGAATATAGGTCGATTATAAATGGTCTTTGTACACATGACGAAGAAGCCAGGATAATTCAAGCTGGTGAAATCATAAAAGATTCCAATCTTCATATTACTTCAATGCCCAATTTCAACACCAAATCACTTAACCGCAAGATTAAAGAAATGGTTGAATGTGAAGGCATTGGATATTGTGTGTTTGACTACATGGAACAACAAGGCGATATTAGTCAGGAGTACCGTGAAGTGGTTGGCAGTGCTGGCAGACAAGACCAAGTATTGCTTTATCTTGCTACTGAATTAAAAGTCATGGCAGAAGATATGAATGTTGGCATTTTAACAAGTCAACAGTTAAATGATAATTGGAAACAAATGTCATTTGTTGACGAAACAGCTCTTGCAGGGGGCAAGTCAACACGCAATAAAATCGACGCTGGTTCTATTGTAATTGCAACTTCCCACTTACGAAAAGACTTAAAACAAGTTGAACCATACCTAAAACGTTGTGGCGTTAGCGATAACCGTCAACCTATGCCTAATATCTGTGAGTTTATTATTAAGTCACGATATGGCATTTATGGCGATAAGCGTCTAAAGCTATGGTCATATTTTGACCGTGGTACATTCCAACGCACAGACTATTTTGTCACAGACGATGAGAATAATGTGTTGGATGATATTCAGCCTAGTGAATTGGGGGATTTTTAATGAGAGATGATAAAAATGGCCTAAGTCATGTGTTTGTTGCAATGGGCGCAATTGCTTTTTTCGTTGCGGCTGTTCCGGCTCTTGACGCTTTTGGCACTTGGATTGCCAATTATTTTGGCCTGAAATCTGTAAAACTAAATCAAGAAGCTAGCGAACTGGTTGGGGAAGATGAAGAAGGCAATGAACAATCTCATTGCATTGGTTTCCAAGTTCCTTCCGAAAGCGAAGAAGATGAGGAATGCTATGATGAGTAAAAGAGTTACTTGTTTATCTGAAAGTCCATGTTATAAATGTGGCGTTTGGGACAAATGTAATAGCAAAGTAAGAAAAGCTCCAAAACTACAAGAAATCATTGATTTTGTTATGCCGCAAGCTGATTTTGATTATAGGGAATGCGGGATTTGGATTGCTCTAAATGCAAAAGAGGTGGTAGAATGAATTCAAAGGGGACGGCATTGCCTTTTGTAAAGTTTATTTCTAATGCTTCTACGGATGTTGCTGGCTCAGCACATTTGGTAAGATTTCAAAAATATGGTATTTTACTAGATTGTGGTCTAGCTCAGGGCGGAACAATAGCCACTGATTATCAGAATAATAAAAATTTTTTGAAAAAGATTCGTGTTAAAGATATTCAATGGTGCATTTTGTCCCATTGCCATGCAGACCACAGTGCTTTAATTCCTGCGTTATTCGCTAAAGGCGGACAAATGCACTTATACATTCCCAAGGGGTCAAGAGAAATCCTTAAAATCCTTTGGGAAGACAGCTTAAAGATTATGCAAGCCGATTGCTTAAAGCTCACTAACAAACACGGCAAGGGCTATTCGCCATTTTATACCACGGACGATATTGAAACTGCTTTGAATCGTTGTATTGAAGTGGACTATCATCAAAAAGTATATTTGACTCCAAACATTTACTTTTATTATATCCCGGCTGGCCATATTATTCATTCTGCCCAAGTATTTTTATCGATGACACAAGGTTATCAAGAATACCGTGTTGGGTTTAGTGGTGATGTTGGAGGACCTACTGAACGACCTTATGTTGAACCGTATGAATCCTTGTCATTTGTAGATATGCTAATTCATGAATGTACTTATTGTCAGCCAGGTCGTGTGAATAGTGTTAAGGATAGACCGAAAGACATTGAAAAGATTAAAGTCGCTGTAGAAGATAGCCACAGAGTAATATTCCCAGCTTTTTCGTTACAAAGAACAAATGAACTTCTAACTGTTCTTTATCAAATGTGGGAAGATGGAGTATTACCTGACATCCCTGTGTATCTTGATAGCCCCCTTGCTATTAAAATTTGTAATATTTGGCCTGATTCTGAGCAATGGCAGAAAGTAATGAATTGGTCTATGTTACATTTTATTTCTGATACCGACAGCAGTAGAAAGTTGCAAATGTCTAATGAGAAAGCTATAATTGTTTCAGCTAGTGGTTTTTTGGCCGGAGGGCGTGTACTAAGTCATTTAACCACAATTTTACCTAATCCTAATAATACTATTATGTTTATCGGTTACGCAGGAGAAAACAATCTCGCTAGTAAAATTAAAAACAACGAGCCATTTGTTGAAGTCAATGGTACAGTACTAGAAAATAAAGCAAAAATCATTGAACTTCGTTCTTGGTCAAGCCACGCAAGCTATGAAGAACTGATGGATTATCTTACTATTTTACGATACAATAAGGTCTGTTTGGTACATGGCAATATGGATGGTAAGATTGAGTTTGCTAAAACCCTGAAAGAAAAATTGGTAGAGCAGGGTAAATCATCCCGTGTTATCGCTGTAAACGCCGATACTAAAATCTATATTTAATACTTGACATTACGCCTTCTTTATGATATACTCAACACATCAATAAAGGAGGCGTATTTTTATGAAGTTCAATATTGACTTTCGGGACGTGTTAGGGCGGCTTCTCAACGGAGAGGATAAAGCATACTTTATTGGCGAGAAGTTCTATTCTGGCGTAGCCCTTGGCCTTCACAAAGACGGTTATATCACTTGTTTCATTCGCACTTGTGAAGGTGTTCTTTCCTGTGATTCTGCGATGCTTCTTACTAAAGGAATGTACATTCAAAAATACGCTTATGTAAGCAAAGAAGAATTCGAGAAAGGAGTCCATAATGAAAAAGTTTAACATTGGGCAAAAAGTTAGATATGTTGGCACAAAAGTCGAATGCAGCCCTCCTTGGGGCACTGTTGGCACAGTCAAACGTGTTGGTGCAGTTGGTTTAGATTATCAAGTTGCTTTTCCAAGTGATGTAAATGGCGTAGCTTTATGGTATCACTACGACGAACTTGAAGCGTTTGGTTGGTATACTCAAATGACTATTAGAGACGGAAGTGGAGATTTGCTCTATGCCTGTTGAAATTGGGACTATTGTTTATTTACTTATTGGTTTGGTAATGAGCTACAAGATTTGTACCTTGGATGATTTAAGCGGAAGTGCGGTGTTAGCTATGTTTTGGCCTTTGTTTATTCTAGGGATGTTTTATATTATTCTTGATAATTGGTGGAGAGGTCGTCATGGATGATTTGCTAAAGGCGTTACATTGTCTTAAAAATGAAGTGACTGGTGAATGTGCTGGTTGGAATTGTGAAGGCTGCCTTTATTGGCAAGACAAATATGTTGGATATGTCGATATTATTAAAGGCGCAATTACAAAAATTGAACTGAATGAAAGGAAGTAAAAATTATGGGAAGTCTGATTTGGTGTAGTATTTGTTTTATCGTTACGCTAGTTTGTTGGTATCAGAATTTTAGAACCAGGTATTATGGTTCGGCTTGTTTCGATGCTGGCTGTCTTGGCTTTTTCCTGTGCTATATGCTGATTAAGGCTCTGAATATTTGGGGGGTGTAATCATGGTATACGCGGATTACGCCTCGACCTGTCCTATAGTTAAGTATCCTCAACAGTTATATCGTGATGTGTTAGGTGAGGGTTATTTCCTCAACCCTAACGCCAATTATGCTTATAAAGAAAAACGCCTACTGTCTGAAGCGGAGAATAGAGTAAAGAAGGCTATTGGAGCTAAAGGTGGCAAGGTTATTTTTGGTGGGACAAGTAGTCAGTTGATTGAGAATTTGATGACGGCTGTTGCTGAAGAAACCGGTTTTTACCACATTGTTTGTTCTTCCTATGAACATGATAGTTGTTTTAGATTCCATCAAGGCACTGTAAGAGATACCGTGTTATTAAATGGTCTACTTGAAACTTATCAGGATATTCCTGACTGTTCTGACCAACTTTTCACAATATGGCAGGGAGTTAATAACATTACGGGTGAAATTTTCCCCGTAAAAGACATTGGTCACTTATGCCATGAATATAATGCTTTTTATATTTGTGACGCAACAGCCCTATTAGGCCACGTTGCTATTGAACCTAATATTGATGATTGGTGTGATTTTTTGATTCTTGATGGCCACAAAATCGGGACAGAATTGGGTATTGGTTGTTGTTGGATTTCAGACCGTTTAGATAAGTGGCTCAATAGTTTTAAGTTGCATGGTACACCTAACCTTGCTGGTGCATTGGCTATGATGCAAGCGGTCGAGGACGCTTGTGATAAAGACAATCTGAGTGAAAGAATTACTCATTTTAATAAAATGCAAGATTGTCTGATTAATTGCCTTGTTAAGAATAGGATTGATTTTCGACTTGTCCCGGATGATAACACTTGCTCTTCTGAACATGAATTTACCTACGCAATCAACGCTATTCGTCTACCCGGATTTAATGCAAGGGTATTGCAATCTTATCTTGCATCTAAACAGGTGTATGTAGGACTCGGGCAAGCAAGCTGCGCGGATGATGCAGATAGACGTGTCTTGTGTAATGGGTACGAATTAAGTGAGCAAGAGGCTGATGAAGTCATTAGAATTAGCTTTGACGGAAATAGTAATATTGAGGATGTCGAAATATTAGTTGAAAATATTTGTGAATTTAAGAAAAATTATCTTGACAATTAACTAAAAATACGTTATAATATAAAAAAGAGGTTAATAAATAGTGGCCACTATCTATTATTTAAGGAAGGTGCTTATCTCACCTTCCTACTCTTAATATTATTCTTAGATAAGGAGAATGAATATGAACGAAATTTGGAAAGATATTATTATTGGCGATATGGATTACACAGGATATTACCAAGTTAGTAATTTGGGGCGTGTACGCAGTTTAGACCGAGTTTTGTACAACGGAAGAAAATACAAAGGGCAAATAATGAAACAAAAGATTTGCCGAGGATACTGGCAAGTTGGATTGCGAATGGCAAGAACAAATAAGTATTATTATGTACACAAGTTGGTGGCAACCATGTTTATACCCAATCCAGACAATAAGCCAGAAGTAGGGCACAAAGACGAAAAAAATTTTAAGACTGGCGATGAGTGCAATAATAATGCCGAAAATCTCGAATGGGTGACAGCCCGAGAAAATAACAATCAACCAATGCGAAGAAAACGAGGGTCGGAAGCTAAACAAGGCGAAAAGAATAACTGGTATGGGAAGAAACGCGCACCTGAAACAGTAGAAAAAATGCGTAAAAATATGCAAGGTAAAAATAAAGATAGGATTCATGTAATTCTTGATGACAAAGAATTTATTTCTATCATAGAATGTGCAAAATACTGCAATGTTAATTTTTCGACACTAAGCAAATACTTAAAAGGAACAATAAGAACTCCTCAATATTTAATTGAGAGAGGATTGAAATATAAGGAGCAAGAAAAAGAACATGAGACTAATCAAATCTAATAACTCCGAGCCTGAGTACCCCAAACGCCATACTTGCGACAACTGTGGAGCAGAGCTTGAATATGATAAGGAAGATGTACACATTGGTTGGATGGGCTGTGAGTATGTGACTTGTCCGGCTTGCGATAAGGAGACTGCGGTAGGCGAATGTAGAGTACAGCCACCTACTTGGAAAGTAACATTTTATCATACCTGTTCAGACAATGGAGTGTTTGATGTGCCTGACCATGAAATTGGGGTTTATGTGGACAGACTTGTCAAAGCATTGTGCTCTAATGAATACGAACCTGGCGACTCTATGTTTACTTGTACTGGTAATCTGTTGATTCTTGGTCGCAAGTGGGAAGATAGCGTAGATATTTATGTAACCAAGGATTATTGGGAAGATAGTATTTTCCCCGAAGATTATGGAATGGTCAAATGAACAACTCTGGAATTACACAAGCAATTGTCGATGCTTATACATCTTTGATATATCTAAAGGTCAAGAGCGAATTGGATAAGCGAAAGCGCCTATCTTATTATTCATTATTCCCCAACCCAGACCTTAAGATACCAGTGGAATCGCTGCGTCGGTTTTTCTTGGAAGATATGCTTGATGACTTGTCTGATAATTTGACTGATGAGCAAATAGATAAAATTCGTGGGCTTGCTGAACAGAAGTTGAAAGAGATATAGGGGTGAGTGGATAGTGACCAGGGTGGACGTTAAAAAACTGAAGAAAATGCTCACCTTGGCCCATTACGACCTTATCCTTCGTGAGCTTGGTATCCCCATCTTTAGCAAGAGCAACACAGAATGGCGTTGTTGGTCTGGTGAGAAAAATCGCAATCCAATGGACGGTAGCCCAGCCCTTGTATTCTTTCCCGATACTAAGATATTCATAGGTTACACCAGTTCAAGAAGTTATGACGCAATTGCGTTAGCCCAAACCCGCTTAAATCTTTTAGGTCAAACTTGCTCGTTCCTTGATGCTTGTAACTGGATTCTTGAGAAAACTGGCCTCGACCCAAACAAGATAACCAAGCCCCTCACAAACAACCATGTTTATGACTGGTCTGAACTTGAGCGGTTTGTTAGGGTGAGAAAGTATGGCAATCAACTACCTGAGTACAACCGAAACATCATTGACTCTTTACCCCTGCTATACCCCCAAGCATGGATAGATGAGGGTATAAGCGAAGAAACAATGGCTAAATATCAGATACGATATTATGAGCGTTGTAACCAAACTGTGATACCATGCTTTGATGATGAGGCTAGATTGATTGGGGTTAGGGTAAGAAATTGGGACAAGGACAGGATTGAACAGGCCAAGTATATGCCGTTGATTACATTGGATGGACAGTGTTATAAGTTTAATACCAATCAAGTGTTCTATGGGATTAACTATAATAAGCCCATGATTGAGCAGACCGGTGAGGTTTGGTTAGGCGAGTCAGAAAAATTTTGCTTGAAATGTGATACTTTCTTCGGCCCCAAGTCTTGTGCCCTCGCCATGTACGGTCATCAACTTGGTATGCAACGCAGAAATCAACTAATCAAGATGGGCGTTAAACGGGTTGTATACTGTCCAGACATGGACTTCATCGGTCAAGATGATGCCTTCTTTGAGGATTGGTGTAAGTCTATAAGACGGCTATGTGATATGTTTAAGGGGTATTGTCAAGTTGATATTGTGTGGGATGATAGTGGTGAGTTGTTGGGGCCTAAAGAAAACGCAAGTGATAGAGACAAAGAAACATGGGATAGATTGTGGAAAAGTAGAGAGAGGTATTTATGAAGATGTTTTTATTAGGCTTTTTGGCCTGTTATATTATTGCGTCTTTATTTTATTTCCTTGATGATGAAGCAGATACTAACCTAATGTGGGGCTTCATTATACCTTGGATTGTTGTTTCGGTTGTTGTTTTGTTTATTCCTTATAGTATCTGGCGATTTGTGCGATTTTGTTTTATACCAGTAAGACCAGATGTCATGAAAATCTTAAAAGATGTTTATGTTAAACGTCTGTTTGGTAATGTCTATTTCTGTTATGATAAGACAGCCAAAAATTGGTTCAATAAAATTTTCTTGTTTAGATATAAAAGTTCAGAATAACCCTTGACAACTCCTTTTGTTTATGGTATTGTATAAGTACCAAACGAAAGGAGTTGCTTTTATGTTTAATAAGTTTATTAAAGAGTATAATTTGGATAATATCAATAAGTTTTATGAAGGGCTTGAAGCCAGCCTTAACTCCAAGATTACTAAATTCCGTGTTTGGTGTGATTATTATACAGAAGTTCAACGTCAAAAAGAGTGTAATGAAATTTGTACTGCTTATAACACTTGTGCTGGGGATTATTACACTTGCGATAAAGTAACTGACAATATTTTTATCGTTACAAGACATTTCAGTGATGGCCAAAAAGAGTATTATCTCCCCTGCGTTAAAAAAGATAGCATTGTCACTCGTTATAATGTTGCTTTCGATACTTTTGACCAAGCTGTAATCGCCGCTTATAGTTATCTTTATACTGGGAGCGAAGATGCCGGACGCTGGGCTTGTAAGTTAATGGATATTAAATAAATAACCCTTGACAAAAGCCTTTTGGTGTGGTATTATCATTACATCAAAAGGCTTTGCCTATTATAAGGAGGATTTTATATGACGCAGTATAGATATGAAGTTCGTGGCTATTACTTTGAAAAAGAAAGTGAGATAGACATGAAAGTAGATTTTGTTTGTTTTACGCCATCATGTCCTAATTCTTATAGTGCTAAGTTGTACACCATTGGTAAGTTGAAAGAGTATCAAATTTTTGTTCAAAGCATAACAAGAGTAATTGAGTAAGGAGAATTAAAAATGGACATCGCCAAGAGAAATTATACTACTATTAGCAACTTGGATAAGACTATGAAAAGTCTATGTGGATTCAATGTTACGTATAAAATTAGCGTTTATAACACGCCGTCTTTTGAAAGAAACAAGTGTTGCTTTGAAGTAGTGGCGAATTTGACAGATATTGTAGCTCATTTTGGGGAATATTTTGTTTATTATGTAAAAACTGATAAATACGGTGAAACAAATACTTCTTGTCTTAATCTATTGGTTTGTAAAAATCGCCCTGACGAGAAGTATTGGACCGAAAGTATGAAGGAGGACTAAATATGTACGAACAGTATACTGATAAGCAGATTGTTGAAATGTTGAAGCCGAAGTTGGAGAAATTGGGATTTACTGAGTTTGCTGGACAATCTGAAAATTATCCGATGATGAGCGGATTATGTGTTGCACTTTATAAAAGTGGTTACATCCGTGGTCAACTTGGCCGGAGTTTTATTATTGGCGAGAAGAAAGCTAAAGAGCCCGTAAGCGCTTTCAAAGTTGGCGATAAAGTAAAATTTCTTGGTTTTGGCATTGAAGATGAAGAAACTTTGGACATCAGACTATTCTACCCACCTGTGAATACGGTTGGGGAAGTTGTAGAGCTTGGTTCTGACTATTGTTTTGTCCAGTGGCCCAAGGGTATTACTACTGCTGATGGAGTGTGGGCTTGCAGGAATAAGTATCTTGAAAAAATAACTGAACGTTGGGTTCCTGCTACCAGAGACAGCATTAAGGTTGGTAGTAAGGTACGTTATCTTAACGCTGAAAGGCATTTGAAAAATCCTGAATTTTATCCCGCGCAAGGTACCATCGGCAAGGTAGTCTCTGTCAGCAATGATCGCACTCGTCTAGTGCAATGGCCTGGTTACCCAGTTCCTTGTTTTGCTAACCGGCTTGACCTTGAGGTACTGGTAGATGGGCTTGATGAAGTTGAGCCTACTAAGGCCAAAAAATGGGCTCCTACAACAAAGGATAATGTCAAGGTTGGTAGTAAAGTTAGGATGATTTATAAAAAAGCTAATAAGGAATACCGTTATTATTACCCTATTGTTGGTGTAGAGGGTGTTGTGACCAACATTGATTATTATAGTTGCGAAGTTCAATGGCCGGAAGGCGCTATTTTAGGGTCTGATAAAAACTGGTACAGATACAAGCGTCTTGAGGTGCTAGTATGCGAGTAAAACCTCTACTATTTAAAATCAACCCAGATACGTTTGTTGAGGATTATCTTGACGCTTGCAAAGTAGAGGATATTGGCGAATACTTAAACCCAACCGGACTATATATTGACAAACCAAGTCTGTATGTTAATATGGATGAAGCGTGTAGTGTGGTTAAGCGTCATGTTGATGAAGGGGATAAGATTTCAATACTATGTGATGAAGATTCCGATGGCGAGTGTTCCACTGCTATTATCTATACTTTTTTGAGGTCTTTAGGCGCAAACATTAAAGTATTCTTTCATAATATTTCAAAAGACCACGGATTAACCAAAACAAGCAAAGATACCGTCATTGATGATATTATCGCTTGGGGACCAAGTTTGCTAATCATCCCTGACGCAAGTGCAGATGAGTATTGTTGTAAAGAACTAAAGCGGCACAGTTGTGATGTAATTTTTTTAGACCATCATAATTATGATTTTAGCAATAATCCTTATGCCGTAATTGTGAATTGTCTACAACAGTCTAATACAAACCAATCTGCAAGCGGGTCTTTGGTGACGGCTAAATTCTGTCAACGGTATGCAGAACTATATGGGGTTAAATGCCCTGATTATACCGACCTTGTGGCGATGTCTTTGGTTAGTGATGTAATGGACTTGACAAGTATGGAGAACAGGCAATATATTAGTAATTGGTTAAAAGGGGGGGGATGGTATTGAATGAATTTCTAACATATATGGTCAACAAACTTGGTCGAGGGGAACCGCCCACTCCTACTAATATCGCCTGGAACATTAGTCCAAAAGTAAACGCAGTGTTTCGTAATGGTAGCAAAGACGACAAGATTACGTTACTACAAGGTTTCGTTGGTGATATTGAACCAGACCAAGCATTAAAAGTGGCCACCCGTTGCCATAGACGGCAGACTGAAGAAGTAAAGGCTATTTTTGCCGAGTGTGACGAACACTGTATTGAACACAAGAATAGCATTGTAGTGTTTATTGATAACCAATACAAAGAATATACTGGCCTGATTGCGGCTAAGTTTATGGGCAAGTACAACAAGACCGCTTTTGTATTAAGAAGGCCAGACCCCACAAGTATTTCGGGTAGTTTTAGGTCGCCTGTTGATGTTCTTACTTTAATCAACAATAGTGGGTTCGCTACGGCAAGAGGACATGAATCTGCTGCTGGGTTTATGTGCAAAGCATCTAACCTTGAACGTTTCTTTGATTGGTTTGACAATCAAGACCTTAGTGAACTTTCGGGTGAAACGCCTGTTACAGCAATTCTAACGCCTAAACAAATTACAAATAAACTATGTAAAGCCTGTGAAGATTATAAGGATATTTGGGGGCATGGTGTTCCAGAACCCACCTTCTACATCAACGCAGAGATTGACGAAACCAACGTACAGGTCTTTGAAACGCGTACTACAAAAGTAAAAATTACAATAAATGG
>ERZ1035025.567-NODE-567-length-24103-cov-6.031271_pt1 | contig 24103 bp, 20 predicted proteins | sample MGYA00520619_ERZ1035025 | MGnify/ENA primary metagenome ERZ1035025 (study PRJEB33766, sample SAMN09781742) | gut metagenome | biome: gut microbiome | host: Homo sapiens | place: Madagascar | study: EMG produced TPA metagenomics assembly of the PRJNA485056 data set...
CGTTTGTGTGATCTCCGTTGCATAAATTTAAGTTATGAGTGCTGGCGCACATAAAAACGCACTGAATTTTGCAGGCGGCCTCACGAATTTTGCCCTGGCCCGCCCGTGCCGGTCGCAGAGCCTGCTCTCTCATCCTCCCGCCTCCTCCCCCATAAAAAAGCCGGGGGGTGGAGGATTCGGGAAAGTAATGGATACCCCATAGTGAACTTATCTTGAATGTTTCTGTCGGTGACAGGTTGTAACGAAGGGAGAAGGGCATGGCGAGCGTACAGCTGCGTAATGTAACGAAAGCCTGGGGTGACGTTGTGGTGTCGAAAGACATCAATCTGGACATCCACGAAGGTGAATTCGTGGTATTTGTCGGCCCATCAGGCTGCGGTAAATCAACTCTGCTGCGTATGATTGCCGGACTTGAAACCATCACCAGCGGCGACCTGCTGATCGGTGATACCCGAATGAATGACATCCCGCCTGCCGAACGTGGCGTAGGCATGGTGTTCCAGTCTTATGCTCTCTATCCCCATCTTTCCGTCGCCGAGAACATGTCTTTTGGTCTGAAGCTGGCCGGCGCGAAGAAAGAGGTCATTAACCAGCGCGTGACGCAGGTGGCGGAAGTGTTACAGCTGGCGCACCTGCTGGAGCGTAAGCCGAAAGCGCTTTCAGGCGGTCAGCGTCAGCGTGTGGCGATCGGCCGTACGCTGGTCGCCGAGCCGCGCGTCTTCCTGCTCGATGAACCGCTTTCCAACCTGGATGCCGCCCTGCGCGTCCAGATGCGTATCGAAATCTCCCGTCTGCACAAGCGTCTTGGCCGCACGATGATTTACGTCACCCACGATCAGGTCGAAGCGATGACCCTCGCCGACAAAATTGTGGTGCTGGATGCCGGCCGCGTGGCGCAGGTGGGCAAACCGCTGGAGCTGTATCACTACCCGGCAGACCGCTTTGTTGCGGGCTTCATTGGCTCGCCAAAGATGAACTTCCTGCCCGTCAAAGTGACCGCGACCGCGATTGAACAGGTACAGGTGGAGCTGCCAAACCGCCAGCAGGTCTGGCTGCCGGTCGACAGCGCCAACGTACAGGTCGGGGCAAATATGTCCCTCGGTATTCGTCCTGAGCATCTGCTGCCGAGCCACATCGCTGATGTGACCCTGGAAGGTGACGTTCAGGTCGTCGAACAGCTTGGTCACGAAACACAGATTCATATCCAGATCCCCGCCATCCGTCAGAACCTGGTCTACCGCCAGAACGACGTGGTGTTGGTAGAAGAGGGTGCCACATTCGCTATCGGCTTGCCGCCAGAGCGTTGCCATCTGTTCCGTGAGGATGGCACTGCATGTCGTCGGTTGCATAAAGAGCCAGGCGTTTAAGCAATCCCAAAAGAAGACACGAAACCGACAGGTGAAGTGTTCAAAGAAAAGCAATGATCTCAGGAGATAGAATGATGATTACTCTGCGCAAACTTCCTCTGGCAGTTGCCGTCGCAGCGGGCGTAATGTCTGCTCAGGCAATGGCCGTGGATTTCCATGGTTATGCTCGTTCCGGTATCGGCTGGACGGGGAGTGGCGGCGAACAACAGTGCTTCCAGGCAACCGGTGCTCAAAGTAAATACCGTCTGGGTAACGAATGTGAAACCTATGCGGAACTGAAGCTGGGCCAGGAAGTGTGGAAAGAAGGCGACAAGAGCTTCTACTTCGACACCAACGTAGCGTACTCCGTGGCGCAACAGAACGACTGGGAAGCCACTGATCCGGCGTTCCGTGAAGCCAACGTGCAGGGTAAAAACCTGATTGAGTGGCTGCCAGGTTCCACCATCTGGGCCGGTAAGCGCTTCTATCAGCGTCATGACGTCCACATGATCGACTTCTACTACTGGGATATTTCAGGTCCTGGTGCGGGTATCGAAAACGTCGATCTGGGCTTCGGTAAACTGTCTCTGGCCGCGACCCGTTCTCAGGAAGCGGGTGGTTCATACATCTTCACCAGCAACGATATCTATCATAACTTCAAAGACACCGCTAACGACGTCTTCGATGTGCGTTTAGCGCAGATGGAAATCAACCCGGGCGGTACGCTGGAGCTGGGTGTTGACTATGGACGAGCTAACAAAACTGACGGTTACAGCTTCGCTGACGGCGCATCTAAAGATGGCTGGATGTTCACCGCTGAACATACCCAGAGCATGCTGAAAGGCTACAACAAGTTTGTTGTCCAGTACGCTACCGATGCAATGACCACTCAGGGCAAAGGTATTCCGCAGGGTTCCTTCACCGGCAACAACTATGACAAAGACGCTGAAATTGGTGTTGTAGACAACAAGATCAACAACAACGGCTCTCTGGTTCGTATTCTCGACCACGGTGCGATCTCTCTGGGTGACAGCTGGGATCTGATGTACGTCGGTATGTATCAGGATATCGATCGTGACGACAACAACGGTACGACCTGGTACACCGTGGGTGTGCGCCCAATGTATAAATGGACGCCAATCATGAGCACCTTGCTTGAAGTGGGCTACGACAACGTTAAGTCGCAGAAAACTGACGATACCAACAACCAGTACAAAATTACCCTTGCACAGCAATGGCAGGCCGGTGACAGCATCTGGTCCCGTCCAGCGATCCGTGTCTTCGCAACTTACGCGAAGTGGGATGAGAAATGGGGTTATGACAACGGCATTGCAAAAAGCGATACCAAAGCCACAACCTACAGCCGCGGTGACAACGACGAGTGGTCCTTCGGCGCCCAGATGGAAATCTGGTGGTAATACCGTCTTAACCTGACGTAATGACCAAACTGAGGGGCGCAAGCCCCTCAATCCTTGGGACGGCGCGCTATTGCCTGGCTACCGCTGACCTGTGCATTTTGAGGTGATAACAATGAAAATGAACAAAACTCTCCTTGCCCTTTGTTTATCCGCAGGGCTGCTGGCGAGCGCGCCTGCTGTAACGCTCGCTAATGTGAATTTCGTTCCGCAAAACACAACATCCGCGCCGGCCATACCGGCTGCAGCGTTGCAACAGCTGGTCTGGACGCCTGTCGATCAATCTAAAGCCCAAACGACCCAGCTCTCGACGGGGGGACAACCGCTTAATGTTCCTGGCATCAGTGGCCCGGTGGTCGCATACAGCGTGCCCGCTAACATTGGCGAACTGACGTTAACGCTCTCCAGTGAAGTCAATAAACAGACCAGCGTCTTTGCACCGAACGTGCTGATTCTTGACCAGAACATGACGCCTTCTGCATTCTTCCCGAGCGAATACTTTACCTATCAGGAACCCGGCGTCATGAGCGCAGACCGCCTGGAAGGAGTAATGCGCCTGACGCCTGCGCTGGGTCAGCAGAAAATTTATGTACTCGTCTTCACCACGGAAAAAGATTTGCAGCAAACCACTACGCTGCTTGATCCTGCGAAGGCCTATGCCAAAGGCGTAGGTAACGCCGTACCGGATATTCCGGACCCGATTGCCCGCCATACCACTGACGGCCTTGTGAAGCTGAAAGTGTCGACCAGCAGTGCGTCCAGCGTCCTGGTCGGCCCGCTGTTTGGCTCCTCCGGTACAGGCCCTGTCACTGTAGGTAATACCGCTGCGCCTGCCTATACCGCACCTGCTGCCACGACGGCCGCACCGGTAGCGACCGCAGCGCCAGCCCCGGCGAAGAAAGCGGAGCCGGTACTGAACGACACCGAAGAATACTTCAACAACGCCATTAAGCAGGCGGTGAAGCGCGGCGATGTCGATAAAGCGCTGAAGCTGCTTGATGAAGCCGAACGTTTAGGTTCAACCACTGCCCGTTCCACCTTTATCAGCAGTGTAAAAGGCAAGGGGTAACCGTTTCCCCGCAGTGCTGATTTGTTAGTCGTTTGGTGCGCCTGAGTGGGCGCACTTTTTTTCGTCTCCGCCGGGCTGTTGCACTCTTGTTGCGATCGTGATCGTTAAATAACGTTTGGCCCCCCTCAATCCGTGTTTCTGCGATACAATGCCATTACGTTATGTATCGGAGAGTCTGGCATGTCACACCCTGCGCTAACGCAACTGCGTGCGCTGCGCTATTTCGACCAAATACCTGCGCTTGATCCCCAGCAACTAGACTGGTTGCTGCTGGAAGATTCCATGACGAAACGTTTTGAGCAGCAGGGAAAAACGGTCACGGTGACCCTGATTCAGGAAGGGTTTGTCTCCGGCGATGAGATCGCCAACGAGCAGCCACTGCTGCCACACGAGCCACGTTACTGGCTGCGTGAAATTTTACTCTGCGCTGATGGCGAGCCGTGGCTTGCCGGGCGGACGGTGGTGCCCGAGTCCACCCTTTCCGGGCCAGAACTGGCGCTGCAACGTCTGGGGAAAACGCCGCTGGGGCGTTACCTTTTCACCTCGTCTGAGCTTACCCGGGATTTTATTGAGATTGGTCGTGATGCCGAACTGTGGGGGCGTCGTTCCCGCCTTCGCCTGAGCGGTAAGCCGTTAATTCTGACGGAGCTTTTTTTACCGGCATCGCCGTTGTACTAAGAGGAAGAAAAAATGGAGTGGAGCCTGACGCAGAATAAGCTGTTGGCGTATCACCGCTTAATGCGTACCGATAAACCGATTGGCGCGTTGCTGCTGCTGTGGCCGACCCTATGGGCGCTGTGGGTTGCCACGCCGGGCGTGCCGCCGCTGTGGATCCTTGGCGTGTTCGTGGCTGGCGTCTGGCTGATGCGCGCGGCGGGCTGCGTGGTCAATGATTATGCCGACCGTAAATTCGACGGCCATGTAAAGCGTACTGCCGGTCGTCCGTTACCCAGCGGGCAGGTCACCGGGAAAGAAGCCCGCGTGCTGTTCATCATTCTGGTGCTGCTCTCTTTCCTGCTGGTGTTAACCCTCAACACCATGACCATCCTGCTTTCCGTTGCGGCGCTGGCCCTGGCCTGGGTGTATCCGTTTATGAAGCGTTATACCCACCTGCCTCAGGTGGTGCTCGGGGCGGCGTTTGGCTGGTCGATTCCGATGGCGTTTGCGGCAGTTAGTGAGTCCTTACCGCTCAGCTGCTGGTTGATGTTCCTGGCGAACATACTTTGGGCGGTGGCGTATGACACGCAGTACGCGATGGTTGACCGCGATGACGACCTGAAAATTGGCATCAAATCCACCGCCATTCTGTTTGGCCGTCAGGACAAGCTGATTATCGGTATCCTGCAGGTCGCGGTATTGGCGCTGATGGTGGCGATCGGTCGCCTGAACGGGCTGAACTGGGAGTTTTACTGGTCCGTGCTGGTGGCGGGGCTGCTGTTTGCCTACCAGCAAAAGCTGATTGCGAAGCGCGAACGCGACGCCTGCTTCAAGGCGTTTATGAACAATAACTACGTCGGTCTGGTGCTGTTTTTAGGGCTGGCGATGAGCTACTTCATATAAAAAAAGCCGGGTGGCGGCTTCGCCTTACCCGGCCTACGATTTAGCAGGATATGTAGGCCCGGTAAGCGTCAGCGCCACCGGGCGTTTTTTTACCGGCGACGCAACAGCCGGAGCGCGTTCGCCGTCACCAGCACCGTCGCGCCGGTATCCGCCAGTACCGCCAGCCACAGCCCGGTCATGCCCAGCAGCGTGGTCACCAGAAAAATCCCCTTCAGCCCCAGCGCGATGCCGATGTTCTGACGGATATTGGCCCGCGTCGCGCGCGCAAGATCGATCATCTGCGCCAGCCCGGTCAGGCGGTTGTGGGTCAGCGCCGCGTCAGCCGTTTCCAGCGCCACGTCGGTCCCGCTGCCCATCGCAATACCGATGGTGGACGCTTTCATCGCCGGGGCATCGTTAATCCCGTCACCGACCATCGCCAGCGGCGCCTGAGCATTCAGTTCCGTCACCGCGCTAACCTTATCCGCCGGCAGCAATCCGGCTTTAAACGCCAGCCCCAGCTCACCGGCAATGGCGGCGGCCGCGCGCGGGTTATCGCCGGTGAGAATCACGCCCTGGACGCCCAACTGATGTAGCGCCGCCACGGCCTCTTTTGCGTCATCGTGCAGAGTGTCGCGCAGCGCCAGCATCCCTTTTGCGGTGCCGTCCTGCATAACGGTCACGACAGTTTGTCCGGTCTGTTCTAACGCCTCTACCTCTGGCGTAGAAGACTTGCCCGCCGCGACAATCAGTACCTTTTTACCGTCAACGGAGGCCTCAATTCCTGTCCCGACCAGCGCCCGCTGGGCAGTTGCCGGAGGGATGTTCAGTCCGCGCGACTGCGCTTCTCGCACAATCGCCTGCGCCAGCGGGTGAGTGGACCCCTGCTCAACGGCGGCGGCCAGGGTCAGCAGTTCATCTGCACTGATGTCCTGCGGATACACGCCGGTCACCTGCGGCTTGCCCACGGTCAGCGTACCGGTTTTATCAAAGGCGATATGCTGGACCTGGCTCAGTTGCTCCAGCGCCGCGCCGCCCTTAATCAGCGCCCCGCGACGTGCCGCAGCCGCCAGCCCGGACGTAATGGCCGCCGGGGTGGAAATCACCAGCGCGCACGGACAGCCGATCAGCAATAGCGTCAGCCCTTTATAAATCCACCCCTCCCACGGCGCGCCAAAGAACAGCGGCGGAACGACGGTAACCAGCAGGGCAACCAGCATAATGGCGGGCGTGTAGATCCGGCTGAAGCGGTCGATAAAGCGTTCGACCGGCGCGCGGCGCTCTTCGGCCTCTTCAATCAGCTTCAGGATGCGGTCGATGGCGCTGTCACCCGGCTCGGAAAGCACGGTGAGCTGCACCAGACGGTCGACGCTGGTGGCGCCCGCAGGCACTTTTTCACCCGCCTCACGTTCAACCGGAATGGATTCGCCGGTCAGGGCGCTTTCATCAAAGCTCGCGGTGGCGGTAAGCAGCGCACCGTCTGCAGGCAAGCGTCCGCCTGCCGCGACTTCAATCACGTCGCCCGGACGAAGGGTCGTGATGGCGACCGTTTCTCGCGTGCCGTTTACCACGCGCGTGGCGGTTTCCGGCTTCAGCGCCATCAGCGCGCTGACCCCTTTACGCGCCCGGCTGGCTGCCCAGCCCTCAAGGCGTTCACCGATTAAGAACAGCAGCAGCACCATCGCCGCTTCTGCCGTCGCGCCAATAAACAGCGCGCCGATGGCCGCCACGCTCATCAGCGTTTCGATGGCAAACCAGCTGCCGCTTTTCATCAGGCGCAGCGCCTGACGGGCAATCGGGAACAGACCGACCAGCGTGGTGGCGATAAACGCCAGGCTGCCGAAAGGATGGTTAATCTGTTCCAGCCCCCAGCTCAGGGCCATCATGATGATGAGGGTGATGAGCGGCAGGTTTTCCCGCAGGGATGACGTTTTTTCCGCGGGCGCGGCTTCGCTACGCAGGCTGTAACCCGCCTTGCTTACCGCGGCTTCAACCTGTTTGCTGACGTCGTTTTCGGCGCTAACCAGCAGCTTTTCGGTGGCGAAGAGCACCTGAACGTGGCTGACGCCCGGCACCTGTTTTACCGCATTTTCCACTTTGCGCGCGCAGGCGGCGCAGTCCATGCCGTTAACGACCCAGCTGTAGCGGTTGCCGCTTTCGGGCAGCATTTCCGTTTGCGTTTCGCACGCGCCTTCGCAGCAGCAGCCATCTTGAGGCGGAACCGGACTGAGCTTAAGCGCCGAGAATTGAGGAACTTTTTTGGGTGTTTCTGGAGTCGACATGGCAGTCTCCGGCAATGATAATTTTCTCATTAACCGCAGCATACACTCTGGAGTCGACTCCAGAGTCAAGCGTTATTTAGATATACAGCGAACGCACAATCAGGAAGTGCCCGGCAAAGTAACAGGCGGCGGCAATCGCGTTATCCGCCCGGAAACGGCGGCGATAGTGGCTGCCCAGCCACACGATATTCCCAATCAGCAGCAGCGCGGCGCCGAAGAACGCGGACATTGCCGGAGCGGTCGGACGGAAGAACCACAGTTCACCTGCCAGCCATACCATCACCAGGGTCATGGCGATAAACGTGCAGACCGGCAAACGCATCTCTTCCAGACGCGACCAGATCACCGCGATCAGCAGGGCGCCAATCACCAGCAGGACCAGCGGCAGCGGCCAGAAGAAAGAGAGCGTCATCTGGCTGGCGAAGTAGATGGTATACAGCAGATGCGACAGGAAAAATGCCCCTACGGCATACAGCAGGCGCTGGCGCGGCAGCAGGGTTAAGGCATCGCCAATCAGAGAGGCGCACAGCCCGGCGAGCACCAGATAGCTGACGGCGTTGAACATCGGCGCTTGCCAGGCCAGCAGCAACAGGAGCAACAGCGTGACCGGTTTAAACAGCCAGCGCTGCCAGGTGGGACCACGGTACGACGCATCGACATAAAGCCATGCGGAAAAACAGACAGCGATAAATGACCAAAGCATATTAACTCCCTGTATCTGTTAAGTCTGAATAATCAGTTTCTGATCCAGTGTAGTGACGCGGGCGGGCGTTTGGCAATGCCGGGGAAGGCAGGGTATCCTGAATTCCGCATAATCTGATGGGATTGTAGAATGAGCAAGATGCCGCTGTTTTTCATTATCGTGGTGGCGATTATCGTCATTGCCGCCTCGTTCCGCTTCGTGCAGCAGCGCCGCGAGAAGGCGGATAACGATGCCGCACCGCTGATGCAAAAGCGCGTGGTGGTGACGAACAAACGCGAAAAACCGCTCAATGACCGCCGCTCGCGCCAGCAGCAGGTGACGCCTGCGGGCACAACAATGCGCTATGAAGCGAGCTTTAAGCCGGAAACGGGCGGCCTCGAGATGACCTTCCGCCTGGAGGCGCAGCAGTACCACCAGCTGACGGTGGGAGAGAAAGGAACGCTGAGCTACAAAGGGTCGCGATTCGAAGGGTTTGCACCGGAGCGGTAACGCCGAGCGGCACTGCGTTTGCCCGGCCTACAGGGTTTCGTAGGCCCGGTAAGCGAAGCGCCACCGGGCGATAGCGCGCACCTTACTTCTTCACCTGCGCCTTAAACTTCTTCATCCACACCAGCAGCTCAAACACGCCGAAAATAAACACGCGCAGCTGCTGCCAGCCCGTCATCTGCGGGCCGTCTTTCGGCAGACCGTTTTTTAGCATCACCATCTGCAGGGCGTGCATGAACGAGGTGAAAATCAGCGCCACGTTAACGAAAATATTCATCGGACGCGGGAACGGGTGCACCAGGTTGAGCAGCAAAAACGCCCAGACGCCCAGCATCAGCAAGCGTCCCAAGTTAATCAGTACCGGCATCGGATCCTCCTTGTGCCTGACGGTGATACAGACGATAAGCAACCTGACCTGCGACTTTTTCACGGTGCAGATCCCAGTGGGCGGGAACCGGCGGTATACCGTTTTCCACTTCGCTTTCCACGTAAATCAATGCGTCATCCGCCAGCCAGCCGTTTTGCTCCAGCAGGGATAGCGTCTCTTCCAGCAACCCCTTGCGGAATGGCGGGTCGACAAACACCACGGTATGCGGCGTGCCCTTTTGCGCGAGGAAGCTCAGCGTGTTGGTGTTCACCACTTTCGCGTTGCTCGCCTTCAGCGTCGCCAGATTTTGCTGCAACGTCTGCGCCACGCCGCGCTCCATCTCCAGCAGCGTGGCGCTGGCAGCATAGCGCGACAGCGCTTCCAGCCCGAGCGCGCCGCTTCCGGCGAAGCAGTCCAGGCAGCGGGCGTCTACCATTGACGGGGCCAGCCAGTTAAACAGCGTCTCGCGCACGCGGTCGGTAGTAGGGCGTAAACCGGGGCTGTCCGGCACCGGTAATTTCCGGCCTCGCCACTGACCGCCGATAATACGAATTTGACCGGCCGGGGCGCGGTTGGGTTTCTTCATCTCAGGAAAGCTCTGTTAACAATTGGCCTGCGATTGCGGGCGGTGATGTCAATTAAGTAAAGTGTTAGACTATTTCATCATTTTTTTAGCTTCCATGTATATAGCGCCGCGAGGAGTGTAGTCGCAGATGGCAAAACAAAAAAAACGTGGCTTCTTTTCCTGGCTGGGCTTCGGTGAAAAAGAGCAAGAAACAGAACAGAAAACCGAAGAGCAACATGCCGTTGAAGAGCCGTCGCAGCCTGAAACGCCAGTAGAAACCGCCGCGGTTGTCGATGCGGAAGAGACGGCGCACAGCAAAGAAGAGGTTGAAACCTTTGCTGAAGAGGTGGTTGAGGTCACTGAACAGGTTCAGGAAAGCGAGAAGCCAGAGCCGGTTGTCGTAGAAGCCGCTATCGAAGCACCACAGGCTGCTATCGAACACGAAGAGCTTCCGCTGCCGGAAGAGGTCAAAGACGAAGCGGTGTCTGCCGAAGAGTGGCAGGCCGAAGCGGAAACCGTTGAAATCGTTGAGGCGGTGGAAGAAGAGGCGGCGCTTGAGCCAGAGCTGACCGACGAAGAGCTGGAAGCGCAGGCGCTGGCGGCCGAGGCCGCTGAAGAAGCGGTTATCGTTGTGCCGGTAGAAGAGCAGGCCGAAGAAGAGACCGTTCAGGAGCAGGAAAAACCGACCAAAGAAGGTTTCTTCGCGCGCCTGAAGCGCAGCCTGCTTAAAACCAAAGAAAACTTAGGTTCCGGATTTATCAGTCTGTTCCGCGGCAAGAAGATCGACGACGATCTGTTTGAAGAGCTGGAAGAGCAACTGCTGATTGCGGACGTGGGGGTCGAAACCACCCGTAAGATCATCACTAATCTGACCGAAGGGGCGAGCCGCAAACAGCTGCGTGACGCCGAAGCGCTGTACGGCCTGCTGAAAGACGAGATGGGTGAAATTCTCGCAAAAGTTGACGAACCGCTTAATATTGAAGGCAAAACGCCATTTGTTATTCTGATGGTCGGCGTGAACGGGGTGGGGAAAACCACCACCATCGGCAAGCTGGCGCGTCAGTTTGAGCAGCAGGGTAAATCGGTGATGCTGGCGGCGGGCGACACCTTCCGTGCGGCGGCGGTTGAGCAGCTGCAGGTCTGGGGCCAGCGCAATAACATCCCGGTGATTGCTCAGCATACCGGCGCGGATTCCGCGTCCGTGATCTTTGACGCCATCCAGGCAGCGAAGGCGCGCAACGTGGACGTGCTGATTGCCGATACCGCAGGGCGTTTGCAGAATAAATCGCACCTGATGGAAGAGCTGAAGAAAATCGTTCGCGTCATGAAGAAGCTGGACGAAGACGCACCGCATGAAATTATGCTGACCATTGATGCCAGCACCGGACAGAACGCCATCAGCCAGGCAAAACTGTTCCATGAAGCGGTAGGACTGACGGGGATCACGCTGACCAAACTGGACGGCACCGCGAAAGGCGGGGTGATCTTCTCCGTGGCCGACCAGTTCGGCATTCCTATCCGTTACATCGGTGTGGGCGAGCGTATTGAGGATTTACGTCCGTTTAAGGCGGACGACTTTATTGAGGCATTATTTGCCCGAGAGGACTAACAATGATTCGCTTTGAACACGTCAGCAAGGCCTATCTCGGTGGGAGACAAGCGCTGCAGGGGGTCACATTCCACCTGCAGCCGGGCGAGATGGCATTCCTGACCGGCCATTCCGGCGCGGGGAAAAGTACCCTGCTCAAGCTTATCTGTGGGATCGAGCGGCCAAGCGCCGGGAAAATCTTTTTCGGCGGCCATGAGATCAGCCGCCTGAAAAACCGCGAAGTGCCGTTCCTGCGTCGTCAGATCGGCATGATTTTCCAGGATCACCACCTGCTGATGGATCGCACCGTTTTCGATAACGTGGCCATTCCGCTGATTATTGCCGGCGCCAGCTATGACGATATCCGCCGTCGCGTTTCCGCGGCGCTGGATAAGGTCGGGCTGCTGGACAAAGCGAAGAACTTCCCGATCCAGCTCTCCGGCGGTGAACAGCAGCGCGTGGGTATCGCCCGTGCGGTGGTGAACAAGCCTGCGGTGCTGCTGGCGGATGAACCGACCGGTAACCTGGACGATGCCCTGTCAGAAGGGATTTTGCGTCTGTTTGAGGAGTTTAACCGCGTGGGGGTTACCGTATTGATGGCGACGCACGACATCGGGCTGATTTCCCGTCGTTCGTACCGCATGCTGACCCTGAGCGACGGTCATTTGCACGGAGGCCACGGTGAATAAGCGTGATGCAATAAACCAGATTCGGCAGTTCGGGAACCGGTTTGACCGTTTCCGTAAGCCGCAGGGCGGGGGTGACGGCAATCGTAATGCGCCGAAGCGCCAGAAGGCCGCGCCAAAGCCAGCCTCCCGTAAAACCAACGTGTTTAACGAGCAGGTGCGCTACGCGTTCCACGGCGCGCTGCAGGACCTGAAAAGCAAACCGCTGGCGACGTTCCTGACGGTGATGGTGATCGCCATCTCCCTCACGCTGCCAAGCGTCTGCTATATGGTTTATAAAAACGTCAACCAGGCGGCGTCGCAGTATTATCCGTCTCCGCAGATCACGGTCTATCTGGATAAAGCGCTCGACGATAACGCAGCGGCGCAGGTGGTTGGGCAAATTCAGGCCGAGCAGGGCGTTGAGAAGGTCAATTATCTCTCACGTGAAGACGCGCTGGGCGAGTTCAGGAACTGGTCTGGCTTTGGCGGCGCGCTGGATATGCTCGAAGAGAACCCGCTGCCCGCCGTGGCGGTGGTGATTCCGAAGCTGGATTTCCAGGGGACAGATTCGCTTAACACCCTGCGCGATCGCATCACGCGCATTAAGGGGATTGATGAAGTGCGCATGGATGACAGCTGGTTTGCGCGTCTCTCTGCTCTGACCGGGCTGGTAGGCCGCGTCGCGGCGATGATTGGCGTGCTGATGGTGGCAGCGGTCTTCCTCGTCATCGGCAACAGTGTTCGCCTGAGCATCTTCGCCCGTCGCGACACCATCAACGTGCAGAAACTGATTGGTGCGACGGATGGCTTCATCCTCCGACCGTTCCTTTACGGTGGCGCACTGCTCGGTTTTTCCGGCGCATTTCTTTCACTGATATTGTCAGAAATTTTGGTGATGCGGCTTTCCTCTGCCGTGACTGAAGTGGCGCAGGTTTTCGGAACCAAGTTTGATATCAGTGGCTTAGGGTTCGATGAGTGCCTGTTGTTGCTGCTGGTGTGTTCGATGATTGGGTGGGTGGCCGCGTGGCTGGCAACCGTTCAACATTTACGTCACTTTACTCCCGACTAATAAAAGCGTGATATAATCTTTCCCTGCACCGAGATGTTCGCTCTGCAGGGAAAGCGTCCCTGTTGTCTCTTCCCCTGTTATCATCTCCATGTCACATTTTGTGCGTAATTTATTCACTGTTGCACCTGGAACTTGTGGATAAAATCACTGTCTGATAAAAGAGTGAATGCTAATCTCGTTGCTCAAACGCTTTGGCATGGTTGTTGCCTGACGGGGACAACCTGGACCAGAAGAAACACTGAGAGGAATGAATGACCAAAGAAATGCAAACTTTAGCTTTAGCCCCTGTTGGTAACCTGGAATCTTACATCCGGGCTGCGAACACCTGGCCGATGTTAACGGCCGAGGAAGAAAAGGAGCTTGCTGAAAAGCTGCATTACCAGGGCGATCTGGAAGCAGCGAAAAAGCTGATCCTGTCTCACCTGCGCTTTGTTGTTCACATTGCTCGTAATTATGCGGGCTATGGCCTGCCGCAGGCGGACTTGATTCAGGAAGGTAACATCGGCCTGATGAAGGCTGTGCGTCGCTTTAACCCGGAAGTGGGTGTGCGACTCGTCTCCTTCGCCGTACACTGGATCAAAGCAGAAATTCATGAATACGTGCTGCGCAACTGGCGTATCGTGAAAGTCGCCACGACAAAAGCGCAACGCAAACTGTTCTTCAACCTGCGTAAAACTAAGCAGCGTCTGGGCTGGTTCAATCAGGATGAAGTGGAAATGGTGGCGCGCGAGCTGGGCGTATCCAGCAAAGACGTGCGTGAGATGGAATCCCGTATGGCCGCGCAGGACATGACCTTCGATATGTCCTCCGACGACGACGCATCCGACAGCCAGCCAATGGCACCGGTTCTGTATCTGCAGGATAAAACCTCTAACTTTGCTGACGGCATCGAAGAGGACAACTGGGAAGATCAGGCCGCGAACAAGCTGAGCTATGCGATGGAAGGCCTCGACGAGCGTAGCCAGGATATTATCCGCGCCCGCTGGCTGGACGAAGACAACAAGTCCACGCTGCAGGAGCTGGCCGACCGCTACGGCGTCTCTGCGGAACGTGTCCGTCAGCTTGAAAAGAACGCCATGAAAAAACTTCGCGCCGCTATCGAAGCGTAATTTCCGCGAAGTACACCGAGAACCCCTGGATGAGAGTCTGGGGGTTTTGTTTTTTTAGCGCCCGCTCTGGCGAATTCCCTCCCCCTGGCAAACACTTACTGATGCGCTAAGCAGGCGACTTTCTCAGGGGGACAGGGTGAAAAACAACGAACTGAACGACCGGCGTTTACAGGCGACGCCGCGTGGCATCGGCGTGATGTGTAACTTCTATGCCGATAAAGCAGAAAACGCCACGGTGTGGGATGTCGAGGGCAATGAGTACATCGACTTCGCCGCCGGTATCGCGGTGCTGAATACCGGCCATCGCCATCCCAAAGTCATTTCCGCCATCGAAAAACAACTCCACGCCTTTACCCACACGGCGTACCAGATCGTGCCGTACGAAGGTTACGTGGCGCTTGCCGAGCGCATCAACGCACGCGTGCCCATTGACGGCCCGGCGAAAACGGCGTTCTTCTCGACGGGCGCAGAAGCGGTGGAAAACGCCGTAAAAATTGCCCGCGCCTTTACCGGACGTCCTGGCCTTATCACCTTCGGCGGCGCGTTCCACGGCCGCACCTTTATGACCATGGCGCTGACCGGCAAGGTTGCGCCGTACAAGCTCGGCTTTGGGCCCTTCCCCGGCTCGGTGTATCACGCGCAGTATCCGAATGAACTGCACGGCGTCAGCACCGCTGAGGCGTTGAAAAGCCTGGAACGTATCTTTAAAGCGGATATTGCTCCTGACCAGGTCGCGGCGATCATTCTCGAACCGGTTCAGGGGGAGGGCGGTTTCAACATCGCTCCTGCTGATTTTATGCAGGCGCTGCGCGCCCTGTGCGATACCCACGGCATTCTGCTGATTGCCGACGAGGTGCAAAGCGGCTTCGCCCGCACCGGCAAGCTGTTCTCGATGGAACACCACTGCGTGAAACCGGATCTGATCACCATGGCGAAAAGCCTGGCGGGCGGGATGCCGCTCTCGGCGGTGTCGGGACGTGCTGAGGTGATGGATGCGCCCGCGCCGGGCGGGCTGGGTGGCACCTACGCAGGTAACCCGCTGGCGATTGCGGCGGCGCATGCCGTACTGGACGTGATTGATGAGGAAGATCTCTGCACGCGCTCGGCGCATCTGGGCCATCACCTGGTGGAAGTGCTGAACAAGGCGAAGGAACACTGCCCGTATATCGCGGATATTCGCGCCCAGGGCTCGATGGTAGCGGTTGAGTTTAACGACCCGCAAACGGGCCATCCTTCGCCGGAATTTACCCGCCAGGTGCAGGAGCGGGCGTTGCAGGAAGGGCTGCTTCTTCTGAGCTGCGGCGTCTACGGCAACGTCATTCGTTTCCTGTATCCGCTGACGATTCCCGAAGTGCAGTTCCGTAAAGCGCTGGACATTATCTCCGCCTCGCTGACACGTTAAAGCCATATGCCCGGCGAAAATCCCTGCCGGGCCTATCATATATTCATTTCAAATTAGCTATTCCAAAATCATAAAAATCGGGTATGTTTTAGCAGAGTATGCTGAAAAAGCGCGAACAGCACACCTATAACTGACATAAAGCGCTGCACAACAACATCACAACAATCGTAATAACCATAATAATGGGGAATCTCAGGATGAACATGAAGGGTAAAGCGTTACTGGCAGGATGTATCGCGTTGGCATTCAGCACCATGGCGCAGGCAGACATTAAAGTGGCTGTGGTTGGCGCCATGTCCGGACCGGTAGCGCAGTACGGCGACCAGGAGTTTACTGGCGCAGAACAGGCGGTTGCAGACATTAATGCCAAAGGCGGTATTAAGGGCGAAAAACTGCAGATCGTAAAATATGATGATGCCTGTGACCCGAAACAAGCGGTCGCGGTCGCGAACAAAGTGGTGAACGACGGGATCAAATACGTTATCGGTCACCTGTGCTCTTCTTCTACTCAGCCCGCGTCTGACATCTACGAAGACGAAGGTATCCTGATGATCACCCCGGCTGCGACCGCACCGGAGCTGACCGCACGCGGTTACAAGCTGACCCTGCGCACCACCGGTCTGGACTCTGACCAGGGCCCAACTGCGGCGAAATACATCGTTGAAAAAGTGAAGCCGAAGCGCATTGCCATCGTTCATGACAAGCAGCAGTACGGTGAAGGTCTGGCGCGTTCAGTGCAGGACAACCTCAAGAAAGCCAATGCCGATGTGGTGTTCTTCGACGGGATCACCGCCGGTGAGAAAGACTTCTCCACCCTGGTGGCGCGTCTGAAGAAAGAGAATATCGACTTCGTATACTACGGCGGCTACCACCCGGAAATGGGCCAGATCCTGCGCCAGGCGCGCGCAGCGGGTCTGAAAACCCAGTTCATGGGCCCGGAAGGGGTGGCGAACGTTTCTCTGTCTAACATCGCAGGTGAATCCGCTGAAGGCCTGCTGGTGACCAAACCGAAGAACTACGACCAGGTTCCTGCGAACAAACCTATCGTAGATGCCATCAAGGCGAAGAAACAGGATCCAAGCGGCGCGTTCGTCTGGACCACCTATGCGGCGCTGCAGTCTCTGCAGGCAGGCCTGAACCAGTCAGCCGATCCGACTGAGATTGCCACCTGGCTGAAAGCGAACACGGTTGAGACCGTCATGGGGCCTCTTTCCTGGGACGCGAAGGGCGACCTGAAGGGCTTCGAGTTCGGCGTGTTTGACTGGCATGCTAACGGCACGGCGACCGACGCAAAATAAACGCAAATGGCAACCGTAAGGTTGCCATTTTAGTGTCTCCCCGTGGGAGAGGGCTGGGGTGAGGGCATCAGACCGCACAGCATCTCGTAGGCCGGGTAAGGCGCAGCCGCCACCCGGCTTTCTTTTAGCGCTTCTCCCACCCGCTCTCCTGCGCCGTAAAGCCTAACGCCTGCATAAACGCCGCCATCACGTCGCGGTCTTCCACGCCCACGTCGGCCATCCACCAGGAGGTCACGCTCGGGTTTTCGCGGATCACTTCTTCAATTAAATACTGTCCCACGCCGCGACGACGGGTGACGTCACGTACGCGCAGCGAGTCCAGCGCCCCTTCTGTACCGCTCAGGGTGACGCGAACCGCTGCCAGCAGGCGCTCGTTAAAACGCGCGGCATAAATGCGGTGGGTCTCATCCACGCGTAGCGACGAAGGGGAATATTCCGGCCAGATCTTGCCCAGGTCGATATGATCCTGGTCGCTAAAGGTCACCAGACGCACGATAGTCAGTTTCATTAGCTACTTGTCCAAATCAAATTGAGTAGAGGCAGTGTACTCAATTTATTCACTCAGGGGCTTCCTCTTTTTATTCTCATTCGCCAGGTGATTAGTTTTTTGGCAACGCGTTGGGCAGTTTGAAAACACATGGATCGAAAAATACGCAGAATTTTAACCTGATGGGTAGTGATTTATTCGGCGCTTTGTGCCGTTATTTTATGCTGCAAACTGCACTTTTAGTTGTTTATCTCTGCCTGATTTCAGAATATTATCTTTGCTTAATCGCCTGAAAAATAGAGATTTTAGTCTGGTTTTTGACAAAAACCTGCGCTAAACCATTAAAGGCACTGGTAAAAATAGCGTTGTTCATTAAAAGTACAGAATGCTTTTTAACCATAATAAAACAAAATATAAACACGACATCACGAATGGGGATTCAGAGATGAAAAGGAACGCGAAGACGTTAATCGCGGGGATGGTCGCACTGTCGATCTCGCATGCCGCCATGGCGGAGGACATTAAAGTTGCGGTAGTGGGTGCGATGTCCGGCCCTGTTGCCCAGTGGGGTGACATGGAGTTCAACGGTGCGCGCCAGGCCATCAAAGACATCAACGCTAAGGGCGGCATCAAAGGCGACAAGCTGGTGGGCGTAGAATATGACGACGCCTGCGATCCGAAACAGGCCGTCGCGGTCGCTAACAAAATCGTCAACGATGGCATCCAGTATGTGATCGGCCATCTGTGCTCGTCGTCCACCCAGCCCGCGTCCGATATCTACGAAGACGAAGGCATTCTGATGATCACCCCCGGTGCGACCAACCCGGAACTGACCCAGCGCGGCTATCAGCACATCATGCGTACCGCGGGGCTGGACTCCTCTCAGGGGCCAACCGCCGCCAAATACATCCTTGAAACCGTCAAGCCGCAGCGTATCGCCATTATTCATGACAAGCAGCAGTACGGTGAAGGCCTGGCGCGCTCCGTTCAGGGCGGCCTGAAAAAAGGCGGCGCAAACATCGTCTTCTTCGACGGGATTACCGCCGGTGAGAAAGACTTCTCCGCGCTGATCGCTCGTCTGCAAAAAGAGAATATCGACTTTGTTTACTACGGCGGCTACTACCCGGAGATGGGGCAGATGCTGCGTCAGGCGCGCGCCACCGGTCTGAAGACCCAGTTTATGGGACCAGAGGGTGTGGGCAATGCCTCCCTGTCAAACATCGCCGGGGATTCTGCCGAAGGCATGCTGGTGACGATGCCAAAACGCTATGACCAGGATCCGGCCAACAAGGCTATCGTGGATGCGCTCAAGGCGCAGAAGAAAGATCCGAGTGGTCCGTACGTCTGGATCACCTACGCCGCCGTGCAGTCTCTGGCCACCGCGCTGGATCGTACCGGCAGCAAAGAACCGCTGGATCTGGTGAAAGATTTAAAAGCACACGGGGCGAACACCGTGATTGGGCCGCTGAACTGGGATGAGAAAGGCGATCTGAAGGGATTTGAGTTTGGTGTCTTTAAGTGGCACGCCGACGGGTCATCCTCGGCTGCCAAATAATTATCCCACCGCCCGGACTGACGGGCGGGTATAAAAAGGTTTGCATATGTCCGAGCAGTTTCTCTATTTCCTGCAGCAGATGTTTAACGGCGTCACGCTGGGAAGCACCTACGCGCTGATTGCCATCGGCTATACGATGGTTTACGGCATTATCGGCATGATTAACTTCGCCCACGGCGAGGTCTACATGATCGGTAGCTATGTCTCCTTTATGATTATCGCCGCCCTGATGATGATGGGCATCGACAGCAGCTGGCTGCTGGTCGCCGCCGGGTTTGTCGGCGCGATTGTGATTGCCAGCGCCTACGGCTGGAGCATCGAGCGCGTGGCCTACCGGCCGGTGCGCAGCTCCAAACGCCTGATTGCGCTGATTTCCGCCATCGGGATGTCGATCTTCCTGCAAAACTACGTCAGCCTGACCGAAGGCTCGCGCGACGTGGCGCTGCCAAGCCTCTTTAACGGCCAGTGGATTGTGGGGGCCAGTGAAAACTTCGCGGCCTCTATCACTACCATGCAGCTGGTTATCTGGGTCGTGACCTTTATTGCAATGCTTGCCCTGACGCTGTTCATCCGCTACTCGCGGATGGGACGCGCCTGCCGCGCCTGCGCAGAAGACCTGAAGATGGCGAGCCTGCTCGGCATCAACACCGACCGCGTGATTGCCCTGACCTTCGTGATTGGCGCCGCGATGGCGGCGGTGGCGGGCGTGCTGCTCGGTCAGTTCTACGGCGTAATCAACCCGTACATCGGCTTTATGGCCGGGATGAAAGCCTTTACCGCGGCGGTGCTGGGCGGTATCGGCAGTATTCCGGGCGCGATGATTGGCGGCCTGATCCTGGGCGTGGCGGAAGCGCTCTCCTCGGCGTATCTGAGTACGGAATATAAAGATGTGGTGTCGTTTGCCCTGCTGATTCTGGTTCTGCTGGTCATGCCTACCGGCATTCTGGGCCGTCCGGAGGTAGAGAAAGTATGAAACCGATGCATATTGCAATGGCGCTGCTCTCTGCCGCCATGTTCTTCGTGCTGGCAGGCGTCTTTATGGGCGTCCAGTTAGGTCTGGATGGGACGAAGCTGGTGGTGGATACCGCCCCCGACATCCGCTGGCAGTGGGTATTTATCGGCACTGCCGTGGTGTTCCTGTTCCAGCTGCTGCGTCCGCTGTTCCAGAAGTCGCTGAAAAACGTCTCCGGGCCGAAATTCGTTCTGCCGGCCATCGACGGGTCTACCGTTAAGCAGAAGCTGTTCCTCGTGGCGCTGCTGGTGGCCGCCGTGGCGTGGCCGTTTGTGGTCTCTCGTGGCACCGTGGATATCGCTACCCTGACCATGATCTACGTGATCCTCGGTCTCGGTCTGAACGTGGTGGTGGGGCTCTCTGGCCTGCTGGTACTGGGCTACGGCGGCTTCTACGCCATCGGCGCCTACACCTTCGCGCTGCTGAACCACTATTACGGGCTCGGCTTCTGGACCTGCCTGCCGCTGGCGGGGCTGGTCTCAGCCGCGGCAGGCTTCCTGCTCGGTTTCCCGGTACTGCGCCTGCGCGGTGACTACCTGGCGATTGTGACCTTAGGCTTTGGTGAAATCGTCCGTATCCTGCTGCTGAACAACACCGAAGTGACCGGCGGCCCGAACGGCATCAGCCAGATCCCGAAACCAACCTTCTTCGGCCTGGAGTTCAGCCGTACCGCCCGCGAAGGCGGCTGGGACACCTTCAGTAACTTCTTCGGCGTGAAGTATGACCCGTCCGACCGCGTCATCTGGCTTTATCTGGTGGCGTTGCTGCTGGTAGTGATCACCCTGTTCGTGATTAACCGTCTGCTGCGCATGCCGCTGGGCCGCGCGTGGGAAGCGCTGCGCGAAGATGAGATTGCCTGCCGTTCCCTGGGCCTGAACCCGACCCGCATCAAGCTGACCGCGTTCACCATCAGCGCCGCGTTTGCCGGTTTCGCCGGGACGCTGTTTGCCGCGCGTCAGGGCTTCGTCAGCCCGGAATCGTTCACTTTTGCCGAATCCGCTTTTGTGCTGGCGATTGTGGTGCTCGGCGGGATGGGCTCGCAGTTTGCCGTTATCCTCGCGGCCATCCTGCTGGTGGTCTCGCGCGAGCTGATGCGCGACTTTAACGAATACAGCATGTTAATGCTGGGTGGTTTGATGGTGCTGATGATGATCTGGCGTCCGCAGGGCTTGCTGCCGATGACCCGTCCACAGCTGAAGCTGAAGAACGGGCAAGCGAAAGGAGAGCAGGCATGAGTCAGCCATTATTATCCGTTAACGGTCTGATGATGCGTTTTGGCGGCCTGCTGGCGGTCAACAATGTGTCACTGGATCTGCACAAGAAAGAGATTGTCTCCCTGATTGGCCCGAACGGCGCGGGGAAAACCACGGTATTTAACTGCCTGACCGGTTTTTACAAGCCGACGGGCGGCACCATCATGCTGCGCGACAAGCATCTTGAAGGGCTGCCTGGCCAGCAGATTGCCCGCATGGGCGTGGTGCGTACCTTCCAGCACGTGCGTCTGTTCCGCGAGATGACGGTGATTGAGAACCTGCTGGTCGCGCAGCATCAGCAGCTGAAAACCGGGCTGTTCTCCGGCCTGCTGAAAACCCCGGCCTTCCGCCGCGCCCAGGATGAAGCGCTCGATCGCGCCGCCACCTGGCTCGACCGCATTGGCCTGCTGCAGCACGCCAACCGTCAGGCGAGTAACCTGGCCTACGGCGACCAGCGTCGTCTGGAGATTGTGCGCTGCATGGTGACCCAGCCGGAGATCCTGATGCTCGACGAACCGGCGGCGGGCCTCAACCCGAAAGAGACCAAAGAGCTGGACGAGCTGATTGCCGAGCTGCGCGATCACCACGACACCACCATTCTGCTGATTGAGCACGACATGAAGCTGGTAATGGGCATTTCCGACCGTATCTACGTGGTTAACCAGGGGACGCCGCTGGCAAACGGCACGCCGGAAGAGATCCGCAACAACCCGGACGTGATCCGCGCATACCTGGGTGAGGCATAAGATGGAAAAAGCGATGTTAACGTTCGACAAGGTCAACGCGCACTACGGCAAGATCCAGGCGCTGCACGATGTCAGCCTGCATATCAATCAGGGTGAAATCGTTACCCTGATTGGCGCCAACGGCGCGGGCAAAACCACGCTGCTCGGCACCTTGTGCGGCGATCCGCGCGCCACCAGCGGGCGGATTGTGTTCGATGGTAAGGACATTACCGACTGGCAGACGGCCAGAATCATGCGTGAGGCTGTGGCGATTGTCCCGGAAGGGCGTCGCGTCTTCTCGCGTATGACGGTGGAAGAGAACCTGGCGATGGGCGGTTTCTTCGCCCATCGCGATGAATACCAGACCCGCATCAAGTGGGTGTACGAACTCTTCCCGCGCCTGTGGGAGCGTCGCATTCAGCGTGCGGGCACCATGTCCGGCGGTGAACAGCAGATGCTGGCAATTGGCCGCGCGCTGATGAGCCAGCCGCGTCTCCTGCTGCTGGACGAGCCGTCGCTCGGTCTTGCGCCGATCATCATCCAGCAGATATTCGACACCATCGAGCAGCTGCGTAAAGAGGGGATGACCATCTTCCTCGTCGAGCAGAACGCCAACCAGGCGCTGAAGCTCGCTGACCGTGGCTACGTGCTGGAGAACGGCCGCGTGGTGCTGGAAGACACCGGCGATGCGCTGCTGGCGAACGAAGCGGTGCGGAGCGCGTATCTGGGCGGATAAGTAAAAGCAAAAAGGCAACGCAAGTTGCCTTTTTTAGTGTTTTCTCCCTCTCCCTGTGGGAGAGGGCCGGGGTGAGGGCACCAGACCGCACCCAACCATCCAACCCCCTTCACACAACCATCATCCCCCTGACCCTTTACTGTCACTTATCTGTAAACAAACAGTTATTTTTCTGTCATTCGAGCATGTCATGTTACCTCGCGAGCATAAAACGCGTGATATCGCGCATCCGGCACAATAAGAGAGATGACAATGACATCGTTACGACACACAGCTTTGGGTCTGGCACTGGGTCTGGCTTTTGCGACGAACGCAATGGCTGTGACGACCATTCCGTTCTGGCATTCCATGGAAGGGGAGTTGGGTAAAGAAGTTGACTCCCTGGCGCAGCGTTTCAACGACACCCATCCGGATTACAAAATTGTGCCGGTGTACAAAGGTAACTACGAGCAGAGCCTGAGCGCGGGCATCGCCGCCTTCCGTACCGGCAACGCGCCTGCACTGTTACAGGTTTATGAAGTGGGCACCGCCACCATGATGGCCTCCAAAGCTATCAAGCCGGTGTATGAAGTGTTCAAAGAGGCGGGTATCAACTTCGATGAATCCCAGTTTGTGCCGACCGTAGCGGGTTACTACACCGATTCCAAAACCGGGCATCTGCTGTCTCAGCCGTTTAACAGCTCCACGCCGGTGCTGTACTACAACAAAGACGCCTTCAGGAAAGCCGGTTTAGACCCGGAGCAGCCGCCAAAAACCTGGCAGGACCTGGCCGAATACACCGCGAAGCTGAAAGCGGCGGGGATGAAGTGCGGCTACGCCAGCGGCTGGCAGGGCTGGATCCAGATTGAAAACTTCAGCGCCTGGCACGGCCTGCCGGTGGCGACCAAAAACAACGGCTTCGACGGCACCGATGCGGTACTGGAGTTCAACAAGCCGGAGCAGGTGAAGCACATTGCGCTGCTGGAAGAACTCAACAAGAAGGGCGACTTCAGCTACTTCGGGCGTAAAGACGAATCCACCGAGAAGTTCTACAACGGCGACTGCGCCATTACCACCGCCTCGTCCGGCTCTCTGGCGGATATCCGTCACTACGCCAAATTCAACTACGGCGTGGGCATGATGCCGTATGACGCTGACGTGAAGGGCGCACCGCAGAACGCCATCATCGGCGGGGCCAGCCTGTGGGTGATGCAGGGTAAAGACAAGGGCACCTATAAAGGCGTGGCCGAATTCCTCGACTTCCTGGCGAAGCCGGAAAACGCCGCCGAATGGCACCAGAAGACCGGCTACCTGCCGATCACCAAAGCCGCGTATGACCTGACCCGCGAGCAGGGCTTCTACAGCAAGAACCCGGGCGCGGATATCGCGACGCGTCAGATGCTGAACAAGCCGCCGTTGCCGTTCACCAAAGGCCTGCGCCTGGGCAACA
>ERZ1035025.569-NODE-569-length-24066-cov-41.384032_pt1 | contig 24066 bp, 22 predicted proteins | sample MGYA00520619_ERZ1035025 | MGnify/ENA primary metagenome ERZ1035025 (study PRJEB33766, sample SAMN09781742) | gut metagenome | biome: gut microbiome | host: Homo sapiens | place: Madagascar | study: EMG produced TPA metagenomics assembly of the PRJNA485056 data...
AGATTGTTGGGGGGGGGGGGGGGGGTTAAAACAAAATAAAGCACAAAGGCATAAAGCAACAACAAGCCATTGGCTAGGTTTTGAGTCGACCATGAAAACACATTCAACAAATACAAATTGATTGTTGGCACGCACAACAAAATGAAACACGCCAACATTTTGGAATGGCGCAAAACGGCAAGCAAAATCAAAAACAATGCGGCGTGAAAAACCACAATGTTGCCGATATACAAATAAAAAGTGTGTTTGCCAAAAAGGGAATAAAAAATGCCCAAAAGCCAAGCGGGAAAAACGGCGTGCCAGCCGTCACGCTTTAAAACGGCAAGGCTATCAAAAAAATCTGGGTAAGAGTTGTAACCCGGAAAATAAAGCCAAATTAAAAAAAGGCTATCCAACAACAAGGCAATGAACAAAATGCCAGCGCGTGAAAAAATCGGTTGGCGCATTGTTGATTTTGAAAAAAATTTGCAGTTCACCGTGGATTTTCAAAGTTTGGACAAATCAGCCACTTGTTTGAGCATTTTGGCAATGGCAAAAAGCAAAGCGTGGCGGTTTTGGCGCACATTTTCTTCTTCGGCATTGACCAACACTTCTTCAAAAAAAGTATGAAGCGGATTTTTTAATGCCAACAACAAATGCAAACATTGGGCGTAATTTTTTTCTTCAAAAGCCATTTGCATTTTGGGTTGCAGTTGTTCTTGTGCGTTAAACAAATTTTTTTCCGCCGCATCTTTTAACAAGGCAATGGAAAAATGCGTTTTTTCAGAGTTGGATTTTTTTAAAATGTTGTAAACACGTTTGTGGATTTGGATTAAATCTTGCGATTCAGGCAATTTTAAAAACGCGCGAAGTGCTGTCAAACGCGGCAAAACTTCGCATAAATTTTCAGACTCCACTGCCAACACCGCTTCAATTTCGCACAATTGCCAGCCGTCTTTTTGCAAGATTTGCGAATAACGTTCCAATAGAAAATTTTTCAGCGTTGACCGTGGATTTTTGAAGTTGGCAATGCCTAAAAAACTTTGCGCGGCGTTTTCCAACAAACTTTCAAGCGAGAGTTTTAAACCGCCTTCGGTTAAAAGCCGCACCACGCCAATTGCCGCGCGGCGCAAACCAAAAGGATCTTTTTCGCCCGTGGGCATTTGGTTTATCCCAAACAAACCGACCAAACTTTCTAATTTGTCGGCAAGCGCCAAAATTTTGCCAATTGCATTGCGCGGCAAATCATCTCCTGCAAAGCGCGGGCGATAATGGTCTTCAATGGCAAAGGCAATGTTTTGCGCCAAGCCATCGTTTAAAGCGTAATAACGCCCCATAATGCCTTGCAATTCGGGGAATTCGCCAACCATTTCGCTTGCCAAATCGGCTTTAAATAAGCGCGCTGCTTGGCAAAGGTTTTCTTTTTCTTCGGGCAAAATGGCGGCTGCGGCAAATTCGGCAATGTTTAAAACCCTTTTGCAACGTTCAGACTGCGAACCCAGCGCGTGGTGATAACGGATTTTTTCCAGCATAGGCAAGCGTGCCGCCAAAGGCGTTTTTTTGTCTTCTTCAAAGAAAAATGCCGCATCGGACAAGCGCGCGCGCAAAACGCGCTCATTGCCGTGAATAATGGCGGCAGGGTTTTCAGGCGACAAATTGGCAACCATCAAAAATTGATGAAAAAGCGCGCCGTTTTCTTGCAACAAAGGAAAGTATTTTTGATTGGCTTTCATCGTTAAAATCAAGCATTCTTGCGGCACTTTTAAAAAACTTTCATCAAATGTGCCTAAAAAAATCGCAGGATTTTCAACCAAAGCCGTGGTTTCATCCAAAAGTTCGGGGTCGTCTAATGGTTTTAAGACTTTGCCGACTTTTTTAGAACATTCATCAGCAACTTGGATAAGCGCTTCGGCAATCAGCGCGCGGCGTTTTTCAAAATTAGCAATCACCGCGCCATCGGTTTGCAAGCGTTCTTCGTATTCCTTGGCGTTTTTAAACACAATTTCAGGCGTTTTTGCCGCAAAGCGATGCCCTTGGGTTTTGTTCCCCGCGCTTAAACCCAATAAAGTAATGGGCAAAATTTCATCATCCAACATCACCACCAAGCGATGCGCTGGCCGCACAAAATGCGTGGTTGTCCAACCATCTGCGGCTTGGTAACTCATCATTTTGGGAATGGGCAAGGCATTCAACACTTTGGGCAAATCTGCGTTTAAAAAATCCGCCAGCGCCGTGCCTGTTTGTGTTTGGGTGATAAAAAGCGTGTTGTTTTCGGTTTCCAACGCGGCAGATTCGGGATTATCCACGCTCAACGCTTTTAATTTTTTTAAAAGTGCCGCGGTTTTGTTGCCGTTTTCATCCAAACCGATTTTAACCGGCATCAATTTTTGGCGAATGGTTTTGGGGGCAGACACTTTTAAAACGCCGTGGATTAAAACCGCTAAACGCCGCGGCGTGGCAAAACCTTGAAAAGTTGCCGAATTTTCTAAAAAATCATTGGCTTTTAAATGCTTAAAAATCGGTTCGGCAAAATGTTCGCCTAAGGTTTTTAATGCTTTGGGCGGCAATTCTTCGGTAAAAATTTCAATTAAAAGCGTTTTCATTGCATTCTTTCTAAAATTTCGGCAGCGTGCGCGGGCTTGGCAAGCGGAAAACCCAAACGGGCGCGGGATTTCAAATAACTTTGCGCAACCATTTTGGATAAATTGCGAATGCGCATCATATAAGTGGCGCGCTCGGTCACAGAAATGGCTTGCCTTGCATCCAATAAATTAAAGGTGTGGGCGGCTTTTAAAATTTGTTCATAAGCCGGCAGCGCCAAGTTTTGTTCAACCAAATGTTGGGCGTTTTGTTCATAAGCGTTGAAACTTTCAAACAAAAAAGGCACGTTGGCTTCTTTAAAATTGTAAGTGGATTGTTCCACTTCGTTTTGGTGATAAACATCGCCATAGGTTAAATGGTCAGTCCATTTTAAGTCATAAACATTTTCAACGCCTTGCAAATACATTGCCAAGCGCTCTAATCCATAAGTAATTTCGCCGGTAATCGGTTTGCAATCTATGCCGCCCACTTGTTGAAAATAAGTGAATTGGGTCACTTCCATTCCGTTCATCCATATTTCCCAACCCAAGCCCCAAGCGCCAAGCGTGGGGTTTTCCCAGTTGTCTTCCACCAAACGCACATCGTTGTTTTTTAAATCAAAACCAAGGGCTTCAAGCGAGCCCAAATAAAGGTCAATGATATTTTCTGGCGCGGGTTTTAAAACCACTTGAAATTGATAATAATGTTGCAAACGATTGGGATTTTCGCCATAACGCCCATCTTTTGGGCGGCGCGAAGGTTGCACATAAGCAGCGCGCCAACACTCTGGCCCAATGGCTTTTAAAAAAGTTGCGGTGTGGCTGGTGCCGGCACCGACTTCCATATCATAAGGTTGCAAAAGGGCGCATTGTTCCTTTGCCCAATAATTTTGCAAGGTGAGAATAATATCTTGGAAAAAAAACGCCATAAAAAACTTTCAAAAGTTTTAAAAAATCGCCATTTTATGATTTTCCACGGTAAACCGAGTATTTTTTTCAAAAAAAATAATGGTTTACCGTGGATTTTTAGGTTTTTAATAAAAATTCGGCGCGTGCCAAAGCGGCGTTTAAATCGTGGCTGGCATTGGCGGCACCCAATTGTGCAATAAAACCCGAACGGCGCAAAAACAAACGCGGCTGGCCGTGCATATTGCACAAAATCAAGGTTTTGCGCCGCGCCGTCAAACGCCGATTTAATCCCCGCAAAGCTTCCAAACCCGAAGTGTCAATTTGCACCAAATGCTCCAAATCCAAAATTAAAACATCGGGCAAATGGGTTAAAGAATCTTCCAAGGTGCCGGTTGCGCCAAAAAATAAGGAACCGTAAAGGCTATTGGCGGCAACGCGGTTTTCCAAATCTTTTGGTAATTTGCCGTTTAAGTTGATTGTTTCAAAGTGCGTGAGTTTGGATGAAGAATAAATAAAATAAAGGCACGCCAAAACCATTCCCAATTCAACCGCAATGGTTAAATCAAACAACACGGTTAATAAAAATGTGCTCCACAAAATAATGCGGTAAGCATAAGGAAAACGCTTCAAACGCGATAATTCGCGCCACAAACCCATATTGATGGCAGTCATCATCACAATGGCAGAAAGCGTGGCAAGCGGCACAAAATCGGCAAGCGGCGCCAAAACCAACACAATCAACAACAAAACAACGGCATGCACCATTCCAGAAATCGGCGTTCTGCCGCCGGCTTTCACATTGGTTGTGGTGCGGGCGATGGCACCGGTTGCGGCAAATCCGCCAAAAAAAGGTGCGGCGATATTGGCCAAACCTTGTGCGATGAGTTCTTGGTTGGGGTCGTGTTTGTCTTCAATTTGCCCATCCGCCACGCGCGCCGACAAAAGCGATTCAATAGAACCCAAGAGCGCCAAAGTAATGGCTGGCGAAATTAAAGCGCCAAGATTACTCAACGCAATAGAAGGCAAGCCAAAAGCAGGAAATTCCTGCGGAATGCCGCCAAAGCGCGAACCGATGGTCTCCACCGGCAAATGAAAAATGGCGCTAAGCAACGTTCCAATTACCAAAATTAAAAGCGGCGCGGGAATGTTTTTTAAAAAACGCAAAAAATAAATTCTGCGTGTTGCCCACGGATAAACCGCCAAAAACGCCAAACTAAACGATGAAAGTAGCAGCGTGGTTGAATCAAAAGTTGGCAAATGGGCAATTAAAACCTGCATTTTTTCAAAAAATTCCGCAGGCAGTTTTTCTATTTTTAAACCCAAAAAATCTTTGACTTGTGCCAAAAAAATCACCACCGCAATGCCGTTGGTAAAACCCAAAACAACCGCAATGGGAATAAAACGAATCAGTTGGCCTAATCGGCTAATGCCCATTAAAAGCAACAAAATGCCCGACAAAAACGTGGCCACCAACAAACCGCCATAACCTTGGGAAGCGATGATTCCATAAACAATGGGAATAAAAGCGCCCGTTGGTCCGCCAATTTGCACGCGCGAGCCGCCGAATAAAGAAATTAAAAATCCTGCCACAATGGCTGTCCAAATGCCAGCAGAAGGGGAAGCGCCCGAAGCAATGGCAAACGCCATTGCCAAAGGCAATGCCAAAACACCCACGGTAATGCCAGCGGCAATGTCTTTGCCCAATTGCGCCGCGTTGTAATCGGTTAAACATTCCAACAATTTGGGGCGAAAATAAAAGTGCTTCATTTTTGAAAAAAATAGGCGGTTGACCGTGGAAAAACTCAATTTTAACGCTTGAACATTAAAAAAATCGCTGCTTTTATCTTAAAATAATTCGCTATGCTTTATGACCTTATTCGCCCACTTCTTTTTTTACTCAACCCTGAAACAGCGCACAATTGCAGTTTGCAGGCAATGGCGTTGTTGCAAAAAATCGGCGCTTTAAATTGGTTGATTGACAACAACGTGCCCAGCCATCCCGTTAAAATCGCCGGCATTACTTTTCCTAATCCAGTTGGCTTGGCGGCTGGCATGGACAAAAACGGCATTGCCATTGATGCGCTTGGCGCTTTGGGTTTTGGTTTTTTGGAATTGGGAACCGTCACACCCCAAGCGCAAGCGGGCAATCCCAAACCACGTTTGTTTCGTTTAAAAAAAGAAGGCGCCATTATTAACCGCATGGGTTTTAATAACGATGGCGTGGATGCCTTGGTTCAGCGTATTCAACAATCAAAGTTTTACCAAAACGGCGGCATTATTGGAATCAATATCGGCAAAAATGCGACAACGCCCATTGAAAACGCCGTGGATGATTATTTAATCGGTTTAAAAAAAGCTTACCAAACAGCGCATTATGTGGCGGTGAATATTTCGTCTCCCAACACCAAAAATTTGCGCACTTTGCAAGCGGGCGAATCGCTTGATATTCTTTTAAAAAACTTAAAAGCAACGCAACAACAACTGGCAGACCAATGCGGCAAATACACTCCGATTTTCATCAAAATTGCGCCCGATTTAACCGATGAAGAAGTTGAAAACATTGCGCACAATTTAATCAAACACCAAATGGATGGCGTGATTGCCACCAATACCACGTTGAATCGTGAAAAGATTTTAAGTTCACCGTGGAAAAATGAAATCGGCGGATTATCCGGCAAACCTTTAAAAGAAAAAGCCTTAAACATTCAAAAAACATTGGCAAAATCTTTGGATGGCGCTTTGCCCATTATTGGCGTAGGCGGCATTTTTTCCGGCGAAGATGCCCAAGAAAAAATCCAAAACGGCGCCCAACTGGTGCAACTTTATTCTGGATTTGTTTTCAAAGGTCCTGTGTTCATTGCCGAATGTCGGCGCGCTTTGGAAAATTTGCGATGAGTTATTTGTTTATTGTGCTGTCCGCCGTGTTGGTTAATAACGTGGTTTTGGTCAAAATTTTGGGATTGTGCCCGTTTATGGGCGTCTCCAAAAAAATTGAAACCGCTTATGGTATGGGCGCGGCAACCACATTTGTTTTAACCGTGGCAACAGGCGCTAGTTTTGTGATTGACCATTATTTGCTCACCCCTTTTGATTTGGAATACCTGCGCACCATTGCGTTTATTGTTACCATTGCCGCCATTGTGCAATTAACGGAAATGATCATTGCCAAAACTTCCCCCGTGTTGCAACAAACTTTGGGCATTTATTTGCCGCTCATTACAACCAACTGCGCCGTTTTGGGCGTGCCGCTTTTGAATATTGCGCACGATTATCGTTTTTTGGAATCGCTTTTGTTTGGTTTTGGTTCGGCTTTGGGATTTTCTTTGGTGATGGTGCTTTTTGCCGGCATTCGCGAACGCATTGAAGGCGCCGATGTGCCGCGTTATTTTCAAGGTTCTGCCATTGCAATGATTACCGCCGGTTTAATGGCACTAGCCTTTATGGGTTTTGCCGGATTGGACAAATACCAATGAGCGCCATTTTAATTGCCATCGGCATTATGTCCTTGGGCGCCATTGTTTTGGGCACTGCGCTTGGTTTTTCCGCCGTGCGTTTTAAAGTGGAAGGCGACCCTTTAATTGAACAAGTCAATGCCATTTTGCCGCAAACCCAATGCGGACAATGCGGTTTTGCCGGTTGCAAACCTTATGCCGAAGCCATTATCAAAGGCGAGGCGGAAATTAATTTGTGCCCGCCCGGAGGAGTCGATGGTATGCAACGCATTGCCGAATTATTAGGGCGCGATGCTTCTCAATTATCCGCAGTTTGCGAAAAACCCAAACAAGTGGCGCACATTGACGAACAAACCTGTATCGGTTGCACCTTGTGCATTCAAGCTTGTCCGGTGGAAGCCATCATCGGCGCTGCCAAACAAATGCACACGGTGGTGAGCGACTTATGCACCGGTTGCGAATTGTGTGTGAAACCTTGCCCGGTGGAATGTATTCAAATGAAACCCATTGCTGTAACCGAGCGCACGTGGAAATGGAAGCACCCAAGCGAAAAATTGGTGATTCCTATTGTTCCAATGCCCGTGGAGTCGCCACAATGAAATTCCACGGCGGCGTGCATCCTTTTGAAGGCAAGGATTTGTCCAATGTTGGCAGCATTCAAAAAATGCCCATTCCAGAACGCTTGGTGTTAAGTTTGTCGCAAGGCGCTGGAAATGCCGCCAAACCCATTGTTGTGGAGGGTGAACGTGTTTTTAAAAATCAACTATTGGCGCGCGCCGATGGTTGGATTTCCGCTGCCATCCACGCGCCAACCTCCGGCGTTATTGAAAAAATTGGCTTGTATGCCCACGCGCATCCGTCTGGCTTGGCGGTGCCAAGCATTGTTTTAAAAAGCGATTTTGAAGATTTAATGCTTGAAAAAAATCCACGGTCAACCGTGGAAAAATTTGAAAATACCCACGATTTTGCCTTGTTTTTGCAAGAAAACGGCGTTATCGGTATGGGCGGCGCAGGTTTTCCAATGAATGGCAAGCTCAAAGAAAATCTGGATGAAATCATCATCAACGCGGCAGAATGCGAACCTTTGGCAACCTCGGATGACCGCTTAATGCGTGAACGCGCGCACGATATTATCCGCGGCATTGTTTTATTAGCCGAACATTTAAAACCAAAACGCGTTTTAATCGGCATTGAAGACAACAAACCGCAAGCCGAGTTGGCATTGCAACAAGCAATTGGCCATTTAAAAGCAAACATTGAAATCCACCGCGTGCCAACGCTTTATCCATCGGGCGATGCCAAGCATTTGGCGTTTTTGCTAACAGGCAAAAAAATTGCCGCCTCCCAACGCGCCACTTCCAAAGGCGTGCAAGTTTTTAACGTTGCCACGGTTTATAGCCTTTACCGCGCTTTTTTGGGCGAGCCAGTCATCAGCCGAATTGTTACCATCACCGGCGATGTGGCAAACGCTGGCAATTTTGAAGTGTTAATTGGCACGCCCATTGATTTTGTTTTAAAACACGCCCAAGTCAAGCAAAGCGCGCAAGGCATTTTGCATGGCGGGCCGATGATGGGTTTTTTGGTTAAAAACACCGCCGCGGGCATTTTGAAAACAACAAATTGTTTGATTGCCGCCAACGCCGATTTCATTCCACCAAAACCATTGGAAATGCCGTGCATTCGTTGCACGCAATGCGCCAATGTTTGCCCCAATGAATTGCAACCTTATGCGATGTATTGGGCATCGCGCGCCAAAAATTTGGATTCGGCGCGCGACTTCAACCTTTTTGAATGTATGGAATGCGGTTGTTGCGCTTATGTTTGCCCCGCCAACATTCCGCTGGTGCATTATTTTCGTTTTGCCAAAAGCGAAATTTGGGCAAAGGATGTAGAACAAAAAGCGGCGCAAATTGCCCGCGAACGTTTTGAATTTAAACAAGCGCGGCAACTTCGCGAAAAAGAAGAAAAGGCGGAAAAACTCAAAAAATTAGCCGAACAAAAAGCCAAAGAAAAAACGCAGGAAAACGCCGAAAATCATTTTCAAAAAAATTCTGCGTTGACCGTGGAAAAATAAAAAAAGGATGTTTTTTTATGAAACTTGCGCCATCTTCTCCTTATTTTCACAATAAAAACAGCGTGCGGCGCGTGATGTTTTCTGTGGCGGCAGCGCTCATTCCAGCAATTTTGGTGCATATTTATTTTTTTGGTGTCGCCATTCTTATTCAAATCGTGCTTGCCACGGCAACGGCAATCATAACGGAAGCACTTTTTTTAAAAATCCGCGGTAAACCAATTTTTATTTTCATCTCGGATGGCTCGGTTGTTTTAACCGCCTTGTTGTTGGCTTTGGCTCTGCCGCCTTTGGCGCCGTGGTGGTTGATTGTGGTTTGCACCTTTTTTGCCGTTTTCATCGGCAAACACATTTACGGCGGATTAGGACAAAACCCGTTTAATCCTGCGATGTTGGGTTTTGCCGTGGCAATTGTTTCGTGGCCATCTTTGATGTTGCTTTGGCAAGAAAATGTGCCGTTTTCCACGCAAATCACGGCAATTTTTGGTTCCTCTGCGGATGCCTTAACGGCGGCAACACCCTTAGACCATTTTAAAACCGCACAAAAATCCACCGAACATTTTAAAGCGGTGAATTTCACCACTTGGGGCGCCATGGCGTGGTTAAACGTGGCTTATTTAATCAGCGGTTTGTTTTTGTGCTTAATGCGCCGTGTGCCTTGGCGTGTGCCGCTTGCTTTTTTAAGCGGTTTAACTTTCATTGTGGGCATTTTTTGGCTCGTTGATTCTGCTTTTTACGCCAACCCGTTTTTTCATTGGTTTTCAGGCGGCGCAATGCTTGGCGCATTTTTTATTGCCACCGACCCGGTTACCGGTTGCGCCACAAAACAAGGCCAAATTGTTTTTGGATTGGGCGCTGGCATTTTGTGTGCGTTTATTCGGCTTTTTGGCGCTTATCCAGACGGCATTGCCTTTTCTATTTTATTGATGAATTTGTGCGCCCCGCTCATTGAAAAAATCACCACGCCCATTCCTTTTGGTTTACAGGAAAATCAAAAATGAAACCACTTAGCGAATACACCGCATTGGAAATGGCACGGCGTTGTGCGTTGATTTTATTGGCGTTTTCTATTATTTTTAGCGCATTGTTGGCAGGCGCACACCAATTAACAAAAGAGACCATCGCCAAAAATATTCAAGCCGAACGGCTCAAAATCATCCAAAATTTGTTGCCCGATGATTCTTACAACAACGATTTATTGCACGATTTTTTAACGCTACCGCCCAAAAAAGAACTTGGACAGCGCAAAAAATCGCAACTTTTATTTGCCCGCAACAATGGTGTTGTGACGGCTTTTTTGCTTGAAGCCATTCCGCCAGACGGTTACGGCGGCAACATTCGCTTGATGATTGCCATTGATGCCAAAGGGCATTTGATGGGTGCAGAAGTTTTGGAACATCACGAAACCCCGGGGTTGGGCGATTATGTTGCGAAAAAAAAATGGCTGCAACAATTTAAAAATAACAAAAATAAACATTTTCGCATTCAAAAAGACGGCGGCGACATTCTCTACCGCGCGGGCGCAACCATCAGCGCGCGGGCGGTAACCAACGCGATTAGCCGCGCGGTGGAATTTGTTGCGCATCATCGCCGCGATTTTTTGCAGGCACGCAACCACCACGACCATCATTTTCCTTTCAAAACCGAACATTTTAAAAAGGATGAAAATCGTGCCACTGACTGATTTTAAAAATGCCATTTGATGAAGGATGAATCGTGCAATCAACTGATTTTAAAAATATTTTAAAAAACGGCATTTGGAAGCAAAACACTTCCATTACCCAAATGCTGGGTTTGTGCCCTTTGCTTGCCATCTCCACCAATGCGGTCAATGGTGTGATGTTGTCGCTTGCAACCATTTTGGTGATGGTGATTGCCAACGTGGCTGTGGCAAGCCTGCGCAATTTTATTCCACATGAAATTCGCATTCCGGTTTTTATTTTAATTGTGGCTTCATTGGTCACCATTGTAGATTTGCTTTTTAATGCGTTTTTTCACCAACTTTACGTGGTTTTGGGCATTTTTATTCCTTTGATTGTTACCAACTGCATTGTTTTGGCGCGTGTGGAAGCCTTTGCGGCAAAAAATCCGCCTTTAGAATCCTGTTTGGATGGTTTGTTTATGGGTTTTGGAATGTTATGGACGCTCGGACTTTTGGGCGCGTTGCGCGAATTTTTAGCCAACGGCACGGTGTTTGGCGCCATTGAAATGGTTTTTCCTAATTTAACGGCAATTAAAATTCTGCCCGATCATTACCCGGGCTTTTTGCTCTTTGCTTTGCCTTCGGGCGCTTTTATTTTGCTTGGTTTTTTAATCGCCGCAAAAAACTACATAGATGAAAAACACACCAAAAAGTCTTAAAAACAATTTTCCACGGTAAACCTTTAAAAATTTTCAAAAAAACTTTTTGTTTACCGTGGATTTTTGTGGTTTTAAAAAATTCAGACGCAGTTTTTGCCAATTTGCAAAGGTAAAAAAACAAAAAAATCTTGGCAATTTCCAGCAGTGTATTTGAAAATTTTTTTGTGTTTACCGTGGAAAATCACCATAAAAAAACGCCCGTTTTAAAAAACGGGCGCAGGTTTTTTGTAGAAAAATTTAACCAAGCGTTTTGAGATTCGCGATGATGTCAGATACAACAGGTTGGGCATCGCCGTAAATCATGCGGCAGTTTTCTTTGTAAAACAGCGCATTTTCAATGCCAGAATAACCCGTGCCTTTGCCGCGTTTAATCACCAACACATTTTGTGCCGATTCGGCATCCAAAATGGGCATGCCGTAAATGGGCGAAGATTGGTCTTCCTTGGCTGCGGGATTCACCACATCATTGGCGCCAATCACCAAAGCCACATCGGTTTGGGCAAATTCTTCATTGATTTCGTCCAAATCAAAGATTTTGTCATACGGCACGCCGGCTTCCGCCAACAACACATTCATATGCCCGGGCATACGGCCAGCCACCGGATGAATGGCAAATTTTACTTCCACGCCGGCATTTTCCAACAATTCGGTCATCTCCCAAATTTTGTGTTGGGCTTTGGCAACCGCCATGCCATAGCCGGGAACAATAATCACTTTGCTGGCGTAACGCATCAAAGCGGCGGCATCCATGGCGCCGGCTTCTTTCATTGTGCCTTCAATTTTTTGCTCTTGCGCGCCAGAAGTTTGCCCCATTGGCACAAACAAAATGTTGGCAATGGAGCGATTCATCGCTTTTGCCATCAATAAGGTTAAAAGCGAACCTGCCGCACCCACTACGATACCAGCGATAATCAAAGCGGGGTTGCTCAACACATAACCTTCAAAACCCACAGCCAAACCGGTAAAGGCGTTAAAAAGCGAAATCACCACCGGCATATCCGCGCCGCCAATGGGCACCGTTGCCACAAAGCCCAAACCCAATGCCACGGCAAAGAACATTAAAATCACAAAAGCATAAGGCGATTCTTGCGTAATCATCAACACGCCAAACACAATGGATAAAATCAACAAGGTGATATTCATGGCGTTTTGGTAAGGCAAATGCGGCGCTTTTTTCATCACACCTTGCAATTTTGCCCATGCCACACAAGAGCCAGTAAAAGAAACAGAACCAATGAATGCGCCAAGAACAGCCAAAATCATCACGGAGGCAGAAGGATTGTAACCTTTGGCAAATTCAATGGCCGCAATGGCCGCTGCCGCGCCACCGCCCATGCCGTTGTAAATGGCAACCATTTGCGGCATATCGGTCATTGCGACTTTTTTACCAGAAACCCACGCAATGGTGCCGCCAATAATCAATGCCAGAATAATCCAAAACAGATTGTGCAAATTGGGATAAAAAAGCGTGGCAAACACCGCCAAGAGCATTCCATACCCCGCCCAAACAATGCCGCGGCGCGCAGTAACCGGAGAGCCCATTCCTTTTAAACCAAAAATAAATAAAAGTGCTGCCACAAACCAAGCGGCATGCACATAAAGAAGTGTTACATTTTGGGCATACATTTTAGGAATCCTTTTTCTTAAACATGGCAAGCATTCTTTCCGTTACCACGTAACCACCAGCGGCATTGGCTGCTCCCAAAGCCACCGCCAAAAAACCAATGAAGGTTTGCGTAAAAGTTTCGGCTTCGCCTAACATAATCATTGCGCCAACCACCACCACGCCGTGAATAAAGTTAGAGCCAGACATCAACGGCGTGTGCAAAATCACCGGCACTTTGGCGATAATTTCATAACCGGTAAAGGCTGCCAGCATAAAAATATACAACGCCGCCAAACCACTAATTCCAACCACAGAAGGCATAAAGTCCATTATTTACACTCCCAAAACAGTTTTAACCATAGCGTGTTTTACTTCGCCATCTTTGCACAAAAGCGAACCGGCAATGACTTCGTCTTCCCAGTTGATATTCAAAACACCTTCTTGAATAAAGGGAGACAAAAAGTTATACAAGTTTTTGGCAAACAACTCCGATGCGTGTGTGGGCATGCGGCTGGGCAAATTCACCGGGCCGTAAATGTGCACATTGTTTTCAAAAACGCTTTCTCCAGCTTTGGTTAAAGCGCAGTTGCCGCCCGTTTCAGCTGCCATATCCACAATTACCGCACCGTGTTTCATACGGCGAACCATATCCGCCGTTACAATAATCGGCGCTTTTTTACCCGGAATAGCCGCGGTGGTAATCACCACATCCGCATTGGCGATGGCTTTGGCTAATTTTTCTGTTTGTTGGGCTTTTTCTTCTTCGGTTAATTCACGTGCATAACCGCCTGCACCATCGGCAGAAACGCCGGTATCTACAAATTTAGCACCCAAGGATTCCACTTGTTCTTTGGCAGCCGAGCGCACATCGTAACCTTCTACCATCGCCCCCAAACGTTTACACGTTGCAATGGCTTGTAAGCCCGCAACACCTGCACCAATCACCAATGTGCGCGCAGGGCGCATGGTGCCCGCCGCCGTGGTTAACATAGGGAAAAATTTTGGCGCAAAACCAGCGGCAATCAAAGCACATTGGTACCCCGAACATGCCCCTTGTGACGACAAAGCATCCATACTTTGCGCACGCGAAATGCGCGGCAACAATTCCAAAGCAAAAGCGGTGATTTTTTTGGCATTCAAGGCTTCTAAGCGTTTTTTGTCTTCATAAGGACGCAGCATTCCAGCCACAATTGCACCCGAAGGCATGGCGTTAATTTCGTCAATAGAAGGCGGCGTTACACGCAAAATCAAATTGGCTTGTTCGTATGTTTTGGATAAATCATCGGTTACTTGAATAGAAGCGTAATCCGTATCCACAAAATGGCTTTCTACGCCGGCATTTTTTTCCAGTTGAATGGTAGCGCCCAAAGCCACAAATTTTTTTGCCGTCTCGGGCACCAGAGCAACGCGACGCTCGCCACTGATGCGCTCTTTGGCGACCGCGATAGTCAAACTCATTGTGTTCTCCTTTGAAGGAAGCTCAATTGTTTTTTCAACAACAGGCTAGGTTAATCAAAAAACGCGCACAAGATTTTGCCACAAAATTACGCTATGCGTTTTAATTTTTGCCATAATGCTTTTTTTATTTTGTGGAAAAAAACATGTCTTCTTTTGTTCAAGTGCCCGATTTTGGCGAAAAAATCACCCCAAACCAAATACCCAATTTTCCAATTATTCCTTTTATTCAAGGCGATGGCATTGGCGTTGATATCACGCCTGTTATGCAACAAGTCCTTGATGCCGCCGTTCATCAAGCTTATGGCGATTCCCGCAAAATCGCTTGGATGGAAGTTTTTGCCGGCGAAAAAGCCCAACAACTTTACGGCGAATGGTTCCCAGAAGAAACTTTGAATTATTTAAGAGAATACCGCGTTTCCATCAAAGGACCAATGACCACGCCGATAGGCGGCGGCATTCGCTCGCTCAATGTGATGTTGCGCCAATCTTTGGATTTATATCAATGCGTGCGGCCAGTGCGTTATTTTCAAGGCGTGCCATCGCCTTTGAAACACCCAGAAGATGTGGATATGGTGATTTTTAGAGAAAACACCGAAGATATTTACGCGGGCATTGAATGGCAAGCGGAATCGGATGATGCCAAACAAATCATTGCCTTTTTGCAAAATGAAATGAAGGTTGCCAAAATCCGTTTTCCAAAAACCAGCGGCATTGGCATTAAACCGATTTCTATTGAAGGCACAACGCGTTTGGTGCGCTCTGCCATTCGTTATGCCATTGCCAACAAAAGAAAATCGGTGACCATTGTGCACAAAGGCAACATTATGAAATTTACCGAAGGTTTGTTTCGCGATGTGGCTTACAAAATTGCGCGTGAAGAATTTAACGCCAAAACCATTGGTGAAGGGCCGTGGTGCGAAATTCCAACTGATTTTGGCGCAATCACAATTAAAGACGCCATTGCGGATAATTTTTTACAACAAATTTTGTTGCGTCCCAAAGAATACGATGTGATTGCCACCACCAATTTGAATGGCGACTACATCTCGGATGCCTTGGCGGCAGAAGTGGGCGGCATTGGCATTGCTCCGGGCGCCAACATTTCGGATGATTATGCTTGTTTTGAAGCCACCCACGGCACAGCGCCCAAATACGCTGGGCAAAACAAGGTTAATCCCGGTTCTTTAATTTTAAGTGCGGAGATGATGTTGCGCCATTTGGGTTGGGTTGAAGCGGCGGATTTAATCATCGCGGCGATGGAAAAAACCATCGCCCAAAAAGTAGTAACTTACGATTTTGCACGTTTGATGGAAAACGCCAAAGAAGTTTCCACCTCCGATTTTGGCCAAGCGCTTATTCAAAATATGTAAAAAATAATGCGTTTACCGTGGATTTTTCAATTTTCCACGGTAGACGACATTTTTTTGAAAATAATTGTGAAAAATAAAAATCTTTTGGGGTTTTTTTATGTTTTTATTATTGCGTTTAAAGAACATTTGAATAATCAAAATGGTTTTGTTTTGTTGTCGGTAGATTAAATTTTCCACCCTTCAAAATCGTTCAATGGTTTGTTGGGGGTGGCGGTGTAAGGTTGTGCGGTGCCGCTTTCAAAGTAGGTGCGTGCGAGCAATTCCGCCAAAATGCCGGTAGCAATAAATTGTAAGCCGGCAATCAAGCCGCCAATGCCCACAATCAAAAGCGGGCGCGCGCCAATGTCTTGCCCCAAAAAAAACTTCACACAAAAAAGCCACATTAAAATTAAAAAAGATACGGCAGAAACCATTAAACCAATGCCGCCAAAAAAATGCCCGGGACGCGCTTTGAAATTCATAAAAAAATAAACGGCAAACAAATCCAAAATCACGCGAAATGTGCGCGAAATGCCGTATTTGGAAACGCCTGCTGTGCGCGCATGGTGCGTGGTGGGCTCTTCTTTGATGCGGCAAGGCGTGGTGACTGTGGCAAGCCAAGCGGGAATAAACCGATGCATTTCGCCATAAAGCCGAATTTTTTTCAACACGCTGGCGCGGTAAGCCTTCAAACTGCAACCGTAATCGCGCAATTTCACGCCCGTGATTTTGGCAATCAAACGATTGGCAATTTGGGATGGAATTTTGCGCAAAAACAAATCATCTTGCCGATTTTGGCGCCAACCCGCCACCAAATCCAAATCTTCTTGGATTAAACGCGCCACCATTTTGGGAATATCTTTGGGGTCGTTTTGCAAGTCGCCATCCATAGTGACGATAATCTCGCCGCGCGCAAAATCAATGCCCGCTTGCATTGCCGCCGTTTGTTTGAAATTGCGCGTTAAATCAATCAAGCGCACGTGTTTGCCAAATTGTTCAATGCCTTGTTTGATTTTTTGCGCCGTGGAATCCGTTGAGCCATCGTTGATGAGCAACAATTCCCATTGAAAATCCACTTGGTTTAATGCTTGATGAACGGCTTGAATCAAAGGCAAAACATTGTCTTCTTCGTTGTAAAACGGCACCACCACGGAAACACGCGCATCCATTCTTTTTCCCTTTTTTGCAAATCAAAAATGTTAAAAAAATCAAAAAAATCCACGGTCAACCCAAAAAAATTTTCAAAAAAATAACACGTTGACCGTGGATTTTTGAATTTAACTTTGAACCCACGCGCGCGCGGTGTCTAGCATTCGACAGGAATAACCCCATTCGTTGTCATACCAAGCCAAAATTTTCACCAAAGAAGCATTATCGCTTTGAATCACGCGCGTTTGCGTTAAATCAAAAGTGGATGAAACGCTTGTGTGATTAAAATCGCTGGAGACAAGCGGCAAATCATTCACTGCCAAAATACCTTTTAAATCGCCTTGTGCGGCGTTTTTCATCCATTCGTTGATTTCTTCGGCTTGAACGATTTTTTCGCTGGTAAAGGTTAAATCCACCAAGGAAACATTCAGCGTTGGCACGCGCAAGGCAAAGCCATCAAACTTGCCTTTTAATTCGGGCAACACCAAACCAACCGCTTTGGCAGCGCCCGTTTTGGTTGGGATAATATTGGCGGCGGCAGCGCGTGCGCGGCGCAAATCTTTGTGGCGCACATCCACAGTCACTTGGTCGTTGGTGTAAGCGTGGATGGTCGTCATCAAACCTTGCTTAATTCCACAATTTTCAGACAACACTTTGGCAACCGGCGCCAAACAATTGGTGGTGCATGAAGCATTGGAAACAACCGACATACTCGGTTTTAAAATGCCGTGATTCACACCATAAACAATGGTGGCATCCACATCATCACCGCCGGGCGCGGAAATCAAAACGCGTTTGGCGCCTTGTTCTAACAAGGCTTGCGCTTTGGCTTTGCTGGTATAAGCGCCCGTGCATTCTAATAAAATATCCACATTGTGCTTTGCCCAATCAATTTCTTTGGGATTTTTGGTGGAATAAAAGGCAATTTTTTTGCCGTTGAGAATCAAAACATTTTCGCCTTCTGTTGCCACATTTTTTTGAAAACGGCCATGCGTGGTATCAAACTGCAACAAATGCGCATTGGTTTTTAAATCACCCGCGCCGTTAATGGCGACAATATCAAACTCGTTTTCCAAACCTTGTTCAAAAATTGCACGCAAAGTGCAACGCCCGATTCTGCCAAAACCATTGATGCCAATTTTGATTGCCATTTTGTATCCTTTAAAAAATTAAAAAAACATTCCGAAAAAATCCACGGAACTTGTGGATTTTTGGTTTCGCTCGCTTCGCCGAAAAAATCCACAAAACGTGTGGATTTTTGGTTTCGCCGAAAAAATCCACTGTCAACCCAGAATTTTTTTGATTTTCTGCACGATGGCATCGGGCGAAAAACCAAAATGTTGGAATAATTCATCCGCTTTGCCAGAAGCGCCAAAATGATTGATTCCAACAACATCGCCCGCGTGGTTATGCAGGTATTTCCACCAAAAATCCGGGTGCGCTGCTTCAATAAATAAGCGCGGCACATCGCCCAAAATGCGTTGTTGAAAATCGGCATTTTGCTTATCAAAAATATGCGTTGAAGGCATTGAAACCACGCGCGATGGAATGTTTTCATCTTGCAATTTTTCATAAGTTTGCAGCGCCAAAGCCAATTCAGAACCGCTGGCAATTAAAGTAATTTCGGCGGCTGGATTTTCTTTTAAAACATAAGCGCCATTTGCAATGTCTTCTTGCGCCACGTTTTTTGCCAAAACAGGCAGATTTTGGCGCGAAAGTGCCAAAATGGTGGGCGTTTGGTTTTCTATGGCAAAGCAATATGCCGCAAGCGTTTCAAAATAATCGGCAGGTCGCCAAAGCACCACATTGGGCGTTAAGCGCAACTGCGCCAATTGTTCAATGGGTTGGTGCGTGGGGCCATCTTCGCCAACGCCAATAGAGTCGTGCGTGTAAATAAAAATGTGCGGAATATTCATCAACGCCGCCATACGAATGGCGTTTTTGGCGTAATCGCTAAACATCAAAAAAGTTGCCGTTGCGGGCAAAAAACCAGAAAGCGCCAAACCATTGGCGATGGCCGTCATCGCAAACTCGCGCACGCCGTAATGAATGTAATTGCCAGCTTGATGAAATCCCACCGCTTGGCAATGTTCGGTATAAGTTAAATTAGAAGGTGCCAAATCCGCCGAACCAACAATTAAACGCGGCATTTTGGGCGTTAATTGTTCCAAAATTTTTTGGCTTGCCGCGCGGGTAGAAAGCGCTTTGTCAGGCGCATTGCCCAACATTGCCATTTTCAAATGTTCCCAGTTGGTGGGCGTGTGGTTCTTTTTAAAATGTTGTTCAAAGCGCAAAGCAAGTTCGGGGTGAATTTTTTGGTAATGTTGGAATAAATTTTGCCAAGCATTTTCCAAATGTTGCCCTTTTTCAACGGCACTCCACGTTTGGTAAACTTCTTGTGGCATATCAAAAGGGGCGTGGTGCCAATTTAAATTGTGGCGCAAAGTTTGAATGCCTTTTTCGCCTAATGGTGCGCCATGCACGGCTGCTGTTGCGGCTTTTTCGCCAGAATCTTTGCCAATAATGGTTTTGCATTGAATAAAAGTAGGGCGATTTTTTTCGGCTTTGGCTTTTTTTAGCGCCGATAAAATAGCCATTGGGTTGTGGCCATCTACATTTTCAATCACATTCCAACCTTGCGCCAAAAAGCGCGCGGGCACATTTTCAGAAAACCAGCCTTGAATGTTGCCATCAATAGAAATGCCGTTGTCATCCCAAAGCACAATGAGTTTGTTTAACCCCCAAGTGCCTGCCAAACTGGCGGCTTCATAAGAAATGCCTTCCATCAAGCAACCATCGCCGACAAAAACATAAGTGTAAAAATCCACAATGGGAAAAGATTCTCGGTTGAATTCTTTTGCCAACAAGCGCTCGGATAAAGCAATGCCAACCGCATTGGCAAAACCTTGCCCCAAAGGGCCGGTTGTGGTTTCTACGCCGGGGGTATGGCGATATTCTGGATGCCCGGGCGTTTTGCTGTTTTGTTGGCGAAATTGTTTTAAATCTTCAATAGACAAATCAAAACCGCTCAAATGCAACAAGGCATAAAGCAGGGCGCTTGCGTGCCCGTTGGACAACACAAAGCGGTCGCGGTTAGGAAAAAAAGGATTTTTGGGATTAAAACGCAAAACTTCGCGCCACAAAACGCTGGCCATTTCAGCCATTCCCAAAGGTGCGCCCGGATGGCCAGAATGGGCGTTTTCAATCATATCGGCGGCCAAAATGCGCAAGGCGGCGGCTGTGTTCATAAGCGATTCGCAAAATAAAAATGGCAATTATACCTGCCAAGTTGCCCTTTTTTGCGCACAAAAAAATCCACGGTAAACCGATTCTTTTTTTCAAAAAAATATGCGGTTTACCGTGGAAATATTCGTTTTTTTTAAAAAACGATTTAGCGTGCGATGAGCCCCAATGGTTTACCAAGCGGCAGCACGGTTCGCCCAAAGAAATTGTTTAAGAAAATGGCACCTGCGGCATAAAACCCGAGCAAACCGATGATGAGTTCGCTAATGCCGCTAAGTAAACCGAAAAACTCGGGTTCCACTCCAAAAGTTGCCAAAACGAGCGACAAAAGCAACACTTCAACCAAAATCATAATGGCAAAGAAGACTTTGTTTATCTCCATTGTGGCAATGGTTACAAAAATGCAAAAAATAAAATACGCCAAGCACGCCACGCCAAAATGTTTGGGCGAGGCATTGCCCACATCGCCAAACCAGCCGAGCGCAATCATCCAGTGGAATGCCACCGCAATCCAAAAAAATCCAAAAGCGCCCAAAACAATGGCGCCAAAATAATTGTTTTTCATAAAATCCACAATGGAGGCAGTGATTTGCGCCAAAGAGCCCAAAAAAATTGCCCAAGGAATCACATAGGCAGTGCCCGGCACCCAGCCGAGTTTGGCAGTGCTGGCTACAAAGGTAATCACAGCCAAGCCAAAAACACCAAGCGCCGTGGAGTCGGCGAGGACGGCGCGCGTTTCAACAGTTTGAATTTGCATTGCTAGCTCCTAAAAAGTTACAAAAAAGTGCTTACAATGTAACAAGAATGTTACATTTTTAAAAGCATTTTTTGAAATTTTGTTTGCGTTGACCGTGGAAAAATGAAAAACTGCAAATTTTTTGTAAAGCGAATCAACCATGCATTGTCATATTTTGGGCATTGGCGGCACTTTTATGGGCAGTTTGGCGCAAATTGCCAAAGCCTTCGGCCACACAATTACTGGGTGCGATGCGGCAATTTATTCCCCAATGAAAGAACAACTCCAAAACGCCAACATTGCATGGAGTGAAGGTTATCAAGCGGACGATTTAAAATTAAAACCAGATATTTTTATCATCGGCAACGCCATCAAACGCGGCAATCCTTTGATGGAAAAAATTTTGAATGAAAATTTGCCGTTTATCTCCGGCCCGCAATGGCTTTTTGAAAATATTTTGCAAAAAAAACACGTTTTGGCAGTGGCTGGCACACACGGCAAAACCACCACTTCCGCGATGCTTGCGTGGATTTTGGAAGAAAATGGATTCAACCCTTCTTTTTTAATTGGCGGTGTGCCGCAAAATTTTGGCGTCTCCGCACGCTTGACCGATTCCCCATTTTTTGTGATTGAAGCCGATGAATACGACACCGCCTTTTTTGACAAACGCTCCAAATTTGTGCATTACCATCCCAAAACCTTGATTTTAAACAACTTAGAATTTGACCACGCCGATATTTTTGAAAATTTAAACGCCATTGAAACGCAATTTCATCACCTTGTGCGAATGCTTGCGCAAAATGCGCAAATTGTTGTCAATGCCAAAAGCGATGCGCTATCTCGCGTTTTAAAACGCGGCGTGTTTAGCGCTTTGCGTTATTTTGGCGATGATTTTGTAATGTTGGGCGATGATGCCAAGGGCGAAATCATCTTAAAAGAAAAGGGCAAAACCTTGTGCCAAGGGCATTGGGAATTGTTGGGCGAACACAATCGCCAAAACGCCACTGCTGCCATTTTGGCGGCAATGCACGTTGGCATATCGCCCGAAAAAGCCTTTGCCGCTATTGAAAGCTTTCACAACGTCAAGCGCCGTTTGGAATTAAAAGACAACATTGCAGGCATTGCGGTTTATGACGATTTTGCGCATCACCCCAGCGCCATTGCCACAACCATTGCGGGTTTGCGCCGCAAAGTTGGAAAATCGCGCATTTTGGCGGTTTTTGAGCCGCGCTCCAACACGATGAAACTGGGCACCATGCGTGCCGCTTTGCCCGATTCTTTAAAAGATGCGGATTTAATTTTTTGTTACGCCAAAGGTTTGGAATGGAATGCCGAAGAATCCTTACAACCGCTTGGTGAAAAAGCCTTTGTTTTCAAAGATTTAAAAGCTTTGATTGCCAAAATCACCGAACTTGCAAAACCCAGCGATTCTGTTTTGGTGATGAGCAACGGCTCTTTTGAAGGCATTCACGAAAAATTATTAGAAAAACTCAAAAATCCACGGTAAACGTCAAACTTTTTTGAAAAAAATAATCGGTTGACCGTGGATTATTCTAATAAAAACTCATATTCGTAAATTTTGGGTTCAATTTTTTGTGCCAATATTTTTTGCGCATTTTTTAAATCATTTAATAATTCGGTATATTTTAAATCTTCCGATTTTGCATTCATTCTGCCTTTTTCATTGCGCCCTTGGAAAAATTCTTTAATATCATACAAAGCGGCGTTGGGTAAATATTCTGTTTTGTCATTTATTTTCCATGCCGTGCCAACATCGCCAGCCATTTGGTGGTAATAAATATAAAGCGCTTTTGCGGCATTCAAAACATTTTGCGCTTCAATAGAAAATTCCATAGGTTTTGTTGGAATAAAAGATTCTTTATTTTCTCCCAAAATATCCTTTTCAGTGGATTTGATTTTCCCCGCCATAAAATCCAATAAAAAATGGGATTCAAAAGCTTCTTTAATATTTAATTCTTTTTCTGTAAATGGAATAAAATGATTGGTGCCTTCTTTGTTTGAGATTTTATTTTGCCCGTGGAATAAAGCATAAACAAAACAATTATGTTGAAATTCTTTGTCTTTTTCCCAATTTTTATTAGGAAATAAAAATTGGTCACGGTCATTTATCCACGTTGCGGGAATTGTGTGGCGAACGGAAAAATAAATAAAAGTTGGCATTAAATTGTTTGGATTAATACTAAATTTTGAGATACCTTTAGCATTGCCAATGCCTTTAATGGCATTCCAAAAAGCAATGTTACAAAAATTATTGTGTTGAAAATCTAAACCCACCGTGCAAATGGCGCACAATTCATTTTCTCTATTTAAACTTAAAAAATTTTTCAACCATTGATTTAAACTTTTTTCTTTTTGGTTTTCCGCATAAAATACCTTTTCCCCAATTAAGTTATTATTATCATCAAAAATATCCAAAATAATTTTATCTTTCATTTTAATTTCTCCACGGTCAACCTAAAATTTTTTTAATTTTTCAGTTTCAAACGTTCAAAAACAGCGTAATTTTTAGGTTTTTGAAAATCTTTCAAAATCAATTCAATTAATTCTTTGTTTTCCATTTTTTCTTGTTTTTCCATATTTTCCTTTTTTGGATGATGGGAAAAACGGGAATTGAAAAATGTTTCATTGTGTTGCATTGTGCACTCCTTTTGTGAAAATTAAAAAATCATTCTTTTTCTTTTAAATCCCAAATTAAAAAACCGATGGGAAATTTTCCATTGACATTATCAAAAGTATAAGCAGGAACCATAAAACCTTTTAAAAATTTGGCTTTAAAAACATTCCTAAAATCCACAAAATTAGAAGAATTAACATATTTTAATTTTGAAAAACTTGCCAAAATGCAACCCGGAATTTCTTTGTAAATTCTTATAAAAAATTGCGCAAACAATTCCCGAATAGATTTTTTTAATTCTGCTTGATATTTTGCATGAATTTTATTGGTATTTGAAACATTAGTTTTGTTTTTGCCAACAGCTCCTTTTGGTTTGCTTGCCGCTTCCGCATAAGGCGGGTTGATAAAAATCACCAATTTTTCCGGTTCATTTTGAATAATTCTTTTTAAATTTTCGGGCAGTTTTTCTTCAAAAGAATCGTTTAAAAAATCAAATTGAAAAATATGTTTTTCTAATAAATCTAATTTATTTTCACTCT
>ERZ1035025.570-NODE-570-length-24064-cov-14.499521_pt1 | contig 24064 bp, 16 predicted proteins | sample MGYA00520619_ERZ1035025 | MGnify/ENA primary metagenome ERZ1035025 (study PRJEB33766, sample SAMN09781742) | gut metagenome | biome: gut microbiome | host: Homo sapiens | place: Madagascar | study: EMG produced TPA metagenomics assembly of the PRJNA485056 data...
TCTACCTTTTTAGTTTATAAAGTAAAAAAGTGTCTACAGAAATCAGGAAAAGTCATTATTTGCTATATCGAAACAAGTCATTTAAGGGTCGCAAACAAGTCATTTAGAGGTCACAAACAAGTCACTTAGAGGTCGTAAACAAGTCACTTAGAGGTCGTAAACAAGTCACTTAGAGGTCGTAAACAAGTCATTTGCAATCAGTAAACAAGTCACAGAAAATCTTTGAGCAATTAATTCGAAAACAAATAAGTTTACAAAATTACCAAAAAGTGACAGTGACACCTATTTTTCAACTTTTATTTTATGCATTGGAGACACTACCCTCCAATTGGATGTCTCCCTTTGATTATCAATCTTTTATCTATTTTCGCGCGGTAAGTCTTAAAAAAAGAGTATATAAAAGTGTCACCTGTCACCGTTTTCTGTCACGCCCCTTATTGGAGCCAGTTTATAGGGTGACACCTGTGACACGAGTTTTCTGTATCCTGCGTCACCTTTGTCACCCATACGACACCAAGAAAGTATTTTACATTATTTACCGTAGGCTTTCTTTTTATTCATATTCCTCTTAATTTGCTGGAATTTCTCCATGGTCTGGTACTTCTGTTCTGAGAAAATATGCCTGATTTCTGAAATATATTCTAATGCCATACGAACCAACTGCAATTGTGATACGAAGCTTTTGCTGACATAAAGGTTAATATTTGTAACAGATTTGTAATATTCTGCAAACGTTTTCGTAGTTTTTCGAAAGAAAATCGACAGAAATTATTTGCTTTTCACGAATTATTTATAGTTTTGCAGCCAGTTAAAAGATGATTCAACAGTAATTCATACTGCGATATAAACAGTAAATGATACTGCTCCAAATCGACACAAACTATAACACTATACATAAAATTTAAATTTCTAAGAAAATATGAAAAGATTACTTACCACTTCACGCATTTTAGCATGCTTGATTTTCCTAACAATTTTAGGAAGCAAGACTTATGCTCAAGGTAGCACAAGTAGCTACGATGCTGGTACTGAGACTTTTGAGATTACCAGCAACACAAGAATTAATTCACAGAGTACTGAGTACCAATATTATGCCAGTGCAAATATCTCTTTGTTCATTGGTGCTGATGAGGTATGGAAAAACGAACAGATATATAGTGGCAAATATTATCTCAGTTCTGGCGGAAATATGGGAATTAAGCAAGATGGCAATCCAAAGAAACAAACAGATGCAGGTTATTATGGAGCCGAAGATACTAAAGAAAATTTAGCTTGTATCGCCCTGCCAAACACAGGTAACTATTTTCACTTTTTGTTCCACACAAAAGGTAAGATCAAACTTGCATTTAATGTAAAATACAGAGATGATCAAACAAATAAAATAAATCGAAAGAATCTTTACGTAGAGAAAGCGACAAATAAAGCTGTAACTGTATATGATAAAAATAAAAACACCTTTACTACCAGAAGAGGTATTACTCCTTCAAGTATTAATGTTACAACAACTGAAATAACTGAAACAACAGGAACTAAGATTGAATCACAGGAATCAGGTGACAACCAATATTTTAAAATAAGTGCCTATAGTGGACACCATCCTATGGATATAGAATTTGATGCGGAGGCTGGCGACGAATATTGTATTTGGATGTCCTCTGCTGAGGAATTTGCCCTCGGCGGTTTTACCTTCGAGGTGGATGATTCACAACTCTTCACCCCTTGGAAGCCTGTTGTTCACAGACAGATTGAATTCGGAAAAAGCCCTGAGAATATGAAAGATGCAGATGCCAAAGCACCGTCTGGTGTAGAGGACATCACATTCATGTATGGTGGTTGGACCAATCATCCTAACGCTGTAAAAGCAGCAACCTGGGATGCAATCAACAAGACTTGGGGATTCAATGATAATGGTACTGACAAGACCACCTATACTATCAACAACGAACAGAAAATTGATAAATGGGAAGATGTAAAAGCTGAAAGTGAAACTACAGAGCATTTGGTAACACTTGACGGCTACGCTAAGTTCACAGCGGGTTGCGGACAGGTTCCTACCGATCAATATGGCAATGCTTACACCCCAGCCACATCTGCTGCTCCAAACGTAGCAAATATCCCATGCCGCGGTACTTACTATAAGTTTGAACCAGCCAAGGATGGTACACTCAATGTATATGTTAGACAGGCAGCCGACAGCCCTCTCTACCTCGTGGATGAGACTGGCAAGCCTCAAAAGTCAATAGACTATAAGGCGGGTAATGATGCAACCTTCAAAGAAGGCACTGATGCTTCATATACCATCAATAAGTTGGCTGCATGCCGATATGGTTTTGATGTAAAGGCTGGCAAAACATACGTTCTCTTCCAGAACAATGAGACGCTCGGATTCTACGGATTCACATTTGGTGCTTCAAGCACAGAAGCAACCAATGTTAGCATCTCCCAGAATAACGGCTATACTTATGAGGCAAAGAACAATGCCACAGTAACCCTTACCAAGCCACTCAAGGCAAACGTATGGAATGCCATCTGTCTGCCATTCAGTATGACTGAGCAGCAGGTAAGAAATGCGTTCGGAGAGAATGCTCGCATTGCAGAATTCAAGAAAGTTGATGAAAGCGGAAAGAAAGCTGTGGCGTCTTTTGGCATGCACTACTACCAGTTGATTACAGCCGGCAAGCCATGTCTCATCAAACCTTCTCAGGTAAACGATACTTATACCATCAAGGGGGTAACCATCGATGCTGAAAAGGCATTGACCATAGCAGATTCTAACAATTTGTTTGATTTCGTAGGAACATACGCTCCTACTACCATGCCTGCCAACAGCCACTTCTTGGGTAGCAACGATGGCAAACTGTACTACATCACCGCTGACAAGGAAATCAGTGGTCTGAAAGCATTCCTGAAGCCAGCTGATAACAATTCTGGTGCAAAATTGAGTATTGCATTCGACAGTACTGTCAACGATCAGGACAACAATACTACTGGCATTGAAGCCATCAAGGACTATACAGACAAAGAAGCTGCCAACAGTTCTGCCAACAAGGGCATCTACAATATCAACGGACAGTTCGTGGGTACCAACCCAGCTATCCTCCCTCAGGGAATTTACGTAAAGAACGGCAAGAAGTTCATCGTAAAATAATGAGTTTTGCTTAAAGTAACTATGAATTTTTAATGTAGTAAGAAGATGAAAAAGATATATATGACACCCGAAACAACAGGTGTAGCAATCAAGACCGAAAGTTTTCTCTTGACGCTTTCAAGTGGTAGCGTAAAACCAGAAGCACCAGACTCTGGTCTGGATGGTGGTGGAACAATAGAAGGTGGCGGTAATGGCGACAGCCAGTCACCAGCCAAACTACACAGTACTAATGTTTGGGAAGCTTGGGAAAAATACTAAATTCATATACGTTCTAAAGCGGGGGGGGAAGCACTCAGGAGAGCTGCTTTCCCCTATTTTTTGACCTATCATCTTACATATTTGGACTATTTTGTTTTTTTAGGAATAATAACCTTGCTCGTATTGTTTTTTTTCCTATCTTTGCAAAAGATAAGCTGCACTCGGCAATTAGAAAGGGCACCGAAAAACAGCTTTTCTGTTGAATAACTTAAAAACCAACAACAATATGGACAAGATACTAAAAACGCAATTTGTCGGATTTTCCTTTGCATTGGCTCTGCTGTCATCTCTCGGCAGTCGGGCTCAGTCGCATTCTGGTGCACTGTCGCTCCCTACCCCTACTCAGGAAGCCAAACCTGGTGTAAGATGGTGGTGGATGGGATCTGCTGTAGATAAAGAGAACCTAAAGTGGAACCTCGACGAATATGCCAAGGCTGGCATTGGAGCCGTAGAAATCACGCCACTCTATGGGGTGCAAGGAAATGACAAGAATGACATTCCGTATCTCTCTCCGAAATGGATGGAGATGCTCAAATTCGTAGAAGAAGAAAATAAGAAGGTAGGTATTGAAACCGACATGGCTACTGGTACCGGCTGGCCTTTTGGTGGTCCTTGGGTTCCTATCAATGAAGCTGCCTGCAAGGCTGTATTCGTAGATACCATCGTGGATGTGAAACAGAAATTGATGGAGATTGAATTCAACGTTCCTCAGAAAGAGCGTGACTTTGCCAAACTGAAACTCATCAAGGCATATCCAGTTGAGGGACAGAACAGGAAAAAACGTGTCATCGCTCTCTACGAAAGCCGCACCCGACAGAAGGTGAAACGTGCTGCACCGGGCGGAGAAGGATACGTCATCGACCACTTTGACTCCACTGCCGTGGCTAATTATCTGGCACATATCGATAGTGCCTTCGTTGCCAACAAGACTCCTTATCCACATACCTTCTTCAATGATAGTTATGAGGTATATGGAGCCAACTGGACTCCTAACCTGCTGACAGAATTTGAGAAGATGCACGGATATAAACTGCAGGACAAGTTCCCTGAATTCCTTGATGGTGATGCCGTGGTGGTAAGCGATTACCGTGAAACATTAGGCGATATGCTGCTCCATAACTTCACCGAACAGTGGACCAAGTGGGCAAACAAGCGTGGTGCCATTACCCGCAATCAAGCTCATGGCTCACCAGCCAACCTCATCGACTGTTATGCCGCCGTAGATATCCCTGAGATAGAAGGATTCGGTCTTACTGATTTCGGCATCAAGGGCTTACGCAAGGATCCGGGCAAGACCCGTCCTAATTTCAGCGACCTCAGCATGCTCAAGTATGCACCATCTGCCGCCCATATCACAGGCAAGAAATATACCTCCAGCGAGACCTTTACCTGGCTCACCGAGCACTTCCGCACTTCCCTGAGTCAGATGAAACCAGATATGGACCTCATGTTCTGCGCCGGCGTAAACCACATGTTCTTCCATGGTACAGCCTACTCGCCTAAAAACGACCCATGGCCAGGATGGAAGTTCTATGCATCGGTGGATATGAGTCCGACCAACAGTATCTGGCGCGATGCACCGGAACTGATGAAGTACATCACCAACTGCCAGACCTATCTGCAGTGGGGACAGCCTGACAACGACTTTCTGGTCTATCTGCCAGTAAGAGATATGTGGCGCAAGGATACCAAGAACTGGTTGATGCAGTTCGACATCCACTCCATGGCGAAGAAAGCACCGGAATTTATCAAGGTGATTCTCGACATCGACAAGGCTGGTTTCGACTGTGACTACATCAGCGACAAATACCTGCGCACCTGTACCTTTAAAGATGGTATGATCGAAACTGCTGCTGGTACCCGCTACAAGGGCATCATCATCCCAGGCAACAATATCATGCCAAGCGATGTAATCCAGCATATCTCCGACTTGAAGGCGCAAGGAGCCAAGATTATCAAGGGCGACAACATCAAGGCGATGGAACAAGCTGCAAAACCGGAACTGATGAGAAAGAACCTGGGCTTGAAGCTGATCCGCCGCAACAACAGCATCGGTCATCATTACTTCATCGCCAACCTCACCGGCAAGGATATCACTTCTACCGTAGCACTGGCTGTAAACGAGAAGAACGGTATCTGGTATAACCCTATGACGGGCAAATATCACAAGGCCACTATCGGCGATAAGGGCATCGAAGTGAACCTGAAGAGTGGCGAGAGCCGCATTCTCATCACCTCGGATAAGCCTGTAGGAGAATGGAAACTCGGTTCTAAGGTGAAGGTAAGCGAAAAGGAGAAGTTTGCAGCTTCGGACAGCAAGACCATCGACCTGACCGCCAATAGCTGGGAACTGTCATTCACAGAGGAGGCTCCTAAGGTGGTCGAGATCTTCAACCTCAAGGGCTTGAAGAGTTGGGAAAATCTCAGCGAAAAGGCTAAGGTGATGATGGGAACAGGTGTTTATGAAACCACCTTCAAACTGTCGAAGGATGATGCACAGAAACAGTGGGCTATCGACTTAGGTGATGTCCGTGAAAGTGCACGCGTCTATATCAATAATAAATATGTGGGCTGCGCATGGGCGGTACCATATATCCTCAACTGCAAAGACGCACTGAACAAGGGCAAGAATACTATCCGCATCGAGGTAACCAACCTGCCTGCCAACCGCATAGCAGAACTCGACCGACAGGGTGTGAAATGGCGCAAGATGAAGGAAATCAACGTGGTGGATATCGACTACAAGAAGACCACTTACGAGAAATGGACTCCTGTTGCAAGCGGACTCAACAGTTCGGTAAAACTCGTGGAATTGAAAGACCAACTCTAATTATTTTCGTTTCGCATGTTTTGGAAATTCAATAAGAAATAAGCAAATTTAAAATAAGAACATAATCAATCAAAGAGTACAAATGAAGAAACTAATCCTGACAAGCTTCTGCATTCTGATGGGCATGACCTCTGTGTCTGCCCAGAATGCAGCCATGAAAATTGCAACAGTGAAAGCTGCATCTGACAAGGAATCTCTAAAGAAGGAAATCCTGGAAGTATCACAGCGCACCAACAACTACTTCATGACGAAGTACAGTGACCCAACCCTCGACACCTATGTCAAGAAGGTACGCACGAGCAACCTTTGGACCCGTGCCGTATATTACGAAGGATTGATGGCACTCTACGAGATAGACCCTCAGCAGCGATACCTCGACTATACCGATCGCTGGGCAGACTATCACAAGTGGACAGCCCGTGGCAGCGTGAATGATACCGATGCCGACAACCAGTGCTGCCAGCAAACCTATATCGACCGCTATATCCAGACTGGCGGCAAAAAGGATCTGAGTAAGGTAAAGGAGAACCTCGACCATCAGATGAGCACCAACCGCGTTTCATACTGGACATGGATTGATGCGATACAGATGGCTATGCCTGTCTATGCCAAATATGCTAAGTTGACCGGCGAGAAGAAATATCTCGACTATGCGATGAACTCCTACAAGTGGAGTCGTGATACCTTGGCTGGTGGTCTTTTCAATAAAAAAGAGGGACTCTGGTGGAGAGACAAAGACTATGTACCACCTTACAAGGAGAAAGATGGTAGCAACTGCTACTGGAGCCGCGGAAACGGTTGGGTATATGCTGCATTGGTACGTGTGATGCAGACCTTGCCAAAGACTGATAAGAACTATCAGTACCTGAAGAAAGACTTTATCTCTATGAGTAAGGCGATATTGAAGTGCCAGCGTGAGGATGGATATTGGAACGTAAGCCTTGTTTGTCCTGCCAACTATGGTGGTCCTGAAATGACTGGTACAGGTCTCTTCCTTTATGGCATGGCATGGGGTGTGCAGCAGGGCATCCTGCCAAGAGCTACCTATCAGAAAGCAATGGATAAAGCATGGAAGGCATTGGCTGCATCGGTTCACGAGGATGGTTTCATTGGATACAACCAGGGCACAGGTAAGGATCCTGCTGCTGGTCAGCCAGTCACCTTCACTTCTGTTCCAGACTTCGAAGATTACGGCACAGGTTGCCTCCTGCTCGGTGCTGCAGAGTATTACAAGCTTTTAAAGGTAAAAAAGTAAAAAGGTAAAAAGGTAAAAAAGTAAAAAGGTAAAAAGGTAAAAAAGTTATGAGAAAATATATCTGGCTGATGGCTTGCTTGGTGGCTTTTGCGCCATTAAGCACCAATGCGGCCAAGAAACTGAAGAAAGCGAAAAAGGCACAGACTGAACTCTGGCCAGACGGTACGAAGATGGATGCCTGGTTCTCCAATGCACAGAAGGTGAATGTAGATACCCTTGGCAAGAAATACGTGATAACCGATTATGGTGTCAAAAACGACAGTACCCTGATTCAGACTCAGGCTATACAGGCTATCATCGACCAGGCTGCCAAGGATGGCGGTGGTGTCATCGTCGTTCCTGCCGGTACCTATCAGAGCGGTGCCCTATTCTTCCGTCCGAAAACCCATCTCTATCTCGAAGAGGGTGGTAAACTGAAAGGTAGTGACCGCATTGCCAACTTCCCTGTCTTGGAAACCCGTATCGAGGGGGAAACCTGCAAGTATTTCTCTGCCTTCATCAATGCTGATAAGTGTGATGGTTTTACCATTGCAGGCAACGGAACCATCGACGGTAACGGCTATCACTACTGGGAGGAATTCTGGATACGTCGTACCTGGAACCGCCAGTGTACCAACAAGGATGCACAGCGTCCACGCCTCGTATATATCAGCAATTCGAGCCATGTAACCATACAGGATGTCCACATCCAGAACAGTCCTTTCTGGACCAACCACATCTATCGTTGCGACCATGTCCGCTTCTTGGGATGCACCATCTTCGCCCCTACCAGTGGTATGCGTGCACCAAGTAGTGATGCTATCGATATCGACGTATGCCACGACGTATTAGTGGAAGGCTGCTTCATGAGCGTAAATGATGATGCCATTGCCATCAAGGGCGGTAAGGGAACCTGGGCAGACAAGGCACCAGAGAATGGACCAGTCTATAATGTGCTCATCCAGAACTGCAACTATGGTAGAGTGCATGGTTGTCTGACTTTGGGCAGCGAGAGTGTGAAAGACCGCAACATCGTGTTGCGAAACATCAAGGTGGGCAATGCACAGCGCGTACTCTGGTTGAAGATGCGCCCTGACACTCCTCAGCACTATGAGTATGTGACGGTAGATAATATCACAGGCACCACAGGCAGCTTCTTGGTTGTCCGCCCTTGGACTCAGTTCTTCAAACCAGGCGACCGCAAAGACATGCCACTCAGTCAGTGCAACAACATCACCATCAAAAACATCCAGATGGATTGTGACAACTTCTTTGATGTGGGCACCAGCGACAAGTACCGTCTGGTAGATTTCACCTTCGAAAACATCCAATCTACTGATAAGAAAATGGCATTCAATAAGGATGTCATTGAAAACACTGTCGTGAAGAATGTCAATATCACACCAAGAGAAAAGAGCAATGGTTTAAAGACCACTGGCGACGCAGACGGATTGAAAGAAAATAAGAAGAATAAATAAAAAGAGAAAAACAGCATATCTTCCATTGATGGTTGATATGCTGTTTTTCTATTGAGGACTTTCGTCTTCCTTTATCACGGAAAATTCTGTTCGAGGTTTTATATCCACTATGCCCAACTCTTATCAAAATCTTCACCGTCGAAGGCAAGCCAATTCTTGATAATCGTCTTGCCCTCTGGAGTCAGTACACTTTCCGGATGGAACTGAATACCATGGATATCATAATGCTTGTGCTTCAAACCCATGATGCAACCGTCATCGCTCACTGCTGTCACATCAAGACACTCTGGGAAATTTGTTCTATCCACTACCCATGAATGATAACGACCTATCTCTATACGCTTAGACATACCAGCAAAAATAGGATCATTACCAAACTGAGTACAAGGAGTAGCAACTCCATGATATACTTCAGAGAGATTGGTAAGTTTGGCGCCAAAAGCCTCACCTATCGCCTGATGACCCAGACAGACACCCAACATTGGTTTTCTGCCAGCATAAGTCTTGATAACATCCATCAGAAGACCTGCCTCAGAAGGAATACCAGGTCCCGGACTCAGGATGATCTTGTCGAAACGGTCAAGTTCGCGCAATTGGAACTGATCGTTGCGGAATACCGTCACCTCTGCACCTAACTCTTTTACCAGATGAGCCAGATTATAGGTGAAGGAATCGTAATTATCTATGATTACTACTTTCATTTCTTATCATTTAAAATGTGTTTACAACTGCTCTGCAATATGGATAGCCTTGGTGAGCGCACCCAACTTATTATTACACTCTTCCAACTCATACTGGTCATTGCTCTTGGCTACGACACCACTACCCGCCTGGAACCAAAGCTCACCATTACGACTGATAAAGGTACGGATAACGATGGCCTGATTGAGATCACCATTCAGTCCGATGAATCCGATACAACCGCCATAAGCACCTCGGTTGTGAGGCTCCAGTTCTGAGATAATCTGCATGGCACGAACCTTAGGAGCACCACTCAGCGTACCTGCTGGGAAAGTATCGATAAACTCCTTGATATGATCAGCATCCTTATCAAGCGTACCACTTACACGACTTACGAGATGAATGACATGACTGTAGAACTGCATATCCTTATAGAAATCTACCTTCACACCATGACAGTTGCGACTCAGGTCATTGCGTGCCAGATCCACCAACATCACATGCTCTGCATTCTCTTTCGGATCATTGCGCAGGAACTCAGCAGCCTTGCGGTCCTGTTCGATATCGCCTGTACGCTTAGTAGTACCGGCAATAGGATCGATGAATGCCTTGTTGCCTACGATACGGTTGTGGGTTTCTGGAGAAGAACCGAAGATACGGTATCCACCAAAATCAAAATAGAAGAGGTATGGTGATGGATTGATACTACGAAGCGCACGGTAGAGTTTGAAATCATCACCCTCATACTTCTGGACGAAACGGCGACTGACCACAATCTGGAAGACATCACCACGCAAACAGTGCTGGATGCACTTTCTTACATTCTCCTTATGCTGCTCATCAGTAAGCGTAGAAGTCGTATCTCCCACAGGATGGAAGTCGTATGGTTTCACATTTGCCTTGTTGATAGCCTTCAGGAGCGCATCCAGTTCAGCCTCATCAGCAGAACCTTCTGCATCACTCAGCGCAATCAGTTCCATCGTATTGTTGTAATGATCGAAAACGATGATGTCCTTATACATGATATAATAGATATCCGGCGCATCATTCTTTTCCATCGTCGTATCTTTTACCGGGATATTCTCAAAGTAGCGTACAGCATTGAAAGTGGTGAAACCATAGAGTCCACAGAAGTCCTTGCCCTCTCCCTCCACATGGAAAGACTTGACAAAGTCATTGATTGCCTTGGAGATGGCGAGTTTACACTCCTCACCCTTTCCCTCACCGAAGGCAGGGAGTTCCTGTTTTTCCACCTTTCCATCGGGATAAGTGACTGTCACGATACCATGTCCCACAGCGATGCTTGCCATCGGATGTACGCCGATGAAGGAACGAGAGTTCTCTGAGCCATGGTAGTCGGAACTCTCCATCAAGGCAGACTGGAGATATATGTCACGAAGTCGCATATAGACTCCCACCGGTGTATAGAGATCGGCGAGAATCTTGCGAGTCTTTGTTGTATAATTGAATCTACTCATATTTTAAACTATAAAAAATGAAGCCTATTGCATAGACACATGAAGCAGGCTTCAATGACCAACGAAGCCTATTTCAAAACCGCATGAAGCAGGCTTCGCTTGATGATGAAGCTTAAAGCCTCTAATTTTAAAAATCTCCGTATTCTTTAGCCATTTTCTTATGACTCAAGTAGGTCTCCACGTCCTTGTCACCACGTCCAGAAACTGTGAGCACAACGACATCGTCCTTCTTGAATTTCATCTTCTTCAAGGCAGCCACAGCATGGGCACTCTCGATAGCAGGAATGATACCCTCCATACGGGTCAACTCATATCCAGCATAGATAGCCTCATCATCTTTGATGGCAAGCACATGACTACGGCCACGGGTAGCCAAGTCGGCATGCATTGGTCCGATGCCTGGATAATCCAAACCGGCACTGATGGTGAAGGCTTCTTCTATCTGTCCGTCTTCGGTCTGCATCACGAGGGTACGCGCACCATGAATGATACCTTCTGTACCGCAGTGCATGGTAGCAGCCGTATAGTTGGTATCGATACCATGACCGGCAGCCTCAGCCAAGTAAATCTGCACACGCTCGTCATCGATATAGTGATAGATGGTACCCGCAGCATTGCTTCCACCACCCACACAAGCGATAAGATAGTCAGGATAATCACGGCCAATCTTCTCTTCCAACTGCCATTTCAGTTCCTCTGAAATCACACTCTGCATCTTTGCCACGATATCAGGGTAAGGATGTGGACCCATAGTACTGCCCACGATATAGAAAGTATCCTGAGGATGACAGCACCAGTCGCGGATAGCTTCTGAACAGGCATCGCTCAAGGTCATATTACCCGTTCTTACAGGATTAACCTTAGCACCCAACATCTTCATACGTTCCACATTGGTATGCTGACGCTCAACGTCGGTAGCACCCATGAAGATTTCGCACTTCATATCCATCAGAGCGCAGACCGTAGCTGTAGCCACACCATGCTGACCGGCACCAGTCTCGGCAATGATACGGGTCTTGCCCATCTTCTTTGCCATCAGAATCTGACCGATGGTATTATTGATCTTATGAGCACCAGTATGGTTCAGGTCTTCACGCTTCAGATAGAGCTGGCATCCGTACTTCTCACTCATGCGCTTGGCATAATAGAGAGGTGAAGGACGACCCACATAATCTTTCAGCAGAGCGTAATACTCTTTCTTGAATTCCTCACTCTCGATGATAGGCTTGTAAGCCTCCTGGAGTTCTGTCACACATTTATATAATATCTCTGGCACGTATGCGCCACCGAATTTTCCAAAAAATCCTTTATCGTCAACTTGATACATCGCAATCTAATATTAAATGACAAATGACAAATGTTAAATTAGGCTTTCGCCCTTGAGTCACAAACGAAACTAATGAATTCTTCACTCTTCGTTCTTCACTCTTCACTTAATTCTTGAGTGCCTCGAAAAGCAGGTCGAGCGCCTTATCCGGATTACCCACTTCATTGAGTAATGTCACGAATTTACTTCCAATGATAGCACCGGCTGCATTGTCCTGTGCACTGGTCAGAGTCTGCTTGTTACTGATTCCGAAACCAATCATACGAGGGTTGCGGAGATTCATACTGTTGATATGATTGAAATAAGCGAGTTTGGCATCACCAAAACTACTCTGTGCTCCGGTGATGCTGGCTGAACTGACCATATAGATGAAACCATCGGTATGCTCATCGATGAATCGGATGCGCTCCTCGCTGGTCTCCGGTGTAATCATCATGATGACACGGATGTCATACTTGTCGGCAATCGGCTTCACCACTTTCAGATAGTCATCGAAAGGAAGGTCTGGAATGATGGTGCCACTCACACCGCTCTCCACACAACTCTGGAAGAAAGCCTCGATGCCATAGTGCATGATAGGGTTGAGATAACCCATCAGAACCAATGGCAATTGCACTTCATCCTTGATGGCCTTGAGCTGCCCGAAGAGCGCCTTCACGGTCATTCCGTTCTTCAAGGCTTTGGTACCTGCACTCTGGATGACTGGTCCGTCAGCCAAAGGGTCGCTGAAAGGAATGCCCACCTCAATCATATCGATGCCATGGCGTTCCATGGATTTGATGACAGCACCTGTGCCCTCGAAGGTTGGACAACCGGCACAGAAATACAAGCTCAAAAGCTTGCGGTCTTTATTGTTTGCAAATAATGCATTTATCTTATTCATTTTTTGTTTTTTACTTTTTTACCTTTAAGAGCAAGAATGCTCTTTTTACCTTTTTACTTTTTTACCCTTTTACCTTTAAAATGAATTTCCTGAGTTTCTCTACATCTTTCAGAGCAGGTTCGATTTCAAATTTCGAATTCAAATCGATACCGATACACTTCGGGTGCTGGAAGGCTTTCAGCCGTTCTACATCTTCCGGTCCGATACCGCCACTCAGGAGGAATGGGGTCTCGCCATCGTACTGCTGCAGAGCTTGCCAATCAAACTGCTCACCACTTCCACCGACCGTCTTACATTTGGTGTCGAAAAGGAAGAGGTCAACAGCGCCTGCATACTCCTTATATTTCTGGATATCCTCGGCTGAGCTTACGCTGATAGCCTTGATGATCCTGATATTGGGTTTGATGTCGGGATCGATGGTAGCACGGAGATTCTCAATGGTTTCACGAGGTTCATTACCATGCAACTGGATGTAGTCGAGACGGTAATTATAGACACGTGTCACGATGTTCTGGGGCATATCATCCACAAAGACTCCCACCCTTGCCGGTTGCTTTTGAGTCTCAGCAGTCTTACGCGCCATCGCAAGTTCGATACGCTCTTCCGAGTAGTCTGGTATAATGCCAGCCTTGCTGCTGATCATCTGCACAAACCGTGGTGACTTCGGATAGAAGATGAATCCTATCATATCAACCCCGAGTTGGGATACCTCGCGAATGTTATCGGCATCACGCATACCACACACCTTAACCAACATTTTATCTGTATTCATTTCTCTTTCTTTTTTCTCGTTAGTATTTTCATCTGAACTCACCATTGATTTCCAGTTGCTTCAGAAAATCCGCAAGTCCTTGTCCCGGGTCAGCCTGTTTCATAAACTGCTCTCCCATCAGGAAGCCACGGAAACCGCCTTCCTCACGGAGCCTTTTGACAACTTCCGGATTGGAGATACCGCTTTCGCTGACTCTGCACACATCCTTCGGCAACTGCTCTGCCAAGCGGAAACTGTTTTCCACATCGGTAACAAACGTACCGAGATTGCGATTGTTGATGCCATACATATCAGGTTCGAGTTCTGCATATTCGAAATCCCGGTCGTTGTGCATCTCCAAGAGTACTTCCATTCCGAGTTGGTGCGCCATATCAAGAAGACGCTTACATTCCTCTTTCGTCAGACAGGCAGCTATCAGGAGTACGGCAGAAGCACCGCAATATCTCGCCTGCAGGAGTTGGTATTCCTCGATAACGAAGTTCTTATATAATATAGGTATATGAACCCCCACGTGGCGAGCCTCCTGTATAAACTCATCATAACCGCCGAAGTAGTCGATATCGGTAAGGATGCTGAGAGCAGAAGCTCCATTCTCCTGATAAGCCAACGGGATGATACTTGCCTTACCCTCCTCCTTGATCCATCCCTTGGACGGTGATTTTCTCTTAAACTCAGCGATGATACCCGTAGAGGACTCCATCAGTGCCTTGCGCATGCTGCCTCCAGGTACCAGTCCGTCATCCGTCTGCATCTTCTGTTCCGTCAGGGAAATCATCTGCCGAGGTTGGATGAAGCGCTTGCGCTGTTCTATCTCGATTCGCTTATGAGCGACAATCTCTTCTAAAATATCAGCCATATCCTACCTTTTTACTTTTTTACCTTTAAGAGCAAGAATGCTCTTTTTACCTTTTTACTTTTTTACCTTTTTACCTTTAAAAAAGCCTTTAACTATTCAGTTCTACAAATTTCTTGAATGTAGCGAGTGCCTTGCCACTATCGATGCTCTCTCGTGCAATCTCCACGCATTCCTCAATACTCTTCTTTCCCTTCTCCATAACCTGAATACCGAAGGCGGCATTGGCAAGTACGATATTCTTCTGGGCAGGCAATGCACGGTTCTCAAGTACGGCATCAAAGATTTCCTTTGCCTCTTCCTCAGTAGCACCACCTCTAACTTCCTCAGGTTTAGCAATTTCAAAACCAAGATCCTGTGGCTTGAAGATGCGCTCATAATGATTGGTCGTTACCTTGAAATCACTGGTCAGGGAAATCTCATCGTAACCGTCGATGCTATTTACAATACCATAGTCGATACCTAATTTCTGATAAACCTGATTATAGAGTCGCATCTGGTCCAGGTTGGCAACACCGAGCAACTGGCATTTAGGCTGACTTGGATTAACCAGTGGACCGAGGAGATTGAATACGGTTGGGAATTGGAGTGCCTTACGGATAGGACCTACAAACTTCATTGCCTTGGCAAAGAGTTGGGCATGGAGATAGACGATACCAGCCTCATTGATAGAACGGTTCAACTTATCCAAATCATCAGTAAACTGCACTCCATGGTTTTTGATGACATTTGAAGCACCGCTCACAGAAGTAGCCGCATAATTACCATGCTTGGCAACCTTATAACCAGCACCAGCAATGACGAAGCAAGCGGTAGTAGAAATATTGAAAGTATTCTTGCGGTCGCCACCTGTACCAACCACATCAATGTATCGGTCGCAATCTAAGATGGCAGGAACGCCGGTAGCCAAGATACCATCACGGAAACCCAACAGTTCATCTACGGTAACGCCTCTCATCTGTAAACCGGTAAGCAAAGCAGTAATTTGCTCCTCAGGGAACTCACTCTTCGTGATACCCACGATGATATTCTTGGTTTCCTCACGGGAAAGTTCCTCGTGATTCAACATTCTGTTCAAAATGTCCTTCATTTCCATAATTTATTCTCCTATATTTTATTTTTTTATTTTCTATTCCCAATCCCCCATTCCTGAGGTATAAATATGAAAAAAGACCTGTCGTAAGTACGGCAGGCCTAAGTTATATCATGGATTCATATCCACGCACGGCTTATCGTCTCACGACTTTTTAAATCTTGAGATACGCCACCACCATGCTGTTGAAGATACGAATGTTGTCATCATATTGTTTATTTTTTAATTCAATTGCAAAAGTACACTTTTTCTATTAAACTACAAACTTTTTGGCGAAATATTTTAGAATTTAACAGAAATAAGTAATTAAAAGCTACTTTTGGGAGTAAAATCAAGTGTTTAGAGGCACTATACATTATTATATATAATAAGGCAAGAGTCATGTTGATGAGAAAAAAAATATTTCAAATGTAATAAAATAGAAAACCTTACGTTATACTAATAAAGATGAAGAAGCAAACTGAATCTTAGTATCATTATATTAACTATCATAACAGTAACGCCTATGAAGCAAGTTTTTACTTCCGAAGAAATGAGACCATCCAAAAGGACGATCAGCATTATCAAACAGATAGCATACACCTATCGAACGATCAAGAGGAATGGTAAGTACGAGGTGTACTGTCTTAACTAACGAACTCAAAATATGAAGACATTGGTATCACCATCTTTGCTTTCAGCCAATTTCCTGGATCTGAGAAGCGAAGTTGAAATGATCAATCAGAGTGAAGCCGACTGGCTCCACATGGACATCATGGATGGGGTATTCGTGCCCAATATCTCTTTTGGTTTTCCTGTTCTTGAAGCCGTAGCCAAGGTTTGCAAGAAACCTCTTGATGTGCATTTCATGATAGCACATCCGGAAGAATACATCGAGCAGACTGCCAAGACTGGTGCCATGATGATGAATGTACATTATGAAGCATGTACCCACCTGCACCGTACCATCCAGCAGATTCATGCAGCTGGCATGAAAGCGGGTGTCACGCTGAATCCATCTACTCCAGTCTGCGTACTGGAAGATATCATCTGCGATGTAGATATGGTACTGCTGATGAGTGTAAATCCTGGATTCGGAGGGCAGAAGTTTATCGAAAACACCATCAAGAAGGTGGAAAGACTGAGAAAACTCATCAAGGAATCACACTCCAACGCCCTCATCGAAGTGGATGGTGGTGTACAGGCAGAAACTGCCCCACGCCTGGCAAAGGCTGGAGTTAACGTACTGGTAAGTGGAAGTTACGTGTTTAAGAGCACAGATCCTATTTCCACCATCCATGCCCTTAAAGAATTGAAACAGCCAGAGGATTAAACCTCCGGAAATAACATATCCAATACTAGTCTAACTGAAGATATACGTCATGCTTCTTAGCCATTCTGCGAAGATTGAGAAGAGCATAGCGCATTCTTCCAAGACTGGTATTGATACTTACACCTGTAGCCTCAGCGATTTCCTTGAATGAGAGTTGCTGATAGTAGCGCATATACACTACTTCACGCTGTAAAATAGGCAACTGATCCATCATCTTTCTGACATCTGAAAGAACCTGGATATTAATCAAATTAACTTCTGCATTTGTTTCCAACAAATCTTCACCACTGATATTAGACAGATCATTGTCGTCATTCGATTCAACGACATACTTATAGCGCTGACCACGATACATATCCATCAAGACGTTATGGGCAATACGCAACAACCAACCTCCGAATTTTCCGTTTGCAGAATATTCGTGGTTCTGAAGTTTGCTTACCACCTTCAAAAACGTTTCCTGAAAGATGTCATTAGCCACCTCTTGATCACGCACAAAGAACATGATGTATGTAAACAACTTCACTTCATTGCGTGAAAGCAGTAAGTCAAAGGCACGATTGTTACCTTCGACATAAAGAAGGGCCAACTCCTCGTCGGTCAAATCTTGTAGATTTCTCATTTCTTAATCCTCTTATTTTTAATTAAGTAAATGTCTAATCAATAGGCTATTTTATTTAAGAATTGCACAATATAAGTTAATTATCGTTGGCAAAGATAATAAATTTCTGAGAAACCGCCAAAATTTTAACATAAAAAAAGGTTGGTTACAGGACGTAGCCAACCAGAAATGAATACTTTGAAGCAAACGTCTTCAAAGTATTACGGATGCAAATATACGTCTTTTTCCGATTATCTCCAAAATTTTTTAAGGCAAAATCACTTTTTTAACATTGTGTGCGTGTACATTACAAAATAAAATCGTATCTTTGCAGTATCTTTATAAAAGATAAGGTTCTAAACCAAGCTAAATCAAAATTTAATATAAATCTACAAACAGAACAACAAGCATGAGACACTTAAAAACGTTGCTGCTTGCCTTACTTCTCTTCCCTACCCTCGCTTTTGCATCGGGATGGAACGACCAGGAGTACAAGCAGATCGAACAAAGTATTCTAAAGCCTCAACTTCATGAGCGCCAGTTTGTCATCTCTTCTTTTGGTGCCAAGACCAATGCGTCTGCAGCCCAAAACCAGAAGGCTATCAACCGACTCATCTCTCTGGTATCCAGAAAAGGTGGCGGTAAGGTAATTGTACCGAAAGGAACCTGGAATACAGGGGCCATCGAAATGAAAAGTCATGTCAACCTCGTTCTCGAGGAAGGTGCGACGCTGAAATTCGCTTTCGATACCAATCTCTATCCACTCGTCCGTACCTCTTGGGAAGGTCTGGCTTGCTGGAACTATTCTCCATGCATCTATGGCTACAAGGTGACTGACATCGCCATCACGGGTAAGGGTACCATCGACGGTGGTGGTAACAACGAGACCTGGTGGCCTATGAATGGGCATCCACGTTTCGGTTATCAGGAAGGCATAACCAAGGAAGCACAGCGACTCGGCTCACGTGCCAAATTGCTGAAACAGGCTGAAGACGGTGTGCCTTTCGACGAAAGAAAATTTGGTAAGGGACAAGGGCTGCGCCCACAGCTCGTCAACTTCGTACGTTCTGAGCGCATCCTCATCCAGGGTGTCAAGATGCTCAACTCTCCTTTCTGGGTTATCCATCCTCTGCTCTCCAAGAACATCACCGTAGATGGTGTGACCATCTGGAATGAAGGACCTAATGGTGACGGATGCGACCCAGAGGCTTGCGAGAATGTGCTCATCCAGAACTGTATCTTCCATACCGGCGACGACTGTATTGCCATCAAGAGCGGACGCAACAATGATGGTCGTCTCTGGAACCAACCTTCCAAAAACATCATCATCCGCAACTGTAAGATGGAAGATGGACATGGCGGTGTGGTTATCGGAAGTGAAATCTCTGGCGGATGCGAGAATGTATATGCCGAAGATTGCGAAATGGACTCTCCTCACCTCGACCGCATCCTGCGCATCAAGACCAACAACTGCCGCGGTGGTGTCATCAAGAACATCAACATGCGCAACGTCACTGTGGGGCAATGTAAGGAAGCTGTCGTAAAGATCAACCTCGATTACGAGCCAAAGGAGATCTGCTATCGCGGTTTTGAACCAAGCGTATCTCAGGTGTATGTGGAAAATGTAACCTGCAAGAAGAGCAACTATGGTGTGCTCATCGTTGGTCGCGACCAGGTAGAGAACGTAACTGATATTACCGTCAAGAACTGTAAGTTTGATGGCGTCATCAAACAGCCTGTCAAGATTACCGGCAAGACCCGTGATGTGAAGTTCGACAATCTCATCATCAACGGTTCCCTCGTTCTCAACAAGGAAGACCGTCCATACCAGGCATACAGCGAGTGGCTTACCCATAGCGAGATGAGCCGTGTGGCTCATCCATACCTGCTCGATTTCAGCAGCAAACCTAAGTGGAGCTACGTGATGGGCATCGAGATGGAAGGTATGCTCGACACCTATTTATATTATAAGGACAACAAGAGCACTTTCAAGGGCAAGGATGCTGAAGCCAACAATGAGGCTATCCTCAACTACTTGAAGGAATACCCTGCCAAGATGATTGACGAACAGGGCAATATCACGGGGTACAAGTACGAGGATTTCAATCTCGACAATGTTCGCACGGCTAAATTCATTCTCCGTATGCACAACCTCTTCCCTTCTGAGGGTACCGACAAGGCACTGAAGACACTCTTCAAGCAGTTGAAGAAGCAACCTCGTACCAAGGAAGGTGTTTATTGGCACAAGGCTATCTATGCCAACCAGGTTTGGCTCGACGGTATCTTTATGGGCTTGCCTTTCTACTGCAACTATGCGGTGCAGACCATGAAACCAAAGAAGGCAAAGAAATACCTCGATGATGCCGTTGACCAGATGATCAAGACTGACAAGCGTACATACGATGAGAAGACTCAGCTCTGGAAACATGCTTGGGATGAGACGCATCAGCAGTTCTGGGCTGACAAGGAAAATGGAAAGAGCCAGCATACCTGGGCAAGAGCCTTGGGATGGTATGTGATGGCAATGACCGAATGTCTCGATGCAATGCCAGAGGACTATGCCCGCCGTGGTGAAGTAATCGAACTGCTCAACAAGGCGATGGCAAGTGTCGTGAAGTATCAGGATAAGAAAACCGGTGTATGGTATGATGTGATGGACGTAAAGGATCCTCGCAACTATCTGGAGAGTACAGCATCCAGCATGTTTGCCTATGTACTTCTGAAGGGTTATCGCAAGGGTTACCTCGCAGAACAATATCGTGATGCCGGCATCAAGGCTTACAAGGGAATCTTGAAGGAATTCATCCAGGTGAACCCTGACAAGACCATCAGTCTGACCAAGTGCTGCAGTGTAAGCGGTCTCGGTCCTGGCGATGGCCCATACGTAAAGAAGCCAAACTATAAGCGTGACGGAAGCTTTGAATATTACATGAGCGAACCGATCCGTGACAATGACCCTAAGGGTGTAGGTCCATTTATCTGGGCAAGTTTGGAGATGGAACAGCAGGGACTAAAGGCAGAATAACTTGCTGATATAGAGCTACCTGAACGCACAAGAGAGTTGTAATACACAGAAAATTTAGAAAATACTGAGGTGGAAAAGGACTTATTAATGTTCTTTTCCACCTTTTTTTGTGCTTTTTGGTATATTCATCAAATTTTAATACGTTTTTTGAAACAACCAATTCATATTTTTACTATCTTTGCATTGTGTATAGGAATACACCCCATTCGATGTTCTTACACAGCACCATGTGGGTGTTAGGACTTTCACAAGAGATAATCAACTATATTACTAATTTTAAATCTTAAAGTTTATGAAGAATTATTTACGCTATGCATTTATCGCCGCATTGGCATTTATCTGCAATGTTAGTTTTGCACAAACTGTTGTTACATTTACTGCAGAAACGGACAAAGGTAGTTTTGATGCAACTCAAACTGGTACAGGAGCAGGTGCTGACAAAATTACAAAAGCCGGAGTAACCATACAGACTAGCAATGGTGCTTTCGCAGCTACAGACTACAACACTAAAGCTGCACAATATCGCATTTATAAATCTGCAACATTCACTGTATCATCAACAGTAGGCAACATAACAAAAGTGGTCATTACCTGTACCACAAATGGTAGTGCAAAACATGGTCCTGGTTGCTTCACTGGTGACAATTACAAAGCCAGTACAGGAAAAGAGGGTACTTGGTCTGGTAATGCGGCCAAACTGACTCTTACTGCTTCAAACAATCAAGTTCGAGCAACGAAAGTAGAAGTTACAATTGGCGGCGAAACTGGCGGTGAAACTCCAACACCTCCTGCAGAAGAAACTAAAGCTGAAAATATTGCAGCATTCAAGGCTTTGGCAAGTGGAACAACTGCTACTTTAACTCTCAAGAATGCGCAAGTAGTTTACAAGAACGTTTACACAACAAAATCAGGTGCAACAAACACAGAGTACTATGTTCGCGATGCATCAGGTGCTATTCAGTTCTTCAATACAGATTTGGAATTAAATGTAAATCAGGTAATCAATGGTACAGTAGAGGTTACATACTCTCCTTTCAACGAGTTGCCTGAGGCTACAAAGACCGCAAATACATCTGCAGAAAAGTTAACTATTACAGACGGAGAAACCGCAGTTCCTACAAAGGTTACTGTAGCAGACCTCACATCAAATAAATATCTTTGCGATCTTATAACAGTAGAGAATGCAAATATAATATCTGAAACTTCAGGAACTTATACTAATCAATATCTTACAAATGGTACTGATAAAGTTATGATTTACGACAAATTCAAAACCAAGACAAACATCACAGATGGTGAAGGTTTTGATGTAACTGGTATCTTTGTCACAGCTAAGTTGAGCGGTAACATCATTAAAGAATTTGCTCCTATCTCTGCTCCTGTACCAACAGGTATCAACAACATTACAACCGAGGCAGCTGACGCTAATGCTCCTGCTTACAACCTCGCTGGTCAGAAGGTAGGTAAGGAATACAAGGGTGTCGTTATTAAGGCTGGCAAGAAGTTTATCCAGAAGTAAAAGTAAACAAAATAATCTGATAGGATACAATTCCATTTATCAGATTCCCTAACATCAAATCCCAGTTTCACATTGTAACAGACGAGAAACTGGGATTTTTTATTCTCTACATTCAATCACTACCATTCACACTTCATCATAACGCATCACTCTCTCATCTTTAAAACTGATAATCCTATGTAAACTAATTTTTCCATAAACTGCATTTTTTATTGAAGCCGATTTTTTCTTCCCTGCCCAAGGAAAATTTATTGCGTGGGCAAGGAGAAATTATTGCTTGCCCACGCAAAAATGAAAGTGGGGTAAGGGTTGGAAAAACAGAACCGCTTGAAGAAAACTCATTTTGTCATAAAAATATATAAAAGAAAAGGAAAACTCCACTTATTACATATTTTATGCTTAACTTTGTCAAGATATTAGTTTCAAAACAAATGATCAGATAAAAAGAATCTAACAAAATAACATACTGAAACAAATGAAACAGAAAGTTTTTACACTATTGGCAGCTTCGCTCATCAGCGCAGCAGCCATGGCGCAAGCCCCTGCCTTTCCTGGAGCCGAAGGTCACGGAAGATACGTAACGGGTGGTAGAGGTGGCAAAATCGTACACGTAACGAATCTCAATGACAGCGGAACTGGCTCTTTCAGAGAGGCAGTCAAGTCGGGCAATAAGATCATCGTCTTCGATGTGGCGGGAGTGATTGCGCTGAAGTCTGACCTTAAATTCGCAGACAATATCACGATTCTTGGACAGACTGCCCCTTCGCCAGGCATCACCCTGCGCTATTATACGGTTCAACCGGGTAGCAACAACATCATCCGTTTCATTCGCATTCGCCGTGGACAGGAGAAGAACATCAACGACGGAGCTGATGCTTCATGGCAGCGCAACAAGACCGGCATCATCTTCGACCACTGCTCCTTCAGCTGGAGCATCGACGAGGTGGCTTCGTTCTATGACAACAACAACTTCACCATGCAGTGGTGCACTGTAGCCGAAAGCCTCACCAATCCAGGTCACTCCAAAGGAGCACACGGCTATGGCGGTATCTGGGGCGGTAAGTTGGCAAGCTTCCATCATAACTTTGTAGCTCATCTCATGAACCGTGGTCCTCGATTCAATGGTGCCAGATATGGATGGACAGGCTATACTTCCAACAAGGAATACAGCACCTACAAGTGGCAGAACGCCGTACAGGCAGAGAACGTCGATTTCCGCAACTGCGTGATGTATAATGCACAAGGAACTTGCTATGGCGGTCCTGGTGGTGGACAGATCAATATCGTTAACAACTACTACAAGGCTGGTCCCAGCCATAGTTTGAAAGGTACAACTCTGAATGGACTCAAAGTAGATGTGAGCACAGGTAAAGAGCGAGGAAGCCAAGACCGTATCACACTTGTTACACTTTCTACACAGAGTAACTCCGACAAAAATCATCCAGAATTATACGACATGACCAGTCGTTATTACATTAATGGTAATACGACCGAGACCACCAAAGGCTCAAAAACTGCTAATAAAGACTGGAAAGGTGTCAGCTATGACAAGGGTATTCCAAGCCTAAACGG
>ERZ1035025.571-NODE-571-length-24020-cov-4.452785_pt1 | contig 24020 bp, 31 predicted proteins | sample MGYA00520619_ERZ1035025 | MGnify/ENA primary metagenome ERZ1035025 (study PRJEB33766, sample SAMN09781742) | gut metagenome | biome: gut microbiome | host: Homo sapiens | place: Madagascar | study: EMG produced TPA metagenomics assembly of the PRJNA485056 data set...
GGGTTGCACAACTGCATTTTGCAACTCGTTCTTGTTCAAGTTTAATGCCGTTAACAATTTCATATATTAAACTCACCTCAATTTAGATACGCTTTGCCACTAAAGGCACTAGAAAAAACTAGTCTTACATTGTTTTCATCAAGATAAACAATATCACCAATCACAACATTTTCAGCACTATCAACAATAGTAACACTTGGATATTTGTTTAGGTTGTGTTCAATCTCCCAAACATTTCTTGCAACGTTTTGGGTGAAAGTAAAATGTTTATCTTCACCAAGCCCAAGCTCTTTGCTTGTTTTGTCACCAACTAGTGTTACTCCATTGATTGAAGGCTTATGATTCAGTTTATTATAATCACTATTTACAGCATTTACTTGCCCCATTCTAGCATTAAAACAAAGATTAGCAGAAAAAGGTACATTGACATTACAACTCACCAAGCATCACCACCCAACAAAGTAGAACTAACAGGAACAGTTATAATGACACTTGCTAGCTTTTGTCCGTTAATCATTGTAGCAAGAATCTGAATGTTTACTTGTGTCCCCTTAAAAGACATTGTCTCTTCTTGTGTTAGACTACAACTAAGCATACCCTCTTTAACTTCAATGTCTTGATTTGTTTTATCAACTATAGCCGGGCCAGAGGTGAAAATAATATGCGTATTTGTAACGTCAACCTCATCCGTAGCAAGACAAACGTTAAAGTTGAAAGTTGGAGTGGAGCCTTTATAAACCATTTGTAATTCTTGATTACAATCCAAATTACAATTACAAGTTGTTTCCATTATTCCACCTCCTTTTTATTTTATACACTCAAAATATCTTTAAGTTTTTCGTATGCTTCTTTTACATACTTCACACAAGCTACCACAAAAGCGGTAATAATCACAAGGCTATCAAGCACTTGCATAGTTTCATCAGCAATATCAATGCCTACATATTCCATATATACAGGCAAAATACTAACTACAATAGACATTAGACTGATACCCAAACCAAGCACAATGAACTTAACTAGGCTTTGAAGAATCAACTTCCAGTCGAAGTCATAGCCTTCAATCTTCACATTACGCCAAGCTCCAAGGCACATATTCGACACATAAGCACCCATAAACAGGACTACGCCAATACCAACTTTTTCAAGGTTAGCAAAAATAATATTCATCATGTCCATTCAACGCACCTCACTTTAATAGATTTAATCTATTCAAAACAACCGCCAACTGCTCGAATGTTACAGTTGTGATTGGGGTTGCATTAAAATCATCAAACAAGCCCATTGTCTCAGCCTTCTCAAAAGACGTTTCAACAACAGGCTTTGTTCCTTTTTCATAAGGTAATTTCCCAGTAATTAGATAGGTTTTAACATCTTTTCTAAAATTATCCATTGTCTTGCCATGAGGGCCAAAGAAATGCCCAACATCAGCATGGTTGCTTGCAATCTTCAGCCGATACCCCTCAGAATGGCTACAAACACTATAATTATCAATGTTTTTCTGTCCAGTTTGCTTTAGTACATAAGCGCAAGTATAAACAGCTTTCCTATACACATCTTCAAAATATGCTTGATTTTCATTGACATTATATAGAAGATAAGAACCTTCACGCTTTTGCAATTCATGCAATGTTTTCAACCCAACACTACCATCAACGGTTAAACCTTTGTCTTTTTGAAAAGCCTTAACAGCAGATTCACAACCAGGCCCAAATACACCATCAATACCATTTGGGTCATAACCTTGTGCTTTTAACTCTTGTTGTAAAGCTCTAACAGCATAAGCAGTGTTATTCTTGCTATTTTTACTAAGTGCAAGCCAATTAGTGTCTAACATTCTTGCATTTTCAGGTTCACAAATCTCACACCCAACGTGTGTATTATTACCTGTCCCCGCACAATGCCAAGAGCGAATACCAATAGGCAAACATTGATAAATTCCAGTATCATCAATGATAAATTCAACAGCGACACTAGAAGAAGCACTATTCCACTTGCTGATTAAAGTTTGGGCTTTACCCCCAGGTGTGCCCGTGCTATGTTGCATATATGCTGTCTTGGTTCGCTTAGTGTTGTTCTTGTAACACCAATTACTTTCTAAAATTTTTTGAATAATTTTCATTTTGCACCTTTACGAATATTGGAACACTTTAATTAAAACGTGGTTTCCACCCCTAGAGCTAAAAGCCGTCCTATTTACCATGATGCTTATACCCGAAGCCATTGGCTCTGTATCAATAACAGGAGTAAATATGTTAGTGCCAGAATAACCCGAAATCGTCCCAAAATATTTGCCACCGGCGTAACCTGGAAACTCTGCAACACAGGTGTTTTCACATACACCGTCACTTGTAGAAGGCTCACTTGAAGTCAGTTCAATAGCAATATAGTTTGTGTTACCTCTCAGGATACTAACTGTTGCGAAACTAGAGCCACTATAGCCCGTTTGATACCCGTCTCTACTATAGGCAAAAATAATTACTCTACTTCCGACAGGGCAAAAATTAGAAATATCATAATTGTATTCTGCTTTTGCACCAGAGCCAACAGGCCCAACAAAAAAGTCTTGTTCAAGTTTTAATGTCCATTTTGCCCCACTAGTTATATAGGGTGATAATTGCCCAGCTAATGCGGCATAGCTAGTAACATTTGTCCCGCCATTTGCGACAGGTAGTACTCCTGTTATGCCAGGCCTTGGCGAACCTTGAAAAACATTACTAGCAGAACCAGAACCTAAATTAACTAGCAAAGAAGGGTTGGTAGTAATACCTGTTCCACCAACGTTTACGGGAACAGTAGAAGCAATTTGAGAGCCAAGAGTTTTAGGATACAGAGTATCATAGTCTGTACCATTAAACTGTTTCATGGTAATATTTTTTTCAATACCCACTTTGGTTTTTCAGCTCCTTCCTTAATAATCTTCCCCAACAATTTCTTTGTAATCCTTTTTTGGTAATAACCTTTTTCTCAACGGCCTTTCTTACCATGTCTTTTGTCCAAAGACCTTGTTTATACCATTTTACAATCTTATCTTTCATATTATGCCTCCAACAATGTATCTGTTAGCATTGCTGTGTAAGTTACTTGTGCTTCTACTCTATCGAGTTGGGTTGGAGCGGGTCCGGGAATAGCAGATTTATCAATAGCTAATTCTTCTTCGGTACGTTTTACGATTTTGCCATTTTCTAGTTTGTAACGATATAGACCTTCTGTGGTGATGATTGATTCGTCTAGGTAGTGCGTCTGAGCCAGGTTGAGCCGGTCGCAGGGCGGACCCTCCTCGATCAGGGTCCACCCCGTCAGGTCGGCGGGGAGGGAGTACTCTCCCTCAATGCGAGCAATGCGTCCCTGCGCATCTGTCAACACATAGACGCGCGATTTTGGTGTGTTCATAGTACCTCCTTATAGGTCGGCGGAGATGGCCATGTTAAAGTTATGCCATACAACCGGCGTTCCCGTTGTGAACGCATTTGCGGTGTTGTGTAAATCAATTATCAATCCGTTTGATGCGATATTTTTGACTTCGTAGGATGACATAGCAGCGTCCCCAGCAGCGGTATTTATTGTGCCACTTTCGTATAGCGTAATTACTGGTGTTGCCCGTAATGTAACAGGCAACGGGATTAAGCAATTTACGATATTGTTGTTATAAGTCCATCCATAAGCATGGCTATTAAACCGATAGAAATACCTCTGGCATCTCCGCAGCTGCTCCCCATAATTCGGCACCTCATTCAGTACCCACCGGTCGCCCTCCCGATGCGCCAGGGTTTGCGTGGGGCCGAGTTCGAGCTTGGCGGCGAGAATATCCGCAATTTTAGCGCCCGTTGTTACCGCAGTCACAGCGGCAAACAAAACATAGTCAGCAGAAGAACTGAGAAAAGTTATTGAATACAGCTCGAAATTATCAGTAGGGGTAATCTGCTGTCCAGCAATAGCGCAAGTGGTATATAATTTTGCGAAAAAAGAAAGCGTAACAGTTTTGCCCAGCAAGGCATTTTTAATACTACTTTCCAGTTTTTCTATTATACCGCCAAAACCATTAACATCATTTCCACGCAGTGTAATATAGCCGTCTGCGACATCAACGTAAGCATAATCGTTAGTAATCATCCAACGGTCAATAGAGTATTGCTGCGTTTGCCCGTAACTCGTCTGCCCTCTCTGGTTGACGGGGTTTGCGAAGTACCAATTGTCCAATAAATTAGGATTACTAACATAACTAAAACCTGTATTTATCTGTGAAATTCTATTATTAAAACTTGCCGTGTTAAAAGGTTCTGTGCCTTGGAAAGGCGTAATAACAGCAGACATTTACCAATCTCCTCCGTCCACCTGTGACCAGGTTAAATTTAATACATCAACATCATTAAATGTATACTTAAAATCATTTACTTCGTTAAAAATATATGGACCCGGGTCAGTCCACTTAAAAAACACTTTACCATTTGCCAAATCAGTTGGATATTTTCTTAATACTTTAATTTTATCCGCCTTAAAAGAATCATCTTTAGTGTTTTCTAATTGAACAACATAATCAGTTAAATCATTTAATGATTTCGCATTAAGGATTTTTTTATTTAATTGCTCGTTTTGGAACAATGAAAAAACTTGAGAATATTTACTTCGTCGCCACAAATCTCTTGCTTGTAGCCATAATTCCTTATCGCTAAGTTGAATATCTGAATATCTCATTTAATCACCCTGTAACTTGAAACCAAAAATCGGTTGCTTCTTGATTTTGAGGTTGAGTAGGTGAGACAATATAAGCAGGGGAATATCTGGCATTAAAAAATTTCTCTACTGCAACGACCGTATCGTTAATGGTATTCAAATAATCAGCTGTTACAACCTTATTTTGCCCGTCAGGAATCTGGTCAAGTATTTGTTTAGCAAGAGGAATATTACCTGTTTGCATAGCAAGCTGATATTGTTGAATCAACACACCATCAGCAGAAGTCATATCTAACATTTGTGGAAAAAGTTGTATGGTCCCGGGATACGAAGTAGCCATATTATCACTCCTTTACAGCATTGGGTAATAAGGGTAAAAACTAATCATGTTTATGCTCATAGTTGAAGTAATATTTCCATAATCAACCGAAAACGACTTAACAATAAATCTTTTTTCTTCTGTGCTGTTTTTTGGCGAATGAGACACTACAATATTGACATCAATCCACGGAAGCGGAACGACAATTAAATCAATACTATCATTCAATCTGCATTTCCAATAAATCTCAAGTTTAGCTCGTTGCAAAGCCAAATCGTCAGATATAATATTGTCATAATCTTCACCAATAAGCACCTGTCTAATTCTGCCTACAGGGCCATTCACATAAAACGGGCTTTCAGGGTTATTGTCAGACCAAATACCAATAGCCTGTTGATGACCTAAAAACAGCCAAGTCCCATTAGGCTGATATTGGGCTACATAATATGTATTTGCGCTTAAAGAAGTGACAAATCCACCGCTTGAATTAACAAGATTCTTAGCCCCAAACGAATTGACAGTCAGTTGAATATTACCATTTACATTAGCATTAGGGGTAAACCCAATCGTAGCATAATCGGTTAATGCTGTAAGTTTAGCAATATTCATTGCGATGTTAGAGCCACTAACACTAATACTAGAGGGATAATATTCAGGGTCGTGGGTTCGCCCATAAACTTCAACATAATTCTTTACATCAAAGAAACTTGTAGAAACATTTTCACTAATTAGAATGTTTTTCCAAATATCATCCGTGATAAGAACCGGGTCATCTTCACCTGATGGAATTAAATCATAATGGAAAACGCCATTAACATCAAAATAAATTTGATATTGTGGTAGAATGTCCCTTAAAGCAGATAGAATATCATACACATATGCGCCTTGGTCAATTTCAATATCATAGGGCACAGCTTGAATAGAACCATCACGATTAGCGCATTCACTGACAACATACTTGGTAAACCCACCAAGATTTAACGTAGAAATAATAGCGTTACGCACATTTTCACCTTGTTTAATCACAGTTGGGATACCCTCAAGTTGGCCGTTTCTTGAGCCAGTTAGCTTAGACATTAAGTCTAGACCAGAGAAAGAAATTGTGTTTGTAATGGCATTATATTCATAACTAGGTGCGTCAATGAGATAAATCCCCTGATTATACCATTGGATATTGCCAGTATAGATATTTTTCAAGCCAACATAAACTTGAATCATTTTATCTAGGAACACCCTGCTCCCGGCCCCAATATCATACTTGCCATTCTTGGCTACAAGTGAAACACTACAACTACGCCTTAAATCACTCTCAGCGTCACAGCTAACAGAGCAAGCTATCATGTCGCCACTAATTTCGTCAACAGTACGATATTGAAAATCAAGTAAGTTTAATTTAATGTATCTTTCTACATTTCTTTGCTTAGCGATATTATAATCATCTTGTGTAATGTTAATCACAATATCACCTCGTTGTGGGAATCAAGCCATTTTCAAACAAATCTGTTTTATCATTAGAGTCGCCAACTTCTGTCCATTCGGCGTTTATCTTAACCATAGATTGACCAACATTATTGTCATAGGTGGCACTAGGATTGCCAGTAAAATAAACCAACCAATTATTACCATTCATATCTTTAATTAATTTAGGCTTTTTATTGGTTAGTATATTCAACAACAATTCTTTTTGTTTCATAACCTCAGAGCCAGTAGCTTGTCTAGTTTCGTCAAAATTCTCAGGTAAAACCCAACCACCAATAGAGCCAGTTTTATATTGCATTAAGCTATTGCTTACTACAACAGGATATTTTCTATTGTAAGGTTGGAACACACCAATTTGTTGATTCGTTGTCATATTATTATATTCAACACCAGCTTGAAGTCGGAAGATTGAATTCGCATCACAAATAAAAATACCTTGAAATTTACTTAAAATAGATTCAATAATATATCCGCCTTCAACATCTTGCAACATCGGTACAAAAGCATATTCATACTCTGTGTTATACGCGGCTAAATTATCAGTGATAATAAAGCTCATATCAGTTGGATGTTGTACTGGAATCTCACGAATTGTAATCCAATCGAATGTACCTTTAATTCTACGTTTAACTCGGACAGAAGTAACGCCGGAGGCCACCTGTGCTAAGTTGCCCGCTGATACATCGCCTTTGAAGTCAGCATCCATAATCGTGTTTTTATCCCAACTGGTAGGTATAACTGAAGTATAATCAAATACAATGTCTTTTGTAACATTAAAATGGTCAAAGATACCATTTTGTATCTTCGTATAAGTAATATTGTTAATATCAGTAGGCGTTGGGTCAATAGCGTTACCATCACTACAAAAATTATAACCAACAATACCTATCAAACCTCAACACCTCTATTCTCAATCATTAAATCATATAAATTCCCTATACTTCTCATCCAACAGAACAGTTGTTCAGCAGAGCTAGGCTTAACAATATGCTGTGTTTCGCAAGTATAGCCGAATTGCCAATTTTGGTGAACAGCTCTCATTTCAAACCAAGCATTGGTATCATCTTCTATGTAATATAGATAGATAATATCTCCATTGGCATTAGAAAATCTTAATATTTCTGTATTTGGCTTAAAATCTCTTCCCCAAAGACGCATAGTAAAATCTTTTGTTATTTCATACGCTTCAGGCCAGACAACAAAACTGTTTTCTTGTCTTAAATCCACTTCTTCGTTATTGATAAAAACTGGTGGCACAGGATTTGCGGTTCCAGGTATCCCAATAACATTGGATTTAATTGTAATATACCCGCCTTTACAATTATTAGTCAAATTCAGGAAAGAAAAAACATCTGGTAAAGTATAGTCAGTTGTAAATTGGACTCGACCCGTTGTAATTTGCGTACCATTCACTGTAACGCCAGTTACTTCAATGCTATAACTTGCCTTGTCCTCAAAGCCACTAAACAAGTAAGAAACATTCAAAGGTAAATCCGTGCTTAGATTATATAGGGTACTACTTGTGCTAATCAAAGCACCAGAAGCACTATACAAATTGAACACATAAGCATTTAGCAATTCGCCTTGAATCTGATTATAAGTAACATTAAAACTAAAGCTACTGTTGCCAATAACATTATTGTGTGGCATATTGCTGATAGTAAACTCAGGCGTAGTAAAGCAGTAAAACTGAATAGGTACAGAAGGATTGGATACATTGTCTTCTGCATCTCTTGTGGTTAAAGTAGCTTGATAGTAAGTGCCGTTTACCAATGCATTGGCCGGAAGAATGTGCTCGAAACGATAGGAAATTTGTGTCTGTGAATACACAGTTTGCAATGTAACATTATCTTTGATGGTTAACGTTGAACCTGTAACCTGGCTTCCTCCGAGACTATTAAATGCAAAAATTTGAGCTTGAGCTGCATCAAACGCTGGGACGTTGTATAAAATAGGTGTTGTTAAAGCCATTCAATCCCCTCCTTCTACCAGCCACCCATATTGGCATCTTCCCAAGATATATTAAGATTATCAATATCATTAAACGTATAACCAAGAGAATCTACTTTGCTAAAAGTATATGGTGTTAAAATCAATTGCTTCCACGCACCGTTTATATCAACCCAAATATCAATAATTTCTTTCCATGAATTATTGATATTCACATAAGCAGATTCAATCTTTTTATACGCATTATTAACGTTAATAAACATCATTTTTCTATAAAGAGGAATAGCCATGTTTTTCCTCCTTAGTTAGAATATCTTATCCAAATTTCACCAGGCTGACCGCCAGAAGGAACTTCGGTTGACATAATAATATTTCTAGCTTGTGCAGTTGTATAAGATGTGTTGGATTGTGCAGACAGAACACCGCTCATTGTTCCACCTGTCACAGGCAGTGCCCCTACATCAGAAGCAGTAAGTGTAACTTCGCCTGTTTTAGCGTTTACGGAAGTAACGGGGGCTTCAGCAATGGTAATATAATTAGAATCATTCGTTAATTGACTTGTCTTAGTGGGGATTTTGCTATCTACATATTCTTTGTTGGTAGCATCATAATTAGCAGAGGGGAAGCCTACACCAGAAAGTTTTTTTCCAGCTAAATTCAGTCCCACATAATCGCTTATCGTCCACCCATCTTTTGACAATGTATAAAAAACTAATTGTATATTATGGTTTGAATTAACATCAGTGTGATAAAAAACAACAAAATTATAGCTTTGGACTACTCCATCTGTTACTGTTTGTCCTGTGAAAAAGCCAATATCTCCTCGCGATAAGAATAAAAGTTCTTTATCGGTTCTCCAACCAGTTGCCGCTTCCTCAAATGTTGTAGAAGTATTAACAATGTATAAATTGGGAATTTTTTTCAATTCCTCCGCAACAACAATTTTGTTCCATGCATTAGAATTCCATTCTCCCGCGAGAACTTCTTGTTTGGCTTGATACAGCTGATTGTTATACCAAACATAATCATCCGTAGCATAACTAGATTCCGTTGAAAAAACAGTTGAAATACCACCATTGAGTGAATTATAAAATTCTGCTTCTAAAGTGTCAAAATCAGTATTTAAAGTTTGCACCTGCTTGTTCAGGGTGTTCAGCGCGCTCTGGCTGGCCTTGGTGTTCACCTGGTTCCGCAGGGCGTCCACCGCCGACTGGTCGGCCTTGGCCGCAAGTTGGTATCTTACACCATTCAAAGCCGTCTGGTCGGCTTTCGCAGCAATAGCAGTTGCTACATTAGTAGTCATACCAGTTAGAGTCCCAAGTTCAGTAGCAGTAACTTCACTAACAGCAACTTTGCCGCTAGCATTAGAAACCAATGCTTTGTCAGCAGTTAAATTATCTTCAGTAATGGTAGAAGCACCGCCAACAATAGTATCTTGTTTAGAACCAAGGGCGGTCTTAACTTGGCCAACATCTGTTTGCAGAGTCCCAACATCACTACTAAGCCCCTCAATATCACTTTGGGCCATAGCAATGTCATCTTCATTAGTTTTGATTCGTGTCTCTAAAGCGTTTAAATCCTTTTTTCGAGGAACAGATAAATCATTATTATATAGTCCTAAATTTTTGGGCATTTATGTCCCTCCTATATTATTATCTAACTTGATACCAAAAATCGCCTGTCTTCAAATCAGTGGGTTGATTAACATCAATCACAATCCTCAAACCAGCGGTATTAAGACAATTTACAATACCCCCAGCATCAGCTACGGCATTTGTAGGGTCATATATAGCCTTTAACATATCACCATATCCAGCCACAGACAAAGCGTCTACAATCGCTTTTTCACTAGGTATTTTGTCTGTGCTTGTTCCTAATGTTTGCGTAATGTTTGTTTTCGGAATGGCACCAATACTTTCTGTGGTGATTGTAACATCACCATTTCTACCATTCACACTCTGAACAGGGGCAACCTTTTTGGCTTGATTTTCATTGATATAACCACTATCGTTTTCAAGTTGGCTTACTTTTGTCGGAATAAAAGTTGTAACTGGCAAAGCTCCAACATCTGCTGCTCCGAGTATAACTGAACCCGATTTACCATTAACGTTTACAACGCCTGTAACAGAATCCTTATTGATACCCGGAACAATAATAAAAGCCATAGACATATTCCCAAAAGGCACAAAAACCCGATAAGAATTGCCCACGACCGGAGTGCTTCCGTAATATTTAACTGTGTTGTCTTTACCATTTACTGTAACTACACATTTGCTAGTATACAGAATCTTACATATACCAGTATATATTTTTGTAGTGTTATTTTCAATGGCCTGATTCACCATAACTTCAATAGCATCTAATATTTCTTTTTTTGCGTCCATTTTATCACCATAACTTATAAAAAGGAGGACAGATAAACTGTCCTCCTTTGATTATCGCTTAAAAGAACGTTGCATAGCAAGATTCTTTAATCCAGCTACAAAATCTTCTGCATTTTTAACGTTAGGAAGTGTAACGTTAGATACAGTCATATTCGTAACATTGTTGCCACTAAAATTGCTAGGATTGATTTTTCCCCAATCCCATAGATTCTTAGTGATGCTGTTGGGTAGGATACCATCACCACTATTTAGAACTCTTAATTCTGGGCCTTTTTCACCAACAATGGACAGGCCGCCTCGGGCACTGAATGTGCCTTCGGCATACTTACCAGGATTGTTAGCACGACCACCAATGTCCTGAGAAGGACGGCTAGAACTAGAGCCTTTATTGGTTGAAGTGGAAGAAGTTTTGTTGCTAGAGCTAGAACCCTTGTTACTACTTCCGCCCCCGGAACTAGAGCCACCAAGAGGAATATATTCACTGCCAGTTGTGCCGCCAGAGTAGCCATATTTAGCTCTGATTGCTTCTGCTCTAGCGTGGGCTTTTCGCCTATCTTCATCGGTTTTGGCGTTGTTGTAGTCTTCGCCAGCTTTGGCAAGTGCCCTTGCGTCAGCGTCAGACATACCACTACTACCATTTGTTGTATAAGCAGCATCGCCAATAATAGTACCCATTTGAATACTATTCAAAGAGGCCAAAATAGCATTATATTTATCAGCAAAAGATTGAACATTGCCTAAACGCTTCTCCCAATTCTTTTGCTCTAAATCAATACCTAGTACCTGTTCAGCAATCAATTTATTTTGTTGATTGGTATATTGAGTTGTGACCTTAGACCACTCATCTTTATACTTCTCCCAACCTTTAATCTGTTTATCAATCGCTTCAAGTGCTTCATCTTTCAGCTTATTTAGATTGCCAACTTCTTGTTCAAGAGCGCGTTCTCTGTCATAAGCGTCAAGATTAGCTTGTGCCGCAGAAACGGCCTCAGTATCCTGAATATATTGAAACTGCCCATTAACAAAAGCATAAACCTTTTTATTTCTTGCCTTTGCAAGCGCGTCTAATAATTCTTCTCGCTCAATTTGTTTATCAAGCTCATCATTAGCATCTTGTAAGGTTTGAATTTTGTTATCCCAATATTTTTCAGTTTCATCACGCAAATTTTGGAGCTTGTCAATCTCATCGTCAATCTTGCTAATAACATAGCTAATTGCAGTCTCATAATCAGACTTCTGCTTTTCTAATGCCTCTTTCTGTGCTTCACGCATAGCTTCGGCTTCTTCAATAGCTTTTTGTCTGACTTCTTCGGCTTTTTCTTTTAACTTATCAGCAAATTTATCAGTATAATCAGAAATACTAGCATATACATCTTTGATTTCTTTTTGATACTGCCACCATTTCTTACCTAAATCGGTCAGGGTAGAAGATTCCTCTGCCACGCCTAACTTACGATATTGTTCGGCAAGGTCATGTGTTTCTTGTTGCATTTGCTTATAGTAAGCAATTTTTTGTTCTTGGACTGATTTATATTGGTTTAAGGCTTCTTCACTGGCTAAAGGGTCTTCTGGGGCTTGTTGCTCAAGAATATACATTCTATTTTCAAGAATAGATATTTGTTCATTGTAAGCCTCATTTGCGGACTTGATAGCCTTGGCTAGTTTTTCTTCTGCTGTTTCTTCTTTTTGTGTGGATTTTGCGGCAGAAGAGCGAGCCTTGGAAGCGGAGGTTGTACTTCCGGTTGGCGTAGGAGAAGTTTTGGGTGTGACTTTAGAAGAAAAGTCAACTGTACTCATCCATTTGTTCCACAACCCACTTAGGATTTGATTGGAAGCATCTTCCATCTTCATCCCCTGATTGGTCAATCGTCTAAGGCTTTGATTGTATCTGGCTTCGCTGGACCCAAAACCACTAAGCAAGTCTTGTGTCACGCCAGCCGCAGCCGCAATCTGCTTTAAAACTGCCAGCTTTTGAGTACCATCAATCGCCTGATTATTGAAAGCGATGGTTGCCGCAACTGCGTTGTACATTTCCGCAACTTCTTCTTTTGTTGCGCCGGTGACCGCTTTTAAAGCGTCAACGTTTAAATAATATACTCCATTCACATTCTGTAACGCAGAAGCTAATTGAGGATATTTTGCTTTTAATTTTTCTGCTTCGGAAGAAGCAACAGCCATTTGACCAATAGCCTCGCCTGTAACAGCAGAATTAATCTCAAAAGCATTAGTTAATCTATCAATAGCGTCCCTGGTATCATCAGAGCTTACGCCTAAAGCATCTTGTTTATCAGCATACTCTGTAAGTGTACTGATAGTTTCTTCGTATGCTTCTTTTTGCTTTTCGGCAGATGTTTTACCGCTAAGCAGACTAGCTGTTAAATCATGAGCTTTGTCAATTAAAGCGGATTGATAGGCTTCACCAGTCTTATAGACAGTACGTTCTACAACGCCAAGAGTGATACCCATGCTTTCCAACTGTTCTTTGGTTTTGCCAGCGGCTTCGGGAATTCTTTCACCAAGATACTTTTCTAATTCTTCATAACTAGAAAAATCAACGTTGGTTAGTAAATCAGAATATTTACCATATTTCCCAGTCGCGTCAGTAACAGTATACCGCTTTTCAGTAACAGTGCCGTCAAGGGCAGTAGATTCTTTAGCGTCTTTTAACTTACTAAGTTTCTTAATTTGCTTTTCAAGTTCTTCGTTTTCTTTTTCAAGAGCTTTGCGTTCATTATCGATAGCAGGGGTTTTTTCATCCCAAGACAGATTGTTGATTTCTTCTAGGCGTTTCTTGTTTGTTTCAAGCCTAGAAGTGCTATCTTCAATCTCAGTAGAAAGTTCAGAGAAAGATTTGCGATAATCTTCTGTGGCTTTCCACAGATAACCACCAACTACCAAAGCTCCTGCAACTAAACCAATCACAGGTAAGATGCCTCCAAGCGCGGTAGTTAATGTTAATCCTTCTGCAGCTACACCGGCTAATGGCCCTTGTGCAGCAGAAGCGGCAAAAGCTACATCCTTTAGCATCCTGGCAAAATTATAAAATTGCCCAGAAACAGTTTGAAAAATCCCAAGCGCATTAACTAAAGAAGTAGCACCCCAACCAATAGCGGATAATAATGTAATTTGCGTTACTACTTGACCCAAAGGTGTATTTGCAATTTTAAGCAAACCGTTAGCAATATCAAGCAAAACTTTTACTAAATCGCTACCAATTACATTGTTAGCAAAGTCTTGAAAAGTAGAATTTAGTTGCGCTAGTTTTGCAGAGATAGATTCCATGTATCTATCATTTTCTTGAATTGCGGAACCCTGAGAATTCAAAGCCGTGTCAGTAGCGTCTACTGCGTGGCCGAAATTATTCATAAGAGCCAGAAACCCATTTAATTGTGTTGTTCCCGCAATAGTAGTGGCAATATACTTTTGGGTGTTACCATCCAGCGTATTCCATTTACTGTTTAATTCTTTTAACAGGTCAAACCCACTTTTAAGTTGACCGTTGGTATCATACATCTGAAGACCTAAATCTTCAAAAATTTCAGTAATCTTTTTGCCATTAGAAGAACCCTCGTCCAAAACTTGCGCGAGGTTCGACATTATCGCATTAACTGAACGGGCGCTTTTAGACGCATTTTTTGTTTGTTCAGTGATTGAAACGAGCAAACCAATAGTTTCTTCCAGTGAATTCCCCATACCAGCAGAAGAAGAAGCAACAACTTTCAAACCAGTTGCCAAATCTCCTGTGCCTACTGCAAATTGATTTGCCACCTCGTTCAGAGAGTCGGCTATGTGTATAGCATTTGCTTCCACGTCTCCGCCAGTTTGATTAAACGCAATAAGTTGCGAAATTAAAAATTGTGCAGAATCACCAGCAGATATGGTTTCATCTGCAACATTTTGAAACATTGAGCTGATTCGTGCTAATTGAGCCGCATCTTCATCGTTGAAGCCGTTCTTCCTAAATTCGGCTGCGCTATCAACCATTTCTGACGTTTACTTTTTTGACTTTCTTTCTTTTTGCTCCTCAATGTAATACCAATTTTCTTCATAAAATTTTTCATCTCGTTCTTTTTGCTTGCGAATCTTTTCTCTACCTTCTTTGGTTTCAACACTCCTAACCCCGCCAATCAAAACAGGGACGAAAATTGCTGTCGTGAATAACCAAACACCAAAACCAACACCAATAGAATCAACACAGGCTCCTGCAAACATACACATTAAGAACCAAATTATTCCTAATATAATAGCCGCGCCTTCTTTACTACCTCTGGTAAGTAAATAAAACAATCCGTAGAAAATACCAATTACAACACAAACAAAGCTCATAATATATTCTCCTCTCTTGTAAGAATATATTACTTCAAAAAGAATACAAAGTCAATAGCTTTACCCATACTTTTCAGGTATGGCCTGAGTAATTCTTCACCCTATATTGGAGGGCCGCTCTGTATACTCGATTGACACATCCCTCATCAGGACTTCGTGCCCAATCTGCCCTTATAACAATACTTAGGACTTTCGTCCATATACCATCCTTATCGTTTTAATGATTTCTCACATTCACACTTAGGCTTATCTCATCCTTATGTTGTAGTGATAAGGCTCTTGAGGCTTTCAAGGGTTTAGGAGCTGTTCTTTATGCACATTTACCATCTGTACATACCGGCTCAGACTGATTTAGTTTACCGGTTCGTCCAACTTGTAGGCCCATTTCAGACAACTTAGACACATAATCATCTAAGGCTTCGCCCGACAAATCGCTGACCTTTTTGTATTCGGTCAATGAATCATCAAGTGATTTCACCTGTTCAACCAAGGAACCAATAATATCAACAGTTTTGCTCCACACATCGTTAGCAACCGCTAGGCTCAATGCAGAATCTTTATAATAATCAGTCGATTTTTTTAAGTCATCTGTTGCGTCTTTGGCTTTTTTTGTACTATTTTTTACTTTGTCCATTCCATCAGCGGCTTTGTCAGCGCCGTCTAATGTAACTTTCAAGTTTAACGGGTCTAAGTTTTTAGATAAATTATCTAATTGTTTTTGAACTTCGCCCTTTGCGAATTCAACACCAACTAAAATATTATAATTCGTATTAGCCATATCTCACCATCCTTAAACGTGATTTTGGCTTTTTAATATTTGACTATAAGCAATCAAAATGCCTTCTGCTTCATCGTCTTCAGACTTTTTGCTTGTGGGGCCAAACCATTTTAAGTCCAAATTAAATAACTCATTGGCCTTCTGAACTGCTTTTTCTTTTAAAATTTCTCTGCGAGTGCCTTCTCGGCTCCCGTCAAACATATCTATATCACGCCGCCAGACAGAAGGCAATAAAAACACAGGCTTCACTTTGTAGCCAGCACACAAACATAAAACCATACCTTGCACTGCACCAAGTTTTTCTAAAGTTTTATTACCTGGTTTCATAGGCACATCTTCTATATATAGTGTTTCTGGTCTATATTGCTTAAAAAGCTTCGCAATCATTAGTGATTCTTCCATAATTCTATCACGCCACTCTTTAGATTTTGGCGTAAGTCTACCATGGTCAATCAGTATGTCATCTTCGAATACAGAATAACCAGTGCTGGAAGTTGAAGCATCAATTCCAAAAATAATCATGTTGTCACCGGAGAAGGTGGTACAGAATGGCTTGCGATAATTGGCAATTTATTCTGTTGACAACCTTCAATAAACCATTTGTTAAATCTTGTTTTACCTACATATTTTACAAGTGCATTATACGCATTTCTGGGCTTTGTCCAGTATCCTTTACCAAACAGGTCACCAGCCAATCCTTGATAAATAATATCAGCTAAATATTCTCTGGAATCTTGTCCTTTGTATTCGCCGCCAACACCAATATGTTGACCAAAATGAGGATTGTGCGGGTCATCTGAACCAACTGACATTGATTTCCAATTATAAAAAGTATAACCTTCAACATCATGGGTTAAATGTCCTGCTGTATGCACCTGTTTATCCCATGTGTCAGCAAATTCACCAGTTCGATTGTATTCTTGTGGATACCCTTTTGCATACACATACTTAGCGATAGCTTCTTCTTTGTTAACTTCTAAAATTTTATCAAGAACGTATTCAACAACTTTTTTTAATGTAGGTTTTAATGTTCTAAGAAATTTTTCATCGTTTCTTATGTTTGCTGGCATCTTTCATCACAGCCTCAATTTGCTTTTGATATTGGGGAAATAACTTGACAATATCATTTAGAGCTTTTACAATAGACTCGGTATAACGAATCCCTTCGTAAATTTGAGTGTAATTAACAATATGATTATTTACTGCGTCAATCAAGCCACTTTCAAGAAGAGCTTCATGCCCAATCTCTTGTAGCTTTTCTGCCCCAATATCAGTAGCAAAATTTAATACAAGCATATCAATATTAGTCTGACGTTCAGACCAAGTATTAAACTTAATAATACCATTAACAATTACTTGAATCTCAGCATAAGTCAAATAATCATTAACGTTAATATCAAATTCTTCGATATAATGCGTCTTTCGCTTAATTTCCTTCAATTTCACTGCCCCCTTACTCTAAAAAATCGTTTGTCTCCAAACGATGTTGATAATCTTCTTTAATCAAACGAGCCGTTGCCTCAGTAACATCATTAGCAAAGTCTTTATGAGCCTCACAATATTGTTCATATTTGGTAATATTTAACAAAGTTTGGTCATAATGATCTTTACTATATTTCTTACCATGGCGAAGTTCGTCCCCAAATCTTGTAAATTGTGTTCTACAACTAACAATATTAGTTTCTTTGATTTCTTTTTTCAGGCCATCGACATCTTGTTTAATATTACTAAGCCCGGTTTCAATATCTTTTACTTTTTCGAGCATTTCGCTATTGATTCCACGGCCAATAGCCTTCAAAATAGAAGAATAAGGATTCCACTTAATTCCCGATTTTTCAATGAATCCTAAGACTAAAGCTACCAATACAGTGATTGTCCCTAAATCTTGGTTCAAATTCAATCCCAAAGCCTCTAACATTGTCTCACCACCAAGTATTATTTGCGAATTTTGTATCCAGAAGGGGTTAATCTTAATCTCACATATAAAGGAACCGTATCATAAGGATTTTTAATCTTAATGGTTTCCTCACCAAGGTCTACATAAAGATAGCCTTTTCTCTCTCCTCTTACTCTGCAAGCACCCTTAGGTGTCTCATGGTTTTGCTTAATTTTGCATTGTGTAGGCATAGAAGGAGATTCTTTATACGCTTGAATTTTCTCGCAATAATACATATATGGGCAAACTTGTTTTTTAATAAGGCATTGATTTTCTTTTACATATTCGCACATTTTTGCCCCTCCTAATTATAAGAGGAAGGGCGATTAAACCCTTCCTCTTTATTTAATCAAGCTACAGTGACTTTGATATATGCAGGGGATACCTTGGGGTAATCGGGCAAGGTTACCTCAATCACCGCTACGCCAGTTTGAGTACCAGAAGTGATAACACCCTTATTGCTTACTTTAACGTCAGTGGCAGTAGCCACAGGAGATTCCGCCACAGCAAAAGTAAAGTTTTCATTGTCTTTGCGCTGAGAAGCCATGCCCTTGCCAAATACGGCACGAATAACAGCGGTTTCAGTGTCATTTTGAGCCATATCGATGTCGCTATCTTCAGCAGCAAGGGCGATTACATCATCCTGCCACTTAGCGCCAAAGATTTCTTGGGTCATAGTGCCATATAGAGCATCATCAACACAAGTGTCTAGGCTATCGTAAGCAAGAGCAGTACCAGATAGGGACACAGGAGCAGCAGAAGTTGCAGCCCAAGAAAGGTCCATCGTACCGTTTAGCTGGAAGTAGGGGATATCAGTAATTAGACGACCGTACTTACTAGAAGATTCAGCGACATTGTTGCTATCGCCAGAGAATAGGTCATTAATTAGAACTAGATGAATAACCTTGGGAACATACTGTGCATGAATGTCAATGCTTTCAGCGTTAGGGTTGTTATAGAAATACTTAACACAATAAGTATCACCCATAGCGGCATTGGGAATCAGCATATCAGTGCCTTCAATATTACCGATAGTCCATTCCTTGTCAGACGGCTTCTTATACCAACCAATCAAAGAGCCACGAATAGCTTGAGGCTGATTAGTTAGGGCAATCTTGCCACCAGTCTGCACCTTCTCGCCAGACCGAGGAGATTCATAAATGGATAGGCCACCCTTTTGCATATCAACGCCCAGGTTTGCGCCAATCTGCCACAGCTCGAACATAGCATTTTCAATCTCAACACTCATAGTGCTGGTATGGAAATATTTCCCATAAAGCTTGTTACCCGGGCCACCACGAAGTTCAGTCTCATCGAGACCAAAGCTAACGCCTGTGTTGTTCAAAACCTGACCAATACCAGCAAGCCGATTATCAATGATAAACAGCGCACGAGCAGGGCCAGCACTAAAAATATAGTTACCCATATTTTTCCTCCTTGTTAAATTTATTGTACATAGAGTCAAAGTGTTCGCCCTGACCCTTATTTTCTATTGCACTTGTATCTTGAATGCCACCAAATTTTTGTTGCATATCAGACTCACTTGTAATATAATTAGCAAATTTATCTTGTTTACTAGGCGCAAAAATCCAATGGTCAATTTTACTACCAGCATACATAGCGATAGGTCGAACAGTTGTAAAATCAACTTCACCGCACACTTCAATAAAGAGAAGATTGTGCGCTCTAAATGTCATTTTATGCTGTTCTAGTTTTGACAGCCCACAATGGGCTGTAATAATCGCCATCCTTCTTTCCAAAGACGGCATATTCATATTTTTGTTCTTTAATTTATCCTCTGCGTCTATTGCCGCTTTTAAGTCAGGGTTGATATATCCATCATCATAATTTATCAAATTTTGATACAAAATAATTCTACGAATATTATCAAAATCTTTTGCTTTAATCACAATATCTTGCTCATTATCTTTCAAAAACGGTTTTTGATTTTCATCAAACCCCGCTTCTGGATTCGCAATATGTAAACAATATTTACAAATATTTAAGAATCTGCTAATATTTAATTCATCATTAAATAAGCATTTATAGATAAATTCAAGATAAGACATTTGGATAATCTCAACAGAATCCGTGGCATTTTTATCAATATCTATTACAGACATACTAGACAAAAAAATTTCACTATCCTTTACACTGATAGGATAAATTTTTAGAACTTTATTTTGAATTGTATATTCAGCTGGTTCGTCAAAATAAAAATATGCTCTGCGGTATAAGTCAATATTAAGCTTCGCACCCATATTTTACACCCGTATCACCAACATTAACAGCCATAAAAAGCTGAACACCTGTAAACGTTTTGGAATTTCCAATAACTGATTTTGCAAGAGCATACCTTGACATATCATCTAAAAATGTTAGTTTACCAACACCGCCAACTTCAACCCCATTTAGCGTCAATAAAATCTTGTTAATAAACAAATCGCCCCTAGATACAGGAACGCCATTATATTCTACAAGACTCATTTGACCGCCAAACAAAAAATCAAAAGCATATACGGCTGTACCAATATACAACTCACTTGCGTGAATGTAATAATCATACAGCTTAAAAATACATTTTGATTCACAAACTAAATCCTCTACAAGGTTGGTAAAAAACACACCATACTTTTCTTGCGGGCCAGTTCGCCAAATTAAATTCAACTTTTCTTCAAAAGTCAAATTGGGTTTACTGAGTGCGTCATAACTGTTGTACTTTAACATTTTCCAGATGTCTTCAGCAGTTTCCTGTCGAGCTAAATATACAAGAATATTGTACGGGATTTGAGGCAATGCAGACATTGAATTAAAAATAACAATCACCCCTAACCCATCATACTAACAACATTGATAGCAAATTTTGCTTTCACTACTTTGCTGAATTGTTGTTCAGGAATTGTAACATATAGCATTTGTAAATCTTTGCTTCTCTTGAAACAGCTAAGTTTCCAACTAGATTCCATTCTCTCAATACCTAGATACTCACTATTTACCACAATTTCGTTTTCATCAAGACTTACAATAGCATTGTCTATCACAGAATCCTGGCCACCATAAGATACACACACATTAAAAACAATATCTTGATACTCTCTAATGTTTTCAAAACTTGGGCTTAGATAAACTTCGGGCGCAATATCTTGTTTGTCAACAATTTCAAACTGAATATAATCTGTAACATTTGGATTCCCATTAAGAGAAGCATAAATTGTAGCAGATTGTCCGGCTTTACCAACAACTTGATATTTCCCTTCGTCATCAATTTTTACAATTTTTGTGTCACTAGATTCCCAACAAATTTCACGTTTAACTTCTGCCCCATTTAATTGAACAATAGCACTAAGCTGGCCTTGACTTCCTTCAAGTAAGTTCATGTACTGAGCGTTAATTTGGATTTGATAGTTATACTCACCATTGTCAGCGATACCATTTTCCAAATCGTCTTTATCGTGAATTTCATCCAAATACATATCCAAATATAGGATGGTTGTTTCATCATCTAGTAACTTATTATAAAGTGCGTTTTGATAACCAGTAAGTTTAAAAGGTCGCCCACCTAACAAAAATCTTGTATTAGTTTTGAACAAACGTAATGTATCTTTATTCCCTTGGACAATCACACTTGCATGATTATTGGGAGTAATGATATATCTACTCACCTGACTAGAGGGGCTAGACATATCGTAATCAATAACACAAGGCGCACAAAATACCCTGCCACTCTGAGGGTCAACCATTTTGAGAATGTTATTACAACGTCTAACAACAACACCATGGGAAAGCCCACTGTGTTCATCCCCAAACGTTAAAATCCAATAATTGTTTTCAAATTGAAAATATTGGCCTCTAACTGTCTTATGGTCGATGTTCTTAAATGTTAGTTGAACAAAATCATCGCCATTTCTCATGGACGTGCCTTGCCCAATAACATAATTCATCCAAGCCTCAATCGGCTCAAAACAATCCTCTAAAGGCTTGTCTTGACAATTCAACCGTTGCTGAAGTATAGTATATTTAGCACTTGTGTTATCCCATTGGTCATTAATGAAGGCTTGAGTTAAGTCACGATAATAATCATTTGGACTCTGTATCATACCAGATTCCATTGAATTTTCAAAGAAATCCAATCCCAACTTAACTCACTCCTTTATCAATCAATTTAATAATATGAAACACAGCAGATTTAACATTTGCATGACTTGCGCCTTTGCCAAGGTCAATAAGCCCTTGGATATATCGCAAAATTTCTTCGTTCTGTGAAAAAAGAACATACATACGATTTAGATAACTGATATATTCAGTTTCATTTACAATCGAATTCACGTCAAAAATATCTTCATAAAGTAATAAAACTTTATAAATATTCTTAATCATATTTGTACGAAACATCCAATACCTCCTTAGATAGAGATATTGGACAAGTCGCCAATCTGATAATCAGTGATACGTTGATATACTCGTTCTCTTAAACGGTCAAGCCAAGAAGTCTTTTCTTTAAGGTTTTGCGCTTCTGAAAAATTTCTGAAAGAAGAACTATTCTGAAGCTTCGCTTGAAACTGAGAAGAATTATTAACTTTCTTGCCAAACCACTGAATCATCCAAAAATCGGATAAAATTGCAATTTCTTCGTTTGTCAAATCATTAACAAATTCTCTTGTTTCAAGGTCATATTCAAGACTTTGACGGCAATCCTTAAAAAAAGGAATGGCCGCAATCATCATACCATCACAAAACTTTTGAAATTTATTAAAATCTGTGTTATATAGCTTAGTCAAAGTATAATCATCAATTTGACCAAGCCCCATATCTTCAATTACATCGAAAGAAGTAGCCATAAGCGCTCCTTTCTTTAATCTTCAACATGAATCAAATCTTTACCACAAAGTTCACTAAGTTCAGTCAGAATATTGCCATCTACCTTCTCACCAGCACGACGTTTCTCAAGAATCATATCAATGATAATTTGCTTCTGACCATCAGAAACATTCTTATACATATCAATTACATAACTCGCATCTTCTGCCAGTAAATTCTTCAAATCGGTATCAGATAGCATATTCATATAAACATCCGCTAGGTCATTATCCTGTACAAACTGAGAATCAGTAATATAAACCATGCCAGAACGAATCATATTGGGCATATTGTTAACAATAATCCTGGCTTCGCGCTCTAGAAAAGAACGACTTGCATATTGCCCTTCAAGCACCCAATTTTGATTACCCTTTAGAATGGCTGTACCATTGGTTAGATTAACAAAAGTAATCATGCGGTCGTTCTTAATGGAATGAACAGGTTCATTAGACTTGTTGGCCATCATTTGAGCCATAAGTTCCATTTGAGCCTTCATTTCGGCGATTTGAGCTTTTAAGACTTCGTTTTCGGAAACAGCATTATCAGTAGCTTCGGTAGCCATAGTCTCTTCCTTTTGAGACTTAGTAGCAGTTCTTGCCATAATCATTTTCTCCTATTTTCACTTAATTTCATTCTATTACTCGGTAATAGTAATATTTTTCTCCGCTAAATCTTAAACCTTTATCCTCGAATTCTTGGGGCATTCTACATCTATGATTTAACCAATGAGAAATCATATTATCTTTAATGCCATAAAATCGCCCACACTCGGACATAGATTTAAAATATCGTCCTTCACAAATAACTCCTCTATTTTTAGGATTTTCTTGCTCAATATACTCAGCTTTTACGCCATAATACCCAAGACCGCGCTCTTTGTATTCTTCGGGCATAGGATATTCACCTCTTAGCCAAGGAGAAAGCGTCCCATGAGAATTTATATTTAAAAATTCTCCGCATTCTTTAACAGACGCAAATATCTTTCCATCAAAAACAACAGGTTTGTTATGAGCCTCTACAGTTTTTGCGATAGATTCTGGTTTCTGTTTGCGTCCTGTAGACTTAACACGCAATTTCTCTTTGTGCTCATCTGTTAAATGACCACCCTTGTTCCAAGGAGTGCGCCCTTTCCCTGCTTCGCTCAAATGCCGTCTCCATTCATCTGTAATTTCGATGCCTTTCCTTGCTTCTGACATTTTACGTCTTGTTTCTTCGGTAAATTCAATAGCTGATTCCCCGCCTTTGGTTCCATTATAACCAAATTTAGGTATATATGATTTATAAAAGTCAATCAATTCTTTTTCTTTTAAGCTAGCC
>ERZ1035025.572-NODE-572-length-24015-cov-24.167905_pt1 | contig 24015 bp, 17 predicted proteins | sample MGYA00520619_ERZ1035025 | MGnify/ENA primary metagenome ERZ1035025 (study PRJEB33766, sample SAMN09781742) | gut metagenome | biome: gut microbiome | host: Homo sapiens | place: Madagascar | study: EMG produced TPA metagenomics assembly of the PRJNA485056 data...
AAAATATGTTTATTGAGTAAACCAGATGCCCTTATTATAATAATGCAGTATAAAATAATCAACACAATGTTAAGTATAGTGAAATGAATCAGCGGTAAAACAACTGCTGTTTTGCTGCGTAAGAAAAATGATTCAGATGTAACATGAAAGAGGATGAATATGGAAGAAAAACAGGAAAAAGAAAAAGGGAACTTCTGGCTTACCGTCGCTTCCTTTATTGTAAATAAGCGGAAAGCAATCGAAATTCTGTTTGTTTTGGCAATGATTTACAGTGTTCTTTCTATTAATAAGGTGCAGGTCAATCAGGATATCACATCCTATCTGCCGGCAGACAGTGAAACGAGGATCGGGCTGTCACTGATGGAGGAGCAGTTCACAACTTATGGCAGTGCCAAAGTCATGGTCTCGAATATCACCTATGCGCAGGCGGAAGATCTGGTTGACGATCTGGAAAATATTGAGGGCGTGAAGCAGATTGAATTTGATGATTCTAAGGATCATTTCACAGGTGCGGATGCGCTGTTTAGTGTGACGTTTGACGGAACGGAGGATGAGCAGATCAGTAAAGATGCGCTGGAGGAAGTAAAAGAGACACTGGATGGTTATGATGTCTATGTTTCTTCCTCTGTCGGTGAGGAGGAGCGCAGCGCCGAGTCTCTTTCGCAGGATATGAATATTATTCTTGTGCTGGCGGTTGTCATCATTGTCGCGGTGTTGATGCTCTCCACAAAAGCATATCTGCAGATCCCGGTATTACTGATCACATTTGGCGTGGCAGCAGTTTTAAACATGGGTACAAACTACTGGTTTGGAACGATCTCCTCTGTCACAAATTCCATTGCCGTTGTGCTTCAGCTGGCACTGGCAATCGACTATGCCATTATTTTGTGTGACCGTTTCATGGAAGAACATGAGACGCTGGATGCAGAGGAAGCGGTGAAAGTGGCACTCTCCAAGGCGATCCCGGAGATCAGCTCGTCCTCCCTTACCACGATTTCCGGCATGGTTGCGATGATGTTTATGCAGTTCCGTCTGGGCTACGATATGGGTATCATTCTGGTAAAAGCGATCATACTCAGCCTGATTTCCGTTTTCTTCCTAATGCCGGGCGTGCTTTTGATTTTTGCAAAAGGAATTGATAAAACCCATCACAAATGCTATGTACCAAAAATTACGTTTGTAGGTAAATTTGCAAATCTGACCAAATACATCATTCCGCCGGTTTTTATCGTGTTTCTGGTATTTGCATTTTGGGAATCTAATCACTGCCAGTATATATATGACACGAATTCCATTGTCAGCGCAAAAAAGAGTGAATCGAAAATTGCAAGTGAAAAAATTGAGAATACCTTTGGTGCCAGCAATCAGTTGGTTGTCATGGTTCCAAAAGGGGATTATGATTCCGAGAAAAAGGTATTGGGAAAAATTGAAAAACTGGATTATGTAAACTCGGCATTGGGACTTGCAAATGTGGCGATCAATGATGATTATATGCTGACGGATAAGCTGAACCCAAGACAGTTTGCAGAGTTGACGGATCTGGATGTAGAAGTTGTACAGATTTTGTATACAGCATATGCATACAATGAGGAGCAGTATGGTCCGGTATTTACCGGCATTGATGATTATGAGGTGCCGATCATTGATATGTTCCTGTTCCTGTATGACCAGTATCAGGAAGGATATGTGACATTAGATGCAGATCTTGACGATCAGCTTACGTCCTTATATGACACGTTGCATGATGCGCAATTACAGCTGCAGGGAGATGACTATTCCAGATTTGTACTAGATCTGTCACTTCCGGCGGAAGGACAGGAAACCTACGATGCGATGGATGAGATCCGGGGTATAGCGGCGAAATATTTCGGAAAAGACAATGTCATTCTGGTAGGAAACTCCACGAGTGACCATGATCTGGAATCTTCTTTTGCATCGGATAATATCGTGATCAGCGTATTGACGGCACTATTTGTTATGATCATCCTGTTTTTCACATTCCAGTCAGCAGGGCTTCCGGTGCTTCTGGTACTCACCATACAGGGAAGTATCTGGATCAACTTTGCAGTTCCGGCAATGAGAGGACAGACAATATTCTTTATTGCGTACCTGATCGTGTCTGCAATTCAGATGGGTGCAACGATCGACTATGCAATCGTTATTTCCAGCAGATACATGGATCTGAAACAGAGAATGCCAATCAAAGATGCGATTACTGAATCTTTAAATCAGGCATTTCCAACTATTTTTACTTCCGGAACGATTTTGACCTGTGCAGGATTTTTGATCGGTGAGATTGCATCCGATCCGACGGTTGCCTCCATTGGTGTGGCTTTGGGACGCGGTACGTTAATTTCCATTATTCTGGTTCTTTTTGTGCTGCCGCAGATTCTGCTGTTTGGTGATTTTATCATTGAGAAGACAGCCCTTGCCATGAATATTTCACGTCCTCAGAAGGAGGTTGCCGGCAGAGTGAGGGTGACCGGACATGTAAAAGGTTATGTACAGGGAGAGATTGATGCAGATGTTTCCGGTGTATTCCAGGGACAGATGAAAGTGTCGTTAGATTCGCACATACCGGGCAGACATGGAGAAGTCACACATGACGATACACAAAATCCAATGATGCCGGGAATGACGCAGGATGAAAATGTGGCTGCAGAATCAGAGACAGCCGCAAAGGAAGAGCAGGAGGAGAAAAAGTCATGAAAAAGATGAGAATGAAAGTACTTGCCCTGTGTTTTTCCATGACACTGACCGTTTCTGCTCTGGCAGGAAACGGACGGTTGACCATACAGGCTGCCATCTCACAGGAAAGCAGTGGTACAAAAGAAACCACAGAAAAAGACAGCACAACGAGTGCGGATACGGCAGAAAATAAAAATCAGATCATCGAAATTGCCGATGAAAAGGCATTTGAAGAATTTTTACAGAACTGTCAGTATGACAGCTGGAGTGTTGGAAAAACGGTAAAACTTACCCATAATATTGATCTTTCGAAGGTTGATTTCAATGGTGTTGCATATTTCTCTGGAGATTTTGAGGGCGGCGGTCACACGATCAGTAATGTGAAGCTGCAGGTAAAAGGCTCTGATCACGGATTTTTCCGTTATCTGGGTAAAAGCGCAGTTGTGAATGATCTGAAGATCTCCGGTAAGATCACTTCGGAAGGGAGTTGTAAAAATATTGGCGGAATTGCCGGCGTGAACTATGGTACGATCGGGAATTGTTCCTTTGAAGGAACTGTCAATGGAAAAACAGCAGTCGGAGCGATCGCAGGGATCAATAAACCGACCGGAAAAATTGTAAACTGCAGGAGCAATGCAGCAGTGACAGCCACCAATCAGACCGGAGGAATCGTTGGAAATAACGAAGGACTTGTGTCAGAGTGTACATCGGAGTGCAGCATCAATACAGATGAGCTGAAAACCACGATGGATATTGGAGGCGTTGACATTGGTACATTAAATCTCACAGGGCGTGTAATAGACCGGAATGATATGGGCGGAATTGTGGGTGTTTCGACCGGAATTGTCAGTGAATGCATCAATCAGGGAAAAATCGGTTTTGCACACACGGGTTATAACGTGGGTGGAATTGCCGGACGCCAGAGTGGAAAAGTCATCGACTGCCACAATGAAGGGGAAATCTACGGACGAAAAGATGTAGGAGGAATTGTCGGTCAGGCGGAGCCGTATATAGAATCGGAGTATCTGGATGATAAGGTAAATCAGGTGCAGGATTCGGTCAGTTCCATCAACACGACCTTAAGCAACATTGCTTCGACCATGAGTGATACCTCCACAGCGGCAAAGACCTATGTGGACAATCTGTCGGAGCAGTACGATAATTCTTCGAAAACATTGTCGGAATCTCTTGATTCCCTCTCGGATTCCATCGGCGAGTCGAACCCGGAAGCGCAGCAGTACATGAATAATATTCATAATTCTCTGGATAAAATAGACAGTATCCAGGGAAACAATCATGTTTTAAACAAAGAACAGGCAGAGGCGGTTTCAAAAGAATGGCAGAATATCAACAGTAATCTGTCCAACATTCGTGGAACAATCTCCGATTCCAATAAAACGGCAGAAGATTTTGTGGATGATATTTCCAATCAGATAAAAGAAAAAGATACGAACGGCGATATTGATAAGCTGACGAACACAGTGGATGATGGAATCCAGTCTGTCACAAATGATGTGCAGAAGATCAGTAAGCAGATCAAAAGCATTCAGAATACGGTTGGAGATACGCTTTCTGTGGTGACAGGAGATGAGGAGTATATGGAAGATATCTCGTCCGCAGCCAGCGCAAAAGATACAGATGGTGTTGTTTCGGGAAGTGTAAACCGAGGAACGGTCAATGGCGATCTCAATGTGGGTGGAATTGTCGGAACGATGAACATTGAATATGATCTCGATCCGGAGTTTGATCCTGATCTTACAGATTCTACGGACATTACACTCCGTTCTACCGTGAATAATGTTGTCATCCGCTGTAGCAACTATGGGGAAGTGACTTCGAAGAAAAACAGTGTCGGTGGTATTACCGGATTAGAAGAACTTGGACTGGTCTATGGAAGTGAAAGTTATGGCTCTGTGAAATCTGATACCGGGGATTATGCCGGAGGCATTGCAGGAAACAGTGTCAGTGCAATCGCCAACAGTTACAGTCTCTGTAATGTAAATGCAAAGGATTATGTCGGAGGCATTGTCGGAAGCGGATATACCGTGAAAAACTGTGTTTCTGCATCTACGATCACAAGTGATGGGGAAGGTCTGGGAAGCATCGCAGGAACTGTGTCTGAAGAGGGCGAGGTAAAAGGTAACATTTTTGTGGGCGATGACCTTGATGGAATTGACAACATCAACTATGCTGGGATTGCAGATGAAAAAAGTTATGAAGAGGTCATGAAACTTGAGAATATTCCAGAAGGATTCCATAAAGTGAAGGTAACTTTCCGGGCAGAAGATAATGTGGTTATTGTAAAGACGATCCCATATAATGGAAGCTTCCGTGAATCTGATCTTCCACAGATTCCGGAAAAAGATGGTTACTATGCAGTCTGGCCGGAGGATCTGATTGGAAAACCAATGACGGAAAATAAAACGGTGGAGGCAGAGTACAGCCGTTGGACAGAGAGTATCGTGGGATCGGAAGTGATAAACGGCGCAAAAACAGAAGATGCAGATAGTGAAAATTCCGATACAGAAAATGAAAAAGCAGTTTTTCTTCTGGAAGGGAAATTCTATGATGACACTTCCATCCAGATGGCAGAGTGTGACACAGATCTGCCGGACGGAGATGTCGTGTATGCTTACAACTGGAGTCTTGAACATTTGCATGACAAAAAGTATGATACAGTAAAAGCACATTTTTATGTGCCGGACACTTCAGGAAAAAATGAGATCTGGTACAGAGAAACAGGCAGCGATGCATGGACATTGGCAGAAACCACAGAGGACGGCAGTTACCTTGTGGCAGACATTCCATATGAGGCTGCGTTTGCACTGGTACATACGGCGGCAGATCACACCTTGTATTATGCCGGCGGCGGTGCAGCGGTTGTATTGCTTTTGATCGTACTGATCATAAGAAAACGCCGGAAGCGTACACAGAAAAAATAAAATGATTTGATGGGATGCGCATTGAAACATTTACATAGAAATGCTATAGTTAGTGCATTCTTTTATGACAGAGAGGCAGCTATGATATTTGAGACACATGCACATTATGATGATGAAAGTTTTAACGATGACCGTGAAGCATTGATCCGTTCCCTGCCGGAAAAAGGGATCGGCAGGATCATCAATGTCGGGGCTTCGATAGAGACAACAAAGACAACTCTGGAACTTGCCGCAAGATATGATTACATTTATGCAGCGGTGGGCGTACATCCAAGTGACATCAGCGGGTTGAATGAAGAGACATTTGCCTGGTTAAAAGAGCAGGCATCTCTTCCAAAGACCGTTGCGATCGGTGAGATCGGACTGGATTATTACTGGGATAAAGAGCCAGAGGTGCAGAACGCACAGCGTTACTGGTTCAGACGGCAGATGGAACTTGCCAGGGAAACCAACCTTCCGGTGATCATCCATTCCAGAGATGCAGCAGCCGATACGATGGAAGTGATGAAAGCGGTTCACGCAGAGGAGATACCGGGTGTCATCCACTGCTATTCCTACTCCAGAGAGATGGCACAGGAATTTATCAAAATGGGTTACTACATCGGTGTCGGTGGCGTTGTCACATTCAAAAACGCCAAAAAACTAAAAGAAACAGTGGAGGCAATCCCATTGGAGCGCATTTTGCTTGAGACGGACTGTCCTTACATGGCACCGGAACCGCACCGCGGCACGAGAAACGATTCCTCAAATATTCCGTTTGTGATTGCAAAAATCGCAGAATTAAAAGGAATCACAGCGGAGGAGGTCGAGCGTGTGACGGAGGAGAATGCGGGAAGGTTATTCACAAAAGTGTCTTAACTCCACAGCATCCTTCCAGAAGCGTTTCGGAATATTCTGTGCCTGTAATTCGGGGTTGGTACGTGCTTCGATCGCAATGCTGTCGAAAAAGGCCAGCCACAGTTTCTGGAATCTTGCTTCATTCTCAGAATAGTTCTGAAGTAGTTCGGTATTGACGTCTGAAGCATCTACAAGCATATAATTCTTTCCGGCGCGGTGGACTGCCGCAAGCTGGTGGGTTTCATCGTAAATCATAAAATTTTCCTGCGGAAAACGATCCGTAAAATGCTCTGCTAAAATTGGCAGGGCATTATTTTTGGGATGAATCGTGGAAAACAGAACGCCGTTCTGCAGTTCCGAAAAGCGCAGAAAACCTTTCAGGTGGTGGGCTTCGGAGGCTGTGGCTCTGGACAATTCAAAGACACGGTAAATATAAGGATTACTCAGTGAATCCAATACACGGGCACCCTTTGGTGAATAAAGTGCGGCAACGATCGTCTGATACACGGCGTTCGCTTTGTCCATCTTCTTCTTGCCGGAAAGATCAATGGATAAAATAGCAGTAAGGATTGTCTCGTAAAAATCGTGTCCAAGCTTCCGGTTTAGCGTAGAAACAACTTTTCCGGCTTTTTCAGCGGAGGGTGCGACAGTGTGGTAGTCGCAAAACAGCTCGTAATTATCCGGCTGGCCGGATACCAGATAAATATCAGCGTGGGAGCATCTTTCCTGAATCTTTAATTCCCAGGCATCGTATACGCCGGTCAATATTCCGTTTGGTGTGTTTTCACAGATAAATACATGCATAATGTCCTGCTCCTGTCTTGAGGAAAATATTCAGGGAAATAAAAGTTTTACATTTATCTACGACAGCGGAAGCGGCTCCGTGGATAAGCCGGTATCGAACAGGCTCAATTGTTGATAACCGCTCTCACGGATCTCACGTGGTATCTGTGTCTTATCACCCATCAGATTGCGGCAGATATAATCTTCTTCCAGCTTCGTGCGGTACATCATCCTGCCGGAGCAGGTGATAAAATAAAGAGCGCGTTTCAACACAACACCTATCTTCTTGAGATCGGCAAAATCGAGGGTGCTGTGACGTCTTGCCTTTACAATGCGGCTGGCAGACTTATAGCCAATACCCGGGACACGGAGCAGCGTATCATAGTCTGCACAGTTGATCTCGACCGGAAAATATTCCAGATGCCGGATCGCCCAGTCACACTTGGGGTCGAGAAAAATATTAAAGTCCGGCCTCTCCGGACTTAAAAGCTCGTCGGCTTTAAATTTATAATAGCGAAGCAGCCAGTCTGCCTGATACAGACGATGTTCCCGCAGGAGCGGCGGACCGCCGGGCAGTGCAGGAAGATTGCTGTTGTGGGTGACATTCACAAAGGCAGAATAGAACACTCTCTTTAAATCAAATTTCTGATACAGATTCTCGGCAATGCTCACAATCTGATAATCGTTTTCCGGGGTTGCGCCGATGATCATTTGTGTGCTCTGTCCTGCGGGTACGAACTTCGGGGCATGCCGGTAAAGAGCGACTTCATTCTTATTTTCCGTAATACCGTTCTGAACCATGCGCATTGGCTTCAGGATGGTATTTCTCGACTTGCAGGGCGCAAGCTTTTTCAGGCTGTCTGCGGTAGGCAGTTCCAGATTAATACTCATACGGTCAGCCAGAAAACCAGTTTTTTCAATCAGCAGAGGATCGGCGCCGGGAATCGCTTTCACATGGATGTAACCGTTAAAATGGTGCAATGTGCGCAATTTATAAAGGGTCTGGTATAAAAGTTCCATCGTATAGTTGGGGCTTACCATAATGCCGGAACTTAAAAAAAGACCTTCAATATAATTCCGCCGGTAAAATTCCATCGTCAGTTCGCAGACTTCCTCCGGGGTAAAGGCAGCCCGCCGGACATCGGAGTTACAATTATTCTGGCAATAAGAGCAGTTAAAAATACATTCATTTGTAAATAAAATCTTGAGAAGGGAAACACACCGCCCATCTGCGGAAAAAGTATGACAGATCCCACAGGAAATAGAGTTGCCAAGGCCGATACCGTCACCACTGCGGTCCACACCGCTTGACGTGCAGGCGACATCGTATTTTGCAGCGTCTGAGAGAATCGTAAGTTTTTCCATCAGTGATATATTTTGCTGGATTTTCATCTGGATGTGATCTCCTCAAATTAAAAAATAAAATAGAACATACGTTCGATAAAATGAGAATACCACATTCGGAAAAAGAATGCAAGAGAAAAAGACTGCCAATTTCTGGATCCAATTTTTGAACAAAAAATTCTCTCATAATCCTGATTCCTTAGTTTTTCAGAATTATGAGAGGATGTGTCTTATGAATGGAGTTGTATTTCTTCATATTTAGCTGCAACACGTTTGCCACTGAATGCAATCCCGAAAAGTCCAATCTTTTTTATACCATGATATTCCATGTCGGTAGAATATTTTTTGCTTTGGATCTGTTGTATCGCACTTGACGCAGAATCAGCAAGTTCGGTATCTGAAAGGTTTTTTCCGGCTTTAAATTCAATAATATAGCCCAATTGGGATTTATCTTTTGGCTCAAGCTGTATATCAAAACGCCCTTCGCCGGATTCTCTGTTGGAAGAGATATAATATCGGTCTGAGAGTATTGCCAACATTCCGAAAACAGTTCCGTGATAAAAATTTTCGTTTGTAGTGTCAAAAGTACTGGCAGACTGCAAGAGATATTTTTGCAAAGTGTCAGTGAAAAGAGCAGTATCACCTGTTCGCAGAGCTAGTTCGAAATCTCGGAGCAGGGAGCCGTTAAATAAGGTATTATAATTATCCAAAATCTCCTTCTGGAAAACACTTTTTATCTCGCGGTTAGGCAGTTTAAGAGAACAAATCGGGTTGTCGTTAAATTCACTGATCACACTTGTGGCACGCAGATATCCGGCGACAAGCAGAAAGCTGTAGATTGTGTCAGAATCAGCATTTACCTCCGGGTAAATAATATCCGTATTAATAATGGATTGCACTTCTTTTCCCTGCAGTAAAAGTGAGAGACTTTCGTACACTTCTTTGTCGGAACTGCGGATCAGTTCACCAATAATTTCATTGCCGCTTGTTCGGGACCAGAAAGCCTTTGGTTTACAGTTATTGTTAAAATAATTGATCACAGACCACGGATTATATATTTCTGTATTTCCGAAGAGATAACCGTCATACCATTCCTTAATTTCCGAAAATTTTTCTGCCTTTCCATAGTAAGCTGCCATATTTGATATATCGTTTACGGTAAAACCGAAATACTCTGAGTACTTGTCATCCAAAATCGTGTTTACAACAAGATTATTTAAACCACTGAATAAACTTTCCTTTGCAATGCGGAGTATTCCAGTCAAAATGCCAAATTCCAGATTCTCATTATCTTTTAAAGCGGAGGAGAAAAGATTCCGCATAAAACCGACAACTTCATTATAATAATGATATAAGTGTCCTTGCTGGATTGGCGTGTCGTACTCATCAATAATAATAATAACTTTCTGGTTATAATGTGTGGCAAGTAAAGAAGAAAGCTTGCCAAGTGCAAACTGATAATCGGTAGAATCGGCGACATCATTTATGAGATTTTGAATGTATTTTTTGTCATATTCATTAATTGCTTTGCTTGATAAAAGTTCTATATGGCGAAGAAATTCTTCTTTTAAGGTAAAACACAGACTGCGGTACATATCAGCCCAGTTGGTCTGATGTGCATCTTTAAAAGACAGAAAAATGACCGGATAAGCCCCCTGAAGCTGTTTGTAAGCATCTCCGCAATCCCAGATTTTTTTATCTGAAAAATATATGGATGTATCTGTGGATGTTTTTTCAAAATAGGTTCGGATCATGTCCATGGTAAGCGTTTTCCCAAAACGGCGCGGTCTTGTGAAAAGATAAACCTTGCTGTGGTCGTCAATTATATCTTTTATGAGAAGCGTCTTGTCGACATAATAGCATTCTTTGGAAACTTCTTTATACGAAGTGATTCCAACCGGACATGGAAGTAATCTGCCGGACAAAGGCGGGTTTTGTTTGTTTCGAAGGATTTCCGGTTTTATAGTATCAGAAGGGATTAACCAGTATCTTCCCTCTTTGTATGCACCGTTAATAAAACCGGCAGTGCAGAGCTGATTTACCCTCCGGGGAGTAATTCCCCAAAGCTGGGCAATATCTTTTGCTTTCAAAAATTTTTTATCCATTATAATCCCTCCATTGCATATGCAATCATTCTATATTTCCTATAATATGATATTTTCGGGAAATTAACAAGAAATAAAAATATAATTTCCTGAAAACGGGAAATTAATGAGAAATAAAAACATAATTTCCCGAAAAAGGGAAATACAAGAACTAAACAGCCCGTGCAGCGCTGCTAAATTATAAATACTGTGCCATTTATTAGAAAAACTACTATAAAACCTCTGCTTTTTCAAAAAATAGTTCTTTTTATAACACTTTATGTAACGCCCTGAATGTTATAGTTAGTATAACAAAAAGGACAAATATGTTTTTTTGCAGCCTTGGCAAAAAGTGCAGCGAGATAAACATTAAAATGGAAGGAAGAGGTTTACGCAGATGAAAAAGGAAATGATGGAAAACGCTACAGGCGTAAAATTAACCAAAAAAGCCAGCAAAAACGTGATCAGATCGTTATCGGTCGGACTGGCAGCAATGATGGCATTATCTACTCCGATTGCAGCATTTGCTGAGGATGCAGATGGACAGAATAGCAGTGAAACAACACCGGAAGAGAGTACAACAACTGTAACAACACAGAAATCTGCAGCAGAACAGGTGGGAGAAGTTCAGAAAGCCGCTGAAGAAACGAGCAAAACAACAGAAGCAGCAAAAAATGCGGTAAATGCAGCAGTTGATACAACCTTTAAGGATGGAAGTGGCGCAGACCAGACAACAAAAGATGCAGCAGGCGTATTGGATGCTACCGCAAACGGAACATTCGAAGGCGGTACAGATGTGAATGTGGCAGAAGAAATAGTTGACAAAACAATGGATCGCATAAAAGATGCGTCAGATGCCGCAGCAGATACCGACGCAGCTCTTGATAAGGCAGATAAAAAAGCAGATGAGGCAAATACAATTGCGGATGATGCAAAGAAAGAGCAGCAGGAAGCACAAGACGCATTTGATAAAGCACAAGCCGGAATTGATTCTGCAACAGACATTGAGGATGCGAAGAATGCTTACAATCAGGCAGCTGGTATTGTAGGCGATGCACAGAAAGCGTATGAGACTGCCAAAGCAGCTTATGACAGCAAAGTAGCCGAATACAATACAGCGTTAGACGAGCTTAAGGCGGCACAGGCAGCTTATGATACAGCAGTTGCCGAAGCAAGTACCGAGGCAGCGGCAGCCGCAGCAAATCTTGCAGCAGTTCAGGAGAAAGCGAAGGCTCTTCAGGCGGCAGCAGAGGAAGCAAAAACAGCAATTCCGGAGCTTACCGATGCACAGAAAGCAGCACTTGAGATCATCGCTCTGGAAAAAGAACGTGCAGGGGATACCTCCACAAACTGGAGAAAAGAAGATGAGCTGTTCAAAGTGATCCTTAAGAATTACTACATTCCGGAACTTGCCAAGGGAGAACTTGTTGACTGCAAGTGGACCTGGAATCGGAATGATAACAAAAACTATTGTGAGGTGACATACAAAGATGTGGCAGGTGCCCCACACACCGTATATCTGAACTACAAGCTCAACGATACTCGCGATGATCTTGTTATTTTCGAGAAGGCAGAAGAAGTGGTTTCCTATGATGTGAAGGGCACAGACGGAAGCCTTGCATTCAATATCAATGCAGAGAACTTCCCGGCAGATAAGCTTCAGAATGATCAGGATACCGCAGTTTATGAGAATAATGGAGTGGTATACACAATCGTAAATATAGGTGGACAGTTCTATGTGGTCGACTCAGCTTCTAAGGACGTTGAGGTGAACAATAACTATAACAGTGAACAATATGAAACTTCCGGTGAGAAAAAGACCACCTATTCAGTGGATGAAAATGGCAAACTGGTCAAAACGGTAAAACAAAACGTTTCCGAGATTACATACACGGAAACTAAATTATCTTCTGATAAGACATATGATAATGTCGAGGCAGCAGAAAAGGATCTGGCCGATAAAAAAGCAGCATTGAAAGACGGGGATAAAGATATCGAGACATCCATGAGCGCAACAGCGACTGCAGATGTGACCGTAAGCCAGAAAACCACATTTACGACAACCATTGATTTATCGAAAATTGTTGTTGAAATGAAAAAAATCGATAATGATCGCGATAAATACGAGAAGAAAAATGCCGAGATCGCAGCAAACGAACTTTTAGCTCAATTCACCAACCAAGAGGCGTTACAGAAACTGCTTGGGGGCGATTATAAGATTGAAAGTATTAATGCAGATCATGCAAAAGTGAATCAAACAAATCAGTACAAAAATACTTCCGGCAGAGTGGTAGATTGGGGAGCAGATTCTGCTGCCTATAAAAACGTATTTTCAGGCACGATTGTTATTACTTATTCACGGACAGTGACTGCAAAAGCAAACGCTGTGGAATCCAAGACAAATGCTGTAAATGCAGCAGATAATAAAAATCTGGAAGAGTTAAAGGATCAGGCATATGATGCTGCAAAAGCAGATGCAGAAAAACTTCTTGGAGATGCAGTTTCCCAGAATAAGAAGATCGTAGACAACCTGAAAGATGGCGAAATGCATATTAACGGATATAAAGGTTGGAACGGAAAACACGATCCTAACGTAGCGATCAAATTCCATTATGAGGCTGGTGCATTCACAGAGGGAGAGAAGACAACGGATCAGGCAGTTGTTGACGAGAAGAACAGCTCCACAACCTTATCCGTTTCCTACACCGGAACTTATCAGCAGAAAAATTCCAAAGAACTTGGCGAGAAGGCCGTGGAAACACAGAAATACAATCAGACAGCCAAAGCAGAGGAAAAAACAGCTTATACAAGCAACAGATATTATGATGAATATAAGAAAACAGGAGAGATCAATGAAGGAATCTGGCTTACCGGAAAAGATGATGATCGTTTCCCAGGACATGAAAGCTTAAAGAGCTTCTATGATTTCAAAGATGCAGCATTAAAAGCGGAGGCTGAAAGAGCAGAGAAAGAAGCAAAAGCGGATGCAATCATTAACGCAGCAAAGAATGCTGTGGAAAAAGTTAACACAGCAAAAAATGATGCCGACAGCTTAAAGGAGCAGCTTACAGCACTTCTTGCAAGCCAGAATTACACAGCAGATCAGGTAAAAGAGTTAGAGGGACAGATCAGTGCAGCAGAGATAAAATTAAAAGAGGCAGAGGATCTGGCAAAAGACCTGACAGATAAATTAGGTATTGCAGGAGAAACACTGGCTGATAAGATCACAGAACTCACCCCTGCCCCGGCTCCGGGTGAAGGCGGTTCCACAACGACACCGGGCGGCACAACTACCCCATCCGGCACTGAGACCACACCGGGCGGCGCAGCCACAACACCTGCAGCAGCGGCTCCGGCTAGTGCAGCCACAACCGTTACAATGGTCACAGCAGAAGCAGCACCGGTTGAGATCGCAGAGACACCGGTAGCGCTTGCAGCAGCTGCAACACCAGCGGCAGTAACGAGAACAGCAGTAGCTGCAAATGCCAATGCCGCAGATGACGCTGATACAGACGAAGATACAGATGTGACAATTGCGGACGAGGAGACACCTCTTGCAGCGAACGGAGCACAGGAGAGCACGACAATTGCCGATGAGGAAACTCCACTTGCAGCAGAGGCTGGCGCAGTGGAAAACATGCAGCAGGAGAAAATGTCCTGGTGGTGGTTACTCATCATTGCACTTCTTGGTGTAACCGGCGAGGAAATGTACCGCAGAAATAAAAAGAAAAAAGCAGAAGCAGCTCAGAAAGATGAAAAATAAATTTTAACAGTAAGGCGCATCCAAAAGGTGCGCCTTTTCTAAAACATCCGTTGCAAAAAAATAAGATACGGAGTATTCTGAAAACAGGAAAAAAATGATCCGTAATTTGTATACAAGGAAACAAAATCTATGAAAAAAAAGAAAACACTCATAATCAGCATGCTTCTTGGCATAATGCTCCTGACTTCTTGCGGAAAAACAGATCATCAGGATCAGGTGCCAGTCGCCACGGAGCAGACATCCGGAGACAGCCGGCAAACGACAGAAGAACCTGCGGAAACCGTCGGCGGATCGGAAGAGTCAACGGAAGCAGCCGGGACAGCCCAAGCGGCAGTAGAAGCCGTGGAAAGCACAGAATCTTCTGAATATGCAGAACGTAAAAGCATCATCATCACAGCCACAAACGAGTGCGGCATCGACATTGGGATGTTTTCTGTGATCGATCCGATCAGCGGCGAACAATACAATATCAGTGCGATCGCAGATGGACAGTCTGTTTCCATGCCGGTAGAGTGGCCGGTGGAGATCACAGATTTTCAGTGGGCACTTTATAATCAGAACGGCGAACTCTGCGTTGAGGCGACCACGGATATCAGCCAGGCGGAGAGCGGAGTGACATTGCTTCTCACCGGAGACGGAAATCTGGATGATGTACAGGAGATCTTTGAATAATGCAGACGATCTGATACAGACAATTCTGCCTGTACAGGGCAGTCAGGACAGAAATGATAAAAACAGGGGGTACTCATGGAAGAAAGAAGAAAAATATCGAGGGTAGAATACAAGACAAATGGTGTTGTCGTAATCTGCGATACACAGGAAAAAATTTACGTGGACGTGAAAGACATCAGTCCGTTAGGCATGGGAATCTGTGTGCCGGAGGGGCATGAAGGCCTTCTCGGAAAACAGGTGATCGTTGTGGCAGAAACACTGATCATGTATGCGGAGGTTTCCCGCGAAGAAAAGCAGGAAGACGGCTCCACATTCATTGGTGTGCATGCGATAAAATTTACAGATGACGTTCTGCAGTATCTGTTTTCACACATTGGCTGATGAAACTAATCTTCTAAGCTCGCAGTTCCCGAGCAGCTGATCCCAGAAATGCTTAAGAGGAATCTCTTCATACTGGCAGATCAGGCTGCAGTCTAAGGCTCCATGGGCGACGATCAGTACATTTTTTCCGGAAACAACTTCCGGCGTTAAAACATCGTGGATAAAAGAGCTGCTGCGGGCATACAGATGCTCAAGACTTTCCGCACCATCTACAGCATGATAATGGACAGGATCATGGAACAACGTGTATACCGGACATTCCGGTTTCTGTGTGACATGTTCTGTTCCTTCGTACATGCCAAATCCCATCTCACGGAGACGGTCGTCCGTCAGGATCGGCGTGCCGCTCCCTTCCAGAAAAATTTCAGCAGTCTCCTGCGCACGCTGTAAGGGAGAACAATAGCAGATATCAAATCGCAGATCCCCATACTTTTTCCGCGCGTCCCGCGCCATCTGGCGGCCTTCTTCATTCAAAGGAATATCTTCGCTTCCCTGCAGGCGGCGGTCTGCATTCCAGTCAGTTTTTCCGTGTCTCATGATATATAACATAATAAACAATGTCCTTTCTTCTTATATATAGTAAAAATCATAAACGCATTGCGGGCTCAATTTCCGGTGCGATTGAATTATATCCTATATTTTGTTAAAATGAAACCCTGATCAGAAAACAGCAGCGGCACAACGCAGGAAATTGCATGACAGCTATTAATTTTACAGGAAAACTACCGATATATGAGTTAGAAAAATAAGCGTTCCGGCATTTACAGAGATCCGGACCGCAACCATGGAAGAACACAGGCTTATGCACACGGAGGTGTAGAACAATGGCAATAGAGGCTATGAAAGGGGCAGGGATGTCCTACGCGGGAAGTTCATCCGCATCAGATGTAAAAGCAGAGAGTCAGGCAAAAGTGGAAACTGCATCCAACGCAGCAGCTTCTGACGATCTCATGAAGAAAACCATTCAGATCGACACGAAAGAGACTGACAAAAACGGCAAAGACGGAAACCGGGATGACAGTCAGGCAAAGCAGACGATCTCCGAGAATTCCCAGATCAGGAAAGCAGTTGACGAGATCAATAAGAAGGCGCACAATTCCGAGGCAGTCTTCGGAATCCATGAAGCAACCAACCGTGTCACCATCAAGATCGTTGACAAAGACACGAAGAAAGTCCTGAAAGAATATCCGCCGGAGAAAACTCTGGACATGATCGCAAAAGTCTGGGAGATGGCCGGATTATTAGTGGATCAGAAACTGTAGATCACTGTCCAGAAGGCAGGAACAGCAATAGACAAGTGACAGATGCAAACAGAAAAAGATATAAACAAGTTACAAAACTGAAAGGAGCAGGATTATGCCAATCAGAATCACAGGTTTGAACTCAGGATTAGATACCGAAGCGATTATCTCTGCATTAGTATCTTCTTACAGTTACAAGACCAATAAATACAAAAAAGCACAGACCAAGCTCTCCTGGAAACAGGATGCATGGAAGACACTGAATACGAAAGTATACAGCTTCTACACAAGCTTGGATAGTCTGCGTTTCTCTAAAAACTACAATTTGAAATCAACCAAAGTATCTGATTCCACAAAAGCGACGGTTACAGCCAGCAGCTCTGCGCCAAACGGTACCCAGAAGCTCAACATCCTTAAGGTAGCACAGGCAGGATACCTGACCGGTGGTAAATTAGATGACAGCACCACAACCGGAACCACACTCGCTGAGTTAGGCTACACAGGCGGAAATGGCTCGATCACCTTGACAAAAGGTGATGGCACAAAAAAGAATATCGAAGTCAGCCAGGGCACTACGGTCAACAGCTTTATCAATTCTTTGAAAGAAGCCGGCGTGAATGCAAGCTATGATGATATCAACAAACGTATCTTCGTGAGCTCCAAAGATACCGGTAAGGACAATGACTTTACACTGACCGGTGGCAACGTGGATGGGGCGAATGCGTTGTCGAAATTAGGATTGAATGTGCAGTCGAAGAAGACAGATGCAACCTATACTTCTTATACAAAGTATTATGATGCAGATGGAAATAAACTTTCACAGAATGTGACAGATGCAATCAATGCTTATACACAGGCTAAAGAAGCATATAACAAAGCAAATGCCCAGAACAGTAACTTGAGTTCTGCTTATGGTTATGCATCTGCTTATACTGCAATGCAGGATGCGTTAAAGGAAAGTGGTTTGAACACAGATGACCAGAATAAACTTGTAAAATTATTACAGATGTCTGCTACAGACCGCGCAAAATCTGTTATGACAAGTAACGGAACTATCTACAAAGCTGAAACGACAGAAGAGGATGGTAATACCATTTATTCGTATGAAGATACTGATGGAAGTAAGAAATACATTCAGGCAGTCAACACTTATACCGGAAGTGATGGTGTTTCCTATACAACCAAAGATGGTAAAGTCTTTACGGATGCGAGCGGTAATGAATATAAAGCAACTGGCAAGAAGGATGCGGATGGCAATGCCTTATATGCAAATACAAAAGATGGTACAACAACCGAAATTACCATTAAGACAGAGACCAATTACTATGAAGCTGCTGCCAGCGAGCAGGGAACCGGATTTTATCAGATTACAGATAATGATGGCAATGTCTATACACAGGACGATACAGGTGTTTATGCAGATAAAAAAGGAAATAAATATTATTTAGATGATACATCTGGTAAATTGATTCAGACGACTGGAAAGAAAGATGCTAGTGATAATTGGGAGAAAAAGACAAACGGTAAGGAAGTCAGCTTTGATGCAGATAAGAAAGTAGAAACCACAAAGACCGTTTACACGCAGGGAGCAGTAGTAAGTAATGCCGTTACGGGAACAAAAGCTTACACAGATTTTGCAGATACGATAAAAAAACCTGTGGGCGGTACAGAAAAAACTGATAAAGAGGTTACTTCTTTCTTAAGTGCACTTGCATCGAATATCAGCACAGTTAATACATATGAGAAGACGAAAGATACAACATTATCAGATACGGATGATTATTCCAGGGCAGATATTATTCAGAAAGTACATAATGCATATGATAGAACAGATAATGGTGCAGGTGGAAGTCAGGGTGTAACAGACCTTACCAATAAATTTGCTGCTGTTATAACGGCAAATAAAGAAACCATGCAAACTAGTCAGACGACTATGAATGAAAATGAGGTTCTGGCAAGTATTGCGAACATGGAAGATGGCGCAGAAAAAGATGCGGCTATTGCAGAATTTGTAAAACAGGTTCGGGCAGCAAATGATATCACAAACAGTCCGGATATTACATATAACACAGATGCGAAGAAGATTGATGGCTGTGATGCAGAGATTACATTAAATGGTATCCAATATACAGGAAGTACCAACAACTTTTCTGTCAATGGATTAAACATTACGGCACAGGTTGTTACCGGAGATGGAGATGCGAATGCGATCAGCATTACAACAGCCACCGATACACAGGGTATCTACGATAAGATTAAAGACTTCTTATCCCAGTACAACAGCCTGATCAATGAGATTACATCTTTATACAATGCAGATTCTGCCAAGGGATATGATCCTTTGACCGATGATGAAAAAGATGCAATGTCTGATACAGAAGTAGAAAAGTGGGAACAGAAGATCAAAGATTCCCTGTTAAGACGTGATGATAATCTGGAAAGCCTTATGAGTGCCATGACTTCTGCAATGAGTGGCGCGGTTGAGGTAAATGGAAAGAAATATTATCTGTCAAACTTTGGTATCAAGACATTGGGTTATCTGAATGCACCAAAGAATCAGCAGAATGCATATCATATTGATGGCGATGAGGATGATGCTAATTCTTCCGGTAATGCAGATAAGCTGATGACTGCAATTACAAGTGACCCGGATACAGTAATTAACTTTATGCAGGGACTAGCAAGCAATTTATATACTGCTGTTCATAAAAAAATGCAGTCTTCTTCCTTAAGCAGTATCTATACAGTTTACAATGATAAAGAGATGGCATCCGAGTACAGTGATTACACAGATCTTATCAAAAAATGGGAAGACAAGCTTACGGATAAAGAAGACTATTACTACAAGAAGTTTTCTTCGATGGAAACTGCATTGTCTAAGTTAAACAGCCAGACATCTTCTTTAAGTAGTTTATTTGGAGGCTGATGAGCAAGTGAACCTATATGCACTTAGATGATTGCAAAACGATACGTTGAATAATAAAATACAAAGCAGAGCGGATATATTATCTGCTCTGCTTAATATGATAAACCAGGAGGGTACTATGTTAGCAAATCAAGGATATGCAGCTTACGCTAACAATAAGATTATGACAGCATCACCAGCGGAGCTGACATTGATGCTGTATGAGGGAGCAATCAAATTCTCTAATCTTGCAATTGCAGGAATAGAGGAAAAGGATGTTATGAAAGCCCATAATAATATTATAAAAGTAGAACGTATTATTGAGGAATTTCAGGCAACATTGAATCATAAATATCCGGTTGCCAAAGATTTTGATGAGGTGTATTCCTATCTGATGATTCGGCTTCGTGAAGCAAACATGAAGAAAGACAAAGAAATTATGGAAGAAGTCTTAAAACACCTTCGTACTATGCGTGACACATGGAAACAAGTCATGCGTACTGCACATACGAATTAAAAACAGTTCAATGGAGAGATGGTGCTATGGCAGACAATCAGTACATTAACATTATGCTACAAAGCCTTCAGAAGAAACTGAAGGTGTTAGATAGCATCATACAGATTAATAAGAGACAGAAAGAGGAATTAGAAAATCCATCGCTTGATCCAGATGATTTTGATAAAACAGTAGAAGAAAAATCAGAACTGATCGAACAGTTAGAACTCTTAGATAACGGCTTTGAAAAACTGTATGAGAAAGTCCGTGAGGAATTACAGGCGAACAAAGAAGAACATAAGGATGAAATTCTTCAAATGCAGAATGATATCCGGCTTCTGACAGAGAAAAGCATGGAGATTCAGGCACAGGAGGCTCGCAACAAGCAGCTTATGGAACAGAAGTTTGCCAGTGTGAAAAAGCAGGTGAAAGAAATCCGTTCCAGCCAGAAAGTAGTGAATCAATATTACAAAAATATGATGAAGAAAGGCTATACAGAGCCACAATTTCTGGATAATAAAAAATAATTGATAGAAAAAAGAAAAAATTTCTTTTTTGCTATAAAGTATCGGAGAAAGTCTCCGATATAAAAGACAAGTAAAGAAAATTACTTGCGGGTGAAAGTTCAAACAGAGCGTACGGCTGAGCGAATAGGAACCCAATATAACAACAAACAAGTACATAAAGTACAAAATGCAGCATGGAAGCTGCATTACATTCAAGGAGGAAAAAATAATGGTAGTACAGCACAATCTTACAGCGATGAACGCTAACAGACAGTTAGGAATCACAACAGGCGCACAGGCAAAATCTTCAGAGAAATTATCTTCTGGTTATAAAATCAACCGTGCAGGTGATGATGCTGCTGGTTTAACAATTTCTGAGAAAATGAGAAGTCAGGTTAGAGGCTTAAATAAAGCTTCTGATAACGCACAGGATGGTGTATCTTTAATTCAGGTAGCTGAGGGTGCGTTAAATGAGACACATTCTATTTTACAGCGTATGAATGAGTTGGCAACTCAGGCAGCTAATGATACTAATACAACATCTGATAGAACAGCCATTCAGCAGGAAATTGATCAGTTGGCATCTGAAATTGATAGAATTTCTTCAACAACTCAGTTCAACACTCAGAACTTGATTGATGGTAATTTCAAAGGAAAGAGCCTTCAGGTGGGTTCACTTGCAGGTCAGGCTATTACAATTAGTATTGCTGCAATGTCTAAAAAGAATCTTGGAGTTAGTGCTTTAAAAGTTTCATCTTTTACAAGTGCAGGAAAAGCAATGAGTGCTGTTCAGGATGCAATCTCTAAAGTATCTACACAGCGTTCTTATTTAGGCGCTTTACAGAACCGTTTAGAGCATACAATTGCTAACTTGGACAATATTTCTGAGAATACATCTTCAGCAGAGTCTCGTATTCGTGATACAGATATGGCTGAAGAGATGGTTGAGTACAGCAAGAATAATATCCTTGCTCAGGCAGGACAGTCTATGCTTGCTCAGGCTAACCAGTCTACTCAGGGTGTATTATCTCTGTTACAGTAATTATTACAACGAAAAACCGGCAGTTTCTGCCGGTTTTTTTTATACAATGAAATGGGTTTAGTAAATGATGGATAATTTAATGGAACAAATAGAAAGTACAGCAGTACTCTTATATCAGAATAAAGAAAAAGAAGGAATTGTTGAAGTAGCAAAGCTTATTAGGCAATTTCAAAGTATGTTACAGAATATGACACAGATACAATTGGAAAATTGTGGAAGGTTTGCGCTATTAATGATAAAGAATTTAATAGAAAATTATGAAAATCAGGACATGATTGGAATGGCAGATTGTTTATTAGAAAAATCTATGCTTTTTGTTCAGTTTATAAACCAGACAAATGAACAATAGAAAGGTACATTTTAGAATATGAATATGTTTGAAAAAAATATAGCGACTATAGAAAAGAAATATTCCTATATTGGTAAAAATATACAGCAAAAAAAAATAGAAAGTAAGGTAGGAATTGAACAGACCGTTGATGGAGATATTGTAATATACCGTATGGTAAACAACAGGAAATGGTATTTAAATAGCAAATTGGAACCAGATAAAGCATCTCAGTTATATGCAGACCGGTATGAAGTAAAACCTTATGGGGTATATTTTATATTTGGCTTTTCAGATGGAAAAAGCATTAGAAAATTATTGGAAAAATGTGATGATACCAATTTGTTGATTGTATGTATTCCTGATATAGAAGTATTTAATGTATCATGCTGTCATTATGATTTACAAGATATTCTGGAAGATGACAGGATTAGTTTGTTTTTTTCAGAATTGGAATCGGATGCAGGAGAACTGATGCAGTTAATTGTTAGTTATACACGAATAAAACTTCTTGAGTTTTGCATTTTGCCTGGATATGATGTTTTATACCATGAGCAGTGTGAGAAGTTTATGGATGATGTAATAGATCAAATGAGAAATATAATTGTAAATAAATCTACACATTTGGATTTTAACAGGACAATTCCACGAAGAATATTATTTAACATGCAAAGAATGATTCAGCATTCTAACATAAAACAATTATATGATGCATTACAGGAAAAAGATTTGAAAGAAATCCCAGCTATTATTGTATCGGCAGGTCCATCATTGGATAAAAATGTGCATCTACTGAGACAGGTACAGGGAAAGGCATTTATTATTGCAGTAGATGCTTCTGTTCGAGCTGTTATGAAAGCGGGGGTAAGACCAGATTTGCTTTGCAGTATAGATCCGAATTCGCCGGAACGTTTTTTTAAGGATTTGGAAATGAACAATATTTATTGGGCGTGTAATCAGGTTTCAAATTCCAAATTATTGGAAAAGTATGGAAAACATATTTTTTATTATGGATCATATGGAAGAATATGGGGTGATGTGTTACATCAAGAATTAAAATATGAAATTCCACAAATTGCTACTGGGGGATCGGTGTCTACAGAAGCTTTTATGTTAGCATTATATTTGGGATTTCGAAGGATTATATTAATAGGTCAGGATTTGGCATTTACAGGTGGAACTTCTCATACAAAAGGAATAGGAGATGCATTGGGCGATAATGATGAATATATAAAAAAACGTCATTTGGTTGAGGTTGAAGGAATAGATGGAACAATATTACAGACAGATTTTCAGATGTGGTTTTATAAACAGTGGTTTGAGAAAACGATACGTATATACGGAGAAAGTATACAAGTTATTGATGCAACAGAGGGTGGAGCAAAAATTGAAGGTGCAGAACTGATGAATTTAAAAGAAGCCATAGACCTTTATTGTACAAGAGATTTTAATATCTATGATATCGAAGAAAATATTTCGCCAATGTTTTCAAGAATACAACAGGACAAGTTACATAGACAATTAAAAGATATAAAAAGTAATATTATAGATTTTGAGCATATAATAAACAGTATTATTATAAAACAGGAGAAAATACTTGTTGCAGTAAAACAATCTACAAATTCTGCTCAGATTACAAAGCTGTTACGAGAATTAGCCGAATTAAATCAAAAAATTGATATAGAAAATACACCGATTCTGGATTATATTTCCATGTATGCTGCAGATGAAGAATATGAAGTAGGAGAAGATATTTATGCAGCAGAAGATTTAAAACCAGAGCAGTTGGTGGAAAAAAGCCTTACTCTTTTGAGGGGGTACCAAAAGGGAGCAAAGCTTTTTTTGGAAGATTTCGAAAACATTATTATGCGAGACGGCGATTAGGACAAAATATCAAGCATAGTATGGATGCGGTGCTCAAAAGTATGGGCATCGCGCATTTTTCCCAGACAATTATCAATAATCTGCAGACGCTCTTTTTCATGAGATAAGTAATATGAGAT
>ERZ1035025.573-NODE-573-length-23941-cov-12.239973_pt1 | contig 23941 bp, 23 predicted proteins | sample MGYA00520619_ERZ1035025 | MGnify/ENA primary metagenome ERZ1035025 (study PRJEB33766, sample SAMN09781742) | gut metagenome | biome: gut microbiome | host: Homo sapiens | place: Madagascar | study: EMG produced TPA metagenomics assembly of the PRJNA485056 data...
TCAAATATCTGTTGATGAGATAAAATGCTAATTCTTAACTTAATGACATTGCAGCTAGCTCGGTGTGCTGTTTGAGCGAAGCGAGTTCGCAAAGAGAGCTAGCGGATAAGCGACCTGTCAAAACACCGTCAATGGATTTCGTTTTTCAGACCCCTATTATATATTTCTGGTTTTATTTATACGTCAACATCCTTCTGTTGTACACCCTTCAAATCAAAATTTACAATACACCCGATTCCAACAAGCAATATCGTCAACACCCAAGAAAGTGGAAAAGCATAATACAAAACATGTAATTCATGATACTTCTGAAAAATCGTACACATCCACAAAATACGAAAACAACAAGTCCCCAAAATCGTAGCAACAGCTGGATACAAGGAATGTCCGCTGCCTCTTAATACTCCTGCAGGAATCTCATACAAGTTACACAGCGGTTCAAAAAACAAAATACACATAATACGAAGGCAAGCCTGCTGTATCACGACTTGATCCGTAGAGAAAAATCCAGCAAAAAAATTCCGAAAGATAACAAGTGGTTCAATCAATATCATACTGCTTACAATCGAACAGATCAGACATACCCATAGAGTCTTCTTGCATCTTTGATATTGTCCCGCAGAATGATTTTGGCTGGTAAAAGTAGTTGCAGTCTGTCCAAATGCAGTGATCACATAATAAGTAAAATATTCAAAATTCATAGCAATCGTACTGCCAGCAATCGCATAAGAGCCAAAGCCGTTGACACAAGCCTGTACAAAAATATTGGCAAAGCAGAATACCGCACCTTGAACGGCCGAAGGAATACCAATCTTAAGAATCGTCACGATAATTTTTAACTGCATATTACATTTCTTAAGAGAAAAAGGAACTGTAGAGATTTCTTTTCTCAGGCGACGCATAACAAGGATTGCAGAAAACATCGTAGATATCGCTGTGGCAGCAGCAACCCCAAAGACACCAAACTGAAAGAATACAACAAATATCAGATTCAGAAATACATTTACAATTCCAGATAAAGTCAATGCAATAAAAGGATAGCGGCTGTTACCATAAGCTCTGAGAACAGCAGACCCAAAATCATAAAGCATCAAAAAAGGATAGCTGACAAAATAGATTCTAAGATAAAGAATCGAACTATCCAGAATATCAGCAGGTGTTTTGATCAGGGTAAGAACTGGAGCTGCAATACACTGCCCAACAATCAGACCAAGGATACCAATCACGACAGCCAGAGACATTGCGGTCTGGATCATGGATGTTAAGTTATTTTCCTTATGCTGCCCAATCTGCTGTGCGATCAGCACATTCACACCGATTGATAATCCCGAAGATAAAGAAACGATCAAAGCAATAATTTCACCATTCGTTCCAACAGCAGCAAGGGAAGATGCTGTATCAAAGAATCCTACGATCGCAGTATCAGCAGCATTAAATAATTGCTGTAACATGCTGCTTAATGCGATCGGAATCGTGAATAAAAGAATACTCTTATATAAAGATCCACTTAACATATTTATATTTTTTTCTTGATAACGCATATTTTTCAGTCCTTTCAAAATCATCTTGAATCATTGTAATCCAATGTTTATAATAAAAAAAGCGAATATATTAGATACATAATATCGAAAAAAGGAATGATAAAATGGATAATAACTTGTTAAAATATATAGCTTTCGTAAAAACCGTAGACACAGGAAGTTTTACGAAGGCAGCAGACAGCTTAAATTATGCACAGTCTTCCATCAGCAAGATGATTGCTGACTTGGAAAAAGAGTGGGGAATTTCTCTGTTAGAGCGAAATAAAAAAGGAGTTTGTTTAACTTCCGCAGGGAAAGAGATCTTGCCATATGCAAGGAAAATAGTAGGTGATTTTGAAGAAATACAGCAAAAAGTCAATGCAATTAATGGGATTCAGACAGGGATGGTAAGAATTGGAACATTTTCCAGTGTGGCGATCAACTGGCTGCCAGATGTATTTGCAAAGTTTCAAAAAGATTATCCGGGAATTGATTATGAGATGTTATTGGGCGATTATGATGAAGTTGAGGGATGGATTGAAGATGGAAGGGTAGACTGTGGTTTTTTGAGTTTGCCTGCAAGCGGTGATTTTGATGTGATAAGTCTGAAACAGGATGAATATAAAGCGGTATTGCCAGCTGATCATCCTCTTACTAAGAAAGAACGATTAGATTATGAAGATTTGAATGACCAGCCATTTTTATTGTTGGAACGAGGTGGAAAAACAGAAGTATCTGAATTGTTAGAGAAGAACCATGCACATCCGAATATACGATTTACCACATGGGAAGATTACGCGATCATGGCGATGGTTGAGAAAGGATTGGGAATTGGGGTACTTCCAGAGATGATTCTAAAACGTATTCCATATCAGATCGCAATTCGATCATTTAAGAAACCATATTATAGAGAAATTGGACTGGCAATGAAAGACAGAACAAAACTGACGCCTGCAAGCTGGAAGTTTATAGAATATCTGGAGAAAGAAATTCAAAAGCTTGAAGAAAGTCACAAAATAAGCGATAATAACTTTGAAGAAAAGCACATTTCATGGTATAGAAGGGAGCAAGACAACAATGTTTAAATTAAACAACGAAATACAAATCCCAGAAATCGGATTAGGTGTCTATAAAATGGAAGCCGGAAAAGAAATGAACGATGCAGTCAAATTTGCCTATCAAAGTGGATACCGCCTATACGACACCGCCCAGATGTACAAAAATGAACAGGCATTAGGAGATGCCTTAAAAGAAAATAAAATTCCAAGAGAAGATATCTTCCTGATCAGCAAGGTCAATAATTGCAACCAAGGTTACGAAAAAACAATCAGCAGTTTTGAAGAATCCTTACAAAAGCTGCAGACAGACTATCTCGATGCATTCTTAGTACACTGGCCAGGGCAGGATAAAGCAAGAATGCTTGATACATGGAAAGCAATGGAATATCTATACAAAGAAGGCAGAGTAAAAAGTATTGGTGTCTGCAACTTTGAGATCAGCCAGTTAACATATCTGTTAGAACACTGCGAGATTAAACCAATGATCGATCAGGTAGAACATACACCACTCATGCACGATGAAAAACTGATCAGTTTCTGTAAAGAAAATGACATCCAGATCATGGCATGGGGTCCTTTATTAAGAGGAAATCTTGAGAATAAAAAGATGGAAGAAATCGTAGCAAAATATAACAAAACAACTGCACAATTATTGTTAAGATGGAACATTCAGCAAGGAATCATTCCAATTCCAAAATCCAAAAATGAGCAGAGATTACAGCAGAATATTGATGTTTTCGATTTTGAGATTACAAAAGGAGATATGGAAGAGTTAAATCATATGAATGAAAATCATAGGACAAGTTTTGATCCTTTGACATTTGATTTCTAAAATGAATCTAAAAATAAAGTTGTTGTCTAAATGGATTATTCATACCCATTCTGGTATGGATAATCCATTTTTTACGTGATATGATACCAATAAGTTAGATGCAGCTAACAACAAAAAGAAAGCTGGTGAAAAAAGTGAAAGACATTGCCCAATTTGGAAGCAATACAGAAACGGTCATAAAAGATGAAAACAGTATGATCATGACGATCTCTGATGAAACCGGAGAAGGAAAGATGACGGTTCATCAGATCCTGCCAGGAATTATGGTCTGTTTTACCGATATGCATATGGAGCAGTGTATGTCTGAATTTGAATTAAACAGTGGACAGAAAGTCTTATGTATCGATCACTGCCGAGAAGGACGCATTGAGATGGAAAACCAGCCAGGAATCTTCAGTGTTATGCAGGAAAATGAACTGCGGGTCGATGACCGCAAACATCATAAAGGCATGGCGTATTATCCATTAAGACATTATCATGGCGTAAGCATTTTCCTAGAAGTTCATGAGGCACAAAAATCTTTAGATGAAATGTTTCATGGCTTTTCGATTGATCTTAACAAACTAAGAGATCAATACTGTCATTTTGAAAAGCCATATGTTATCCGGGAAGAAGCGGAATTAAATCAGATTCTTTCAAGCTTTTATCAGCATAACAGGACATTGCCGGAGATTGCACAGTCAAAGGAATATTATATGATCAAAGTTGTAGAACTCCTGCTATATCTCAATGTCCTTTGTGTAGAGAACATCAAAGAAAATAAGCCATATTACGACAAAACACAGATGGAAAAGATCCGTGCGATTCATGAACAGATTACATCAAATCTGCAGGAGAGAGTTACAATCGAAGAATTATCGAACCAATATAATATGCCAGCAACAAGCATGAAAAAGTGTTTTCGTGAAATTTATGGAGATTCTATCTATTCTTATCAGAAAAGATACCGCATGAATGTTGCAGCGAATCTGTTAATGGAAGATTCCAAAGTAGAGATTCAGGAAATCGCATTGAAAATGGGATACGAAAATCCAGGAAAATTTTCATCTGCATTTAAAAGTGTAATGGGTGTAACACCAGCCAAATATAGAATGAGGAAAGAAGGGATATAATGAAACGACTCATGGCATATGCCAAAGGCAGTCAAAAGAGACTGAGTTTGTCAGTGATGTTTTCAATCATTAGTGTGATCAGTGAATTGCTGCCATATTACTGCATTTATAAAGTATTAGATCTGTATATCAAAGATCAGGCAGATCTTTCAGTGATGATCCACTGGTGTCTGTATGCAATGTTATTTTACATCATAAAGATCATAACATTTTCAGCATCCACATGGATCTCACATATTGCAGCATATCATATCTTAGAAGGAATGAGGCTAAGACTAACGGAAAGATTTTTAAAAGCACCATTAGGAGAAGTCCAGAAATACAGCATCGGCGAGATCAAAAATATCATGGTAGAGAAAATCGAAAATATGGAACCACCCCTTGCACATATGATTCCAGAAGGATGCGGACATCTTTTATTACCAGTAATCAGTATCATTGCGCTTTTGCTGATCAATTTTAAACTTGCACTAGCATCTTTAATTACGGTTCCATTATCATTTGTCTTTATGGCACTTACGATGATGATCAGTGGAAAAAGTTTCAAACAATACGATATTTCCAATGCAAATATGAACAGTACGATCGTCGAGTATGTTGAAGGAATTGAAGTTATCAAAGCATTTGGAAGAGCCGGTGTATCTTATGAAAAATACGCGGATGCGATATTAAATCACAAGAAATTTGTTGTCAAATGGTTATCTTCCACATGGATCACAATGAAAATGACATTTGCACTCTTTCCATCAACACTCCTTGGGGTTCTTCCAGTTGGCTTATATCTGACAGTGAATGGAAGTATTTCTGTATCAGAATTATCTCTTGCAGTTATGTTATCCATGTCCATGGTAACATCATTTGCAAAACTGGAAGTGTTTATTGAAGGAATCCGAGAAATGAATTTTAATATCGACAGCATTGAAGAATTGCTGACAATGAAAGAACTTCCACAGCCAGAAGAAAATATAACAATTAATCATTATGATATCAAATTAGATAATGTATGTTTTTCTTACAGTGGCAAAAAAGAAGAGGAAGTTTTACATAATATCAACCTTGACCTGAAAGAAGGAAGCTATACAGCGTTAGTTGGACCAAGCGGAGGCGGCAAGTCGACAATTGCAAAACTGATTGCTCGTTTCTTTGATGTGACAGAAGGCGTGATTACCATTGGCGGTACCGATATTCGCAAGATGCCATTGGAACAGTTATCAGATATTGTAAGTTTCGTTACACAGGATAACTTTTTATTCCGATGTTCTATTTTAGAAAATATCAGGATTGGAAATCCATCTGCAACTGATGAACAGGTAAAAGAAGGCGCAAAAGCGGCTTGTTGCGAGGAATTTATCAACAAACTTCCACAAGGATACGACACACCAGCAGGAGAAGCAGGGAAGAGGCTTTCCGGCGGAGAAAAACAAAGAATTGCAATCGCAAGAATGATGTTAAAGGATGCACCGGTTGTCATCTTAGATGAAGCAACAGCATTTACAGATCCAGAAAATGAAGATAAACTACAGCAAAGTATTCAGGCATTGACAAAAGGAAAAACACTCTTAGTTATTGCACACAGATTATCAACGATCCAGAATGCAGACCAGATCATTGTCTTAAAAGACGGGGCAGTGCTTGAGAAAGGTACACAAAAAGAACTGCTTGATACTTGTCCATTATACGAAAGAATGTGGAAAGCACACATCGGTTCCAAAGCATGGGCCGTCAGCACAGGAGGTGAAGCTTAATGTTTCAAACAGTAAAAAGAATCATAGACTGGTGCGGCAGTTTCAAAAAACAGCTTTATATCGGATTTATTTTCTCCTTTTTATCTAGCTGGTTTGCAGCAATGCCCGTTGCTATGGCAGCAATGCTGATCGGACAGCTGGTAGAAGATATGAGAGCAGATCGAACTTTTGACAGTGGATGGATCTTAAAGAGCTTTCTGCTAATGTTATTATTGATCTTTCTTCGATTTCTCTTTGATTATCTAAGGGCAAGATTTCAGGAAAGTATCAGTTATGAATTGATCGCAAGAGACAGACTTGCCGTTGGAGATGCATTAAAGAGGGTTTCTCTTGGATATTTCCAGACAAAAAGTACTGGAACGATCTTAAATGCAATCACGACAGGACTTCATACGTTAGAAAATATGGGGATTCGCATGATTGATAACTTTGTCGGTGGATATTTAAACTTTACCTGTATTTTCTTGTGGTTGATGTTTATCAATTGGAAAACCGGGTTAATCGCACTGGCAGGAGTTTTTGTATCTCTTTTATTTATGTTACAAATCTCAAAATACAGTACAAAAAATGCCCCAGTACTGGCACAGGCAAACAGAGATTTAACTTCTGCAACACTTGAATATGTCAGAGGATTACCAGTTGTAAAATCCTTTGGAAAAACAGGAGCTTCCATGGAAGCAATGAAAAAGGCATGTGGAGATAGTAAAGCTATTAATTTGAAGATTGAATGGGGATATATTCCCTTTAATGCATTACATCTGATCGCATTAAAGGCAGCAGCAGTCATGATCGTAGCGACAGCATTTTATTTAAATTTCACAGGGCAGATTAGTTTTCTGTGGATGGTGGTCGTTGTATTATTATCCTTTAATGTCATGGCATCCGTAGAACCAATTGCAGACAGCGCCCATGTACTTGCAATCATTGATGATGCATTTAACCATTTGGATGCATTAAAAGGTGAGAAGTTTATTGATACGGATGGAAAAGATATTGAACTGAATACATATGATATTAAATTTAAAGATGTAACATTTTCCTACGGAGAAGGCGAACAAAGACGACAGGTCTTAAAAGATATCAATTTTACGATTCCACAGAATACAACAACAGCCATCGTTGGACCTTCTGGAAGTGGAAAGACAACGATCTGTAATCTGATGGCACGATTTTATGATGCAGACAGTGGAGAGATTAAAATTGGCGGTCATAATGTCAAAGAGCTGACCTGTGACAGCCTGCTCAGTAATTTTTCCATGGTATTTCAAAATGTATACCTGTTCTACGATACGATTCGTAATAACATTTGCTTTGGAAAACCAGATGCGGCCGAAGAAGAGATGATCGATGCAGCGAAAAAAGCATGCTGTCATGACTTTATTATGAAGCTGCCAGAAGGATATGATACTGTGATCGGAGAGGGCGGAGGAAATCTTTCTGGTGGTGAGAAACAACGGATTTCTATTGCAAGAGCGATATTAAAAGATGCACCAGTCATTATCTTAGACGAAGCAACCGCAAGTGTCGATCCGGAAAATGAACATTTGATTCAGAATGCGATCTCTGAACTGACAAAAGGAAAGACGATCATTGCGATTGCACACAGATTGGCAACGATTGAGCAGGCAGACCAGATTCTGGTTGTAGATGACGGTCAGATTGTACAGACAGGAATCCATGAGGAACTTATGAAAGTACCAGGAAGATATCGCAATTTTATTGATATCAGGCAGAAATCTGAGGGATGGGAGATTCATTAATATGAAAATCAAATAATTTATAAAAGAAATCTGACAGGTTAAAGAGTCAGGTTTCTTTTATTTTGTGGAAAATATGATTTATAGGATATATAAATGTATTGACAGAAAGATATAAATAGAATATAATAACATAAACTTTATAAAATAAAGTGGCTTTAAAAACAAAAGGAGATGGGAAGAATGGAGAATAAAACATACGAAGAAGATTTTAAAATGATTCGATCAGCAATCGATGGAGCGAAGAATCCAATGGATAAATTAGGTGGATTTTTCAAAAACTATGCAATCATTAATATCATAATTCTTGCATTTGATTTCATTGTCAGTTTGGATCAAGGATTTGTAAAGGAAATGTATCTTGCTCGAATGATCTGTTTTGTTTATTTGGCATATTATATTTTCCGAATGTACAAAGAGGAAAAAAGCAATACAAACCATTATTATCAGGCGATACTTTATATTTACGGAATCGTTGTAGTTGTAATACCAGTGATTTTATGGATTGCAGGAATTATCGGGTCATTTACATTGGGTAATGAAGAGCCTCAGGTGGGCAAAATGTTACAAATGCTGATGAATTTACAGGTATTTTCAGCAATTATTTTAATAAGTGTATCATTTTTAATCGTCAGCTTTGTACGTGATAACAAAATATATGCCTTGTATGCTTTGGGTAATTTGGCTGTTTATCTGATCGCATTTGCGATAGATAAGGAATTATGGATTGGAAATATCGTGATACACTATCAAGATTTGTATTATTATGTTATGCTTATCTTTGGCTATATGATATTAGCAAAATGTATAAGAAAAGAATGATTATAAATGAAAGAGGATATGTTACAGGGTGAAAGAATATCAAATACAAGAAGCGTTTTGTTCAAAACTCAGGCTGCAGATCATCAGTAATCTGATCACAAAAAAATTGCTTTTTACAGAACTAAAGAAATTAACAAATGCATCGGATGGTAATCTGAGTATACAGTTAAAGAAATTAGAAGGCTGGGAATATGTTAAATCTGAAAAGAAGCTGATGAATGGAAAAGCAGTAACACAATATGAGATCACAGAGATGGGAATTCAACAGTTTGAAGAATATGTTGCTTTTTTGGAATCTGTGATGGCGAATAAGGATGAGAGAATATAATAAATCTCAAAAAAGAAGAGTGGTGTTAAATCATCGCTCTTCTTTTTTATATATAGAATAGATTAGCAAAACTTATCAATAACAAAAGAAGAAAGAATTGATTGAGAAGCAGAAACAATATTAAAATAGAGTCAGTAAGATAAAACACAAACATAAATAAATGGAGGAAATAAAGATGAGTAACAAAGAAGTTATGATCGTAACAGGAGCCGGACAGATCAGCATGGCAATCGCCAGAAGAATGGGATATGGAAAGAAAATCGTCATGGGCGATAAAAATATTGAAAATGCAAAAGCAATCGCAACAACAATGAATAACGCAGAATTTGATGTAGAACCTGTAGAAATGGATCTTTCCAACAGAGAATCGATCAAAAAACTGATCAGCAAAGCACAGGAATATGGTAAAATAACAATGTTAGTAAATGGTGCAGGAGTATCTCCAAGTCAGGCACCGATCGAAGCAATCTTAAAAGTTGACTTATACGGAACAGCTGTTTTATTAGAAGAAGTAGGAAAAGTCATCGAAGAAGGCGGTGTCGGAATCACAATTTCCAGCCAGTCCGGATGGAGAATGAAAGCCTTAACAGCCAAAGAAGATGAACAGTTAGCAACAACACCAACCGAAGAATTATTAAAGCTTGATTTATTACAGCCAGAGAATATCAAAGATACACTTCACGCATACCAGTTAGCAAAACGATGCAATGAAAAACGTGTGATGGCACAGTCTGTAGAATGGGGAAAACGTGGTGCAAGAGTCAATGCGATCGCACCGGGAATCATCGTAACACCATTAGCAATCGATGAATTTAACGGACCAAGAGGAGACTTCTATAAGAACATGTTCGCAAAATGCCAAGCAGGAAGACCAGGAACTGCAGATGAAGTTGCCAATGTCGCAGAATTATTAATGAGCGATAAAGGAGCATTTATCACAGGATCTACATTCCTAATTGATGGCGGAGCAACATCTTCTTATTACTATGGACCATTAAAACCAGAAGCATAAAAGATTCAGATTAAAAAATGAAAAAGGAGAAAGAACAATGGCAAAATTAGTTGCATTTTATTCAAGAGCCGATGAAAATTATTTTGGTGGACAGTACCGCTATATCAAAGTTGGAAATACAGAGAAAGTCGCTAATATGATCAGCGAGATCACAGGAGCAGATCTATTTAAGATCGAGCAGAAAGATACATATTCCGCAGACTATCAGGAATGTATCGCTGAGGCAAAGAAAGATCTTCAGGAAAATAAAAGACCAGAAGTATTAGATTTACCAGCCAATTTAGATGCATATGATGAAATCTATCTTGGATATCCAAACTACTGTGGAACCATGCCAATGGCAGTTTATACATTCTTAGAAAACTATGATTTCTCAGGAAAGAAGATTCATCCATTCTGCACACATGAAGGAAGCGGATTATCAAGAACAGAAAAAGATATCGAAAAAGCAGCCAAAGGAGCTAAGGTAGAAAAAGGATTGGCAATCCACGGAAGCAGTGTGGACAGTGCGAAAAATGCAGTAGAAAAGTGGGTGAAGTAATAAAATCTTTAAGAAAAATAGTCAAAATGATTCCTGAAAGCTATAATAAATGATAGATAATAGGTATTTGCTATTGAAACTTTCCACGTTTATAATACAAAATGAGTGAGAACGGGAAGGAGACAAACAATTGAAATCAGCAAATGAAATAATCACATTAAATAACCAAACATCTATGCCGCCAATTGGATACGGAGTATTCCGTATGACCGATGAAAAGGAATGCGAAGAAGCAGTATACAACGCAATCAAAACAGGATACCGCCTGATCGATACAGCCGCAGCTTATGAAAATGAAGAAGCCGTTGGACGTGCGATTCATCGAGCAATCAAAGAAGGAATCATTACCAGAGAAGACTTATTTGTTACAACAAAACTGTGGATCACCGATACATCTTATGATAAAGCAAAAGCAGGATACGAACGATCTTTAAAACGACTGGGACTTGATTATGTAGATCTATATTTAATCCATCAGCCATACAATGACTATTACGGAGCATGGCATGCGATGGAAGAATTATATAAAGAAGGAAAAGTCAAAGCCATCGGAGTCGATAACTTTACACAAGACCGTCTGGCAGATTTTCTATTCTTCAATGAAGTAAAACCAGCAGTTAACATGATCGAATGTAACGCATTCTTCCAAAGAGAAGAAGAATTCCAATACTTAAAAGAACAAAATATCCTGATGCAGGCATGGTCACCACTCGCCGCAGGAAATGGAAAATTGTTTGAGAATGAAGTATTAAAGCAAATCGCAGACAGCCATAACAAATCTATCGCACAGGTTGTTCTTCGCTGGATGATTCAGAGAGGAATCGTACCAGTTGTGAAATCTGCAAATCCAGAGAGAATGAAAGAAAATCTGGATGTGTTTGACTTTGAATTAAATGAAGAAGAAATGAAACAGATCAAAGAGTTGGATACAGGGCATACATGCTTCGGAGAGAGAAAAACTGGTGAGCAGGTGAATGCATTTTTAGATTTTGCATTAAAGTATGAAGTATAAAAAAATAAGAAAAGAACCTTGAATTTTGCAAAGAATTTCAAGGCTCTTTTTGTTAAAATTAAAATAAAAATTATTATATTAAAATAGAGAATAAAAATAAAAATTTAAAAGTATACTATAAATATAAAATACAAAAATGAATTTTAAATAATGAATTTGAATAAAAATATACAAATTTGATTGATAAAATGCACAATGAATGGTATCATAATGTATAATAAGTTCTCGTAAAAGGAGGAAACACCATGATATTAGAGTTTTCATGTTCAAATCATAAATCTATATTGGATAAAGTGGTTTTTTCGATGTTAGCAACTAGTGATAATACATTTGAAGAAAAGATTGAAGATTTTTGTGGAACTAGGATTTTAAAATCTGCAGTTATATATGGAGCAAACGGATCAGGGAAAACCAGTTTTTTTGATGCAATTAAATTTGTGCAAGGATTAGTGAGAAATAGTATTAATCATCAACCAGGGCAGGGAATTAAACAGATACCACATAAAATGGCAGGATATGATACAGAAAGTACATATGAGATTCATTTTGTTACAAAAGGAATTCGATATGTATTTGGATTTTCATTAAAAAAATTGTTAGTAGAAGAAGAATATTTGTATTATTTTCCAAATGGAAGACAAGCAAAAATATTTGACAGAAAAGGCGATAAGTTCACCTTAGGACGTAAATTCACAGGAAAATTTAATGCTTGTAAAGATGTATTAAAACGAAATCGATTATTACTCTCATGTGCTGCAAACTTTACCTCTGTACAGGAAGTGTTAAATGTATATAATTTTTTTGACGATGAGTTAGTAGTGTACGGATCAGAAAATCAGCAAAATTGGATGGAATATTCGTTATATCAGATTAATAAAAATCCCAAAATGAGAAATGCTGTCATTACTTTAATGAATGGCTTAGATATGGGAGTAAAAGATATAAAAGTTAAAATTGATAAAAAGAAAATGGAGGATTATCAGATACCGCCATTTTTATCAAGTGAGTTTAAAAATATGTTACTACAAAGCAAAATTGATGCAATAACAACTAAAATAGTATATGATAAATTTGAGACTGATTTAATACAAGAAGAATCAACAGGAGTTCAAAAATTATTTGCAATACTATGCCCTCTAATAGATATTATGTTAAATGGTAAAGTATTGATTTGCGATGAATTAGAATCTGGATTACATGAATCTTTGTTATATGAATTAGTTAAATTATTTTTAGAAACGAAGACAGATAATTTTGCACAAATGATTTTTACAACACATGAAACGGGATTATTAAATCTTGATGTATTTAGAAGAGATCAAATTTGGTTTACAGAGATGGAAAAAGATAAGAGGAACACGGATTTATATTCTTTGGCAGAGATAAAAAATGTACGCAAAGAAGATAATTTTGGAAAAGGATATATTGCAGGTAAATATGGAGCCATTCCAATGTTAAATACAAATTTTGCAGATATTGTATCTGAGATTATATGAGGTGGTTAAATGGCATTAAGGAATTTATCTCTTACAGAACGAAGAGAGGGTAATAGAAATCAAAATAGAGTTCCGACTCATTTTTCTATAGAGCAGATAAAAGAACATTTTGTTGAGAGTATGGAAAGTATAAAAAAACAATTTGAAGTTGCGGATAGATTACTTTCTGAAGAAAATGAAGAGGGTTGTTATATAATATGGCGCTCACAGGTGGTATTGTCAGAAGGATTATTAGATTTTTATATTCATGAAATAAGTAAATACTGTATGTTTCAGATGTTTTGTGGAAATTGGAATAAATCAGATAAATATAATAAATTTATGGTTCCAATGGAAAAATTAGAAGAAGCAATAACAGCAAGAGAATCTAATGAGTGGTTCTTTGAATTTTTGAACCAACGATTTAGTAGAGATGTATTCCTTTCTGTTGAAAGTATGAGAGATCAATTAAATTTAATAGGAGTTGGTTTTATGCCAGCGTTAGTTAGGGCGTTTCCAAAAGATAAGGAGGAAGAATCAAAACGATACGGAACGAAAGTTATCAAGGATCTTTTTCAAAGAAGAAATGAAATTGCACATCAAAATGATAGAAGTCATGCATCGGCAGAGCAAACACCTATTACTAAGGAATTTGTAGAGAGATACATAAATAATATTGAACTTCTAGTCAATGGAATACATGAGATTATGGAGTTAAAAGATCGACAAAATTTATAATAAAGAGAGAGAATATCGAGATAAAAAGTATCTTAGATATTCTCTTTTTGAATTTATTCTCTATATTCAATAATATCCCTCATAGCTTTCCGAGGACTCATATCAGGACTTTCATCAGGATAACCAAGAGCAACAATACTCACCAGCTGATCTTCCGTCCCAACACACTCCACAAGTTCTGGATAAGCAAAACAGGAATTCGCAATCCAAAGCGTCCCAAGTCCCAGTTTTGTCGCTTCCAACAGCATATTTTCAATCGCTGCTCCAATTGATAAACTGTCACAGATTTCAGAGATTCTTCGGTCTGTGTTAATTGGTTCATAAGGAGAATCTCCATTTGTATTCAATACAACGATCAATACAGGAGCTTCTTTCATAATCTTCAAAGTATGAAACGCATCAGGAAGTCCAAAGGCTGAATCTGGTAAAATTGTTTTACCATTTGCTTCACGGTCTAATCCTCTTTCCATAGCATTAGTTAATTTCTCTTTCTCATCTCCAAGATAAATAACAAACTTCCAAGGCTGGCGGTTCTTTGCAGAAGGAGCAAAGGAAGCATATTGGATTAAGTGTTCTATCGTTGATTTATCAACAGGGGTATTTTTGTATTTTCGGATACTTCGTCTTGCTGTGATTGGATTCATTTGTGCAGGTACTCCTTTATAAATAAAATTTTTCGATTACATTTCTTGTAGTATTATATAATAATTCCGTATATATAACTAGATGATCATCAAAATAAACAAAGGAAGGGCAAGGATATGGAAGATCAAAAGATCATAGATCTATATACAAACCGTGAAGGAAGGGCAATTCACGAGACAGATAAGAAATACGGACGATTATGTACAAGCATTTCCATGGGAATCTTAAATGATATGAGAGACAGCGAAGAATGTGTCAGTGATACATGGCTTACCTTATGGAATCAGATACCGCCAAAGAAACCAAATCCATTCAAAGCATATATCTGCAGGATTATAAAAAATCTATCGCTCAAACGCTATGAATATCATCATGCAAAAAAGAGAAACAGCCAGTATGATCTTTCACTGGAAGAATTGGAAGAATGCATCAACAAAGAGCAAAATGTAGAAAATCAGATCGAATTACGAGAATTAAAATGGATCATTGCAAAGTTCATTGAGAATCTGCCAAAAGAAAAAAGAATCTTATTTCTAAGAAGATACTGGTTTTTGCAATCAGTCAAAGAAATAGCACAGGATTATGAAACAACTCCAAAGAACATGTCGGTCAAACTGTTAAGGATTAGAAAAGAGTTAAAAGAATATCTGAAGGAGGAGGGATTTGAGATATGAAACACAATAAGGATGAGAAAAAAACATTATTTCAGGCAATCGATGCAGTAGATGACAAATTTTTGGTAGAAACTTTGGAGGATATGGAAGAGAGAAAGAAGCAAAACCATAAACAACAATCAAAATTTAAGCAAATGACACCGATGGTAAAAGCAGCAACGATCGCATTGATCTGTTTTCTGACTTTAGGACTAAGTGTCACCGTGGCAGCAGCGACATCCAAAACATTCCGTCAATGGATTCAAAAGACATTTCTGCCACAGACGATACATAAAGTGACAGAAACCAAAGATGTCAGTGATCATAAGAAAAATCAAAAGATTATGCTAAAAGATGATATGGAAATTAAACAAGGACATAATCAAAGTTTTATCTGCCAGTATCACTATGAAGGAAAGTACGATATTGAAGTGACAGACAAAGTGTATACAATCGAAGGAAATCATTTAAAAGAACTAAAACCAGAGAAGAAATGGTTTCATGGAATTTACAATGGAAGAAAATTTTCATTTCAGTATGCAGTGATTCAGGGAGAAATTTATGTATACAACATGAAAGGAAATATCAGTGATGTTTTCTGGAAAGTATGGAAGAAAGATATGATTTATGTATCTTTATATCATGTGAATAAGAAAGATGATATCATACAAAAAGAATGTATTGCAAAATTAAATCTTAAAACAGGGAAAGTAACAAAGATCACAGATGACACCAAAATCTGCAATATGGAAATGTCACCAGATGGTAAATGGATTTTGCTAAATTACCGAAGCGAAGGATATTGGACTGCACTGGATCTGAAAACTAAAAAAGAAATCAAACAGCCAGGAATCAGTGGATATGCACATAATGAAGAAATTTGTTTTATTGGAAAAGGTCAGATCGTTGCAATTGGAAATCCTGTAATGACAAAAAATTATGAATATAACGTCTGGAATAAGATTGATTTAGAGACAGCCAAATCCAAAAAACAATGGGATGATCGTTCCAAAAAAGAACAATATTCAAACAATGAATGGTATGTATACAGACAAAAGAAAGGAAAGTTACATTTAAAACATCTGGCATATGAAACATCCATTGATATTCCAGATATCAAAACGGCACATATTATTGATGATGCGGGAGATTATGTTTTATTTGATGATGATCAAGGTAATGATTATTTGTGTAATCTAAGGAATAAGACATATAAGAAATTTACATTGCCAAAGAAATTTAGAGATGATACACAAATGTATCTGGCAGGAAAAGAGAAGAAGATGCTTGTGCAACATGAGAAAGAAGTATATTTGATCGATATTAGTGACATGTAAAATAAAATATCAAAAAAAGCGAGGGATTTTCAACCAATCAAACCAATAGATAAGTGAAAGCTTTCAAAAAACAAAGGAAAAAGAGGTGGAAGGATGATAGAGGAAGAACGTTTACTGAAGCTTATAAAAACCAACACAGCTTATGGAATCGAATTGGCCATCGATCAATATGGTGCTTCAGTGAAAACAATCTGTCAGTCGATATTATCAGGCTACAGCATGCAGGATATAGAAGAAGCGGTTTCTGATACATTTGTAGGATTATGGAGATCAAGAGATAAAATCATAGTACAAAATGGGGCAGGAATCAAAGGATATCTATATGGAATTGCCAGAAGATCAGCATTAAATAAGAAAGGAACACTGGCAAGAAAGGGAATTACAAAACAATTAGAGGAGATAGGAGATATCACTTCAGAGGAAAATGTAGAAGAAACCGCAGTATCCAACGCAGAATACCAGACCTTATATGAATTGATCGATGATATGAAAAGCCCAGACCGGGAAATATTTATCTATCGATATTATGATCAGTGGACGATACGAGAGATTGCTCAAAGGATGGATCTGACAGAAAAAGCCGTAGAAAACCGATTAGTTCGTGGAAGAAAGTATTTAAGAAAGCAATTAGCATATCAGGGTATGGAAACTACTTAGAGAGAGGGTGTATGGGATGAGAGATTTAGACGAAATGTTAAACGAATTATCTGAAAAAGAATCAGATCCAGATCAGACAAAATTGTCACAGATAGAAAAAAAGCGAATCTACCAGATGACAATGAACAAAATAGGAGAGGAAAAAGCAACTAGGAAAAAGCAGAGATTGAAAGCAGGTGTCACAAAAGCAGCGACAGTAGCTATGATCGTTGCAGGGATTGGAATCACAGGAACAAAAGTTGGTGCTATGATGGGGCTGGATAACAGCATCAAACAATTTTTTGGGATCAAAAACAATGAGGAACAATGTGCCCAGACAATGGTGACAACATCAAATGCTAAATCTTCTGATCAAGGAGTCACATTAAATATTTCCCAGACAATTGGTGATACTTCACGTTTTTATGTGGTATTTACAGCAAAGAATGTACCAAAAACGACAAAGGAATTAGGATTTAAAGAAAGAAAACTACAAGTAGGCGGAAAAAATAATTACAGCTATACCATGGATGGGCCAAAACAAGCAATGGTTAATGGAAAAACAGTAAAATATACGATGTTAGTCAGTGGGGTTAATAAGGATGGAGAAAGTATCAATGTTAATGGAAAGACAGTACAGTTAAAGTTAAATGATTTAGGCTATCGTAATCAGAAAGGAAAATTTGTAACGGTTGTCAAAGGAAAATGGAAATTAAAATGGAAATTCACAACAAAAGCAAAGACGAAAAAGATTGCTGTGAATAAGAACATTAAAGTGATGGATTCCAAGTGTCAGTGGAAAGATATTGAAATTACACCACTATCCTTAACTGTACACAGTTTCGTAACCAAACAAGGGAAAGAACATTTTTCAGAAGCAGAATGGCAGAAATATGAGAAATCACAGCGAGTAACTGTAACATTTACAGATGGAAGCAAGATTGACAGCCGTTTCTTAGATGACGTCAATGAAAGCTGGGGCGATAAAAAGCATCTGGGATTTAAGACGCTCGGTTTTAAAAATATGGTAGATATCAAGGATGTTGCCAGTGTTACATACGGAAATCAGACGGTAAAACTACGGAAGATCAAAAATAATGCAAAGCGTGAGAAAAGAGCTAGCAAAGCAATGAAATGCTATATCACACTTCCAAAAGATTTAAGCCACATTACAAAAATGCAGGTAAAGAAAAATGTATGGAATTAGGATATCAAGAAGAAAGAAACCTATGCCGTGTTTACTTCTAAAAAACATGGGGTGAAAATGACAATCTTTGCGATTCATCGTATCAAAGGAATGATAGCTGAAGATGAGATGAATAAAAAGATTCCAACGATGGACTATATTGGATATTATGAAGGATATACGTATGGAATTGAGTATGGAGAAATCCAGAATAAAGATCAGAAACGAGAGTTTGCAGATGTTTTTAATAAAGATATGAAGAATCTGATATTTTATTTTGAGTATGTAAGATAAGTTCAACTTGGAATTATATGTATAAAAACATCCAACCAAGGAAATAATACCACTATTATTTTCAGAAAGAAGGATGTGACAAAAATTGAAAAATCGTTTATGCATTGAGAACGTCATCGGAAGGGAAGTTTTAGATTCCAGAGGAAATCCAACAGTAGAAGTCGATGTACTTTTAGAAAATGGAGCCTTAGGAAGAGCAATCGTCCCTTCCGGTGCTTCCACAGGAAAATATGAGGCATTGGAACTAAGGGATAGAGAAAAAAGATATCGGGGACTGGGAGTCGAAACGGCAGTCAACCATGTCAATCATAAAATTGCAGACCGCCTGATTGGTAAAAATGCACTGAATCAGATTGAGATCGATCAGATTATGCTAGAAGCAGATGGAACCCCAAACAAAGAAAGATTTGGAGCGAATGCAATCCTTGGAGCTTCACTTGCAACCGCTAAGGCAGCAGCCAGTGGGCTTGGTCTGCCATTATATCAGTATCTTGGAGGCAGCTTTGCATCCAAACTTCCGATACCAATGATGAACATATTAAATGGAGGAAAACACGCAGATAACACTGTCGATTTTCAGGAATTTATGATCGCACCAGTAGGAGCAGATTCTTTTAAAGATGCCTTAATGATGGGAACCGACGTGTATCATACATTAAAAGATATTCTGAAAAACGATCATTTAAATACCGGAGTTGGAGATGAAGGCGGTTTTGCACCGAATCTAGAAAGTTCTGAACAGGCTTTAGATCTTCTTGTTCGTGCGATTGAGACGGCAGGGTACAAGACTAAAGAAGAAATTGCAATTGCCATGGATTGTGCAGCTTCAGAAATCTATGACGAAGATGAGGAAATTTATCATTTCGCAGGAGAAAGTACGATGGCAGGCAAAGAAGTCAAACGTAATTCTGAAGAAATGGTTCAGTATTATGAGAGATTAGTCGAACAATATCCAATCTTTTCTATTGAAGACGGCTTAAATGAAGAAGATATGCCGGGATGGAAGGTATTAACTTACCGATTGGGAGAGAAAATCCTGCTAGTTGGGGATGATCTATTTGTAACAAATGTTATGCGCCTAAAAGAAGGAATTGAAGAAGATATTGCCAATAGTATTCTGATCAAGCCAAATCAGATAGGAACACTGACAGAGACGTTAGATGCTATCGAAACGGCTGCAAAATCAGGCTATAAGACCATCATTTCCCACAGATCAGGTGAAAGTGAGGACACAACGATCGCAGACATCGCAGTCGCAACCAATGCAGGTCTGATTAAGACAGGTGCACCATGCAGATCCGACCGGACTTCAAAGTACAACCGCTTATTACGCATCGAAGAAGAGCTTGGAATCTGTAAAAAATATGGATGGTAAAAGGATAAAAATGTAAAAAGTACGCAAAGAGTTGTTGTTTTCCTTGCAAGTTTGATATGTCTATGTTAGAATAAACCTCAGTGAATGGAAATATATTAGGAGGCATATTGTGAAAACAGCATTAACTGTAATTTTTATTATAGCATCAATTTTATTAATCATATTAGTATTAATGCAAGAAGGAAAAGAAGCAGGATTAGGTTCTTTAACCGGATCAGTAGATAACGGAACATACTGGAGTAAGAACAAAGGTCGTTCCAAAGAAGGAACACTGATCAGAATTACAACGATTTTAACAATCGTATTTTTCGTAACAGCAGCAATCCTTTGCTCAAGATTTATTTAGAGAAAAGATAAACACTTCTTAAACTTGTTTTAAGGAGTGTTTTTTACGTCATAACATCATAGATGATTTTCACGATATAAAAGGATATTTCCATAAGATCAGATATAGTAAAAAAGAGTTGAAGATACAGGAGAATACAATGACAGATAAACGATTTAACAGAAAGAAGAAAATTAAAGCGTTGATCAATGATCCGTATTACCAGCCAATGAAACAGCGAGAGATTGGTTATCTGATGCAGGTAGCCCCAGAAGATCGTGATGAGTTTGTTGAGATTTTAAATGAGCTGGTAGAAGAAGGATCGATTGAAGTAAGCAAACGTGGAAAATACATGCCGCCAAGTGTGAAGACAGTGAAAGGAACATTTAGCTGTACAAGCAAAGGCTTTGGATTTGTGACGGTCGAAGGGGAAGACGATGATTATTACATTCATGAGAAGAACATGAATGGTGCATTTCATGAAGATACAGTCTTGATGCAGGTATTAGACGATCATCCAACTTCTGGAAGAAGAAAAGAAGGAAAGATCATCAAGATTTTAGAGAGAGGCATCAAAACAGTCGTAGGAACTCTTCAGAAGAACCAAAATTTTGGCTTTGTGATTCCAGATAATTTAAGATTTGACAGTGATATTTTCGTATCCAAATCTCAGTGTAAGAATCTTACCAGCGGGTTTAAAGTGATGGTAGAGATTACGGATTATGGAGATGTCAGAAGAAGTCCAGAAGGAAAGATCATAGAGGTTCTTGGACATAAAGATGATCCAAGAGTTGATATTTTATCAATTGTGAAAGCCTATGGAATCCAAACCCAGTTTGAGGATGATGTCAAGCAGCAGGTTGATACGATTCCATCAGAGATCAAAGCATCTGATCACAAAGATCGTATGGACATCAGAGACTGGCCGATGGTAACGATCGATGGGGAAGATGCCAAAGACTTGGATGATGCGATCACATTATCAAGAAAAGGAAAGAATTATTTACTTGGAGTACATATCGCGGATGTATCCGAATATGTAACAGAGTACTCTCCATTAGATAAAGAAGCATTAAAACGAGGAACGAGTGTATATCTTGTAGACCGTGTGATTCCGATGCTTCCACACCAGCTGTCGAACGGAATCTGTTCCTTAAATCAGGGATGTGACAGATTGGCATTAAGTTGCATCATGGAAGTTGATCCAAGCGGAAAGGTTGTCGATCATCAGATCGCGGAGACATTGATCAACGTCGATCATCGTATGACATATACATCCGTAGCTAAAATCTTAGATGGAGATATGGAAGAACGTAACAAATACGAAGATTTTGTAGAAATGTTTGAGTTAATGAAGGAATTATCCGACATTTTAAGACATCGCCGACATGAAAGAGGAAGTATTGACTTTGATTTCCCAGAATCTAAGATCATTTTAGATGAAAAGGGCCGTCCAGTTGATGTTTATCCACAGGTAAGAAATGCAGCGACAAAGATCATAGAAGATTTTATGCTGTGTGCCAATGAAACGATCGCGGAAGAATTTTATTGGAGAGAGATTCCATTTTTATATCGAATCCATGAGATTCCAGACCATGAAAAGATCGATAAGTTACAGGTATTTTTACAAAACTTTGGGATTTACTTAAAGAGCAGTCATGATGACATTCATCCAAAGGAAGTACAGAAGTTACTGACAAAGATCGAAGGAACACCAGAAGAACCATTGATTAGCCGTTTGACATTAAGATCCATGAAGCAGGCAAAATATTCTGCATACAGCTCCATGCATTTTGGATTGTCTACAAGATATTACTGCCATTTTACATCACCGATCCGAAGATACCCAGACCTTCAGATCCACAGGATCATCAAGGAAACATTGCATAATAAATTTACAACAAGACGATTCAGTCATTACGATGCAATCCTGCCGAAAGTAGCAGAACAGTCCTCTAAGATGGAACGTCGTGCGGAAGAAGTCGAGAGAGAAGTATGTAAGCTTAAGAAAGCGGAATATATGAGAAGAAGAATCGGAGAAGTTCATGAAGGAATCATTTCTGGTGTGACAAACTGGGGAATTTATGTGGAACTTCCAAATACGATCGAGGGAATGGTGCATGTATCCATTCTTCCGGGAGATTACTATTACTATGATGAGAAGACTTATTCTATGGTCGGTGAGAGAACTGGAAGAACCTTTAAACTAGGAGAGAAAGTAAAAATCCGTGTCAAAGATGTGGATATGATGCTTAAGAATATTGATTTTGAGTTAGTGGAGGATGATGATTATGAGCAAAGCGAAGACGGATGGAAAAAAACTCATTGCAAATAATAAAAAAGCAAGACATGATTATTTTGTAGAGGATAGTTTTGAAGCAGGGATCGTACTTCATGGAACCGAAGTAAAATCCTTAAGACAGGGACACTGCAGCATCAAAGAAGCTTTCATTGATATTGATAATGGAGAAGCTTTCATTCATCAAATGCATATCAGTCCTTACGAAAAAGGAAATATCTTCAACAAAGATCCACTTCGTACAAGAAAACTGTTATTGCATAAATCCGAGATTTCCAAGATGATCGGGCAGATCAATCAGAAAGGATATACACTGATTCCATTAAAGGTATACTTTAGCGGAAGCCTTGTGAAAGTCCAGATTGGATTATGCAAAGGTAAGAAACTTTACGATAAACGACAGGATATCTCAAAGAGAGACCAGTTAAGAGAAGCACAGAGAGATTTTAAAGTAAGAAACTTTGGATAATTTCAAGTAAGATAAAAGATTGTATAAGAACTTGTACAAAAAGACTTGACATCTTATATAAGAGACTATATAATATAATTTCGAGACTGGGAAGATTCCTAGTCTCGAACCAAGCTAATTAATTCCGGGCTAGTAAAGGTTTCGACAGGGGTTATGAAGCTTGAGGAGCCATTGGGAGGGACCACCTTACGGTACAAACTTAAATATAAACGCAGATAATAAATTAGCGTACGCTGCCTAGTTTGCAGCAGTCAGCTCTAGATCACCTGTAGTCTGGAATCCTGGCTTCAAACATGCAGGACCCTTGACCGGTCAAGCTTTGTGCCGGTTAAAGTATTGATGAAGCTACTGAAACTGTGATCCTGTTAGTCGGAGCACAGTAGAGGGAATGAAAGAAGACTGACTGTAATGGGAGAGCCTCATGTGAATTGGCTTTTGGACGCGGGTTCGATTCCCGCCTAGTCCACTAAAGCTGAACAAGTCAAACTCTGTATATGATATTATCGTATACAGGAATATGTTTTGTTTGGTGTATCGAAGAAAATAAAAGTAACGACATTGTATGTTACGAAAGTGATATACAGTGTCGTTATTTTTATGCTATAATGCGGATATGAATTTAACAAATCGGAATTGAGATTTCATATATTCCAAGGGATTTAATAACTGTTATATTTTATTATCAAATATCTCTCAATCCCTTGAAAACACAAAGTTTATCGCAGGTGAGCTTTCCCTTATTGTTTCCCTTGTGTTATATCGTCCCACCA
>ERZ1035025.579-NODE-579-length-23760-cov-5.963425_pt1 | contig 23760 bp, 22 predicted proteins | sample MGYA00520619_ERZ1035025 | MGnify/ENA primary metagenome ERZ1035025 (study PRJEB33766, sample SAMN09781742) | gut metagenome | biome: gut microbiome | host: Homo sapiens | place: Madagascar | study: EMG produced TPA metagenomics assembly of the PRJNA485056 data set...
CTCCGGATCGGATCGGGTGCGCGGACGGAGCCGGCGCGGGCATGCGGAACCGGGCGGGGCGCCCAGGGGGAAGCTCATGGGACTTCCTCGGGACAGCGCCCGCGCAGGGCTGCAGGGAGCTGCAAGGAAATGCATGCCGCTCGCGGGAACTCTATCAACGCGCGGCGCCAGAAGCACTCAGCACTTTCCCGCGACCCGCCCGCTCGGACTAGACTTTCCGCTTTCCGGACCCCTGCGCAACCTCTCCTCGGAGCCAAGCCGTCATGAAGTGTCTCGCCATTCTTCTTTCCGCGCTCATTCTCGCGGGCTGCGCCGCAGTCGGAGACGGGGGCGACGGACACGTCTCGCGCCAGACCGCAACAGGGACGGACGCGGTCCGCGGCGCCGAGGCTGTTTTCTCCTGGCGCGCCGAGGGGCAGATGATCTTCCGCTGCGCCTATGACGACAAGGGCTTCTTCTGGGAGTTCGTGCGCCCCGAGGGGCGGCTTCTCGATGACAAGGGCCGCCGGCAGGCGGTGCTGCAGCAGAGCTTCGGCATCACGGCTCGGGACGGCTCGTCGCTCTCGGCGCGCATCATCGAGCAGGGGGCCGAATCCTCGCCGCGCAACCTGCGCACGGTCACCTTCGCCACACGCACCTCGGGACCCGGGATGCTCTCGGGGATCCGGCTCGTCGTGCGCCGCGACGCCGTGGGCGGCATGCCCCTCGCGTCCTGCACGGCCTCGCAGCGCGGGCACCTGCTGCGCGTCCCCTTCCGCGCGCGATACGTCTTTTATCGGTGAGCGGCGGACATCTGTGGAAACCGTTCGCAGGCATGAAATCGCGGTGGACTTTTCCCGCCTTTGCTAAAATTGGGAGTCTTGCGGCTTCGCTTTCATGGGGGCGGAGCCTGTGCTTTCTATAGGGGGAAAAGTCGTCATGGTACCTGCAGCCACCACGGTGGGGGGATACCTCCAAAGCCTGCCCAACGATCGTCGCGTTGCCATGGCCAGAGTCTGCAGCATGATCCGCCGATCCGCCAGGGGCGTGCGAGAGAGCATGCGCTTCGGCCTCGCGTTCTATGAGCTTGACGGGCCGATCTTCGCCGTCAAGTCCCACGAGAAGTCGCTCGTGCTCTACTACGCCGAGAAGGACGCCGCCGCGGGCAAGGCCTGGAAGGGGCTTGACGCGGAGCATCGCTGCGTCGAGTTCCGCGATCTCAACTGCCTGCCGCTTGACGTCGTCGAAGGGATCGTCCGCAACTCCCTGAAGCTTCGCCGCGCCCGTCCGGCCAATGAGATGCCCTCCCAGACCGAACTGCTCGAGATCTGGGGCATCCGCGAGGAGGACGCGGCCGTCGCGCCCCCGATCGTGCGCATCGTCGTCAATCATGACGAGGAGGCCCAGGGCGAGCAGAGCGCAGACGCCGCCGCCAAGTAAGGGCCGAAGGCCGGTTCGCGAAGGAAGAAAGGCCTCTTCGCGAACGCTCCTTCAATGAGGGGCCGTCCGGCATCGGGCGGCCCTTCGTCCTTTCTTCATTCCGGCTCCGGCTTCCCGGCGCATCTCCCGCGCGCCTCTCCGAGCCGCCGGTAGAGCGTCCGCTCGCTCACGCCGAGCTTGCGGGCGAGCCCCGCGCGCGTTCCGCGCCAGCGCTGCGCCTCCTCGAGAAGATCCGCATCCGCCTGATCCGTCTCCGCGCGGCGCAGCGGCGCCGCCCCGTCCGTCCTGTCCGCGCCGAGGTCCTCGGGACGAATCGCCCGGCCCCGGGCGAGGATGCGCGCGCGGCGCAGCGCGCACTCAAGCTCGCGCAGGTTCCCCGGCCAGGCGCGGCTCCTGAGGATCTCCATCGCCTCGGGCGTCACGCCCTTGAGGCTTCCCTCTGACGACGCCTGTCCGAGCATGATCCGGACGATCTCCTCGATGTCCTCGCGGCGCTCGCGAAGCGCCGGCACGCGGATCCGCGCCACGCAGAGCTGCAGCCAGAGGTCCTCCCTGAGGAGGCCCTCCCGGACGAGCCCCTCCGGCTCCGGAGCGCTCGTCGCGCACACGATCCTCCAGTCGACCGGGACGCTCTGCGCGCGGCCGGCCTCGCGCACGAGCCCGGTCTCGAGAAGCATCAGAAGGCGCCGCTGCAAGCCCGGCGAAAGCGCCGCGACCTCGTCGAAGTAAAGCGTCCCGGCGGGCTCGGCGGAAAGGCCGCCCGTTCGCGCGCCCCCCATGCGCTCGGGGCGCCCGAGGAGCTCGTCCTCAAAGCGCGCCTCGGAGAGGCCCGCGCAGTCGATCTTGACGAAGGCGTTGACCGCGCGGCGCGAGTTCTCATGGAGGAACCGCGCGAAGGCGCCCTTTCCGCTGCCGCCCGGCCCGCAGAAGAGCACCGGGTCCTCGAGCGCGGCGACCCGTCCGATCGCCTCGATCGTCGCCCGCGCGGCGGCGCTCCGGGCGACGATGCCTCCAGAGGCCGCGGCGCTCTGCGCGTCCTCGCGCACGCGCACCCGCTCCATGAAGCAGATGAGCGCGCCGTCCGTGCCCATGACCGGAACGGACTCGAGCTCGAGGAACCGCTCGCCCCCGGGCACGAGCTCGCGCTCGGTCGTGCGCTCGACGCGCCGCGACACGCTCGCGCGCTCCATCGGGCACGCCCGCCCGCAGTCCGAACACCGGCGGACCTCGTGAAAGAGCAGCTCGTGGCAGCGCCGCCCCTCGAAATGGTCCACGCCGAAGCGGCGCCTGAACGCGCGGTTCGCGTACTCGACGGTGTAGTCCTCCCTCACGAGGAGCCTCGGATCATCAAGGGCGTCAAGAATTCCCCGAAACTCTGCGCTGACTGCCATTTTTTACTGCCAAAAACTGCCGTTTGTCATGACTGGCAGTCTCGCACCCTGCGCGCGAGCCGTCAAACCCGCCCTCCGAGGGCATCCCTCTCTTTGGCGACCCGACGGAGCCTCCTATGATGGTTCGGTAGAAAAAGCCGAACTCGTCACCACGGGCGAAGACCCGCCGGAGGGAAGGGAACATGGACATTCTGAAAGGCTGGCGCGCCCGGCGCGCACGCAGCGCGGATCCCGCGACGATCCTCGAGATCGCTGCGATCATCGCCGTGAAGCTCCTCGTCATCTTCACGCTCTGGTTCCTCTTCTTCAGCCCCAGCCACCGCACGGAGGTCACCCCCCAGACGATGAGCAAGGCGCTGCTCGGCGCGGCCCCCCAGGCCGCCCAGCGGATCGAAGCACCCACTCAAGGGAGTCCCCAATGATTCCGAACGACCTCGTCGATCTCTCGCGGCTGCAGTTCGCGCTCACCGCGATGTATCACTTCATATTCGTGCCGCTCACGCTCGGCCTGTCGTTCCTGCTCGTTGTGATGGAGGCGACGTACCTCATCACCGGCAGGGAGATGTACAAGGACATGACCCGATTCTGGGGCAAGCTCTTCGGCATCAACTTCGCCATCGGCGTCGCCACGGGCATCACGATGGAGTTCCAGTTCGGTACGAACTGGGCCTACTACTCGCACTACGTGGGCGACATCTTCGGCGCCCCGCTCGCGATCGAGGGCTTGATGGCGTTCTTCCTTGAGTCGACGTTCATCGGCCTCTTCTTCTTCGGCTGGGAGCGGCTCTCCCGCGGCCGCCACATGGCCGTCACCGTCCTCATGGCCCTCGGCTCGAACCTCTCCGCGCTTTGGATTCTCGTCGCCAACGGCTGGATGATGTATCCGACCGGCGCCGAGTTCAACTTCGAGACGATGCGCATGGAGATGACGAACTTCTGGGCCGTCTTCACGAGCGAGTGGGCGCAGGCGAAGTTCCTGCACACCGTCTCGGGCGGCTACATGACGGGCGCCTTCTTCGTGATGGCCGTGTCGGCCTACTACCTGCTTCGCCGCCAGGACGTGAAGTTCGCGTTCTCCTCGTTCCGCCTCGCCGCCGTCTTCGGCCTCGTCGCCTCTGTGATGACGCTGCACATGGGCGACGAGTCGGGCTACCTCGTCACGCGCGACCAGCCCACGAAGATCGCCGCCATGGAGGCCGTCTGGGAGACGCACCCCGCGCCCGCCCCGATGACGCTCTTCGCGCTCCCTGACGAGGACGCGAAGGCCAATGCGATGGAGGTGAGCGTGCCCTGGGTGTTCGGCATCATCGGCACGCGCTCGCTCTCGACCGAGATTCCGGGCATCCGCGAGCTTGAGGCCGCCGCCGAGGAGCGCATCCGCAACGGCCAGAAGGCCGTGGCCGCCCTCGAGCGCCTGCGCGCCGATCCGAAGAACGAGGCGCTGCGCGCCGAGTTCAAGGCCCTCGAGCCCGACCTCGGGTTCGGCCTCCTTCTGAAGCGCTACGTCGAGGACGTCTCCACGGCGACGCCCGAGCAGATCCGCCAGGCCGCCGCCGACACGACGCCGCGCGTCGCGCCGATGTTCTGGGGCTTCCGCGTGATGGTCGGCTCCGGACTCGCCCTGGCCGCGATCTTCCTCGCCGGCATCGTCCTCTCGATGCGCCGCACGCTCGCCGAGAGCCCGCTCTTCCTCAAGCTCACGATCCTTGCGCTGCCTCTGCCCTGGGTCGCCTGCGAGGCGGGCTGGTTCGTCGCCGAGTACGGCCGCCAGCCCTGGACGATCTACAACATCCTGCCCACGCACCTCTCGGTCTCCTCGCTCACCGCGGGCGACCTCATCGGGTCCCTCATCGGCTTCATCGTGCTCTACTCGCTCATGCTTGTCGCAGAGATGTGGCTGATGGTGCGCTTCAGCCGCCGCGGTCCGAGCGTGCTCGGCACCGGCCGCTACCACTTCGAGAGGCAGTAACAGGAGCTTCCAAATGATTGACTATGAAATTCTCAAGGCCGTCTGGTGGCTCTTCATCGGCGTGCTTCTCGTCGGGTTCGTCATCATGGACGGACAGGACATGGGCGTCGGCACGCTTCTGCCCTTTCTCACGAAGGACGACGCCGAGCGCCGCGTGATGATCAACTCCGTCGCCCCGCACTGGGACGGCAACCAGGTCTGGTTCATCACCGGCGGCGGCGCGATGTTCGCCGCTTGGCCGATGATGTACGCGGTCGCCTTCTCGGGCTTTTACTGGGCGATGCTCGTCATCCTGCTCGCGCTGATGCTCCGGCCGCTCGCCTTCGACTACCGCAGCAAGGTTCCCGCCGAGCGCTGGCGCTCGTCCTGGGACTGGCTGCTCTTCGCGGGCTCGGTGATTCCGCCCGTCATCTGCGGCGTCGCCTTCGGCAACCTCCTGCAGGGCGTGCCCTTCGAGATCGACGCGACGATGCGCCCGGTCTACACGGGATCGTTCTTCGGCCTGCTCAACCCGTTCGGCCTGCTCTGCGGCGTGCTCGCCCTCGTGATGGTGGTCTTCCACGGCGCGAACTACCTCGCGCTCAGGACCGAGGGCGCCCTGCAGGCGCGCTCGACCCGCGTGGCGCGCATCGCGGGCATCCTGACGGCGGTCCTCTTCGCCGCGGGCGGCGCCTGGGCGTGCCTCGGCATCGACGGCTACGTCGCCGTCGCGGGCCTCGACCCGGCGGGCCCCGCCAACCCGCTCGCCAAGACGGTGGAGCTGCGCGCCGGCGCCTGGCTCGCGAACTATGACGCGCTTCCGATCCTCTGGGCGCTCCCGGCGCTCGGCGTCGTCGCCTCGCTCGCGGGCGCGGCGGCTGCGGGCTCGCGCCGCGGCTGGACGGCGATCCTGCTCTCCTCGGCGGCCATCCTCTCGATCGTGCTCACGCCCCTGGTCTCGATGTTCCCGTTCGTGATGCCCTCCTCGACGATGCTGAACGCCGGCCTCACGGTCTGGGACTGCACGAGCTCGCAGCTCACGCTTGAGATCATGTTCTTCGTCACGCTCGTGTTCCTGCCGATCGTGCTCGCCTACACGACCTGGGCGTACCGCGTGATGAGCGGAAAGCTCAACGCCGAGTACATCGCGAAGCACTCGCACCACCTCTACTGAGCCCAGCGATAATTCCGGAGGGGCCTCCCGCGCCCCTCCGCACCTGATGGAGCACTCGCCATGTCTTACTTCTACTGGATCACCGGCCTCGCCTTCGCCATCCTGCTTGCGGCCACCGTCGAGGCGGCCGCCTCGCGCAATGACGACTGACCGCCCCCGCGGAGGCGGCGCGCTGCGGGCGCTCTCGCTCATCGCCGCGGCCGCCTGCGTCGCCCTCATCGTCCTTTATCCGCGCGCGTTCGGACACGACGCCACGCAGATCGCCCACGGCCCCTTCGTCGGCATGCTCGCCGGCATGAGCATCCTCTGGGTCCACGGGCTCGACTTCACGCCGGACCATCCGGTCGCGCGCCGCCTTCTCTCGCCCCTTCTCGGCTGGGCGCTTCTGCTCGGCTTCGGGGCGATCGGACTCATTCACTGACGGAGAGACCTGCATGGAACACGCGAAGGAGCCTTCTCTTTACGACGCCATCGGCGGCGAGGAGGGCGTCGCGCGTCTTGTGTCCGCCAGCGTGCGCATCCTGCGCACGGACCCCGGCGTAGCGCACCTGCGCGTGATCCACCGGGACGCGCACCTCGCTACATACGAATGCCACCTCAGGGAGTACCTCTCGGGCTGGCTCGGCGGGCCGCCCCTCTATCTGGAGCGGCACGGCGTGCCGATGCTGCGCGAGCGCCATCGCGAGCGACGGATCCCGCGCGAGCTCATGCTCGAATGGGTGCGCATGATGCGCCTCGCCGTCGCCGAGACGGTCGAAGATCCCGCCGCGGCGCTGCGGCTTGAGGGAGCCTTTTCAAGGATGGCCGAGAGCTTCGTGAACGCCTGAGCGACCGGGCGACGGTCGTCAGGTCCAGCGCTCGCTCTCGCGCTTGAGCCACTCGGGATTGATCTGAACGTCCGCCGAGTCGCTGTTCACCCAGATGACGCCGTCCTGGATCGTGACGGCGAGCTTCATGCTCCGCGAGGCCATCGCGGCGAGCGCCTCGGCCTCGGCGTCCGGAATGAAGATCACCGAGAGCTTGTCGATCTTGCTGAGCTCGCCCTTCACGGACTCCCACCAAGGGCCCGTGCGGTCCGCGTCGTAGGCAAGGACGAGTACGCGCTCGCTCTTGCCCGCGGCCTTCCTCACGGTGCGCACGTCCGGGGCGCCGAGCTCGACCCAGTCGACGATCGCGCCCGTGTCATCGATCTCCCAGAGGGCGGGCTCGCCCTCGGACGAGAGCCCCCGGCCGAACTCAAGCCGGTCGCCCGCCCGGACGCACCAGGCGAGCATGCGCAGCATCAGGCGCTTCTCGGTCTCGGAGGGATGGCGCGCGATCGTGAGCACGGGCTGGCCGTACCAGCCGCGGTCCAGATTGGAGATGGAGAGCTGCGCCTTGTAGACAACCGCGCCGAGAGCCATGGGTCGGGATCCTTCTGAATCTTGTGGCCGCACCCTCGCAAAGCCCGCGGGGCGCGCAAACGGCGCCGAGTATAGCCGCGGACCGGAACCGCGTCAGTCGACGGGCATCGGCTCGCGCGCGACGAGCCTCTTCCAGCCGTAGAGGATCCGGTAGGCGACCCAGACGCCGAGCGCGAGGAACCCGACGATCGGCGTGACGAAGCCAACGCCGATGAGCATCAATGGCGCCGAGAGGAGCCAGATGAGGACGATCCAGAGCAGCGCCCACCAGAACGTGCGGATCTGCCAGGAGAAGTGCGAGTCGGCGTAGGTGCCGCGCGCGTCCGAGCGGAAGATGTAGTTGATGATCACCGCGAGGATCGAGGGCCCGGAGAAGACGAAGGCGCCCGCGATCGAGAGCCCCGCCGTAAGGAGTCCGATGAGAATCGAGATCGTGTGAAGACCGTACACGATGTGCGCGACGGTGAGCGTGCCCGATGCGGGCTCGCCATAGTCCTCCGGGCGGTCCCGATGGTCGATGTCCGTGATGTCCCCGCGGGACCTGCGATAGTCGGGCATTGCCGCCCCCTCCCTGTGTACGATGCCTTGCGGCGCCTGAGAGGCGCCGGCTTTCATCCCCCGATTGTAGGGCCCGACCGCATGCTCTCTGAACTTCTTCTCTCGCCCGCCGCCCTTGCGGGCGCCTGCTTTGCCGCCGCGATCGCCTCCCCGGGCTGGGGCGCGCTCGCCGCGGGCGTTCTCGCCTACGCCTGCCCGGGCGGGAGCTTCGCGCTCCTCTCGGGAGCGGCCGCCGCGGGCGGCTTCGCGGGCGACGCGCTCGCCTTTCTGCTTTGGCGCAGGCGCCCGGCAGAGACGCCTCCGGCCTCCCCCGAGGACGCCCGCCGCAGGGCGCTCCTCAGCCGTCTGAGGCAGATCTTTCCCGCCGCGGGCGTCGGGTTACAATCGGTTCAGCTTTTCCGCCGGGACTGGGCGGGCCTTGAGGCGCGGCGCCGCGCGCCCGCGGGCGCGTTCCTCCTCTCCCTTGCGGCGGGATCGGTCATCGGCGCCCTCGCCGGCGCGGCCCTCGCGCAGTTCGCGCTCGCGCGCCACTTCGGCGCCTGGGGCCCCGGAGAGGCGCGCGCAATCCTGCCCGGCCTCATGCTCCTCGCGCTTCTTGTCGCGGAGACGGGCCGCATCGTGCTCGAGCGTCTGGCGCAGCGCTCGCAGCGCTTCCTCTCCCAATCCCATCATGAGAATTCTCCTCGTTGAAGACGACGACATGATCGGCGAAAGCGTCGTGGCGGGCCTCGAGTCCGAAGGCCACGCCATCGACTGGGTCCGCGACGGCAACTCCGCCCTACTCGCGCTCAACACGACCCCCTTTTCGCTCGTCATCCTGGACCTCGGCCTGCCCGGCAAGGACGGCCTGCAGGTCCTGCGGGAGATGCGCGCGCGGCGCAATCCCACGCCCGTGCTCGTCACCACCGCCCGCGACACGGTCGACGACCGCATCCTGGGCCTTGACACCGGCGCGGACGACTACCTCGTCAAGCCTTACGACCTCGACGAGCTCTCCGCGCGCATCCGCGCGCTCCTGAGGCGCTCCGCGGGACGCGCCGACCCGATCATCGAGCGCGGAGAGCTTCGCATCTCGCCGGCGACGCGCGAGGTGACCTACCGCGGCCAGCCCGTCATTCTCTCTTCGAAGGAGTACGCGCTCCTTGCCGCGCTCGCCGAGCGCCAGGGCGTCGTCTGGAGCCGCTCGCAGCTCGAGGAGAAGCTCTACAACTGGGACAACACCGTGGGCTCGAACGCGATCGAGGTCCACATCCACCACCTGCGCAAGAAGCTCTCGGACAGCGCCATCAAGACCGTCCGCGGCGTGGGCTACCTCCTTGAGACCTGACCGTCCGCGATGTCCTCCATCCGCAGGAAGCTCCTGCTCACGCTTCTTCTCGCCCTGCTTGCGGCGGGCTTCGCATCGGCCGCCGCGACCTTCTTCTCCGCGCAGGCCGAGTTCAGCGAGTTCCTCGACAAGCATCTGCAGGAGACGGCCGAGTCGCTCGCCGAGTCGGTGCGTAGCAGCATGCCCTTCAACTCGCCCGACCATCTCACGATCGTCGGCGACGCGCCCTCGTACCGGATCATCGTCCAGGTCTACGACTCGGCGCACAACAGCCTCTGGCAGCGCGAGGGCGCGCCCGCCCTGCCGCTTCCCGAAGGTCCGGGCTTCGGAACCGCCAAGGTCGACGGCAAGGACTGGCGGACCTATTCGGCCGCCGCGGGGCCCCTTGTGATCACCGCCGGGCAGGACCTCGGCGTGCGCACCTCGCTCGCCGCGACTGCCGCCTTCCGGATCCTGCAGCCCGTGTGCCTGCTGCTTCCCTTCATCGCGATCGCCGTCTGGATCGTCGTCGGAACGGGCCTTGCTCCGCTCGAGCGCACCGCGCGCTCGGTCGCGCGCCGGTCGCCGACCTCGCTTGAGCCCCTCTCGACGAAGGGGCTCCCGGCGGAGCTCGCCGGTCTCGTCAACGCCATCAACGATCTTCTCAAGCGCCTCGCTGAGAGCCTCTCGGCGCAGCAGCGCTTCGCCTCGGACGCGGCCCATGAGCTGAGAACCCCGCTCACGGCCCTCAAGCTCCAGGTCCAGCTCGCGCAGCGCGCGAAGACCCCGGAGGCGCAGCAGAAGTGCTTCGCCCGCCTCAACGAGGGCATCAACCGCGCGACGCGGCTCGTGCAGCAGCTCCTTACGCTCGCCCGGCTTGACCCGGAGGCGGCGAAGAAGCCCATGACGACGATCGACCTCGCCGAGCTCGCCGAGAGCGTGCGCGAGGACATGACGCCGATCGCCGGCCAAAAGCGCATCTCCATTTCCGTTTCGGCGCGCCCCGCCTCGATCGACGGCATGGAGGACGCGATCCGGCTGATGATCACGAACCTCACGGACAACGCCGTGCGCTACACCCCCGAGGGCGGCCGGATAGAGATCTCGACCGCGACGGAGTCGGGGCTTTCGGTCGTGCGCGTGAGCGACAGCGGCCCGGGCATCGCCCCCGAGGAGCGTGAGCGCGTCTTCGACCGCTTCTACCGCGCGCTCGGCACCAAGACCTCCGGAACTGGCCTGGGGCTTGCGATCGTCAAGCGGATCGTCGACATCCACCACGGGACGATCTCGATCGAGGACGGGCTTGACGGATGCGGAACGACCTTCCGGCTCGCCTTCCCGCCCCTCGGCGCCTCGGCGCGGTGCTGAAAACACACGCCTCCGTTGCTTTTATCATGTGTTGCTAACTAAAATATGTTCAGTATTTTCATATAGATAATCTCACATATTGGGGTTTACCTCCCCCTAAAACTTATTCCCTCATACTTGGCCCAATCGGCCGGGATCCGCCCGGTCTTTCATGAGGGAATGAACATGAACAAGACCTACAAGGTGGTTTCAACAAGGCTCGCGGGGCCTTGATGGCGGCCAACGAAATCACGAGCTCGGTGCAGAAGAAGGGAACGAAGACCGTCATCGTCACTGCGGTCGTCAGTGCGCTTGCGATGATTTCCGCCGGTGCGAATGCCGACAACCTCACGCGCTTGGACAACCCGGGCTCCAGCCTCTCGAATCAGACCATTTCCGGAAAGTTCGATTTTTCCGGCTGGGGCGGCTACACCTACATCGGAGCGAAGGACTTCTCTTCCAAGAACAACACCTATTCGGTTGAGGGCGACTACTCCAAAGGCGACGGTGCTTTTGGCGACGCCATTGCGCTTTACTCCCAAGGCACAAACGGAAAGACGCTCCACTTCGACACCTTCAAGAACGACAACTTCATCGGCAATTCTCTCGTCGCCACAGGAACGAATTCGGAGAAGGTTGCCTGGAATGCGGGCGGCGCCATCGCTGTCAAGGGTCATTCTGTAACCTTTGAGAATGTTCTGTTCCAGGACAACAAAGTTGTGTCAAACGTCTCCGATAAAGGCGGAGTTGCTGTCGGCGGCGCGGTGTTCATTGATAAAATGCTTATATGAACAGAAACCAACAATGTCGGCGAAAAAGATGCCAATACGAGTGCCCTGTTCAAAATCACGAAGGACTTGTCCTACACGGGCAACACCGTGAGCTCTTCGAGCAAACAGGGGACGACGCTTTATGGCGGTTATGCCCCCACCGGCGGCGGTTTCCTCTTCATGGATCGACAGTCCACCGCGACATTTGATGTGGCGGAGAACGTAACCCTCACTCTCGGCGCCGCCGGCAAATCGACGGATGCACACATGGACACCATCGCATCCTCCATGACGAGTGACAACGGTAACAACGGAGTCAGCCGAACAGGCGGCCACAATCTCATCGTGAAGCAGGGCAAGGGAACGTTCGTCATCAATACGTCCCTGAGCGGCTACAACGGTCTTCTCTCCATCAAGGAAGGCACGCTCGATGTGAACGCCGCATGGAAGATTCGCAACGCCGTCACGATCGAGGGCGGAACGCTTGATCTCACCGGCAGCGACTTCTCTTTCAGCTCCATCGCGGATGCCGGAATGGAGTACTCCCAGAAAATCGACTCCACTGCCGCGGGCTCCATCACCCTCACCTCCGGCTCCCTCGTCGCGAACTCCGCGCAGATCTTCACGCAGAGCCTCGGCACGGACGGTACCGTCAAGAACGCCGAGGCGCTCAAGAACCCCGACAAGATCACCTTCAACGGCGGCACGCTCACGCTCGCCGATGACGCCTACAACCTCGACTACTCGAACTCCGCTGCGGGCCTCATCGGCGCCAAGACGAGCCTTGTCTTCACAGGCAAGCTGATCGGAACTGACGGCGGCAAAGTGACCGAAATCACTCCGGATCAGATCTCCAACACCGGCACCGGCGGCGTTCTCGCTGACGTCGACCTCAACACGAAGACTGAGGGCGACACTGTCAAGAACGTCGTGATCGGCTCGGGTCCGGACGCCACCATCAAGGGCAACGTCGGCGTGAAGTCGCTCGCCACGGACGAAGGCGCCTCCGTCACAGTCAAGAATTCGAAGGTTCTCACGCTTGTGGGGTCGGGAGAAGCCGACGCCCTCGTGACGGGCGCCAAGGAGATCTCCGTCGCCAGCGACGCGAAGATCGCTCTCGGCGTTGAGGGCGAAGCCGCCAAGGGCGGCGTCATCAGCCAGGTGCTCAAGCTTTCGGGCTCTATGGAGGTTGTCGGCGACGCAACCTACACCGTCGAGAAAATCGAAGCGACGAGGGATGCCGTCATCACGGTCGGCAACGATAATGCCTCCGGCGCCCTGAAGCTCGCGGGCAAGCTCAACGGCGCGAAGATCTTCCTTGACCCGGCGTTCAAGAACAACGCCGAGCTTGACGTCATCGCCAACGCCTCGAGCATCGAACTCAGCCAGACGCTGGCGGACGGCCTCATCACCGCCGGCCGCAATTCGTTCGTCGTTCTCGGCGGAACGCGTGCGGACGCCATTGATCTCTTCAACCAGTCCGGCAAGACCTGGGGACCGGAAAACGTGACGGCCATGGCCTATGTCGCCGCGCCGGTGGATCTCGGAACGACGGGCGGTCTTTCGATCGACGGAGCCATCTCTGATGCGGCCCATGCAAACGCCCAGACCAACGCCGTCAACATCGCCGCCAACGGCCTCCTCGTCGTCAACGCATCGGGCCTCTCGGGAGAAGCGGCCGTTTCCAATGTCAACTCTGTCACGGGCTCCGGCACGGTTCTCGCAGTCGGAGCGAAGAACGGAGACGCGTTCACGCTCTTCGCTCCCTCCGAAGGCTCGACGCTCACCGTCAGCTCGGACATCAAGACCGAAGTCCGCAATCCGTTGCTCGCGGCGACGCTCCAGAACGGCGTCCTCTCCGTCGGTCTGAGCGATGCGGCCGAAGCGCAGACCTCCGAGATTCAGGGCGGTCTTCCGCTTCTCTCCGCCGCGCTCTCGGATCAGTCCGCGGCGAACTTCCTCGAATCCGTCTACATGGGCGCCTCGTCCGCCGAAGCCTCGCGCACGGTTGACGTCGCATCGCAGATCGCCGCCGCCGCCGGCGCGCAGCGCATGGCCGTGCAGGCGATGAACGACCAAGTCGATGCGATCTATGACGCGCTCAACGCCTCCGCCGACGGCATCCGCGGCTGGGCCGCAATCACCGGCTCCCGCGTCAAGGTCGACGACCTCTCCGCCGGCTCAAGGGATTACGGCGTCAAGACCGAAATGGGCGGAGCCTCCTTCGGCGCCACCTGGACCGCCGGCGACTTCTCGCTCGGCGCGGCGCTCCATGCAGGCACCGGCACGTCGCGCGGGCAGGGCCGCTTCAGCGGTGCCAAGGCAGAGGCCGACTACTGCGGCATCTCCGCCTACGGCGCCTTCCAGCTTCCGTTCGAGACCGTCCTCAAGGGCGTCGTCGGCTGGTCTTCGTCCGACAACGATTATTCGTTCAAGGGCCTCAAGGCCTCCGGCGACACGGACGTAATCTATGCGGGGCTGCGCGCCGAGAAAGCCTTCGCGCTTTCGCTGAACGCCTCCGTGACGCCCTACGTCGGCTTCACGTACGCCCGCGTGGAGGCCGATGCCGTCACGATGGGCTTCGCGAACGACAAGACCACGCAGGACATCGTTGAGATCCCCGTCGGCGCCCGCTTCGCCGCGACCTTCAATCAGAACGGCTGGAAGCTTTCTCCGATCCTCGACGTGAACTTCACCCCGACGGCGGGCGACCGCGACGTCGAGACGAAGAGCTACGGCGCGGCCGTCACGACCGACGTGCTGACGAAGGGCGTCGCGAACGTCCGGGCGGGGCTTGACGCTGAAAACGGCGCCTTCCGCGTCGGCCTGGATCTCGGCGGCTCTTTCGGCACCGAGGACACACGCGGATTCTCGGGCCGCATCCGCGTGGGCTATGCGTTCTGAGCGAATTCCCTGAGGCCCTGACCTTCCTCCCGGCTTTCGCAGTCTTCCAGCTGCGAGGGCCCTGAAGAAGCTGAAGCGAACCCCCTCCCAGTCGAAAGGCTGCGAGGGGGTTTTGCATTTTCCCGCCTTTCGGTTACAAATTTAACCGCATCCCTACAGGCTTTACGGCCGGGTTTCCGCCGCCGCCATGCCAGTCGGATAGAGTCTTTCCCATCGCAAGAAAAGAGGAAACCTCCGTCCGGCTGCGTCCGGCGCAGGCCAACAGGAGTCCACAAAAATGAAGAAGACCTTCACCCAGACGGCGCTCGTCGCCTCGATCTGCGCCGCGCTGCTCGCCGCCCCGATCGCCCAGGCCGCCGATTCCGCTCCGGCCGCCGAGACCGCGGCCGTCCGCTCGCAGCTCCCTGACTTCGTCAAGCTCGTCGAGGACAACGGCGCCGGCGTCGTCAACATCGCCATCACGAAGAACGCCCGCACGGTGGCGTCGCCCTTCGGCTTTCCCGGCATGGACGAGCAGTCCGCCGAGATCTTCCGCCGCTTCGGCTTCCCGATGCCCTTCGGCGGCGCCGAGGAGATCCCCGAGCAGCACGGCACGGGCTCGGGCTTCATCATCTCGCGCGACGGCCTCATCATGACGAACGCCCACGTCGTCGAAGGCGCCGATCAGATCACGGTCCGCCTCACCGACAAGCGCGAGTTCACGGGAAAGGTGCTCGGCACGGACAAACAGACCGACATCGCCATCGTGAAGATTGACGCCAAGGACCTGCCCGTTCTCAAGATCGGCAAGTCCGACGCCCTGCGCGTGGGCGAATGGGTGGCCGCGATCGGCAGCCCCTTCGGCTTGGACAACACCGTGACAGCCGGCATCGTCTCCGCGCTCTCGCGCAACCTCCCGACCGACCAGTACGTTCCGTTCATCCAGACCGACGTCGCGGTCAATCCGGGCAACTCCGGCGGCCCGCTCTTCAACATGGCCGGCGAGGTCGTGGGCATCAACTCGCAGATCTTCTCGACCTCGGGCGGCTTCATGGGGCTCTCGTTCGCGATTCCGATCGACCTCGCGATGCAGATCAAGGACCAGCTCGTCAAAGACGGCCGCGTGACGCGCGGGTACGTGGGCGTGTACATCCAGCAGCTCACGCAGGACCTTGCCGACAGCTTCGGCCTCAAGACCCCCGAGGGCGCGCTCGTGACGAAGGTCGAGAAGGACAGCCCCGCCGAGAAGGCCGGCCTCAAGGAGGGCGACGTGATCACCGCCTTCAACGGCAGCAAGATCACCTCCTCGGTTTCGCTGCCGATGCTCGTCTCCTCGGTCGCCCCGGGCACGAAGGCCGAGCTCACGGTCATCCGCGACAAGAAGGAGCGCACGCTTGACGTCACGGTCGGCACGAACCCCAATTCCGAAAAAGCCGGCGCCGACGGCGCGGGCAAGGCCTCGCACCGCCTCGGCATCGAGGGCCGCATCCTCACCGAGGACGAGAGCCGCGAAGCCGAGACCACCGGCATCCTCGTCACGAAGGTCGGCAAGTTCGCCGCCTCCGCGGGCCTGCGCACGGGCGACATCATCGTGAGCGCCAACGGCAAGCTCGTCAAGAGCTCGGCGGACCTGCAGAAGGCCTGCCGCGACGACCAGGTGCTCCTGCTCGTGCAGCGCAGCGGCGGCCGCATCTTCATCCCCGTCCGCTTCAAGGACGGCAAGGACGCCCGCACCGAACGCTGATCCGCCTTCCGGCAAAAGCTCCGGGCCGCCCTGCTGCGGCGGCCCGCCCGGGAGAAAAAAATCCCTGTCCGTCATCACGATCCGGACAGGGATTTTCTTTTGAGCGGGCACTGACCCCGGCGGATCAGCCTTCGCCCAGGATGGGGAAGATCTCCTCGATCGTCCTGCCGCGGGCGCTCGCCTCATCGAAGAGCCAGAGCACGCGCATGCGTTCGATCGCGGTCCGCCTCACCGCCTCCCGGCTTGCGCCGGGATTGAAGAGAAGCGCGCCGCGCATCCCCTCGAGCGAGGCGCGAATCAGGATGATCTTCGCCTCGAGTTGCTCGTCGGATTCGCCCTGAATGCGGCAGGACGAGCTCCGGCGGATGAGCTCGTTCACGTGGCGGCAGATGTCCGCGTTCGCCTCGGACTCGATCTCCAGGACGCGGGGGTTCACGAGCGCCTCGCTTGCGATGAAGATCGAGAGGCGCATCGCCTCGGGGTCCATGTGCGCGTCGACGAGCTCGGTGATGTGGCGCGTCATGCGCTCCGCATCGCTCTCGCCGGGCAGCTCCGCCGTAGAGTTCGTCACCATCGCAAGGAAGTTCTGCGTGCGGCGCCTCACGAGCGCCTCAACGATCGCCTCCTTGTTCTGGAAGTAGTTGTAGAGGTTCCCGAGGCTCTTGCCGCTCTCGCTCGCGATGTCGCGGAGCTTGAGCTGGTGAAGGCCGTTCCTGAGCACGCACCGCTCGGCCGCGTCAACGATCTCCTCGCGGCACTGCTCGACATCGCACGAGGGGCGCCAGCCGCGGCGCCTGGCGGCGGCCGGAGCCTCATCGAGCGCCTCGGCCCCGTCCGCGCCCGAGGCGCGGGCGGGATGCCTCGCTTCCTTCACGGGGCTCACTCGGCGGCCTTCGCGTCGGCCGCTCCGGTCTTTTCAGCAAGCGTCGTGCCGCCGCCGAGGACCTTGTAGAGCGTCACGAGGCTCGAGGCGCGGGAGAGCTCGGCGCTGATCAGCTGCTGATCGGCGGCGACCTTCGCGCGCTGCATCTCGAGGACCTCGGTGAAGGCCGCGGCGCCCGCCTTGTAGCGCGAGCTCGAGAGCTCGTAGGCCTTCTCCGCGGCGTCGGCGTAGTCGCGGCGGGCGGCGAGCTCGCGCTCGACGGTGCCCTCGGTCGCGAGCGCGTCGGCGACCTCGCGGAATGCGGTCTGGATCGACTTCTCATAGGTGGCCGCGGCGATCTGCTGCGAGGCCTCGGCCGAACGGAGGTTCGCTAGGTTCGCGCCGCCCGTGAAGATCGGCAGCGAGATGCTCGGCGCAAAGCTCCACACGCCCGTGCCACGGGCGAAAAGGTCGTCCAAGTGCATCGCGCCCCCGGTCGAGCCGGCGGCGGCGGTGAGCGAGACGCTCGGGAAGAAGGCCGCGCGCGCGACGCCGATGTTGGCGTTGGCGGCGATCATCCCGCGCTCGGCGGACATGATGTCGGGGCGGTTGAGCAGAACCTCGCTCGGCACGCCCTCGGGGAGCGTAGCGGGCAGGGTCGCGCCAAGGACGAGCGCCTCGGGCAGAAGCGCGTCGTCGACCTTCGCGCCGACGAGCAGCTCGATGGCGTTGCGGTCCTGCGCGACGGCGCGAACGTACGAGGCGATCTGCGCGCGCGCGGAGGCGACGGTCGTGCGGGCCTGCTCGTAGTCGAGCTGGCTCGAGGCGCCGTACTTGTAGGAGTCCTCGACGAGGCGGAAGCTCTCCTCCTGGCTTGCGAGCTCCTCCTGCTGGAGCTTGAGCTGCGCGCGGTCGGCGCCGAGCGTGAGCCAGGCCATGGCGACCTCGGCGATGAGCGAGCCCTGCGCGGAGCGCTGGGCGTCCTCACTCTGGAGGTACGACTGCAGGGCGGACTCGGTGAGGTTCCTCACGCGGCCGAAGAAGTCGATCTCATAGCTCGCCATCGCAAGCTGGGCGGTGTACTGGTGCGTCGTCGATCCGCCGCGGGTGTCCGCGGCGGCGTTGCTCGCGCGGGCGGCGACGGTCGGGAAGAGATCGGCGCGCTGCACGCCGTAGAGGGCACGCGCCTTCTCGACGTTGAGGGCGCTGATGCGCAGGTCGCGGTTGTTCTCGAGCGCGGCGCCGATCACCTGGCGAAGGCGCTCGTCGCGGAAGAACGACTGCCACTCGGGCAGCGCCTCGCGCTTGAGCTCGCTCTGCTGATAGGCCTCGCCCTGAGGCCACGCCTCGGCAACGGGCGAAGCGGGTCGCTCGTAGTCGGGCGCGAGATTCACGCAGCCCGTGAGCGCCAGAGCCGCGGCGAGCGGCAGGATGGGCAGAATTTTCTTCATGGCGATTCCCGTCCCCGTTGGGACGGGCCTAGGTTGATCTGTTCTCTTGGGAGCCGCGCCCGGCCGGGCGCGGCTCCCGGGATGCGTCAGGCCTGAACGGACCCCGTCTTCACGGGCTCGACGTTCGCCTCATCGGCTCCGGCCGCCTTCTCCGCCTCAGGGCCCTTCGGGGCCTCGGGAGCGGGATGCTTCGGACCGAAGAGGTTCGAGGCGCGGGTGACGAAGACGAAGAAGGCGGGCACGAAGAGCACGCACAGGAGCGTGCCGGTGACCATGCCGCCCAGGACGCCCACGCCGATGGCGTTCTGCGCGCCCGAGCCGGCGCCGTGCGCCACCGTGAGCGGCAGCACGCCGAGGCCGAAGGCGAGTGAGGTCATCAGGATCGGACGCAGGCGCAGCTGGACCGCGTGGAGCGCCGCGCGGACGATCTCCTCGCCCTTGTCGTGCAGGTCCTTGGCGAACTCGACGATCAGAATCGCGTTCTTGCTCACCAGGCCCATCGTCGTGAGCATGCCGACCTTGAAGTACACGTCGTTGCTCATGTTGAGGATCCAAGTGAGGCCGAGGGCGCCCACGATGCCGCACGGAATAACGAGGAGGACGGCGATGGGCACCGACCAGCTCTCATAGAGGGCCGCAAGGCAGAGGAACACCACAAGGAGCGAGATAGCGTACAGCGCCATCTCCTGCGAGCCGGCCTGGCGCTCCTGATAGGACACGCCGTTCCAGGAGATGCCGTAGCCCTCCGGGAAGACCTTCTGCGCGATCTCCTCGACGGCCGCCATCGCGACGCCCGAGGAGACGCCCTTGGCCGGGCTGCCCTGGATGTTCACGGAGGCGAGGCCGTTGAAGCGCTCGAGGTTCGGGCTGCCGTAGTTCCAGCTCATCGTCGTGAAGGCCGAAAGCGGCACCATCTCGCCGCGGCTGTTGCGGATCTTCCAACGCTTGAGATCCTCGGGCTGCATGCGCGAGGACTCCTCGCCCTGCACCCAGACCTCCTTGATTCGACCGCGGTCGAGGAAGTCGTTCACGTACGAGCCGGCGAGCGCCGTCGAGATGGTGGAGTTCACCGTCGCGATGTCCAGGTCGAGCGCGGAGAGCTTCTCGTAGTCGAGCGTGAGCTTCATCTGCGCGGTGTCGTCCATGCCGTTGTGGCGGACCATCGTGAGGCGCGGATCCTGGTTGGCGGCGGCGAGGAACTTGTTGCGGACCTCCATGAGCTTCGCATGGCCCTGGCCCTTCTGGTCCTGGATGAAGAAGTCGAAGCCGTCGGCGACGCCGAGCTCAGGCACTGAGGGCAGCGGGAACACGAACGTGCTCGCGTTCTTGAAGTCCGGAGCCATCATGAAGGCGCCCATCGAGCGGCCCTGGAGGGCCTCGACGCTCTGCGCGGGGCTCGGACGCTCCTCCCAGTCCTTGAGCTTGAGGAAGCCCAGGGCCATGTTCTGGCCCGAACCGGCGAAGGAGAAGCCGCGCACGGCGAAGAAGCTGTCGAGCGTGTCCTTCTCGGCCTTCTCGAGGTACCCCTCGACGCGCTTGATCTCGCGGTCCGTGCGCTCCATGGTCGCACCCTGCGGCAGCTGCATGGTGAGCAGCGCCACGCCCTGGTCCTCGGCCGGCATGAAGCCGGTGGGGAGCTTCATGAAGCCCCAGATCATGCCGCCGAAGACGATGCCGTAGCAGACGACGAGCAGGAGCGGATGGTGAACGAAGGTGCCCACGAAGGCGCTCACCCCGTGGGTGAACTCTTCAAAGCCGCTGTTGAACCAGCCGAAGAAGCCCCCCTTGCCCATGTGGGCGTCGTGGTCGATCGGCTTGAGCATCTTCGCGCACAGGGCCGGCGTGAGCGTCAGGGCAACGACGACCGAGAGCACCATCGCCGAGACGATCGTCACGGAGAACTGGCGGTAGATGACGCCCGTGGAGCCGCCGAAGAAGGCCATCGGAACGAACACGGCCGAAAGCACCATCGCGATGCCCACAAGCGCGCCCGTGATCTGCCCCATCGACTTGACCGTCGCGTCATGCGGGCTCGAGCCGTCCTCGCGCATCACGCGCTCGACGTTCTCCACGACGACGATCGCGTCGTCGACGAGCAGGCCGATCGCAAGCACCATGGCGAACATGGTGAGCATGTTGATCGAGAAGCCCGTAATCGAGAGCATGCCGAACGTGCCGAGCAGCACCACCGGAACGGCGATGGTCGGAATGATCGTGGCGCGCCAGTTCTGCAGAAAGAAGAACATCACGCACACGACGAGCACGATGGCCTCGACGAGGGTCTTGATGACCTCGTGCAGGGCCGCGCGCACGAACGGAGTCGTGTCGAACGGAATCACCGCCTCGACGCCCTGGGGCATGAGGTGCTTGAGGCTCTCGACGCACTCCATGACGTTCGCCTGCGTCTCAAGGGCGTTCGCGCCCGAGGCGAGCTTGACGGCGATGCCCGAGGAGGGATAGCCGCTATACGTGGCGAAGGCCGAGTAGGACTGCTGGCCGAGACTCACCTCGGCGACGTCGCGCAGGTACACGTTGGCGCCCGCGTCGGTCACCTTGAGGAGGATGTTGCGGAACTGCTCGGGAGTCTGCAGGAGGCTCGCCGAGGAGATCGTCGCCGTGTACTCCTGCTTGCCGTTCGTCGGCTGGCCGGCGAGGCTGCCCGAGGAGACCTGGGCGTTCTGCGCGGAGATTGCGCCGGTGACGTCGGAGGGGTTGAGCCCGTACTTGACGAGCTTGTCCGGGTCGAGCCAGACGCGCATGGCGTAGGAAGCGCCGAACACCTGCACTTCACCCACGCCGCTCACGCGCGAGAGCGGCTCCTTGACGCTCGAGACGAGGAAGTCGCCCAGGTCGCCCGAGGTGAGCGCGCCGTCGCGGCTGATGAAGCCCACGACCATCAGGAAGTTGGCCGAGGTCTTCTGAATCGTCACGCCGAGCTGCTGCACGACCTGCGGCAGGCTCGTGAGGGCGGTCTGGATCTTGTTCTGGACCTGCACCTGCGCCATGTCGGGGTTGGTGCCCGCCTCGAACGTGACCGTGATGCTCACGCGGCCCGACGAGTCGGAGGTCGAGTTCATGTAGAGGTACCCGTCAAGACCCGTGAGGTTCTGCTCGATCACCTGAGTGACGGTGTTCTCGATGGTCTCGGCCGAGGCGCCGGGGTAGTTCGCGGTGATGCTCACCTGCGGAGGCGCGATCTGCGGATACTGGCTCACGGGCAGCGTCGAGATCGACAGCAGGCCCGCAAGCATGATCACGATCGCGATAACCCACGAGAAGATGGGGCGATCAATGAAAAAACGCGAAAACATGAATCAGCGTCTCCGGTTAGAAGAGGGGCTTGCCCTCGGGAGCCGTCTTGGGGTCGAACTCCTTGGCCGAGACGACGGCACCCGGCGCCGTGCGCTGGAAGCCCTCGTACATCACGCGGTCGCCCGCCTTGACGCCGCTCGTGACGAGCCAGTGCTGGCCGATCGTGCGCTCGACCTCGATCGCGCGCTGCTCGACCTTACCGTCCTCGCCGACGACGTAGACGTAGGGGTTGCCGCGCAGGTCGCGCATGACGGACTGCATGTGCACGAGGATGCCCTCGGGGCGGACGCCCTCGACGAGGCTCGCGCGCACGAACATGCCCGGGAGGAGCTGGCGCTGCGGATTCGGAACGACCGCGCGGAGCTTGACCGTGCCGGTGCTCTCGTCAACCTGGGCGTCGGTGAAGGTGAGCTTGCCGATCTCGGAGTAGGACGAGCCGTCCGAGAGCAGGATCTTCACCGCGGCCGAGCCGTCGGCGTCGGTGCGAAGCTCGCCCGAGGCGATCTCGCGCTGCATGCGCAGCAGGGCCTCGGCGGTCTGCGTCACGTCGACGTAGATCGGATCGAGCTGCTGGACGGTCGTGAGCGCCTGGCTCTGGTAGGCCGAGAGGAGCGCGCCTTCGGTGAACTCCGAGCGCGAGACGCGGCCGGAGATCGGGGAGCGGACCTTGGTGTAGTCGACGTTGATCTGGGCGGTGAGGACGGCGGCCTCGCCGGACTTTACGGAGGCCTGCGCGGTGCGCAGCGCCGCCTGGGCGGCGTCGTCGGACTGCTTGGAGACGGCCTTGACCTTCACAAGCTCGGAGGAGCGCTTCGCGTCGGCGACGGCCTTCGTGAGGCTCGCGCGGGCCTGGGCGAGCGTCGCTTGGGCGGTCTTGAGCTGGGCGTCATAGAGCGCGGGATCGATCTGGTAGAGCTGGTCGCCGGCCTTGACCTCCTGGCCCTCGGTGAAGAGGCGCTTCTGGAGAATGCCGTTCACCTGCGGGCGGATCTCAGAGACGTTGTAGGCGCTCGTGCGGCCCGTGAGAACCGAGTCGATCTGAACCGCCTCGGGCTTGACCGTGACGACGACGACCTCGACGGGGGGCCTGCCCTGGGCCTGCGCGGCGCCCTCGGCGGCCTGCGCGGCGGGAATGACCGCCCCGGTCGCGAGCGCGGCGGCTCCGATGGCGAGGACTGCGGCCGCATGGATGGATTTCTGAGTGAACAGCATTCTCAGTACAACCTTGGTTGTGGATTAATTCAAAGCGTTTGGAATCTTTTCAGTGAACAATCGTTCACCGCTGAACAAGGGTTCAGTTTATAGCACAAGACTGAGGGTTGAATGGGGCCGCAGAAAAGCGTTTTTTTGCCATTTCGCACATGCATGCGACTAAAATTCTCCGGTTCGGGAAGGCCCGGCGGACCGCTCGTCCGACGCCTCGCCGCGCCCCGCTCACTCCGCTTCCTTCCGGACTCCGGAACCATGCTCGAAGCCATCCACTTCCAATACTTCCTCGGCGGCCTGGTCTCGCTCATCACGATCACCAACCCGCCCTCCAAGATTCCGCTCTTCATCAGCCTCACGCAGGGCATGAGCGAGGAGCGCCGCATCCAGCAGGCCAACTGGGCCTGGATCTACTCGGCGGCGATCATGCTCGTGTCGCTCGCCTGCGGAAACGTCCTGCTCGCGTTCTTCGGCATCTCCTACGGCGCGATGCGAATCGCCGGCGGCCTCGTCGTCTCGGCGATCGGCTACCAGATGCTCTTCGGCGGAAGCTCCCCGAACAAGGCTCCGATCGTGCGCCGCGACCGCGACGACTACGCGTTCTTCCCGATTGCGATGCCCGGCATCGCCGGACCGGGCACGATCGCCGTCGTGATCGGCTTCTCCACGGAGATCGCCGAGCTCACCGACTACGTCGACATGGCGATCGCCTTCGCCTGGACGGCGCTCGCGATCATCTGCGCCACGGCCGCCTCCTGGTTCGTGATGCGCTACTCGGACTTCATCTCGAACCGCCTCGGCCCCTCGGGCACGCTTGTGCTCGGCAAGCTCATGGGATTCCTGCTGATCTGCATCGGCGTGCAGTTCGTGGGTTCGGGCATCCGAACCTTCATGGCGGGGAGCTGATTTTTCCGGCCCCACATTGAAAAAGCCTCCGCGGCGGCGCGGAGGCTTTTTCCGTTTCGGGGGTCCGAATCGGCTTATTC